>Ga0310811_10000225_pt1 | contig 80936 bp, 71 predicted proteins | sample YCmetagenome_FD_207642 | JGI IMG/M metagenome (GOLD analysis project Ga0310811, IMG submission 207642) | Soil microbial communities from experimental microcosm in Duke University, North Carolina, United States - YC | ecosystem: Engineered > Artificial ecosystem > Soil microcosm > Unclassified ... | reverse complement strand
TTCCCGGCGTTCCTGATCCTGCTGCTCGCCGCGTTCGCCGTCCCCTACTACGGCAAGGAATCCGAGAACTACTTCCCGCCCGGGGAGATCGCGGCCACCGACTCCATGTACAGCACCGCCCCGCACGGCTCGATCCTCATCGCCGCCACCGGCGACTACCCCGGCGGCAACCTCTTCTACGAGTACTACGAGCAGATTTCCTGGCTCGACCAGATCTCCGGCCCGCAACGCGTCCTCGTCGAACACCACCCCCTCGACTCCCTGAAGAACGAGCTCACCATCCACGGCAGCCCCGCCTACTTCATCCTCACCCGCTCGCAGATCGCCGAGATCCAAACCGCAGGACTGCTCCCGCAGGCCACCCTCGACCAGCTCGAGAACATCACCACGTCGCCCGAGTTCACCGTCGTCTACCGCAACCCCGACGCCATCGTCGTCCGACTCACCCAGCAGGAAGTCCCCGAGCCGCATTTCCCGCCGAGACCGGAAGGCATCCCCTCATGACCCCGCAGCGTCTCGCCCTCGCCGCCTCCGGCTGGATCGCCCTCGCCGCCACTGCCCTGCCCGAAGGCTCACCCCTGCGCGCCCTGATCGCCGTCGCCTTCATGCTCACGTGTCCCGGCGCCGCCCTCGTCCGCCTCGGCAACGCCGCCCTCGCCCGCCGCGGCCGACCCATGGACCGCCTCGAAGCCGGCGTCCTGGCCGTCACCCTCAGCCTCGCCGTCGGCGCCCTCGTCAGCGAAACCTTCTTCATCACCGACACCTACACCCTCACCCGCGCCACCGTCGTGCTCGCCGCGATCACCAGCATCGCCGCACTGTGGCCGGTGCCACGCCGCCCCCTCAAAACCACCGCGCGCACGTCACGACCCGGCAAACCCGGCCTCGTGCCCCTCCCGCCGCGCGCGCCCGCCGCCCGACACCGCTGACCCCGGAACAGCATCATGAGAACCCCGACCGCATCCCGCGTCATCGAGGCCGCCGCCCTCGCCGCAAGCCTCGCCCTCGCCACCGCCTCCTGCAGTTCGACGACGCAGACCGCGGGTCCACCGGGCACCGGCGCACCGGCAGCCACCGCCCGAACCACCGCCGCCGACGTGACGCTCCCACGCCCCGGCCACGTCGTCGTGGTCATGATGGAGAACCACTCCTACTCCGACATCATCGGCAACCCCGACGCCCCCTACATCAACTCCCTCGCAGCCCAAGGCGCCTCCTTCAGCCGCTCCTACGCGGTGACCCACCCGAGCGAGCCCAACTACCTCGCCCTGTTCTCCGGCTCCACCACAGGCCTCGACGACGACAGTTGCCCGCACACCTTCACCGGCCCCAACCTCGCCTCGGAACTCGCCGCCGCCGGACTCACCTTCACCGGCTACTCCGAATCCATGCCCCGCGACGCATACACCGGCTGCACAGCGGGGGAGTACGCCCGCAAGCACAACCCGTGGGTCAACTTCACCAACGTCCCCAGCGCCGACAACCGCACCTTCGCCGCGTTCCCCAGCGACTACGCGAAACTGCCCACCGTCGCGTTCGTCGTGCCGAACCTCAACAACGACATGCACGACGGCACCATCGCCCAAGGCGACGCCTGGCTCAAGGCCAACATCGGCGGCTACGCGCAGTGGGCGAAGGCCCACGACAGCGAACTCGTCGTCACCTGGGACGAGGACGACAACTCCAGCGCCAACCGGATTCCCACGATCCTCGTCGGCGCCCACGTCCGCCCCGGCACCTACGACGAACAGATCACCCACTACAGCCTGCTGCGCACCATCGAGGACTTCTACCGCCTCCCGGCCGCCGCCGAAAGCGCCGGAGCCGCTCCCATCAGTGACGCATTCGGCGTATCGTAATCATGCGATTACAAGGAGTGTCAATGCGGTCGTCCGCCGACAGGCCCGGGGGAGCGCGCCGTCGGAGAACCGGACAGCCGCGCGCCCGCCTGATCGCCGCGGCCGCAGCCGGCACCCTCATCACCCTCGCCGGCACCCTCGCAGGCTGCGGTGGCGACGGCGCAGCCGCCACCACGGGCAACGGCAGCACGCAGGCGAGCACCGCCGCCCGCTCGGCAGACGACCCCGCGGCCCCGAAAGCCCCGTCGGGCTCAGTCGCCGCACCCTCCGGCGCGAGCACCGCGAGCGCGGCCGCCGTGCCGATGCCGACGGGGGACATCCCCGGCTGGCACCAGATCTTCGCCGACGACTTCCAGACCGACGTGCCGGTCGGCGGCTTCTCCGGCTGCGGCGACGGCGCCGTCCGCACCTGCACCGGACTGCCCGCGACGGTCGCCGCGAAATGGTGGGCGTACCCGGACGGCTGGAAGGACACCAGCGGCCAGGGCACCTACATGCCCTCCGAGACGATGAGCATCGCGAACGGCGAGATGCACATCCACATGTTCACCTCGCACGGGCAGACCATGGTCGCCGCGCCCGTCCCCAAGATCCCCGACCCGCCCGGCCCCGAGGGCGGCCAGACCTACGGCCGCTACGCCATCCGCTGGATGGTCAAAGCGCCCACCAGCAGCTTCAAGCTCGCCTGGCTGCTGTGGCCCGACAGCGAGAAGTTCCCTCGCGACGGCGAGATCGACTTCCCGGAAGGCCAGCTCAACGGCGACATCACCGCGTTCATGCACCGCCAGGGCGCCGCGGCCGACAATGACCAGAACGAGTTCGACACCGCCGTCCCGATCTCGTCCGGCTGGCACACCAGCATCGTCGAATGGACCGCCGCCGGCTGCACCTTCATCCTCGACGGCACGGTGACCGGCAAGGCCGCCGCGCGCATCCCGGACACCCCGATGCACTGGGTGCTGCAGAGCGAGACCGTCCCGGACCGCGTCACCCACAGCGCGGACACCGCCGACATCTCCATCGCCTGGGTGGCGATTTACCGGCCCGCCTGACCCGACGGCCGGTCGGTCCTCCCGGCCCGCTCCCGGAGCGCGCGCAGGGGGAGGCCGCCACGCTGGCGGGCAGCACGCCGCCGGGCAGCGGGAGGACCCCGGGCATCGGGATAGCCGCACTGTGCCCGGCCGTTCCCGCGCCCGCCACCCGGCACCTTTCGCCCGAATGACGGAACTATTCGCCCGAATGACGGAAACTCGCGCCGCGGCGCGTTTGGGTCACGGAAAGGCGAGCAACCCGGTCGGGTCAGTTCACCGACGATCGCAGGAGGCACCCATGAGCGGCTTGAGCGATTTCGCCAAGAAGGCGGAGCAGGTCGGGCAGGAGCACTCGGACGAGGTCGACAAGGGGATCGAAGAGGCGGAGAAGGCCGCCGACGAGCGCACGGGCAACACGTACGAAGACCAGGTCAAGCAGGGCGGGGACCAGCTGGAGAAGCGGTTCGGCGGTGGTCAGGACCAGCAGCGGGACGAGAACGGCCGGCAGCCGGACCAGCCGGACCAGCCGGACCAGCAGCAGGGGCGGTAGGCGCCGCAGCCGGTCGGCCGGGCCGCCCCCGCGACGTTCCCGGGGCGGCCCGGCCGATTCGGTCCGAATCGGCGGGTGAAGACGGAGACGACCGGAAAGGGGACGCGATGCCGACCCGGTCCGGCGCTGATCCGCTTGACTCCGTGGGAGACCTTCCGGGGTCGAGCGGTCCCGCGTCATCGGGGCCATCGCCAGGCGATGCGGTAGGGGGATGTCGCCGACGGCGGTCGGGGTCCACGGCTCGGGGTGCATCAGTGGTTGTCCTTTTCGAGCCAATTGCTTCGAAGTTGAAGCATGTCTTGAGCGTAGCCTGCTTCGAGTTCGAAGCAGAGGCCCCCGAGGCGTGACGCTCGTCATATACTTCGAATTTGAAGCATATGCGGCGGAGTCCTGATGCGCGTGCCGTCCTCGATCTCCCGGGCGTGGCGAAACGCCACCACGTGACGTGCCGCGCACGTCGCGGCGCTCCGCGACGTGCGCCTCCGCGACGTGCGCCTCCGCGACGTGCGCCTCCGCGACGTGCGCCTCCGCGACGTGCGCCTCCGCGACGTGCGCCTCCGCGACGTGCGCCTGCGCACGGGCGGCAGCCGTGTGGCGGCGCGGGTGGGATGGCGCCGGCTCACGGGCACCGACCCGGGCTCTGCGGCACAGGCCCTTACCAAGGCGGGCGGAGCGGCTCCTAGGCGACTCGGTCGGGACGCGCCGCGGGACGCTCGAGTGCGTCGGCCAGCCGGTCGAGGAGGCCTTCGATCCCTGATTCCGCTCCGAGCGCCTCCAGCAGTTCGCCCTGTATCCGATCGAGCACCGCGGCGAGGCGTGTGTGAAGTTCTCGGCCCCGGTCGGTCAGATGCACCAGCACGCGACGGCGGTCTGCGGGGTCGGGGTGGCGGTAGACGAGGTTGTCGGCGACCAAGCGGTCGGTGAGTTTGGTGGCGGTGGGCGCGGGCAGCAGGGCGTGGTCGGCGAGCTCGGTCATCGTGTGGCCGTGGCCGTCGGCGAGTAGATTCAGCACGCGCCATTGCTCGAGCGAGGCGCCGTCGGTCTCGAACGCGGCGGACAGGCGGCGCGAGGCGAGGTGTTCGGCGCGGCTGAGCAGGTGCACCAGATCACGCTGTGGTCTCGCGGCGGTCATGGACCTGCCCTTTCTTCGGGGGCGCCGGGTGCGCGGGGCTGGACGTGCGGGCTCCCTGCAGGTCACGATGGCAGGCATGCCCCCCGAGACCGAGCTGACGGTCGCCCTGGTCATTCCGCTGAGCGGTCCGGCCGGGGTGTTCGGCCCGTCCTGCGAGCTTTCGGCGCGGCTCGCGGCGGGCGAGCTCAACGACGCGGGCGGGATCCTGGGGCGCCGCGTGCGGCTGCTGGCGGTGGACGGCGGCCGGGCGCCGGACCTTGTGGCGGCCGAGGTCGAGGAGTTGGTCGCGCTCGGGGCGGTGGACGCGGTGGTGGGCTGGCACATCTCGGCCGTGCGCCGGGCGCTGGCGCCGCGGATCGCGGGGCGCGTGCCGTACGTCTACACGGCGCAGTACGAGGGCGGTGAACGGACGCCGGGCGTGTTCGTGACCGGCGAGACCCCGGCCCGGCAACTGCTTCCGGCGATGCGGCTGCTGGCCGAGTCGCATCGGGTGCGCCGGTGGTTCGTGGTCGGTAACGACTATGTCTGGCCGCGCGTCACGGCCGGCGCCGCGTTGCGCTACGCGCGGACCTGCGGCGGCCGCGTATGCGGCCAGGAGTTCGTGCCGCTGGGTACGGAGGACTACGCGGGCGTGCTGCGCGCGATCGACCGCAGTGCGGCCGACGTGGTGCTGATGCTGCTGATCGGCGCGGACGCGGTGCACTTCAATCGGGGGTTCGCGGCGTACGGGCTGCATCAGCGCGCCCTGCGGCTGAGCACGCACATGGACGAGAACATGCTGATGGCCGCGGGTGCGGAGGCCACCGAGAACCTGTGGGCGACGGCCGGGTACTTCGAGACCCTCGCCACCGCCGAGAGCCTGGAGTTCAACGGCCGCTACGTCGCGCGCTTCGGCGTGCAGGCACCCGTGCTCAGCAGCCTCGGGGAGTCCTGCTACGAAGGGCTCCGGCTGCTCGCCGCCCTCGCCGAGCGGGCCCGCGGCCTGGATGTGCGCACGCTGATGCGCACGGGTCAGGCCGCCGGATACGAGGGGCCGCGCGGCGTGGTCTCGCTGCACGGCAACCATGTCGAGCAGCCGATCTACCTGGCGCGGGCGGCCGCGTTCGACTTCGAAATCGTCGCGCAACTCTAGCCCCGCCCTTCCGTCCTCGTTCACCGGTCGTGTCCATGGTAGGGCTCCGCGCCGCCGGATACCCCGTCGGAGAAATAGTTTCTTCGTGAAGTAACGCCGCGTAACCTGTTCTCAACATGCCCGCGCCACGCTCTCGCCCATGACCGATACCGACCGGCAAGCCGAGACCGCCGCGCCCGCCGAGACCGGGCGCACCTACCACCGCTGGGCCAAGAACGACACGCTCGAGGACTACTCACTGCGCTACGCGCCGAAGTCCTTCCGCCGTTGGAGCCCCTATGTCGTGGCGACCACCGCGCTCGGCGGCATCGCCTACCTCGCCGACTTCGCCATCGGCGGCTCGATCGCCATCTCGTACGGTTTCACCAGCGCCGCCGTCGCGATCCTGATCGCCGCGGTCATCATCTTCGCCACCGGCATCCCGATCGCGTACTACTCGGCGAAGTACTCCGTGGACATGGACCTGCTCACCCGAGGCGCCGGCTTCGGATACCTCGGATCGACGCTCACCTCGATCATCTACGCCAGCTTCACGTTCATCTTCTTCGCCCTCGAGGGCTCGATCATGGCCCAGGCCTTCCAGCTCGGCCTGCACATACCCCTGGCCATCAGCTATCTGATCGCCTCGCTGCTGGTGATCCCTCTGGTGATCTACGGCATGACGGCGCTGTCGAAGATGCAGGTGTGGACGCAGCCGATCTGGCTGATCCTGATGGTCGCCCCGTTCATCGCCATCGCGATCAAGGACCCGGGCGAGTTCGCCAGGTTCACGCACTTCGGCGGCGACTCCGCCGGCGGCGCGGGATTCACCGTCCTCGGCGCCGGGGCGGGCGCGGGCGTCGCGCTCTCGCTGATCGCGCAGATCGGCGAGCAGGTCGACTACCTGCGGTTCATGCCGGACAAGACCCCCGCGAACGCGAAGAAGTGGTGGGCCTCGGTGCTCACCGCCGGTCCTGGCTGGGTCGTGCTCGGCGCGCTCAAGCAGCTCGGCGGCGCGTTCCTCGCCTTCTATGTCACCGAGAAGATCGGCAAGTCCGTCGCCGACGAGCCGATCCAGCAGTACCTGCTGGGCCTGAAGACCTTCGCCGCGCCCGTCGCGCTCGGCCTGGCGACGTTCTTCGTCGTGCTGTCCCAGATCAAGATCAACTCGACGAACGCGTACTCCGGCTCGCTGTCCTGGTCCAACTTCTTCTCCCGCGTCCTGCACAGGCACCCCGGCCGGGTCGTGTGGATCTTCCTGAACGTCGGCATCTCGCTCGCCCTGATGGAGGGCGGGGTGTTCGGGTTCCTGAACAACGTCCTCGGCTTCTACTCGAACGTCGCCATCGCCTGGATCGGCGCCGTGACCGCGGACCTGGTCATCAACAAGCCGCTGAAGCTCAGCCCGTCCTACATCGAGTTCAAGCGCGCGCACCTCTACAACTTCAACCCGGTCGGTTTCGGCTCGATGCTCATCGCCTCAGCGATCTCGATCGCGGCGTACTTCAACGCTTTCGGCGCCTACGCCAAGGCCTTCTCGCCGCTGATCGCTCTCGGCATCGCCATGGTCCTCTCGCCGGTCCTGGCGTACGCGACCAAGGGCAGGTACTACATCGCGCGGGTCGATGAACTCGAAGAACCGCTGATCGCGGACGGGCTGCTCTCGGCCGCCGAGCTCACGTGCACCGTCTGCGCGGACACCTTCGAACGCCCCGACATGGCAGCCTGCCCCTTCCACCAGGGCGCGATCTGCTCGCTGTGCTGCAGCCTCGAAGCCGAATGCCACGACGCATGCAAGAAGAGCGCCGGCCCGGTCGATCTCGGGATGCCCGTCGCCGCCGTCACCGAAGCCTGAAAGGCCCGAGCCCCATGCTCCTGTCGCCGCACGAGCAGGAACGCCTGCTCATCCACGTCGCCGCCGGTCTCGCCCGGGAACGGCAAGCGCGCGGGTTGCGCCTGAACTACCCGGAGGCGGTCGCCGTGATCAGCTCCTTCCTGATGGAGGCGGCCCGCGACGGGCGGACCGTCATTGAACTGATGGACGCCGGCCGGCGCGTGCTCAGCGCAGCGGACGTGCTCGAAGGAGTACCGGAACTGGTCGACGAGGTGCAGATCGAGGCCACCTTCCCGGACGGCACCAAGCTCGTCACCGTGCACCGGCCGATCGGATAAGGCAACAGATGAACAACGTGTTCCTGCTCGCCGACGGGCCGATCGAGCTCAACGCCGGCGCGCCGCGCACCACGCTCGCGGTGCTCAACGCGGGCGACCGGCCGGTGCAGGTCGGCTCGCACTACCACTTCGCCGAATCGAACCCGGCGCTCGAATTCGACCGGGCGGCGGCCTGGGGCTTGCGCCTGGACATCCCGGCGGGCACGGCGGTCCGCTTCGAACCGGGCCTGGCCCGCGAAGTCGTGTTGGTGCCGATCGGCGGGCGACGCGTCGTGACCGGGCTGCGGGGGAGAGCCGGAGGTGAGCTCGATGACTGAGATATCTCGCGCCCGCTACGCCGCGCTGTACGGCCCGACGGCCGGCGACCGGGTGCGCCTGGCCGATACGAATCTGCTCATCGAGATCGAGCGGGACCTGTGCGCCGAGGGCGGATACGGCGACGAGGCGGTGTTCGGCGGCGGCAAGGTGATCCGCGAGTCGATGGGCATGGGCCACGCCACGCGCATCGAGCGGGACGGCGTACCCGGCAGCCCGGACACCGTGATCACCGGCGTCATCGTGCTCGACCACTGGGGCGTGGTGAAGGCCGACGTCGGCATCCGCGACGGCCGGATCGTCGCCCTCGGCAAGGCCGGGAACCCGGACACCATGGACGGCGTGCACCCGGCGCTGGTGATCGGCCCGTCCACCGAGATCATCTCCGGCAACGGGAAGGTCCTCACCGCCGGCGGCATCGACGGGCACGTGCACTTCATCTGCCCGCAGTCGATCGAGGAGGCGCTGGCCTCGGGGATCACGACCCTGATCGGCGGCGGCACCGGGCCCGCCGAGGGCAGCAAGGCCACGACGGTGACCCCGGGCGCCTGGCACCTGGCCCGGATGTTCGAGGCCTTGGACACCTGGCCGGTCAACTTCGCGCTGCTCGGCAAGGGCAACACGACGAACGAGGCCGCGCTCTGGGAGCAGTTGCTGGCCGGCGCGGCCGGATTCAAGATCCACGAGGACTGGGGTGCGACCCCGGCCGCGATCGACGTGTGCCTGCGCGTCGCGGACGCCTCCGGGGCGCAGGTCTCGATCCACACGGACACGCTCAACGAGGCGGGGTTCGTCGAGGACACCGTCGCCGCGATCGCCGGGCGCGCCATCGAGGCCTACCACGTCGAGGGCGCGGGCGGCGGGCACGCGCCGGACATCATCACCGTGGCCGGGCTGCCGAACTTCCTGCCCGCCTCCACGAACCCGACCAGGCCGCACACCGTCAACACGATCGACGAGCATCTCGACATGCTGATGGTCTGCCACCACCTCTCGCCCTCGATCCCGGAAGACCTGGCGTTCGCCGAGTCGCGGATCCGCCCGACCACGATCGCGGCCGAGGACGTGCTGCACGACCTCGGGGCGATCTCGATGATCGGCTCGGACTCGCAGGCGATGGGCCGGATCGGCGAGACCGTCATCCGCACCTGGCAGACCGCGCACGCGATGAAGGCGCGGCGCGGCGCGCTGCCGGGTGACGGCGCGGCCGACAACCACCGTGCCCGGCGCTACGTGGCCAAGTACACGATCGGCCCGGCCGTCGCGCACGGCATGGACGCCGAACTCGGTTCGATCGAGCCGGGGAAGCTCGCCGACCTGGTGCTCTGGGACCCGCGCTTCTTCGGTGTCCGGCCTAGCCTGGTCATCAAGGGCGGGGCCATCGCGTGGGCCGCGATGGGCGACGCCAACGCCTCGATCCCGACCCCGCAGCCGGTGCTGCCGCGACCCATGTTCGGCTCGTACGGCGACGCGGCCGCCGCGACCAGTCTCGCGTTCGTCGCCCCGGCCGCGCTGGAGGACGGCCTCGCCGAACGGCTCGACGTGCGCAGGACGCTGGTCGCGCAGCGGGATGTGCGTGCGCTGACGAAGGCCGATCTGCCGGAGAACACCGCGCTGCCGAGGATCGAGGTCGATCCGGACACATTCACGGTACGGATCGACGGCGAGGTCGTGGAGCCGACCCCGGCACAGGTCCTGCCGCTGACCCAGCGCTACTTCCTCTTCTGACATGAACGTGATCGCCCTGCTCATGCTCGCCGACAGCCGCCTGCCCGCCGGGACGCACGCGCACTCCGGGGGACTGGAGGCCGCAGTCGCCGCCGAACGAGTGAACGACGCCGACGAGCTCTACGCGTTCCTTCTCGGACGTCTGACCGCGAGCGGCCTCGTGGCGGCGGCGTTCTCCGCAGCCGCCACGCGTGCGCGGGACGCGGTTTCGCTCGCCGATCTCGACGCCGAGTACGAGGCGCGCACCCCGTCGCCCGTGCAACGCCGCGTCTCCCGCGCGCTCGGCCGGCAACTGCTGCGCGCGGCCGGCGCCGGCTGGCCCGGATCGGCGCTCGACGCGGCGGCGGCGGTGCACCCGGACGGCCCGCATCAGCCGATCGCCTTCGGCGCCGCCGGCACCGCGGCCGGGCTCACGGCGCACGACGTCGCGGCAGCTGCCGCGCTCGGCTCCGTCACCGGCCCGGCGAACGCCGCGACCCGGCTGATGGGCATCGACCCCGACGCCGTCACCACCGTCCTGGCGGCGCTCGAACCACACGTCCGGGACACCGCCGACGCCGCGACCGAGGCGGCGCTCGGCCCGCACAGCGAGCTGCCCTCGTTCAGCGCGACGCGCCTGGACATCTCGGCAGAACACCACAGCACATGGGAGGTGCGTCTCTTTGCATCGTAGGCATCCAGAGGACGAGGGCGGAGCGGCCGGAGTCGGACTGCGACCGCACACCGCGCGCACGGGCGGCCCGCTGCGCATCGGCATCGGCGGGCCCGTCGGCTCCGGCAAGACCGCGCTCGTCGCGGCCCTGTGCCGAGCGCTGCGCGAGGAGTACTCGCTCGCGGTGGTCACCAACGACATCTACACCCGCGAAGACGCCGAGATCCTGCTACGCCAGAGCGTGCTGGAACCGGACCGGATCGCGGCCGTGGAGACCGGCTGCTGCCCGCACACCGCGATCCGCGACGACATCTCCGCCAACCGCGACGCCGTCGAGGCCCTCGAACGGCGATTCGCGCCCCTCGATCTCGTGCTCATCGAGAGCGGCGGCGACAACCTCACCGCCACCTTCAGCAAAGGCCTGATCGACCGGCAGATCTTCGTCATCGACGTGGCCGGCGGCGACAAGGTGCCGCGAAAGGGCGGCCCCGGGATCATCTCCTCCGACCTGCTGGCGATCAACAAGACGGACCTCGCCGCACTCGTGCACGCCGACCTCGAGGTGATGCGCCGCGACGCCGCGCGCCAGCGCACCGGCACGCACGGCACGCAACGCCCGACCGTCTTCATGTCCCTCACCGCCGATCCAATGGCGTCCGATGTGGCCGCATGGATCAGGGATCTGATCGCGCAGCGCCGAGCGATCCCCGCCGCCGCGTGAAAGCCGGCGCCCGCCTCACCGCCGAGGTGCGTCCGAGCGGCGGCACGCGCCTGACCGAGCTCGTCGGCCAGGCGCCGCTGCTGCTGCGGCAGACTCGGGCGCAGGACGAAGCGGGCGCCGCGCACGTCCATCTCGTCGGCGGCGCGGCGGGCCCGATCGGCGGCGACCAGCTCAGCCTCGGCATACACCTCGGCCCGGGCGCCAGCGTCGAGGTACGAAGCGTCGCCGCCTCCATCGCCCTCCCCGGCCCGCACCCGTGCGAATCGACCCTCGACATCACAGTGCGCATCGACGCGGGTGCGTCTCTCGTCTGGGCCCCGGAACCGCTCATCGCCGCAGAGGGCGCCCGGCACCGCACCACCGTGCGCATCGAACTGGCCGAGGACGCCGGCCTGATCTGGCACGAGCGGACCCTCCTCGGGCGGCACGGCGAGCAGCCGGGCAACGCGGTCACCCGCCTGCGCGTGCGCCGCGCCGGACGGATCCTGCTCGATCACGCCCTCGCCGCCGGCCCGCGGCATCCCGGCTCCCTCGGGCCCGCCGTCATCGGAACCGACCGGGTGAGCAGCACGACCCTGATCGTGGACCCGGCCTGGATCGGCGCACCGCCCGCTGCCCGCCTCGACGTCCCCCCATGGGATGCCGCCGACGGAGCCATCGCCGCCCTGCCCCTCGACGGCCCGGGTGTACTGCTCAGCGCTCTGGCGCCCGACGCACTGACTCTCGCCCGCCTTCTCGAGCCGATCAGTGCGTGGCTGCCGTCCGTCTGAATGAGTGATGCAGGCGCGGATCGAGTCCGGCCTCGGGAACGGTCGATTCGATCGCCTAGTCCGCGACGCGGACGGCGACCGCCGGACGGATGCCCGCGGCGCGCCGGGCCGGAAGGACCGTGGTGAGCAGCGACGCGGCGAAGGTGATCCCGACGAGCGTGAGGATCTCGCCCCAGGCGATCGGGAAGCCGAGGTTGATCCCGTTGAACGCGGAGCTCTTGGTATAGAGCAGGTATGTGGTCAGCAGGCCGAGACCGGCGCCGAGCAGGATGCCTTCGAGGGCGATGAACGTGCTCTCCATCAGGAACGAGCGGCGGATGGTGCGGGCCTGGACCCCGAGGGCCCTGAGTACGCCGATGGTGCGGCGCCGTTCGCGCACCGCGCGCGTCATCATCACTCCGAGGCCTGCGATGCCGACCACCAGTCCGAGCGCGAGGAAGCCGTTCATCAACTGGAAGAAGCTCTGACTCGCCGAGAAATTGTCCCGGACCAATTGCTCCACCTGGGTGGCGACCAGCCCCGAGGTGAAGAACCGCCGCTGCAGGTCCGCGGCCAGGGTCTGGGCGCTGACGCCGGGAGCGGCCTGGACGAGCAGGACGGTGGGACGCAGGTCGGGGCCGAACTGCGCGGCGGCGGCGCGTTGCGACATCAGCACCGGATGGGCGTAGGTTCCGGTGTTCGCGCCGTAGAACATCAGCGGGTCGCTCAGCAGACCGGCGACGATCTTGTGCTCGGTCCGGCCGGTCTGCGGGTCGGTGAGCGTGAGAGGGGCTCCGGGGGAGAACCTCGAACCGGGCGGGCCGCCGCTGACGGCGAAGGAGGATTCGAGCACGACATAGCGCGGATCGGATTCCACGGTGCGCCAGACCGACCGGTCGTCGGGGCCGAGCGAGGCGAGCCTGCTGCTGAGGGCGAAGTCGCGGGCGGACAGTTCGGGGCTCACGCCGTATACGCGTGCGACGACGGTGGTGGCGTGCGACGGCGTGCCGGGGTCGCTGGCCTTGGCGGGGGCGCTCGAGACCGGGGTGACGTGGGCGACCTCACCGGCGAGATCGCCGGAACGCAGCGCGGTCTGCGGCTGGGCGATCGGCGTGCCGGGGTTCACGTCGGCGCGGATCGTGTAACCGGCGGAGGCCTGCGAGACGGCGTGGTCCACCGTCATGCCGACCATCGCGCTCAGCTCGGTCATCAGCACCAGGGTGAGCACGACCAGGCAGTACATCACCAGCGTGGCGCCGGTGCGGAACCTGCGGCCGATCGGGTAGGCGATCGCCAGCCGCGTCGCCAGGCCGTTGTCGGTCGGACCCCCGACGAGCCGGGTCAGGGGCTTGAGCACGAACTCCTGGTTCTCGACCACCAGCACGACGGCGGCGAAGGCGAGCAGCGTCCCGAGGATGATGTACGTGGTCGTGGTGGGGTTGTCGAAGATGCGCGGGCGCAGCAGGTTGGCGGTCAGGCCCCAGGCCAGGATCAGCAGGGCAGCGCCGGAGTAGACCCAGCGCCGCGGCGCGAGGCGGGCGGCCAGCGGAACGGCGCACAGCGCCGCGAGCGAGGGCAGCAGGTAGGTGTTCGGGCCGGTGCTGCCGACCACCGCGGGCACCGCCGCCGCGGTCAGCACGGCGCAGGCCAGACCGCTGAGCAGCAGGGTCCGGCGGCGGGAGCGGCGGGCTCCGTCGGCGGGCAGGTCCCGGATGGCCGCGATGATGTTGAACCGGCTGATCCGGATGCTCGTGGCGGCGACGGTCGCCAGCGCGATCAGCAGGCCCGCGCAGAACCCGTTGACGAGGCTGACCGAGCTGACGGAGAAGTGCAGCGTCATCGAGGAGTTCCAGCCGGCGAAGATCCGCTGGGCGGCGAACTCGATGATCCGCCCGACGCCGATGCCCAGCGGGGTGCCGATCAGCCCGGCCGCCAGGCTGTAGCAGCATCCTTCGATGACGAAGCCGCCGACCAGGTGGCTGCGTTTCATGCCGACCGCGCGCGCCATGCCGAGCTGGCTCTTGCGCTCCTCGCCGAGCATCACGAAGACGTTCACGAGCAGCAGGGCGCCCGCGATGATCGCGAAGCTGCCGATGAACAGGAACAGCGCCCCGAGCTGGTCGCCGGCGCGGCTCGCCGAGTCCAGCACGTCCTTCTTCGGCTGGGCCACTGCGGTGCCGTGCGCGTTGAGCGGGCCCAGCAGGGTGCTCATCTCGGCCGCGACCCGGTCGCTGAGCACGTTGCCGCCCTCGACGCCGCCGCGGTTGGACACCAGCGTCCGGGTCACCGGCGCGGCGAGGGCGGCCGTCGCCCCGGCCCCGGAACCGGCCGCGGCGCGGTAGGCGCCCTCGAGCGTGCCCGGGGCGACGAAGAGGCCGTAGTTGCGGGCGTCGCCCAGGCCCATGCCGGCCAGCCCCTGCGCCGGTACGACGCGCTCGACCACGAATCTGTGCGGCTGGTCGTACAGGTACACGTCGACCGGGTCCCCGGCCCGCACGTGCAGCGAGGACGCGAGCAGGTCGTTGACCACGGCCCGCCCGGGCCCGGGGGTCGCGCCGGACAGGCCCGAGCCGCCGCCCGTCCCGCCGAAGCGCGCGGCCGCCGGGAAGTCGGCCTCCCAGACCAGGCCGCGCGGCTGCACCGTCTCGGCCTGCCCGGAGCCCGAGGTCACCGCGGACTGCAGGCCGGTCACCGTGAGCAGGCCGTCCACTCTCGGATCCGCGCGCAGCGGAGCCAGCCGAGCCGCCGCCTGCGCTCCTTGGCTCGGACTGGTCGAGGTCGCGGTCTCGTCGATCGGCCCCAACACCTGGTAGGCGACCTGGCGCACCGAGGAGTTCAGCGTGTCGCCCACGCTCAGGCTCGCCACGATCAGCGCGGTGCCCAGGACGCAGGCCGCGACGATGGTGAGCGCCTCGGCGGGCCTGCGTGCCACCTGGCGCAGGGCGAGCCGGCGCAGGTACGGGCGGCGCAGCGCGGCCGCGAGCGTGAGGCCGAGTGCGAGGGCGGCCAGCGCGATCAGCGGGAGGGTCAGATTCGGATACACGGTTCATCACGGCCGCCGGGCCGCCTCCAGCCGCTCCGGCGCCGCGGAGCGGGCCACCCATCGTCCGTCCACCCGCACCTCGTCGCTGACCAGCCGCCCGTCGCGCATGCCGACCAGGCGCTGCGCGGCCCGGCCCACGGCCGGGTCGTGGGTGACCAGCACGACCGTCTGGCCCTGTTCCCGGTTCAGTTCGAGGAAGAGCGCCATGACCTGCTCGGCCATGCCGCTGTCCAGGTTGCCGGTGGGCTCGTCCGCCCAGACGATCGCCGGGTGCCCGACCAGGGCCCTGGCCAGCGTCACGCGCTGCTGCTCCCCGCCGGACAACTCGTTCGGCCGGTGCCCCACCCGTGAGGCGAGGCCGACCCGGTCGAGCATCTCGAGCGCCCGCGTGCGTGCGGTCTCCGATGCCGTACCGCACAGCAGCAGGGGCAGTTCCACGTTCTCGGCGGCGGTGAACACCGGAATCAGATTGAAGGACTGGAAGACGAAGCCCATCGTGCGGGCCCGGTGCGCGGTGCGCACCGGGTCGCTCATCGCGAACAGATCGCGTCCCTGCACCAGCACCCGGCCCGCGTCGATCTCGTCGAGCCCGGACAGGCAGTTGAGCAGCGTCGTCTTCCCCGACCCGGACGGCCCCATCACCGCGACGAACTCGCCGCGCCGAACCTCGAGGTCCAAGCCGGCCAGCGCCCGCACCTCGACCTCGCCCGACCGGTAGATCTTCTGCACCCCCTGGGCGCGCAGCAGCGGATCGGTCCCGGGGTTCCTCGGTTCGCGATCAGCCATGGGACTTCGCGGGCCACGGGTCGACACTGCGCGGGCCGCTCCTCCAGTCCGTCCCAGCCAACCGGAGCCGCGCCGGCCCGATCAGAGGCGTTCGCCGCGCTTCGCCCGGGACCCTCGGCCCCTCCGGCCCGCGCGTCCCCGTTCGCCTGCTCGATCGCCACCAGGGCCTGCTTCGCCGCCTGCGGACGCTGATCGGCCACGTGAGCCGCCGGCCGCGGCCCGCACGTTGACCATCGCCATCGCCATCGCCATCGCCATCGCCTGGCCGACGCCGACGCCGACGTGCATGAATCGCCGAAGGAGCGCCTGGCCGTCACGGGTCGGTCCGCAGGCCCGATCTCGCTGCGGTCGAGGAAATGTGCGATCGTATCATCGTCCTCGCGTGGTCAGGCCATCTCAAGGGGGGTTCCGTCGACGCTGTCGCCATACTTCGAGTCAACTTCGCGACGGCCTGACCGCACCGGCCAGGCCGTCTGTTCCGAACATCCGAAAGGTCGTCGTGAAGGTCTTCGTCCAGATCCCATGCCTCAACGAGGAGGCGACGCTCCCTGCCGTTCTCGACAGCATTCCGAAGTCGATCCCCGGTGTCGACGAACTGCACGTGCTCATCGTCGACGACGGGTCCACCGACCGCACCGTCGAGGTCGCGCGTGAGCACGGCGTGACGCACTTCGTGCACCACGTCCGCAACCAGGGCCTCGCGCGCTCGTTCCGTGACGGCGTTCACTACGCGCTGAGCCACGGCGCCGACATCGTGGTGAACACCGACGGCGACAACCAGTACCCGCAGGCGATGATCCCGGACTTGCTCGCACCGGTCCTCGCCGGAGAAGCCGACATCGCGATCGGCGACCGCCAGACACACCTGATCGGGCACTTCTCGCCGTTCAAGAAGCGGATGCAGCGGTTCGGCAGCAAGGTCGTGAACATCGCGGCCGAGACGAATCTGCCCGACGCCGCCTCCGGGTTCCGGGCCTACAGCCGCGACGCCCTGATCAAGCTGAACGTCGTCACGCAGTTCAGCTACTGCATGGAGACGATCATCCAGGCCGGCAACAAGCGGATGAAGATCGCCAGCGTCCCGATCACCACCAACGCGAAGACCCGTGAGTCGCGTCTGTTCAGCTCGATCGGCGAGCACATGCTGCAGTCCGGCAAGGCGATCGCCCGCAGCTACTTCATGTTCAAGCCGTTCAGCTTCTTCGTCTGGCTCGGCGTCTTCTTCGGCGTCGTCGGCCTGATCCCGTTCATCCGGTACACGGTCCTGCTCGCGACCGACGCCGGCGGCAACCATCTGCAGTCGCTCATGCTCGGGATCTTCCTGCTCGTGGCGGCCGCGCTCTCGCTCGCGCTGGCGGTCATCGCCGATCTTCTGCGCACGAACCGGATCCTGCAGGAGGAGACCCTGGAGCGGCTGAAGGAACTGCACTACGGGGTCGTCCGCGACGAGACGCTCCTCGATGCACACCAGCCCGCTTCGATGCGCCGCGTTGATCGCATTCATCCCCAGGCCGGCGCGCACGAGCGGAGCGAACGCATCTCCGACCCGCTCGTTGCCGCGAAGGTCCAGCACGGTCGCGAGATCTAGCCGGCCCTCGCTGGTCGGGTGAAGCAGGCCGCCGGCGAGGCGCCCGTGATCCGGGTCCCTTTCCGACGGCCCCTTTCCCGAACAGAACCCGCCGCAGGGTGGGCCGCCGACAAGGTGCGAACTGAGCAGGTCCTTTTCGACGGCCCCCTTCAGAACCGGACTTGACCGCTTTCCGTGGCATCCGGCTCTCCAGTGCTTGCCGTGATCGTCTTGTCGGACATGCGGCGTGGATGTCCTCGCGCGGGCAAGGAACGAGGGCGATCCGCAACGTCCATGAAGGGCGGACCCGGCTTGACCCGCTCGTTCTTCACGAGCGGCCGGGCCCGATTCGCCCTTCAAGCGGAGGCAGGGGGCGGGCCGGGCGGCCGGCACAGAGTTCGGCTCGGGCGAATTGCCCGACGGCCTGACTCCGCGCGAGGCTGAAGTGCTCGCGCTGATCTTAGAAGGCATGTCGAATGCCCAGATTTGCGCGAATCTCGCGGTCAGCCCGGCGACGGTAAGAATCACGTCGATCGGATCTTCGCGAAGGGCGGTTCCCGCGACCGAGCCCAGGCACCCGACGACGCCTCCAGGAGCCCCTCGCCTTAAAGCAGCACGCAGACAGCGAGAAGCCGCGATGAGTGGATCACCGTGCTGTCGGGTGAGGCTGGGCCGAGGACCGGCATCAGTACTTGGCGCCGTCGTCTTCAGTGATTCCGGGTCCGATGGCACCGTCTTCCAGGGTGTTCACGCCGCGACCTCGGCCCTCCGTCGCAGTGTCGCGCCGCCGGCGGGAACAGCGAACCGGTAGAAGGGCCTGTGCCACCTCCATTGCTTGAGACCCGAGCCGGCCCACCCTAGGGCGGCCGCCGCACCGTTGTCAACCATCAAGTCGGTCGACCGACTGGCTATGTTGAAAACCGACTGAGTGGTTGAAATTGTGGAAGCCCGGTCGTAGCCTGGAAGTCCCCCCGAATCACGATGTCGGCCCCGCGCGGCCGTACGGAGAAGAGACACGGCATGTTGCACCCGATCCTCGGAGCGAAGATCCGCTGGACTCAGCCGAACGGATGGGTTTTCAGTCCGGTACTCGTGGGTCCGGACTTCATCGACTACACGCTCGAGAAGGGACCGCACACGGGCCGCCACGCGGTGCAGCCCATGCACTACCACCGCATCGCGCCGGGCATCGAACTGACCTCCTGGTACGAGGAGGTCGGCACGATCGTGAACATCATCTGGTACCTGGAGTCGCAGACCACCCACCGGTTCGCCGCGCTGCCCGCGTGGGCCGCGGAGGACTTCTCGGTCCTGGTGGGGGACAATCAGGACCCCGACTACCTCGCCCGGGTCCGCGAACTGGCGGCCACCAAGCCCGACGGCCCTCGCCACGTGCTGGCCGACGACGGCTACTTCGAGCTGCTCTGACACGCGCCGCCGCGCCGTCCGGGGGACTGAAGCAGTGTTCGGCTTCGGCGCCCCGGCGGATGGACAGGGTGGATCGACCGGTCGGATGAACCGTGGAGTCGCCGGCCACCAGGCCCCTGGCCGATCCCGCCAGCATCCTGGCACTGCGTGACGAGGTCATCGCGGTACACGGCGCGCCCGACGTCATCGTCAACGCGGCGGGCTGGGACCGGATCGAGCCGTTCATGGACAACGACGACGAACTGTGGACCTCGCTGGTCGCGGTGAACTTCCTCGGAACGGTCCGGCTCAGCCACGCGTTCCTCACCCCGATCCTGGCCGGGGGACGTACAGCCAGGATCGTCAACATCGCAAGTGACGCCGGCCGCGTCGGCAGCACCGGCGAGACGGTGTATTCGGGTACGAAGGGCGGCGTCATCGCGTTCACCAAATCGCTTGCGCGGGAGATGGCGCGCCACGGAATCAACGTCAACTGCGTCTGCCCCGGTCCGACCGACACTCCGCTGTTCGACACGCTGCCGGAGAAGCTTCGGACGGGCCTGATCAGGGCGATCCCCTTCAAACGGATCGCCAGCGCCGAGGGGGTCGCCGACGCGGTCCTCTTCTTCGCCTCGGACAGAGCCGGATTCATCACCGGCGAGGTGCTCAGCGTCAGCGGCGGCCTCACCTTGGCGGGCTGAGGGAGCGGACCGAATGTACTCGCGGGACTTCGGCCTCAACTGAACGCGCGCTAGACGAACAGGCGCATGGCGCAGTCGACGACGCCGTGACGCACGCTGTCGCCGGTGCCGGGGCGGATCCACACCGACGACTGGTTGAGGATGCCGTGCAGGCACTGCAGAGTGACGTTGATGTTCGCGCAGTGGAACTCGCCCGTGCGGATCCCCTCCTCGACGACCTCGCGGAAGACCGCGTCGTGCCGCCGGCGCATGTCCTTCATCGGTTCGTCGAACGCCTCGGGCCACGCCTTCGGCCACGAGAACACCGTCGCGACCTCCGGGGCCGTATCGGTGAGGATAAGGATCTGCTCGTCGATGAGCGCTCGCAGGATCTCGGTGGCGGAGGATCCGGCGACTGCGCGGCGCCGGGCGTCGAGCCGGGTCAGCACCTCGAGGGTGAGCGATTCGAGGGCCGCGCTGACGAGGTCGTCCTTGCTGGCGAAGTAGTGATAGAGGGTCGCTTTGGCGATATCGGTGCGCTCCGCGACGTCTTCGAGGCTCATGCCCTGGTAGCCGTGGGATGAGAGCAGCGACGTCGCGGTCCGCACGATCTCGGCCTTGCGCCGGTCTCGCCGACGGGACAGGCGGCTGGTCTCGGCGACCGCCGTCCCGGCTTCGGCCTCGTTCGCGCTGGGCACGGTGTCCCGGCTCCCTTCTCTGGCGCCGTGCGGCGCCTAAAGCAGTCACCTTACCAGACCCTGGGCAGACCGTTCGGTAAACCATCCGCTCGGATGGCAGTGCAACTAGTAGAGCGAGTTTTCGACCGAGTGGTTGACTTTCTCGGCTGGGCGCACCAGCATTGGCTGCACGGCCGCGCCATAGCGGCTCCGCGCCCTGCCGATCAGGAGGGGGCGCGTGATGACACATCCGTTCAGCGCGGGACGCGCTGGGATCGGCAGTGTGCAATGACCGACAGGCCGGATACATGCGGATCGTCGGCCGGACCAAGGACATCGTCGTACGCGGGGGAGAGAACATCCCCGTGGTGGAAGTGGACCGCGCCACGCCCCCCGCGCACGAGATCACCATGTTCCAGCGGCGAGTAGGCCTCGCACCTGCTGGAGGTCGACACCGTCGTCATCTGCGCCGGCCAGGAGAGCGAGCGCACCCTCTACGACGAATTGCTCGAGCACGGCGTCGAGCCGGTGCTCATCGGAGGAGCGCACGTCGCCGCCGACCTCGACGCGGTGGCCGCGATCGATCGGGGGACTCGCGAGGCGTATGCACTCTGAGCCCCAGCTAATTGACCCATTGATAAAGTAAGGAAACGGCATGTTCCTTCTGCTCCCCACCTACACCGCCCCACTCGACGAGGTGGACAGGGTTCTCCAAGCCCACCACGAGTGGCTGGCGGCCCAGTACGCCGCCGGCCGCTTCCTCCTCGCGGGGCCACGTGACCGGCGTGAAGGAGGCTTCATCCTGTCCACCGGCGACGAGCACGCGGAGATTCAAAAGCTCGTAGCGACCGACCCGTTCACCCGAGCGGGCGTGGCGACCTACCAGGTCTTTCACGTGACCGTCTCTGGAGGCGCCCCGGAAGTCCTCAAGGCCCTTGCCGAACACGGAGTCGACGTGCCCTGATCGAGCACGAGCGGTGTAACGGGAGCCGGTTCGGCGCGCAGTCGAGTTGGGACGACTTCACGACGTGGCAGTGGCTGACGCTGCGCGAGCGCTCGCACTCTCATCCGTTCTGGGGCCGCCGACGGCGAGGTGGGCCGCCGCTTGCAAGCGGCGGCCCACCTCGCCGGCCCGGTCAGTCAGACGGGAGCGGCCTGTTGGCGGTCTCCCGCAGTACGAAGACCGCCCCGATCAGCGCCAGCCCGGTGGCCGCGATCAGGAACAGGGCCGGCGAGCGCGGGCTGCCGGTCTGCTGGATCAGCCAGGTCGCGATATAGGGAGCCGATCCGCCGGCGAGGACGGCTGCGATGTTGTATCCGAGGGCGAAGCCGCTCACGCGCACCGATGCGGGGAACTGTTCGGCGAAGGTCGCCAGGATCGATGCGAGGTACATCGTGGTGAGCTGGCCGAGCAGCAGCTGGGCTATCACGGCGGCCGTGGTCGACTCGCCCATCAGGATGAACATGGGGTAGGAGAGCACGACGAACGCCGCATTGGCGGTGATCAGCACCGGCCGCCTGCCGACCCGGTCGGACAGTCGCGACCACAGCGGGAACGAGATGACGGCGGTGGCGAGCGTGATGGTGGTCATCCACGACGCCCATTTCTCGGTCATGATGTGCTGCTTGGAGAAGTAGCTCTCCAGGTACGCGAACACGATCCAGTACGAGGCGTTGGCCGTCAGCGCCAGCAAGGTGACGGCGAGCAGGCCCCGCGGATTCGACCTGATCAGCTCGCCGAGCGGCACGCGCTTGATCTGCCGGCGCGAACGGATCTCCTCGAAGCCGGTCGACTCCTCCATGCGGAGCCTGATGAGCAGCGCGGCGATACCGAGCGGCAGGGAGCACAGGAACGGGATGCGCCACGCCCAGGCCGTGACCGTTGCCGCGGGCACGACCTGCAGCAGGATGGAGACGAACAGCGTGCCGGTCAGGGTGCCGAACAGTGTGCCCATGTTGACCTTGCCGACCCGGTAGCCGCGGCGTTCGACCGGTGCCGCCTCGGCCATGTAGGACGCGGCCGTGCCCAGTTCGCCCCCGGCCGACAGGCCCTGAACGCATCGGCACGCGACGAGCAGGAACGCTCCCGCGGAGCCGACCGTGGCATAGCCGGGCAGCACGCCGATCAGGAAGCTGGCCGTGGCCATGCCGATCACCGCGACCGACAGCGCCCGCCGCCGCCCGTAGCGGTCGGCGAGGTGGCCGATGACGATGCCGCCGATCGGCCGCAGGAAGAACGAGACCGCGTAGACCGCCCACGTCGACAGAAGCGCCGCGGTCGGATCCTCGTGCGGGAAGAAGACCTTGGCGAGCGTGGTCGCCAGGAACGCGTAGATCGTGAAGTCGAAGTACTCGATGCCGGTGCCGATGCCGGCGGCTATCACCGCGCGGCGCTGGTGCCGTGCGCTGCCCGGATCGATGTCCGTGGTCGGCGTCTCGGTGTCGCTGGTGTTGGTGGTGCGCGATCGCACGCTCCAAGACATGGCGCGATGCTCCCTTGCAATCGTTGCCGGATTTTACGTCTTGCTGCCTCGCGTCGTCGCGTCGTCGCGCACACTTGCCCGCGGGCCATATTGTGGCGACTATAGTCATGTAGTGGTCCGATCGGGAAGGCCTTGGACTGCTGAATGTTGGCGGAGTTTTCGCAAGGCCACCGATTAGGCCATATAACTGACGGCGAGAGGGTGTGTGGGTGCATGCGGATGCTGGGCAAGAGCGTGTTCGTCACCGGAGGCGGGGGTGGGATCGGCCGAGCCGTCGCTTTGCGGATGGCGCGGGAGGGGGCGGCGGTCGCGGTCGCCGACGTCGATCTCGACGCGGGCAGGAGCACCCTCGCCCAGTTGGCGGCGGAGGGGTGCCGTGCCGCGGAGTTCTACGAGCTCGACGTGACCGATGAGCAGCAGTGGGCGCGGGCGGCCGAGGCGGCGACGACGAGGTTCGGTCGCATCGACACCCTGGTCAACAACGCCGGCCGGTATCTGGTCAGATCGCTGGTGGAGACCTCGGTCGACGACTGGGATCTGATCATGGACGTCAACGCGAAGGGCGCGTTCCTCGGGATGCGCACCTTCGCCCCGGTCATCGCCGCCGGCGGCGGGGGATCGATCGTGAACATGTCCTCGACCACGGCGCTGGCCGGGATCCTGGGCCGCACCGCGTATTCGGCCAGCAAGGCCGCGGTGCGCGTGATGAGCCAGAGCGTGGCAGTGGAGTTCGCGCCTGCGAAGGTGCGGGTCAACGCCGTATTTCCCGGGTTCGTGCGCACCGCCATCGCCGATCACGGCGCCCGCGCCGCAGGCCGGCCGATCGAGGAGATCTGCTGGGAGGTCACGCCGCTCGGGAAGATCTGCGAAGTCGAGGACGTCGCCAACCTGTGCCTGTTCCTCGCCTCGGACGAGGCCGGGCACATCACCGGAGCGGAGTTCGTCGTCGACGGCGGGCTGACCGCCGGTCCGAACGATCCGCGCCACATCAATCCATTGACCGGGAAGCCGGTCGCACCGCCCTTCAAGATCGGAGACGCCTCGTGAGCGAGACCGTGCAGCTTTACATCGACGGCGCCTGGAGGATGGGCAGCTCCGGGCGGGAACTGGCGAACGTCAACCCCGCCACCGGTGAGACGGTCGGTTCGCTCACGCTCGCCGCAGTCGGTGACGTCGCCGAGGCCGCGGACGCCGCGGGACGCGCATTCCCCGCCTGGTCCGCCGCCTCGGCGCTGGAGCGCTCCGAACTGCTGCGCGCCTCGGCGGCCCTGGTCCGCGAGCGTTCGGAGGACATCGCCCGGGCGATGACGATCGAGCAGGGCAAGCCGCTGGCCGAATCCCGGATCGAGGCGCGATCGGCGGCGGAGATCATCGAATGGTTCGCCGAGGAGGGGCGGCGCGCCTACGGCCGGATCGTCCCGAGCCGCGGCGTCGAGACGACCCAGACGGTAATCCAGGCACCGGTCGGTCCCGTGGCCGCCTTCGCGCCCTGGAACTTCCCGCTCACCCAGGTCGCACGCAAGATCGCCGCCGCCTTGGCCGCGGGTTGCACGATCGTCATCAAACCGCCGGAGGAGGCGCCGAACTGCTCCTCGGCCCTGTTCGCCTGCTTCGTGGACGCCGGGATTCCGCGCGGGGTGGTCAACCTCGTCTTCGGGGTGCCGGCGGAGGTGTCCGAGACGCTGATCCCGCATCCGGCGATCCGGAAGATCTCCTTCACCGGCTCGGTGCCGGTCGGCAAGCATCTGGCGGCGATGGCCGGGCGGCACATGAAGCGGGTGACGATGGAGCTCGGCGGCCACGCTCCGGTGATCGTCTGCCAGGACGCGGACGTCGAAACCGCTGCCGAGCGGCTGTGTGCGGCGAAGTTCGCCAACGCCGGTCAGGTCTGCATCTCTCCGACCCGGTTCCTCGTGCACGAAGCGGTGTTCGACAAGTTCCGCGACGCCTTCCTGGCCCGCGTGGCACAGATCCGCGTCGGCGACGGCCTGGCCGACGGGGTCACGATGGGGCCGCTGAACAACGAGCGGCGACTGGGCGCCGTCGAGGCCTGCGTCGATGACGCGCGTGATGCGGGTGCCACCGTACTGACCGGCGGGCACCGACTCGAGGGCGATGGTCTGTTCTACGCGCCGACCGTGCTGACCGACCTCACGCTGGATATGAGCGTGATGTGGGACGAGCCGTTCGGGCCGATCGCGCTGCTGGTGCCCTACCGCGCCCTCGATGACGCGATCACGGAGGCGAACCGGCTGCCGTTCGGACTGGCGGCCTACGCGTTCACGGACTCGGCGGCGGCCATCTCCAGGCTGAGCAGGTCGATCGAGGCCGGCATGCTCGCGGTCAACGACACGGCGATCGCCTACGCGGAAACGCCGTTCGGCGGTGTCAAGGACAGCGGCTACGGCTCCGACGGCGGGGCAGAGGCGCTGCGCGGGTATCTTCAGCCGAAGCTGGTCACGGTCACGGCCGGCCGGCCGGCGGATGCAGACCTCGACGATCGGATTGTGTAGCCTGATGCCGCCCGGCGCGACCAGCGCCGGGCGGATCCCGCTGTTCGGAAGGGTCTCTGGTGGCGAAGCAGGCAACAGGTCAGCCGCTGCGCTCCGCCGAGCGCATGCTGGATGTGCTCGAGTGCTTCACGGTCGCGCAGCCGTCGCTCTCGATCGCGGAGATCTCGACCAAGCTCGCACTGGCCCCGAGCACGGTCAGGCGCCTGCTCAACGCCCTCGAGCAGCACGGCTTCCTGCGCTCGGACCCGAACACCGGCAAGTTCGCCCCGCACTACCAGGTCGTGCGGCTGGCCGCGGTCGCGGTTCAGGGCAATGACCTGATCTCGGCCGCGAGCGGGCCGATGGACGCGCTGCGCGAGCGCACCGGCGAGGCGGTGCAGCTGACCGTGCGCTCGGGCAGCGACTCGGTATTCATCGATCGGCGCGAGAGCCAGAAGCTGATCAAGATCTTCAGCCCGATCGGGACCCGCAGCCCGGCTTGGGACGGCCGCGCCTCCGGCAAGATCCTGCTCGCCTGGCTGCCCGAAGACGACATCGCGCCGCTCCTGCCGCCGCCGGCGGCCTGGCCCGTCGCCATCGGCCCGAACGCGGCACGCTCACCCGGGCAGTTCCTCGAGAGCCTCGCGGCGGTGCGCGAGCACGGATACTCGCTGAACGACGAGGATTCCGACCGCGACGTCTGGGCGGTCGGCGCGCCGGTCCGCGATCACACCGGCGCGGTCGTCGCCTCGATCAGCGTGCCGGCGCTCAAGGCCCGCACCCTCGACCCGGGCCGCGCCCCCGCGCTGATCGAGGCCGCGGTCGCCGCGGCCGCGGAGATCTCCCGCCGGCTCAACCACTTCGAGCACTAGGCAGGGTCGGCTCAGCCGGCCCACACCTCGGCACTCGGCGGCTGCACCTCGGCGCCCAGATAGCTCAGCCCCGGCACCCGGTCCCGGTCAAGCAGCATCGGGCCGTCGAGGTGGACGAACCGCGCGTGCTGCGCCGCGACGAGCCCCGGAGCCATGGACAGCGAGGACGCGACCATGCAGCCGATCATCGTCGTCAAGCCCAGCGACCGCGCCTGCTCGAGGACCGCCGCCGCCTCGGTGAGGCCGCCGGTCTTGTCGAGCTTCACCGTGACGCACTGGTATTTCCCGATCAGCCCGGGAAGGCTGGACCGGTCGTGGCAGGACTCGTCCGCCGAGAGCGGGACCGGGCTGTGATAGTGCGTCAGCTCGCCGTCCGCCTCGGCGGGTAGCGGCTGTTCGAGCAGTTCCACACCCGCCGCCGCCAGGTGCGGAGCAAAGCGTGTCAACTGCTCGAACGTCCAGCTCTCGTTGGCGTCGGCGATCAGCCGCGCGGCCGGCGCCGCGCTGCGCACCGCCCGCACGCGCTCTACGTCGCCCTCACCGCCGAGCTTGAGCTTGAGTATCGGAAACCCGGAGGCGCAGCCGGCTGCGGCGCCCATCGCCTCCGGCGTATCGAGGCTGAGCGTGTAGGCGGTCGTGAGCGGCCGGACCTCCGGGTCGGGACCGAACAGGGTGGAACTGCGCGGCCCGCCGCCGCGTGCTTGCAGATCCCACATCGCGCATTCGATCGCGTTGCGCGCCGGACCGGCGGGCAACTCCACCTGCAGCTCGGCGATCGTCGCTCCGTCCGCGACGAGCTGGGCCGCCGCGCGGACCTGCGCCAGCACGCCCTCGAGCGTCTGACCGTAGCGGGCGTACGGCACGCACTCGCCGCGACCGACGATCTCGCCGTCGCGCACCGCCACCTCGATCACGTCTGCTCGCGTCTTGGCACCCCGGCTGATCCGGAAGACACCGCGGATCGGATAACTCACGGGCCGGGCGATCACCTCGCGCACGGGCACTCCCATCTACTGGATTCGCGAACCGCTCTATGGACGAAGTGGTTGACAGACTACCGCACACGAGAGCCATACTATGGTCATGGAGACCACATAATGACTCTAGGAGAGGTGATGAGGTCGCGTACCTCCAAACTGACTTCGCTCCAGGACGCGGTCGCACTGGTGCAGCCCGGCGCACTGGTCGCCATCGGCGGGTTGTGGTTCCAGAACAACCCCTCGGCGCTGGTGCGCCAGCTGATCCGCGCCGGAGTCGGAAACCTCGAGATCGTCGCGGCACCCCCGTCGAGCTACGCCGTCGACCTGCTCATCGGCGCGGGGTCGGTGAGCCGGGCCTATACGGCCCACGTCAGCTTCGACCACCTCGGGCTCGCGCCCAATCACCGCCGCGCGGCCGAGACCGGGTCGGTGGAGATCGTCGACTGCGACGAGGCCACCGTCCTCGGCGGCCTCATGGCCGCGGTCGAGGCGCTGCCACACCACCCGGTGACCTCGATCATCGGCACTGACCTGGCCCGGACCTCGCCGCTGGCGGTGCGCCGGCCGGTGGCCGAGCTCGGCCCCGTCGCGGCGCCCGAAGCCATGCGGCCGGACGTGTGCCTGCTGCACGCCCAGGAGGCCGACGTCTACGGCAACATCCGCTACCTCGGCACGCCGTTCTGCGATCCGCTGTTCGCCAAGACCGCCGCGACGGTCGTCGTGTCCGTCGACCGCATCGTCGAGAACGACACCGTGCGCAGCGAACCGCACCGCACCACCATCCCCGGCTATCTCGTCGACGCCGTGGTCGAGGCCCCCTACGGCGCGCATCCGGCTGCGAGCCAGGGCCTTTATCCACACGACGAGGAGCACCTCGCGGCATACCTCGCCGCCGGCCGCAGCGCGCAGGCATGGCACGCCGACTACCTGCGGCCGTGGGTGCTCGATCTGCACGACGGACCGGGATATCTCGACGCGGTGGGCGGCCCGGCCCGGCTCGACCGGCTGGATGAGGTGGTCGCATGAGCGTCCCGTCAGCCCCCGCATACAGCGCCGACGAGTTGATGACCGTGGCGATGGCGCGCGAACTGCGCAACGGCGATCTCGCCGTGACCGGCGCGAGTTCGCTCGTCCCGGTGGCCGCGTGCCTGCTCGCTCAGCGACTGCACGCGCCCGACCTGACGCTGATCCTGCCGTCCGGCGTGGTCAACCCGCCTCCGGGCCGGCTCTACCGGTCGGCCTCGGACGGCCGCTGGGTCAGTGGAGCCGAGGCGGTCGGCACCGCCTACGACCTGTTCGAGATGTCCGAGAACGGCCGGCTCACCGTGATGTTCTACGGCGGGATCCAGATCGACCGACACGGCAACGTCAACCTCACCGCGACCGGACTCGAGCCGGGCAAGCCCCCGCGCTTTCGCGGCCCCGGCCTCGCCAACACCTCGTTCGCGGCCGTGTCCGGCCGGATCATCCTGTTCAGCGCCAGCCACACGCCGCGCACCTTCGTCGAGCGCGTCGACTACATCACCGCGGCCGGCCACCTCGACGGCGGCACCAGCCGCCAAGAGGCCGGCATCACCACCGACGGACCGGTGCTGTGCATCACGCCGCTGGTCACCTTCGGCTTCGACGACGGCAAAAGCATGCAGGTGCGCTCGATCCATCCCGGCGTCGAGCCCGCCGAGGTGCTCGCGAAGACCGGATTCCCGCTGAGCACCGAGACCACCTGGCCGGTCACCGAGCCGCCCACCGACGTCGAACTGCGCACGCTGCGCACCGTCGTGGACCGTACCGGAGAACTCGGCCGCAACACCCGACCGTAAGGACAACAACGTGCAAGCCGACCAGCCATCCCCGACCGCTCTCAAGGGCCTGCGGGTCATCGACTTCTCCCGCGTCGTCGCCGGCCCCTACTCGACGATGCTTCTCGGGGACATGGGAGCCGAGGTCATCAAGATCGAACGTCCGGGCAAGGGAGACGACAGCCGCAGTTGGGGACCGCCGTTCCGCGGTGAGGTGAGCACCTACTTCCTCGGCCTGAACAGGAACAAGCAGAGCCTCGCACTCGACCTCGCCACCGAGCGCGGCGTCGAGATCGCCAAACAGCTCGTCGCCCGCGCGGACGTCGTCGTCGAGAGCTTCCGGCCCGGGGTGATGGACCGGCTCGGGCTCGACTACGAGACGCTGCGGAAGATCAACCCGCGGCTGATCTACTGTGCCATATCGGCCTTCGGCCAGGACGGGCCGTACAGCGACCGTCCCGGCTACGACCTGATGATCTCGGCGCTCGGCGGGCTGATGAGCATCACCGGGACACCGGGCGGCGAACCGGTCAAGGTCGGCGTCGCACTCATCGACGTGGCCACCGGGCTGCACGCCGCGCTCGGCATCGTCTCGGCGCTCAACCACCGCAATCTGACGGGGCACGGGCAGCGGGTCGACGTCTCGCTGCTGAGCACCGAACTCGCCGTGCTGATCAACGCGGCGAGCCAGTACCTCATCGGCGGGAGCGTCGCCGAACCGCAGGGCTCCTCGCACGCGAACGTCGTGCCCTACCAGGCGTTTCCGACCTCTGACGGCCACGTGCTGCTGGGCTCGCCCAACGACAAGCTCTTCCGGGTCCTCGCCGTCGCGCTCGGCCGCCCGGAGTGGCAGACCGACGAGCGCTTCCTGACCAACGACGCGCGCATCGCCCATCGCGCCGAACTGATCCCGATGATCGCGGAGATCACCGCGACGAAGTCCACCGCGCACTGGGTCGAGACCCTCAGCCGCACCGGCGCCCCGGTCGCACCGATCAACCGGATGGATGCCGTCTTCAAAGACCCGCAGGTGCAGCACATCGGACAGGTCGCAGAGGTCGAGCATCCGATGTTCGGGCGCATGCCGGTGGTCACCTCCGCCCTGCGCATGTCGGCGACTCCGCCGGTCGTCGGCGCCGCCGCGCCCCGGCTGGGGGAGCACTCCGCCCAGGTGCTCGCGCGCGACCTCGGCCTGAGCCGGGCCGCGATCACCGACCTGATCGACGCGGGCGTGGTCGAATACCGGCCGGCCGACGGTACCGAAGTCGCCCACCACGAATCGACGACGAACGCGGGCGTGTCGTGACGGGGCCGGCGGCAGGCGGGCGCGGCCCGCTCGACGGAGTCACCGTCGTGGACATCTCCACCTCGTACGCGGGACCGACCGCGTCGATGTACCTCGCGGACCTCGGCGCGCACGTCATCAAGGTCGAACGCCCGGGCCGCGGCGACGACGCACGGCACTGGGGCCCGCCGTTCAGCGACAGGCACTCGGCTTGGTTCGCCTCGGCCAACCGCAACAAGGACAGCGTCGCCCTCGACCTGCGCACCGCCGACGGCCGCGCCGAACTCGAGCGGCTCCTCACGGCCGCGGACGTGTTCATCGAGAACCTCAACCCCGCCAAACTGGCGCGCGCGGGCCTCGACCCGGACGCCGTGCGCGCACGGCACCCGAAACTGGTGTACTGCGCCCTGTCCGGCTTCGGCCTGGACGGGCCGGACGCCGGCCTGCCGGGCTACGACCTGATCGCACAGGCACGCTCTGGCCTGATGTCGGTCACGGGCGCCGAAGGCGGCCCGCCGCAACGGGTCTCGACCGCGCTGTCAGACATCGTCACCGGCATGGCGGCCGCCCTCGCCGCCAGCGCGGCACTCGTGCGCCAGCGGCTGACCGGCCGAGGCGACCTGATCGACGTGTCGCTCCTGGACACCGACCTCGCCCTGCTCGCCCCGCGGATCGCCGCCTACCTGGCCGGCGGGCCCGAACCGCGGCCGAGCGGCGGGACCGATTCGGTGCTCGCCGTCTACCAAGGGTTCCCGACCGCAGATCGGGACATCGTGGTGGCCGTCGGCAACGACGCCATCTGGCAGAGGTTCTGCGGCGCCGTCGGCCTCGAAGAACTGGCGGCCGACCCGGACCTGGCAGACAACGCCGGCCGCGCCGAGCAACGCGGGTGGATCACCGAGGCGATCGCCGACGCGCTGCGCCGTCGGCCGGCAGCGCACTGGATCGAAGCGTTCAGCAGGGCCGGAGTCCCGGCCTCCACCGTCCGCTCGCTCTCGGAGGTGGTCGAGGACCCGCAGGTGCGCGAGCGCGGCTCGATCATGCCCGTGCCCGGTTCCGCCGGGACCCTCCACACCGTTCGCAGCCCGTTCCGGCTCGCATCACAACCGCGGCCGCGCAACGAACGCTTCCCCGACCTCGGCGCCGCGGGCGCGACCCCGGAAGGAGCCGGGCGATGACCGAGCCTCCCGTGGTGCTGATCGAGGAAGACGGCCCGATCACGATCCTCACCCTGAACCGTCCCGCTGTTCTCAATGCCCTGAACAAGGACGTGGTGGAAAACCTCGCCAGGTGCCTGGCAAGAGCCCGGCAAACGCCCACGACCCGCGCGCTGGTCATCACCGGCAGCGGAGACCGGGCCTTCTGCGCGGGTGCCGATCTGAACGAACTCACCGGGCTCGACGAAGCCGCCGCGCACGACACGCTCGCGGCCGGGCAGCGCGTACTGCGCGCGATGGAACGCTCGCCGATCCCGGTGATCGCCGCCGTGAACGGCCTGGCGCTCGGCGGCGGATTCGAACTCATGCTGGCCTGCACGTTCGCCGTGATCGCCGAGGGCGCCGGCCTCGGCCTGCCGGAGACCGGGCTCGGCCTGATCCCCGGCTACGGAGGCACCCAGCGGCTCGCCCGCGCCATCGGCACCGCGCGCGCGGCGCACGTCATGCTGACCGGCCACCGCATCGACGCCGCATCCGCCTACCGCCAAGGACTGACTCCGGTGCCGCCGATCGCCGGAGACGTGCGCGCCGCAGCAGTCGACCTGGCCCGATCGATCGCGAGCCGCGGACCGCGCGCCGTACGCGCCGTGCTCACCGCGATGCGCACCGGCGCCGACGCGGGCCTGGACGGCGGCCTGGCCCTGGAAACGGCATTGGCGGCACAGCTGACCGCCGGCGCCGAGGCCGCCGAGGGCATCACGGCCTTCCGCGAACGCCGCCAGCCCATCTTCGCCGATCCCTCACCTGCGGAAGGAACACCGTGACCGACACCATCGCAAACCCCCGCATCGCCCCCGCTTCTTCGGAGTCGACGATCCGGCACGTCGCAGTCCTCGGCGCCGGAACGATGGGCTCGGGCATCGCGGTCGTCGCCGCCCGCGCCGGCTGGCGCACCACCCTTTACGACATCGACACCGCCAACGTCGAACGCGGTCTGGCCACCGCGCGCCGGTTCCTCGCCAAGAGCGGTGAACTCGGCAAGCTGACCGCCGCCGAGGCCGAGCAGGCGAGCGCCAGGCTCACCGGCGCGTCCTCGATGTCCGCCCTCGCCGACGCCGACGTGGTGATCGAGGCCGTCTTCGAGAACCTCGACGTGAAGAAGTCGCTGCTGGCCGAGCTCGACGACGTCATCGCGCCCGATGCCCTCATACACACCAACACCTCGACCCTCTCCGTCACCTCGATCGCATCAGGATCCAGGAAACCGGAACGCGTCGTCGGCACCCATTACTGCAACCCGGCGCCGCTGATGGACCTCGTCGAGGTCGCGGTCAGCCCCCGAACCTCACCCGAGTCGCTGGCCCGAACCCGAGAGTTCTTGACCCTGGCGGGCAAGACGAGCGTGTTCACCAAGGACCGCCCGGGGTTCATCGTCAACCGGTTCCTCATCCCCTGGGAGAACAACTGCATCCGCGCGCTCGAAGACGGCGCCGGCACCGTCGAGTCGATCGACGCCGCGGTCACCGGCGCCCTCGGCCACCCCATGGGACCGTTCCGGCTGCTCGACATCGTCGGGCTCGACATCCACCACCAGGTCGCCTCGCGACTCTACGAGCAGCTGCGCGATCCCCGATTCGCACCGCCGCCCCTCGTCGACCGGATGATCGCGGCCGGCGACCTGGGCCGCAAGACCGGGCGCGGCTTCTACACCTACGGCGATACCGCATTGTTCGGCTCGTGAACATGACAGACGCACAGATTCACGCGACACAAGGAGGAACTCAGATGTCCGCATTCGGATCCGTCGCAGTGCTCGGTCTCGGTTTGATGGGCAGGGGCATCACGCAGACGATCGCCCAAGCCGGCGTGCCGGTCACCGCGCTCGAAGTCGACCGCGCGAGGCTCGACGCCGGAGAGCGCGCGATCGGGGACTTCCTCGCCGAGGGAGTCAGACGTGGAAAGGTCACCGAACAGCAGCGAACGCAAGTCCTGGGACGTATCGGCCTGACCACCGACGTCGAGCACCTCGCCGACGCCGACCTCGTGATCGAAGCGGTCATGGAGAACCGCGAGGTCAAGATCGACATCCTCACCCGTGTCGCCGACGTGGTCGGACCGAACACGGTGATCGTGACCAATACGTCGGCGCTGTCGGTCACCGACCTCGCGGCGGCGCTGCCGAACCCCGGCCGGATCGCCGGTCTGCACTTCTTCAACCCCGCGCCGCTGATGCCGGTCGTGGAGGTCGTCGCCGCGATGCAGTCCGATCCCGGCGTGGTCGATCGGCTCGCCGAGTTCGTCGACGCCATCGGCAAGACGGCGGTCCGGGTCAAGGACCGGCCGGGCTTCCTCGTCAACAGGCTGCTGATGCCCTACCTCAACGACGTCGTCGCCGAACTGGACGCCGAACTGGCCACGGCCGAAGACATCGACACCGCGCTCAAACTCGGCCTCGGCTACCGCATGGGGCCGCTGGAACTGCTGGATCTGATCGGCCTCGACACCCATCACCACGCGACCGGCAGCGCATACCGGGCGACGCTCGACCCGCAGTACGCGCCACCGCCGCTGCTGGCACAGATGGTCGCGGCGGGCTACCACGGCCGCAAGACGGGCCGGGGATTCAGGGTCGGCCGGAACACGAAGGAGTCCATGTCATGAGCGCGTACGCCGACATCCTCACCACGACGGACAACGAAGTCCTGACGATCACCATCAACCGGCCCGAGAACGGCAACAAGATCCGGCCGCAGACCGCACTGGAGATGATCGACGCGCTCCAGGACTTCCGCACCGACCCGCTGCTGCGCGCTGCGATCGTCACCGGGGCGGGGGAGAAGTTCTTCTGCATCGGCGGCGAGCACGACGAGCTGAAATCCCTCGACTACTCGGCGGTGATGCCGATGGCCGATCTATACCAGATCATCGACACCACCTCGAAGCCCGTCATCGCCGCGGTGAACGGCTTCGCGGTCGGCGGCGGCAACGTCCTGCACAATGTGTGCGACCTGACCATCGCCGGACAATCGGCGGTGTTCCGACAGGTCGGGCCCATGGTGGGCAGCTTCGACGCCGGCTACGGCACCGCATACCTCGAGGACGCGATCGGGCGTAAGCGGGCCAAGGAGATGTGGTACCTGAACAGGAAGTACAGCGCCGACGAGGCGCTGATGATGGGGCTGGTGAACGAAGTCGTCGCCGACGACCAGGTCCTGACCCGCGCGACCGAGGTGGCCCATCAGGTCTCCACCCGCAGCCCGCTCGCGATCGGCGCGCTCAAGGCGGCGTTCTCCGCGCGGCACAACGGAGTCTCCGGCCAGGCGCGCCTGGCTCACGACCAACTGCTCACGCTCTACCTGACCACCCGCGAAGCGCACGAGATGTCCGCCGCCTTCGCCGAGCGGCGCGACCCCGATCCCACCGAAATGTGGTCATGACAGCAGCCGTGTACGCCAGCGCGCATAGCGTCTCGGTCACTTGGTGAAGCACGTTCACATGAGCTCGTTCCCCTCGCACCGGGGGGAACGAGCCAGGGCACGTAGCCGTGACGCACTGCGCAGGGCAACGCCTCGCGTAGAGTGCCGCCCGAGAAGTCTCCGCGGTGAGCGGTCAATGCTCGTGCCCGTGGCGGTGCCCGCACTTTCGGCGTCGTCGCGGAGCGCGTCAGACGGACACGCTCAGTGTCTTCGACATAGCCTGTGCGAGCGCCGGGTTGGTGTGGGCGTCTCCGGTTCGCATGAGCGCGTGAATGACGTTCTGGGCTGTGATCCGCGGCTTGTCCTGGCTGACCTTGGCCTTGGCCACGACGCGGCTGGGGGTCAGCCGGAATCCGGCGGTCATCGTGGCGATGCTCTGCGCATAGTCTTCGACCTCCGACAGGTGCCAGGGCGCCGGCCGCTCGGCCTCGAAGTGCTCGACGGTCCGATCGAGCACGTCGTAGGTCTGGTCAGGGGTGAGGACCTCCGGGGTGCCGTGCAGGTGGGCTACGACGAAGTTCCACGTCGGAACGTAGGGGCCGCTCTCGTAGAAGCTGGGGGAGATGTAGCCGTTCGGCCCTTCGATGATCAGGACCGTGCGGTGTCGTCCCAGTTCGTGCAGTTCCGCGTCGGCGCGGGCGAGGTGGCCGAGCACCGTGGCGTCATCGCGTTCCGGGTCGAGTATGACCGGCAGGTGCGACACCACGAGATCACCGCCGGGAACATCGCTCACCAGCGTGGCCCAGCCACGATCGTCGATGAGCGAGCGCAGTTCGCGAGGGTCGGTGAGTGCGTAAACGGGTTGTTCGAGCATGGGGCTTCCTCGTTGAAGACAGAGAACGCGGATTCGATGCGAGAACGCTAAGAGGAATCCGGCCGGCCGCGCATCGTCGGGGGCGAATAACCTGGAAGACGCGGCTTGTCGGCTACGACAAGCCCGCGCCGGGGCCTAGCCTTCGCTCAGGCGCAGCACCTTGAGCTGCAGCCACGTCACCAGGCGTGTCTCCGCATCACCGAGATCGAGCCCGAACATCTCCTGCACGCGCCGGATCCGGTATCGCAAGGTGTTTTCGTGAACGCAGACGACGGCCGCGGCTCGTGCGGCTTCGCCGAAGACGTCGAGGTAGGTCAGCAGGGTCGCGGCGTAGGTGGTGGAGTGCTCCTGGTCGTACGCGATGATCTGCTGGACGGGACCGCTGAGGAAGCTGACGGCTTCGGCCTGTTCGGCCAGCTCCCTCAGCAGGATGCGGCTGCGGACCTGGTCGACGGTTGCGACGGCGATGCTGTCGGCCGACTCGGTCAGCGCGAGCAGGACCCGATCCGCGGACCTGCGTGCGTTCGGCAGGTCCCGGAGGCGTTCGACCGGATCGCCGATGCCGACGTGGACGACGCACGAGGTACCGCGTTCTATCGCACTGGCTACTTCGTTGGCGAAGTTCAGGAGGCGCAGATCGTGCCTGTCGTCCGGCTGGAGCGGCAGCAGCATGTAGACGACGCCGTCCAGTTGCGTGCATAACGCCTTGGGGTGCCATGCCTGGCAGTAAAGCCCGATGAGGTCCACGAAGCGGCTCGCCGCGGCGCCGGGGGTCTCTCGCCTGGCAGGTGCGATGGCGAGCACGCTGGCGCGGAGGCCGGGGTCGAGGCCGAGTTGCTGTTCGGCGACCGCGGTGGCGATCGTGCCCTGCAGGAAGGAGGCGAGGATGTCGCTTCGGCTCCAGCGTTCTCCTGCGCGGTGGTCGTTGAGCCGCAACAGGTGCAAGGCGGCGATCTTGGCTGACTCCGAGAGGGCGGCGCCGGCGTCGGGCCCCAGCGCGGCCTCGTCTGCGCACACCCAGAGCAGGCCGAGCAGCTGGCTGCCCGCGCGGACAGCGATGGCCAGCCGGTCCAGGTGTCCCGGACGGGGCGACCCGAAGCGCACGGCACCCTCGGCGCGGCACACCTTCTCGTACTCGTCGGAGTTGGTGGGGCGGTCCGGCGTCTGCCTGCTCAAGATGGCCTGTCGGCGGACCTCGTCGATCTCCTGGTGGGGCAGTGTGGAATAGGCCAGGACGCGGCCGCGTGGATCCTCGATGGTCGTCGCTCCGCCGACGCCGTACGCGACCTCGTTCGCGAGCGTGAACAAGTCGGTGGCGCCGACGCCGCTGTACCCGGCTCGCTCTGCGGTCACCGCGTCTGTGGCGGCGCAGATCAACGCGTCGATCCGGCGCCAGGGCAGATGGTCGGGGGCGACCAGGAGCGCGATTCGCGCCGCTTGGGCTGCCCGGGCGGCAGCGGTGAAGTCCTGGCCGTGCGCTTTGACGACGACCGCGCGGTACCCGGCCGCCGCGGCCTGCCGGATCGCATCCACGCAGGAGGGAGACTCGGGCGGGCCGCCGACGGCCAGGAGGATTCCGTCGGGCTGGTCGACGATGGTTTCGCCGCTGCCGTGGATCACGGGCTCGCCTATCCGCCCCCGTACGCCGTCCGGCGTGCAGGCCGCGTACAGGACCTGCGGGCCGAGGATGCGCAGCACGTCGTCCAGCGTGGTTCCCCGGGCGGTTTCGTGCTCGCGTCGTGCGGTGTCGTCGAGCAGGTCCGAAGGCGTCGACTCAACGGTCTCGCCAGCTACAGGCATGTCAAGGTCCCCTCTCGGGTCACGGCGTCCATTCCTGTGCACCGAACAAGCCCACGCGCCGCGTGGCGTCGTAGGTGTAGACGTGCTCGCCGCGGACGAAGGCGTCCTGCACCCGCTGCATCGCGTCGAGGGGGTCTCCGCTCCAGATGCAGACGTCGGCGTCCTTGCCGGGCTCCAGGGAGCCCAGGCGATCGTCGATCCCCAGGATCCGGGCGGGGTTGATCGTCAGCGCTTCGAGCGCGACCGGCGCCGCCAGGCCTTCACGGACCGCGAGGATGGCCTGGTGGATCAGGAGGTTGATAGGTACCACGCAGTGGTCGGTGGCGATCGCGATGCTCACGCCCGCCGCGGCGAGCAGACCGGGTGTGCGAAGCGAGCGGTTGCGAAGCTCGACCTTGGCGCGGCCCACGATCAGCGGGCCGAGAACCACGGGGATGTCGCGCGCCACCAGCAGGTCGGCGACGGCCGGGGCTTCGGTGCCGTGGTCGACCACGAGTCGGTAGCCGAACTCGTCGGCGAGCCGCACCGCGGTGGCGATGTCGTCGGCCCGGTGGACGTGCTGGCGCCATGGGATCTCGCCGCGCAGCACCAAGGCGATGGCTTCGAGGTCTAAGTCCGTGTGCTCCGGCGGGTTCTTGAGGTAGTCGCGGGCGCGGGTGAGTGCCTGCCGGATCACTGCGGCCGTGCCCATGCGGGTGCTCGGCATTCTCGCTCGGTCGCCGTAGGCCTTCTTGGGGTTCTCTCCGAGTGCGGACTTCAGTCCACTGGGTTGGCGCAACACCATTTCGTCGACGGTGCGGCCGAATGTGCGCAGCGCGACGCACAGGCCGCCGATGGGGTTGCAGGAGCCGGGATTGACGCCGACTGCGAGGACACCGCCGGCGACCGCATCGCGGAAGGCGATGTCGGCGTGGTTGATGCCGTCGAGTGCGCGCAGCCGGGCGGTGACGGGCTCGGTGGCCTCGTCATGGTCGTCACCGGCCCAGCCCTCTCCGTCTTCGAGGGTGCCGATGTGGGTGTGGGCGTCGATCAGTCCGGGCAGGACCCAGCGTCCGCGCGCGTGAACGAGCCGGGTTTCAGGTGGGATCGGGAGTGAGGCGTCGCCGACCGCCTCGATGCGGCCGTCGGCGAGCAGCACGGTGCCGCCGTCGATCGGGGCGCTGGTGATCGGCAGGACACGTCCGCCGACGATGGCGGTGCGTGCGGGGCTCATGTTGTGCTCCTTCGTGCTCATCGCGGGCCTTCGGCGCGTGCGGGGGCGAGTGACCCGTAGACGGTCGTGCCGTCCACGACTGTGGCCAGCACCTCGATGTCTCCGATCCGTGCGGTGTCTACCGCACGGGGATCCCGGGCCAGCACGGCGAGGTCGGCGCGCTTGCCCGGGGTGATGCTGCCGAGCAGGTGATCGACCCCGCAGGCGTAGGCCGCATCGAGCGTGTAGGCGGTTAGTGCCTCGTCGACGGTGATGGCTTCCTTCGGGCCGATCGGTGCGCCGGCGGCGGACATCCGTTCGACCATGAACTGCATCGCACGCAGGGGTGCGCCGCAGGAGACCGGCCGATCAGAGCTGCCGGCGATGCGGATGCCGCGGTCGAGGAACGACCGGCCGCGGTACATCCACGCGGCTCGTTCGGGACCCATGATCGCGGCGTAGTCGTCGCCGAACTCGAAGAGGAACCGCGGCTGCAGCACGGCGATGACGCCCAGTGCGGCCATGCGGTCGAGCTGGTCGTCGCGGGCCAGGCCGCAGTGCTCGATGCGGTGGCGCGCGTCGGGGCGCGGGGTGAGCTGCTGGGCGTCCGCGAGGGCGTCGAGGGCGAAGTCGATGGCGCGGTCGCCGATGGCGTGCAGCGCCAGCTGCCATCCGGAGTTGTGGGCCTCGAGGATCTGCTGGCGCAGGCCCTCTGTGTCGGCGGCGAGCTCGCCGCGGTGGTCGGAGCCGACATAGGGCTCGGTGAGCGCTGCGGTACGCGCCATCATGCCCCCGTCCAACCACAGCTTCATCGCCCCGATCGACAGGCGCGCGTCGCCGATACCGGTACGCAGGCCGAGGTCGAGGGCGAAGCGCACCCGATCGTCGGGGTGGGTGTCCAGGGCGTGCAGTTCGTCGCTGACGACCATGAGTTGGGTGCGGATGGGCAGCCCGCCGGCGTGCGCCTGCTGGAAGCCGGCGATGGCGGTGCTGCTGGCGCCCATGACGCGGTTGGCCCCGATCCCGGCCTCAGCGCACATGGTGACGCCCTCGGCGACACAGATTCGTGCTGCGGTGGCCAGGGCGCTGGCCAGCTCGGCCGGGTCGTAGGGGGAGCGGAGCCGGCGCACGAACATCGTGCCGTCCTCGGTGAGAACGCCGGTTGGCCGACCGTCTTCGCCGATTTCAACGCCGTCGGCCCCGATGGCTTCGGGCGGAAACCGGTCGATGACTTCTGAGCTGACGACGCAGGCGTGTCCGCTGACATGGATGAGGTGGAGCAGGCGCCCATCGGCGATCCGGTCGAGGTCGTTCCGCGTCAGATGCCGGCCGAGGGGCCGCTGGTCATAGCCGGTGGCCTCGACCCAGGCTCCCGGCGGCACTGCCCGGACGGCGCGCGCCAAGATCTCCAGGACTTCGGAGCGGTCCGCGCAGGGGGCGATGCTCACGGCCTGTGCGTCGATCCCGGTCCACGTCAGGTGCGCATGGGCGTCGATGAAGCCCGGAACCACGGTGGCCCCGCCGAGGTCGACGACCTGGCGGGCCGGCAGCGCGGACACCTCGTCGTCCAGGCCGAGGATCTGCCCTTGCCAGATGCCGACCGTATGGGCGGCGGGCCGGTTCGGGTCCATGGTGATCACGCGGGCGCCTGTGATCAGGGTGTCGAGGAGCATCGTTTTCCCAACCGTACTAGAACACCTTCTTAGGTGTCATGGAACACTAGCCGCCGATCGCGTCGATCACAAGGTTCCCGGGTCGCGATCTCGGCATCCGGTCCCGCTTCCCCCGGTGTACTAGTACACTGACGCGGTGGATCTCGTACGCATCGAAGGCCGGACGTCGCGCGAAGTGGTGGACAGCGTGGAGCGCGCTGTCCGCGACGGGCGGGCGGCGCCCGGTGATGTGCTGCCCTCCGTGCGGGCACTGGCTGCTCAGCTGCGGATCAGCCCCGCGACCGTCGCCGCCGCTTATCGCGACCTGCGGATCCGCGGCATACTGACCAGCGAGGTCGGCAAGCACACTCGCATCAGCCCCCGTCCTCCGCTGGTCAACCGGACAGCGGGAACGGTGCCCGCCGGGGCTCGGGATCTGAGCGACGGCAACCCCGACCCGAAGTTCATGCCGTCCATCACCCGCGTCACCCGCACCGTGAGCTTCGGGCAGTACGGCTACAACTCGCCCACGATGCTGCCCGGCCTGGTCGAGCAGGCGGGCGTCCAGTTCGGCGGACTCGACGTCACCGAGGAGCAGTTGTGCCTGGCAAGCGGCGCGATGGACGGCGTCGAACGGGTTCTGTCCGCGTGGCTGCGCCCAGGGGATCAGGTGCTGGTCGAAGATCCCTGCTACACGGGAGTGCTGGACTTGGTCAGGTCATGCGGCCTGAGCGCTGTGCCGGTCGCCGTCGACGAGCGCGGACTCAAACCTGATTCCCTGCGCGCGGCCCTGTCGGGAACGACCGCGGCGCTGGTACTCACACCGCGGGCCCAGAACCCGACCGGCGCCGCCATCGACGGGCAGCGCGCGGCCGAACTCGCGACCGTACTGCAGCGGCACCGCGACGTCCTGGTCGTGGAGAACGACCACATGGGGCCGATGGCCGGGAGCGACTTCTGCACACTCACACGCGGCCGCCGGCGCTGGGCGGTCATCCGGTCGGTCAGCAAATCACTCGGACCGGACCTTCGGCTGGCGTTCCTCGCCGGGGACCCGATGACGATCGGCCGGGTCGAAGGCCGTCAGCGCCTCGGCAGCGGCTGGGTCAGCCACATCCTGCAGCAGATTGTCGTGGAACTGTCCAACGACCCGGCGGTTCAGGACATGACCGGGCGTGCCGAGCGCGCCTACCGGACCCGACGCGAGACGTTGCTCGCGGAGTTGTCGGCACACGGAGTGGCAGCTGCCGGACGCTCGGGGCTGAACGTCATGATCCCGGTCCTGGAAGAGGCCACGACCCTCCGATCGCTGCAGGACCGCGGGTGGCTGTTACGTGCCGGTGAACCGCATCGACTGGCGAGTCCGCCGTTCGTGCGGGTCACGACGGCGACTCTCGAGCCCGAGGAGGCCGCCGTACTCGCAACGGCTATCGCGGAGACCATCCACCCTCAACGCCGCACCCGATCGGTGTAGGGCACGGCGCCTGCCATGAGGAGGCCCGCGCCTGCGCGTTGCGGCGGCATGCCGCAGACCCTGGTTGCCGCGCCGGCGGGACCGACGCGGGAACCAGGGTCTGCGGCGACGAGCCAGGTGTGATCCGGCGGCTGCCTCGAACTGCGCGCGCCGGAGGGGCACTGCGGGCTCGCCTTACCCTGCCGGTGACGGCGCGGGCGGCTGCCGCATCCGCGTGGTCAGCTCTTCGACGAGAAGCGGCACCACTTCACGCCAGTCCCCGACGATTCCGATGTCAGCGCGGGCGAAGATCTCCGCATCGGGATCGTTGTTGATGGCCATGACAGTGCCGGCCCGGGCGATCCCGGCCGTGTGGTAGGAACTGCCGGAGATCCCGGCGGCTATGTACAGTCGCGGCGCGATCGCGCGGGCGGTGATGCCGACCTGCCGGGACTGCGGCAGCCAGGCACGGTCTGTCACGGCCCGGGTCGCGGCCAGTTCGGCGCCGAGCAGTTCGCGCAGTTTGTCGAGTTCGAAGTAGGCCTCGGGGGCCACGCCCCGGCCGACACCGATGACGGTCTCGGCGCGGTCCAGCGCCTCGTAATCGTCCTCGGAGCAGCGAGCGACCACCCGCACCACCGGATCCGCCGCACCTAGGGCCAGGGACTCGACCGGTGCCGCCACCGCGGCAGGTCGGGTCCGGCGCAGCGGCAGGCACCCCGTGCGCACGGTGGCCAACTGCGCCACTGCGCGCGTCCCGATTTCCGCCAACTGGCCGCCAGCGGTCGGCTTCAACCCGAGCAGCCGGGGCTCGTGACTGGTGCCCGTGACCTCCAAGGCCGTAACGTCGCTGATCAGACCGGCGCGCAGTGCGACCGCGAGGCGGCCCAGGAGTTCGCGCCCCCAGGCCGTCGCCGGGCCGAGCACGGCCCACGGCGGGTCGGCCCACATCGCGGACAGCGCGGCGGACAATTTCTGCGGGTCCCAGCCGTCGGGCGCGAGGACGTGATCCGCGCCCCACTGCGTCAAGGTCGCGCTGCGCTCTCGCGGCGCGAGTGCCACGACATGACCGCCGACCTCGGCGGCCACCACGGCGGCCGCGCCCAGAAGCGCGCGCCCGGCGTCGGCCACGTCATCGCCGACGGCGACGAAGACGGCCCGCTTGCTCGGGTGATGCCTGCCGAGCGGCAGAGTCCCGTCCTGCGCCGCGCGCGTGTCGTGGCCGAACGGCACAGCGCAGCGCGTGGCCAGCAGGTGCGCGGCCCGGCAAACGCGGACATCGAGCGGCCCGTCGGCGAGTACCGTCCCGCCCCGATGCGACGGTGCCGGGCGCACACCTTGGACGAAGGTGGGGCTCGCGCAGCGGACCAAGGCGCTTGCGCCGAGGTCGGACACGGTGACCGCACGCACTTTGCCGACTGCGGGCCACGTCTCCGGCGGGGCCTTGGCGGCCGGCCCCGAGCGCTCGGCGACCGCGACGACCGCGGGAAGCGGCACTCGTATCTCGGTTCGGTCGCCCTCATGCAGGAGCGTGGCGCTGACGAATGGCCTGCCGTCGTCCCCGGTGTCCACGTCGAAGCGGATCGCGGGCCCGACAAACGGCAGCTGAAGGTATTCAGCGATCATGGGTCCGACCGCGGCGGTGTCCCCATCGACGGAATTGCGGCCGACCACGAGGAGGTCCACGTCCCGCTCCAGGCGTACCGCCGCCGCCAACGCCCGGGCGGTCACCAGGGAGTCGGCTCCCGCGAGAAGCGGATCGCTGACGTGCAGCGCCTGGTCGGCGCCACAGGCAAGGGCCTCTCGGGCCACGTCGGCTGCGCCGGGCGGCCCCATCGTGATGACGGTGCTCGTACCTCCGGTCTCCTGTGCGAGGCGTACGGCGTGCCCGACGGCACGCCTGCAGAAGGGATTCATCTCGGCGGCGAGTTCGGCACGCCGTAGCCGGCCGTCCTCGCCCAGCTCGCCCGTCTCGTCGCTGCGGGGGACCTGTTTCGCCAGGGCGACGATGCGCAGCGGCCTAGTCACGAGACCGCACCGCCCACGAGCCAGCCCACGCCGAAGGTGATGGCTGCCGACAGGCCGCCGAGCAGCAGCTGCCGCGCTCCGCCGACCCAGAGGGGACGTGCGGTGAGCTTGCCGACGACGGCTCCGGTGGCCACGAGCGCGCACACGCTCAGGAGCAGGGCGACGCTGATGGTCGCGGCGCCGAAGACGAACGGGAGTAGGGGGATGAGAGCTCCGAGCGAGAACGCGGCGAAGGACGATCCGGCGGCGGTCCACGGGGAGGGCAGGTCGTCGGGGTCGATGCCGAGCTCTTCACGCGCGTGGACGCGCCAGGCGATCTCCGGGTCGGAGCTCAGTTCCCGCGCGACGTGCGCCGCGAGTTCGGGAGTGAGCCCTTTCGCCCTGAAGATGGCCGTCAGCTCGGCCAGTTCTCCCGCCGGGTCGTCGGCGAGTTCCCGCCGCTCGATGGCCATCTCCGCCCGGGCGAGTTCGCTCTGGGAGGTCACCGAGGTGTATTCGCCCGAGGCCATCGAGCAGGCGCCCGCGACCAGTCCGGCGAGGCCGGTCAGGACTACGGTGTGTCCGCCGGATCCGCCGGCGACGACTCCGCTGACAAGCGAGAAGTTCGATACCAGTCCGTCCATCACGCCGAAGGTGGCCGGCCGGAGCCAGCCGCCGGTGACGTCCCGGTGGGGGCGGTGGTGCTCGACTGCTTCGAGTTCGGTCACATGGGTCATTGCTCACCTCTCGATGTCGGCGATAGCCGCCTGTGGCCTGGGCGGCGTCGCGATAGACGCGCCGCCGGGGCGGCGCGTCGAGGAATTGCGGGAGATCAAGCGTCCAAGTCGTGAAGGACAGGCGCCGCGAAGTGGCAGGCGACCTCGTGTGAGGGGCCGCCCGGCCTGATCTGGAGCAGCGGCTCCTGCTCCGCGCAGGTTTGCCGGGCTCGCCAGCAGCGGGTGCGGAAGCGGCAGCCGGACGGGGGGTCGATCGGGCTGGGGACATCGCCTTCGAGCCGGATGCGGGCACCCGAGCGGGCGCGTGCCCGGTCCAGTTCCGGCGCCGCCGACAGCAGGGCCTGGGTGTAGGGGTGCGAGGGGTGCCCGTAGACCTGGTCGCCCCGGCCGGACTCGGCGATCTTGCCGAGGTACATGACCGCGACGCGGTCGGCGATGTGCTCGACGACGGCGAGGTCGTGCGCGATGAACAGGATGGCGATGCCGAACTCGCGTTGCAGGTCGGCTAGCAGGTTGATGATCTGGGCCTGGACCGAGACGTCCAAAGCGGAGACCGGCTCGTCGCATACCAGGACGTCCGGGCGCAGCGCCAGGGCCCGGGCGATGCCGATGCGCTGGCGCTGGCCGCCGGAGAACTGGTGCGGGTAGCGGTCGGCATGGTCGGGGTTGAGGCCGACGACCTCGAGCAGTTCGCGCACGAGCCGTCGTCGATCGCCGCGCGGCGTCGCGTCGCGGTGGATCGTGAACGGCTCGCGGACGAGGGCTTCCGCGGTCATGCGCGGGTCCAGGGACGTGTAGGGGTCCTGGAAGATCAGTTGGATGTGGCGCCGGGCGCGGCGAAGTTCGCGACCGCGGATCTGGTCGATGCGTTGCCCGAGGACGGTGATCTCGCCGTCGGTCGGACGGTCGAGCGCGGTCAGGAGCCTGGCCAGGGTGGATTTGCCGCATCCGGACTCGCCGACCAGTCCCAGGGTCTCGCCGCGGCGCAGTTCGAGGTCGACGCCGTCGACGGCGCGAACATGCCCGATGGTGCGGCGGAACACGGCTCCGGAGGTGACCGGGATGTGTTTGGTCAGGTCCTTGACACTCAGGACGACGGGCTGGTCAGTCATCGCCGACCCCCTCCGTGCAGTGATGGCAGGCACTGGCGTGTCCGGGGCCGACCTGGTGGAGCGGCGGGGTGATCGCGCAGGCGTCGACGGCCTCGACGCAGCGTGGGCGGAACGCGCACCCCTGGGGAAGCCGCGAGAGGTCGGGCGGGGCGCCATGCAGGATCGTCAAGGTCTGGCCGTGAGTGCCGCGTCGCGGCGCCGCTTTCAGCAGGGCGCGGGTATAAGGGTGCCGCGGCGCGTCGTAGAGTTCCGCCGCCGGGGCGTTCTCCACGATCCGGCCGGCGTACATGACGGCCACCTTGTCGGCGCGGTCCGCGACGACGCCCAAATCATGGGTGATGAGGATGAGGGCCATGCGGCGCTGCTGTTGGAGTTCCGCGAGCAGTTCCATGATCTGGGCCTGCACCGTGACGTCGAGCGCGGTGGTGGGCTCGTCTGCGACCAGCACGTCCGGGTCCATGGCCAGAGCCATCGCGATCATGACGCGCTGCCGCATCCCGCCGGAGAACTGGTGCGGGTACTCGCGGGCACGCCGTGACGCGGCGGGGATCCGCACCAGTTCGAGCATTTCCACGGCGCGTTCGTCGGCTTCACGGCGCCCGAGCCGTTGGTGGGTGCGGAAGACCTCGGCGATCTGGAAGCCCACGGTGAGCACGGGGTTGAGGGCCGAGAGCGAGTCCTGGAAGATCATCGCGATGTGGCGGCCGCGTAGGCGTCGCAGGGTGGCCTGGTCGGAGGAGAGCAGGTCGACGCCGTGAAGCCGGGCCCGTCCGGCCGTGACCCTCGCCTGCGGCGGAAGGATGCCCATCACGGCGCGTGCGGTGATGCTCTTGCCGCATCCGGATTCGCCGATGACCGCGAGGGTTTGCCCCGCCGCGACCTGGTAGCTGACGTCGCTGACCACCCGGGCGGTCGTGCGCCCTCGCGACGTGAACTCCACTTGCAGGCCGGTCACCTCGAGGGCGGGTGCGGCCGGGTCGTATCCGGGCAGGTGAGAGAGGTTGCTCTGCGCCGCGGCGGGCAGGTGCTGGGTCTTCATGGCCATGGTCATCTCAACTCCGGGTCGAACGCGTCGCGCAGGCAGTCGCCGAGCAGGACGAAGCCGAGCACCGTCACGGACAGGAACAGGGCGGGGAACAGCAGCAGGTTCAGATGGGTGGTGAAGTACTGCTGGGCCGTGTTGAGTTGCACGCCCCACGAGATGGAGGGGGCCTGGAGTCCCACACCGAGGAAGGTCAAGGCCGATTCGGCGGTGATGACGCTGGCGATGTTCAAGCTCGCCAGGACGGCGACGGGGGTGATCGAGTTGGGGATGACGTGCCGCACCAGGATGCGCACGGGCCCGCTGCCCAGTTCCCGGGCGGCGGCGACGTAGTCCAGGTTGCGGCTGGCCAGCACCGAGGAGCGCATCACCCGGGTGAGGATCGGCCACGAGAAGAAGGTCAGGACCAGGGAGACGCTGACCACGCTGTGGACGGTGAACATCTCCAGGATCACGATCATGCCGACCAGTGTGGGGAATCCGAAGAAGACGTCCATGACCCGGCTGATCAGACCGTCCACCAGGCCGCCGCAGTAGCCGCTGAGCGAGCCGAGGACCAGGGCCACCAGGAGGGTCAGCGCGGTGGTCAGCAGGCCGATGCTGATCGAGTTCCGAGTGCCGTAGATGACGTTGCTGTACAGGTCGCAGCCCTGGATGTCGAAGCCGAAGGGGTGCCCGGATCGCGGGCCGAGGCCGCTGTCGGCCAAGGAGCACACGGTGGGGTCGCCGTGCCCGAACCAGCCGGCGAAGGCCTGCGGGAATCCGGCGATCAGGCACAGCAGGACGACGAGCGCGCCGGGCAACAGGAACCGGGGCGTGTGTAGCAGTTCGCGCAGCACGCTGAAGCGCTGCGGCACCCCGAGCGGGGGATCGGGCTCCGCGGCCGGTGCGGCGGAGGCGCCGGGTGCGGGGGACGAGGCGGCGGGCTCCAACTGCCCGCGGTGGCTAAGCAAGGCGAATCCTCGGGTCCAGGACGCCGTACAGGACGTCCACGATGAGATTGACCAGCAGGAACGCCAGGACGAGCAGGGTGCTGATCCCGACGACGAGCGGTCCGTTGTGCTGGTTGATCCCGTGATAGATCTGGTAGCCAAGTCCGGGCAGGTTGAAGATGCCTTCGATCAGGATGGTCCCGCCGAGCAGGTAGCCGAGGTTGACGCCGAGCATCGAGACGACCGGGATCAGGGAGTTGCGCAGCACGTGCCGGACCAGGATGCGCCTGGGCGCCAGGCCCTTCGCGACGGCGGTGTCGACGTAGTCGGCGCGGAGGTTGTCGAGGACGCTGGCGCGGGTCAGGCGGGAGATCTCGGGCAGGCCGAACAGTGCGAGGCAGCCCGCCGGGACGATGTAGCTCAGCGGCCAGCCGGCGGTCACCCCTGAAACGGGAAGCCATCCGAGTTTGACGCCGAGGACGATCTGGGCGACGTAGGCGGTGATGAAGTAGGGCACACCGAGGACGGCGGTGGTGCCGGCCAGGATGGCGACGTCGATCGTCTTGCCGCGCCGAACGGCGGCGAGCAGGCCCAGGGCGATGCCGACGACGCCTTCGAGGACCCAGGTGGTCAGGGCGAGGCGCACGGTGACCGGCCACCCCACGCTGATGATGCTGGCGACGCTGTTGCCGTTGAGGTCCACTCCGAAGTCCCCGTGGAGCAGCGCCGACAGGTAGTCCCAGTACTGGACGAAGAACGGCTGGTCGAGGTGATACTTGGCCTCGATGGCGTGCGCGACCGATGGCGGGACGACGTTGTTCGCCCCGGCGAGGCTCTGCACGGGATTTCCGGGCAGGGCGTAGACGGCCGCGTAGATCACGAGAGTCGTTCCCAGCAGGACTGGGATCATCATCAGAGCGCGGCGGAGCAGGTAACCGGCCACGATGCGCCTCCTTTCCCTGAGCTGGTGTCAGTTGACGCTGACGGCAGCGAGATCTGCGTCACCGAGGTAGTCGATGGTCACGTTGCTCAGGCGCGTGGCGTGCACGAGGCCGGTGACCGGGTGATACACGGGTGTCAGCGGGAGGTCGTTCATAGCGGTCCGGGTCGCCTGCTGCACCAGCGAGGTGGCCTGGCTGTCGGTGCCGGCCGAAGCCGCCTGGGACAGCAGGTTGGTGAAGGCCGGGCTGTTGTAGCCGGTCACGTTGGTCGCCGAATCCGCGCTGAACAATTCGTCGGCGAGTGAGTAGGCGTTCGGGTAGTCGGCTCCCGTGTACAGCAGGAAGGGGCCGTCGAGTTTGTGCGCGCCCAGGTTCGTGTAGATCTGGTCGAGGGACTGGGCCTGCAGGGTGATGTCGGTGATGCCCAGGTTCGTGCGAAGCTGGTCCAGGATCGCCTGCAGCACGGTCTGGGTGGTGGCGTCCTGCTTCGTGTACAGGGTCAGCGGCCCGCTCCAACCGCCTGCCTCCGCCAGCAGTTGCCTCGCCTTGGCGGGGTTGTAGGAACAGGAGCCGCAGTCCGCCTGGCCACCGCCGGGCAGGGACGTGGGGACCACACCGGTGGCGGGGTCGCCGAACCCGCCGAGGAGCGCCTTGACGATCGAGGCACGATCGATGGCCATGGAGAACGCCTCACGCACGCGCGGGTCTGCGAACTGCTTGTCCCACAGGGGGAACCCGAAGTAGTCCACGCCCGGCTGGCTCGCGGTGACGAGTTGGGAGTGGTAGGCGCCGCTCGCCTGGGTGAGGTCGTTGCCGCTGACCGTTGCGATGTCGACGGCTCCGGCCTGGAAGCTGGTGAAGGCGGTGGAGTCGGTCTCGTAGGCCTTCACGGTGATGGTGGCGGCGTTGCCCTTGGTGCCGGCGTAGCCCTTGTAGCGGTTCAGTGTCAGCTGCTGTGCGCCGTTGGCGATTCCCGGTGCCGCCACCTGGTAGGGCCCGTCGCCGATCGGCTGCTTGTCGAATGCGCTCAGGTTGGTGAACGCGGCCTTGGGCATCGGGGCGAACGTGGTGCCGGCGAGCACGTACGGGAACGTGGACAGCGGCGCGGTCAGGGAGACTTTCAGGGTGTGGGCATCGACGACGGTGACGCCGGAGAGCTTGTTCGTCGTGGGCGTGCCCTTCGCCGGGTTGAGCGCGTCGTAGCCCTGGAAGTTCGAGAACAGGTAGTTGAAGCCCATGGCGTTGGGACCGTAGGCGGTGGCGTTCCAGGAGTCGGCGAACGATTGCGCGGTGACGGGTTCGCCGTTCTGGAAGGTCCACCCGGACTTCAGTGTGATCGTCCAGTGCTGCTGGTCGGTGGTCTGCAGTGACTGGGCCACCGCGTTGACGACCTTGCCGGTCTGCTGGTCGAGCGTGGTGAGACCGGTCCAGATGGCCTCGTCGAGCCCGCTGTCGCCCGCCTGGCCGGGCAGAAAGTGCTGCAGGTAGGAGGTGGGCACGCCCACCGAGAACGAGCCGCCGCCCTGCGAGGCGGCGGCGGGCGCACCGCCGCTGCAGGAGGTCGTGGCGAGGAGCAGGCAACTCGCGCCGACTGCGGCGCCTGCTCCGCGGAGCAGATTGCTTCTTGCGGGAATTGTTCTCATGGCTGTTGCCTCCGATTAGGCCAGCGTATGGATGCCAGTGAGGTTTCCACCGATGGAATGGCATTGCTTCATCGCGGGCCGCAAATTCCGCGGGCGCCGCTTTGTCGGTGCTTACAAGAGGACGGAGGCGGGGTCCGCCAGGTCGGCGCAACCGAGCACGCGCAGGACGTTGCGCCCGGCGAGCGCCTCGAGGTCTGCCGGGCTCCATTTGCGCGCGGACAGCTCCTGGAGCAGGACAGGGTAGCAGCGGACGTCTTCGAGGCCCTCGGGCATGGTGCCGACGCCGTCGAAGTCCCCGCCGATGCCGACGTGGTCGATGCCGGCCACGTCGCGGACATGCTCGATATGGTCGGCGACCTGGGCTAAGGTCGCCTTCGGTTGCGGGTTTCGCGCGGCCCACCGATCCCAGAAGCCGTCGGTCGAGCCGTGGCGGGAGCGATATTCCTCAGCGGCTTCGGTGGCCTCGGTGTACCAGGCGGAGACGCGCTGCGAGACGAACGGCGGGACGAAGGTGACCATGCACACCCCGCCGTTCGCGCGCAGGCGCACCAGCACGTCGTCGGGCACGTTGCGGGGATTGTCGACCAGCGCCCGTGCCGAGGAATGGGTGAACAGCAGCGGCTTCGTGGCGGTATCGAGCGCCGCGTTCATCGTCGCGGTGGACACGTGCGAGAGGTCGACCAGCATCCCGATGCGTTCCATGGTGCGGATCACCTCCCGCCCGAAGTCGCTCAGGCCCCCGACGTCGGGGTCGTCTGTGGCGGAGTCCGCCCAGCCCACGTTCTTGGCGTGCGTGAGCGTCAGATAGCGCACGCCGAGCAGGCGGAGCGCGTGCAGAACCGCGAGGGAGTCCCCGATGCAGTGGCCTCCCTCGGCGCCGAGCAGGGAGGCGACGCGGCCGTCTCGGAAGGCTGCCGTGGTCTGTGCGGCATCGGTGGCAAGACGCAGGTGCTCCGGGTAGCGGGCGCACATGCGCCGGACGAGCTCGATCTGCTCGAGCACGGCGGTCACCGCGGATTCCCCGCGCAATTCGCTCGGCACGTACACGGACCAGAACTGGGCCCCCAGAAGCCCCTCGCGGAGCCGTGGAAGGTCGGTGTGCAGGTCCGGCTGGTGCAGGCCGATATCGAGCCTGTCGAGGTCTCGGCGGGCCTTGTCCCACAGGGCCCACGGCAGGTCGTTGTGCCCGTCCACGAGCGGCGTGCGCTCAAGGAGTCGTTTGATTTCTGGTTCGGGCTCATGCATGGCGGGAATGCTGCCAGCCCGCCGGGCCGGCCCGATTCGTTGAACTCCCCTGATTTCGCCCACCCGACTTGGGCTGGAGCACACCAGCACACCGCCCGCCCGCGGGCACCGTCGTCGCGTGCGCGGGCACGGTCGTCGACGCCGGCTCGCTCGCCACGAAGGCGGCGTGCGAGCCGCTGACGGTCCGACCGCCGTCCGCAGTTGGGCTGAGGCTTCGACGTGGTCACCGGCATCGGAGCCGACCGACCCCGGGGTTTCGAGCTCGCGGTCAGATTTGGATCGCCTTGGTCTCCAAGAACTCCTCCAGGCCGTACCTTCCCAGTTCGCGGCCGATGCCGGAACGCTTGTACCCGCCGAAGGGGGCGAGCGGATTGAAGCGGGCGCCGTTGACGTCCACGGCACCGGTGCGAACGCGCCGGGCGAAGGCCAGAGCCCGGTCGGGGTCGGCAGACCAGACCGCACCGGCCAGCCCGTACTGGGAGTTGTTGGCGATCCGCAGAGCCTCCTGCTCGTCGGAGTACCGCAACACCGAAAGCACGGGACCGAAGATCTCCTCCTGGGCCACAGTGGAGTCTGGCGCCACGTCGGCCAGCACGGTGGGCGTCACGTAGTACCCGCGTTCCATGCCCGCCGGCTGTTCCCATCCGCCGGTGACGAGGCGCGCCCCTTCCTCGACACCCTGGCGGATGTACTCCCGCACCCGGTCGCGTTGCGCCGCCGAGGCCATGGGGCCGAGCATGGTCGCGTCGTGCAGCGGGTCACCCGGCAGATATGCCTCGGCGATGGAGGCGGCGAGTTCCACCGCCTGGTCGTAGAGGTCTTCGTGGACCACGAGCCGAGTCCAAGCGGTGCAGGTCTGGCCGCCGTTGAGGAACGCGTTGCCGACGCCTGCCTTCACGGCCTTGGCGAGATCGGCGTCGGGCAGCAAGACGTTCGCCGACTTGCCTCCCAGTTCCAGCGCCACCTTCGTCACGTTGCGCGCGGCGGCCGCGGCCACCTGCGTTCCCGCGGCCGCGGAGCCGGTGAACGAGAGCACGTCGATCCCCGGGTGGGCGGCAAGCGCCTGCCCGGCACCGGGGCCACGTCCCGGCACCAAGTTCACCACACCGGCGGGCAAGCCGGCCTCGTGCAGCACATCGAACAGCACGTAGGCGGTCAACGGGGCCAGTTCGCTCGGCTTGAGCACCACGGTGCAGCCCGCAGCGAGGGCGGGCGCGAGTTTGCACACGATCTGGTGGAGCGGATAGTTCCACGGTGTGATCGCACCGACGACTCCGGCGGGCTCCCGGGCGACGATCGTGTTCCCGATCTGCTCGTCGAAGGCGTAGGAGCCGAGCAGGTCGGCGTAGCTGCCGATCACGGTTTGCGGCAGGGCCGCCTGGATACGCTTCGACGTCCTGATGGGGCAGCCCATCTCCCTGGAGATCGTCTCCGCGATTTCGCCGGAGCGTACCGCGAGGCCTTCCTGGACGCGCCGCAGCAGTTCGGCCCGCTCCCCGGGGGTGGTCTGCGACCAGCCGTGGAACGCCTCCTGCGCCGCGGCGACGGCGAGCTCGACGTCGGTCGTGTCGGCGCAGGGCACGGAGGCCAGAGGCTCTTCCGTCGCCGGGTTCTCCACCTCGATCAGCTCATCGGACTGCGGTGCCACCCAGGCGCCATTGATGTACAGGTGCTGTCGATTGTGCATTGGTCCTCCTTGAAGAACGATGCCGGGCACTCGGCCTCGCCCCTGCGGGGGAGGGGCGAGTCGGGTTCGCGCCCGGCCTGTGCTGAGTGGGCCCCTGTCGGTGACTGAGCGCATAGTCATCTAGAATAGATCCGCGGCAAGTCGCTGTTCGCGGCTCGCCGGGACGGGCCAGGGGCAGAGGGAGACGAGATGAAGACGTCGAAGACGCGGTCGCAGGAGTTCGACGAGCAGGAGTACGAGCCGCGCCTGGACGACGATTCCTCGAAGCTGTGGTCCTACGGATTCTCCGAGGTGGCACAGCAGATGCTCACCTCCGCCGTCCGGTGCTTCGCGGTGAAGGGCTTCCACGCCACGACGACGAGGGACATCACCTCGGGCGCGGGGCTGAGCCCGGCGTCCCTGTATGTCCACTTCGACTCGAAGGAGGACGTGCTGTTCACCATCTCCCGTGTGGGGCACAAGAGCGCCCTGGCCGCGGTGCAGGGACCGGAGGAGCAGGACCCGTCCGCACACCTGCGGGTGATTTTCGCGCGTTACGTGATGTGGCATGCCCGGCACCATGTCGCCGGACGGGTCAACCAGTACGAGATGTCGGCGCTGTCTGCGGACCACTTCGCCGAGGTGCTCGCGATCCGGCACGAGACGAACGAGGTGTTCCGAAAGGCGGTCGAGCGCGGCGTCCGGGCGGGGGACTTCGTCGAGGTGGAGGTCGGCCGCGTCGTGCGTGCGATGAACTCCCTGGCCATCGACCTGGTGCGCTGGTACCGGCTGGACGGGCCCGAATCCCCGGAGCAGCTCGGCGAGTTCTACGCGGAACTGGCGCTTGGCATGGTGACCAATCCGGTTCTGGCCGCTGCCCCGCGAAAGCGGGGCAAGGCGACGTGATTCGGCGGGCACGGCGCTCTACAGCCCCAGGTCCCGGCCGATCAGCTCCTTCATGATCTCGTTCGAGCCCGCCCAGATCTTGGTGACCCGCGCGTCCATCCAGGCACGCGCGATGCGGTACTCGCGCATGTACCCGTAGCCGCCGAAGATCTGCACGCAGCTGTCGATCACCTCGTTCTGCACCTCGGCCGTCCACCATTTGGCCTTGGCCGCCTGCACCGCCGTCAACCGGCCCTCGGTGTGCTCGCGCAGGCACTGGTCGACGAACGCCTGCGTGACGTCGACCTTGGTGGCCAGCTCGGCCAGAATGAACTTGTTGTGCTGGAACGAGCCGATCGGCCTGCCGAACGCGTGTCTCTCGCGGGCGTACACGACGGTCTCGTCCAGCAGCGGGCGCGCGTGGGCGATGTTGCTGATCGCGCCGCTGATGCGCTCCTGCGGCAGCCGCTCCATCATGTAGGCGAATCCGCAGCCTACCTCGCCGAGCAGCGCGGAGTCGTCAAGGGAGACGTCGTCGAAGAAGAGCTCGGCCGTGTCGGACTCCGGCTGGCCGACCTTGTCCAGCTTCCGGCCCCTGCGGAAGCCCGGGAGGCGGGCGTCGACGAGGAAGAGGCTGATGCCCTTGGCGCGCTCACCCGGGCCGGTGCGCGCCGCCACGACGACGAGGTCCGCGCAGGCGCCGTTGGTGATGAACGTCTTGGCACCGTTCAGGATCCACCTGCCGCCGTGTCGCGTCGCGGTGGTCCGCAGCGCGGCGAGGTCGGTGCCTCCCGAGGGCTCGGTCATGCCTATCGCACTGATCACGTCACCGCTGCAGAACGCGGGCAGCCAGCGCTCACGCTGCTCGTCCGAGCCGAGATCCACCAGGTAGGGGGCGACGACGTCGTAGTGGATGCTCAGGCTCGACGCGACTGCCGCGCCGGCCGCGGCCAGCTCCTCCGTCAGCACCGCGCTGAATCGGTAATCCCGGGCGTCGCCGCCCCCGTACTCCTCCGGTACCCCGAGGCCGAGGAAGCCCTGCCGTCCGGCTTCCCGCCACAGCTCCCGGGGCAGGGAGCGCTCCTCGATGGCCTTGTGGTGGATCGGTTCCAGGTGGCGTTCGACGAACGTCCGAACCGACTTCCGGAATTCTTCATGGTCGTTCTCAAAGACACTGCGCATCACTAACCTCCACTTACTAAGCGCACAGTCACTTTGAGTGCGCCGGTGCCGACCTGTCAAGTTCTCACATCAAAGGTGCAGGTAGAGACCATCTTCGAACGCCCCGGAGTCGGCGGCCTCTTGACAAGTGGCGCGAGATTGACTGACTATGCGCTTAGCCAACGCGGCTGATCGCGCGGCCTCCCCGATCCGTCCGGCACTGCCTGCGGGCGCACGGAGACCGCCCCGCGCCGACGGCAGCCGCATCCACGGCCGCACCATTCGACGACCCGGACGGCCCAGACCCCGCTGGCAGTCATGCCGGCCGCGGGCCGGACGCCGGGGCCAGACGAAGGGACGCAAGGAGATATGAAAGCCACCGACCACCAGGCACGCAGGCCTTCGCCCGCGGTCCGCCCGACCCGGACGCCCGCCGCCGGTCCGGCATGCGAAGGAGGTGCGGCGTGATCGAGCAGCGGCGCAGCGGCTCAGTCTTATGTGAGCAGCAGGGCGAGATCCTGCTCATCACGCTCAACCGGCCCGAATTTCTCAACTCCCTGACGGTCGAGATGGACGCCGAGTACCGTGCGATCCTGGCCCAGGCGGCCGCCGATCCGGACGTGCGCGCCATCGTGGTCACCGGCGCGGGGCGCGCCTTCTGCGCAGGAGCGGACGTGTCCGCGCTCGACGCGCTCGTCGCCGATCCCGACCGCGAACACTTCGGGTCCGGCTTCTGCACCCCGCTTCTGTTGGACAAGCCGCTCATCGCGGCGATCAACGGCGGCTGCGCCGGGCTCGGCCTGGTGCAGGCACTGTTCTGCGATGTCCGCTTCGTCGCGGAAGAAGCGAAACTCGTCACCTCTTTCGCCCAGCGGGGCGTGGTCGCCGAGCACGGGCTGACGTTCCTGCTCAGCCACATCGCCGGGGCCGGCCACGCGCGCGACCTCCTGCTGTCCAGCCGGGTCGTCAAGGGCGCGGACGCGGTCCGGATGGGGCTCGCGACCCAGGCCGCGCCCAGAGACCGGGTGCTCGAAGAAGCAATGAACTACGCGGCCGAACTGGCCCGCACCTGTTCGCCGGCCTCGCTCGCGGCCATCAAGCAGCAGTTCCGGCGCGGATTCCTCGACCGGTACATGCGTGAAGTCGCCGACGACCAGGCCCGCCTGGCCGCGGCGTTCAAGGCACCGGATTTCGCCGAGGGAGTGGAGAGCTACCGCGAGAAGCGCGCTGCCCGGTTCCACGGCATCTCCCAGCTACTGAACGCTCTCGACGCCAGCGGCGAAGAGAAGGCCTGATGAGCGCGCACTACACCCTATCCGCGGTGGTTGAGCGCCACGCCTCGGCACCGCAGACCGCGAACCTGCCCGCCTTCACCATGGGTGAGCAAACTCGTACCTTCGCCGAACTGCGCGCGAACGCCAATCGGCTCGCCGATGCCCTGCTCCGCCTGGGAATCGCCAGCGGCGATCGAGTCGCCGTCTTGATGGGCAACAGGCTCGAATGGCTGGAGTCCCTGTTCGCGATCACGTCCATCGGCGGCATCTGCCTGCCGATCAACGTGCTGCTCACCGGCACCGACATCAATGCCCTGCTGCAGACCGCCACGCCAAAGGCGCTGATCGCCGACGCACACGCGACGGCTGCTCTGGCCCGCATGACGGCGCCGCCGCCGCACCTCATCGCAGTAGACGAACTCAACGCACCCAGCGGCGTACGCAGCCACCCGTACGCCGACCTCCTCGCTTCCGGTGCACCGGAAGATCCCCCGTGCACCGTGTCGAGGGCGCAACCCGCAATGATCTACTACACCTCGGGCACGACCGGCTCCCCGAAGGCCGTGGTCCACACCCACGAGCGTGTCCTGTGGAACACGCTGCACCAAGTCTCCGACCTCTCCCTCACCACCCGGGAGAAATACCTCGTGGTGCCGTCCTTTTCCTGGAGCGCGGGCCTGCACCACATCACTCTCGCCCAGATGTGGGCCGGAGGCTGCTCGGAGGTGCTGCCCACCGGGCCCCAGACGCTCGAACGCGTCGTCGACACCGTGGTCCGGGCCGGGGTCAGCCGGACCTTCCTCGCACCCACACTGCTCAAGCAACTCCTGGGCTCCGCACCGCTGCTGGAACGTCTGCGCTCGAGCACGCTGAGTCGGGTGATGACCGGCGCCGAGCCACTGCCCGTCAGCGTGACCGAGGCGCTTCACCGGGCACTCCCGTCGTGTTCGATCACGCAGGCCTACGGGATGACGGAGATGCCGCTGATCGCGACGTACATCACGCCCGACGAGGCCAGGGACCATCCCGCCTCGGCCGGCACGGCGAGCAGCATCACCACGATCGCTGTCCGACGCGCCGACGACACCATCGCCTTCGTCGGCGACGGCGAGATCGTGCTCCGCTCACCGGCCACCACCGACGGCTACGGCGGTGACGCCAGGTCCGAAGCCGCCTTCCGCGACGGCTGGTTCCACACCGGCGACGCCGGGTACCTCGACGAGTCAGGCCGCCTCACGGTGACCGGACGCACCAAAGACATGATCATCACGGGCGGGATCAACCTCTATCCCCGCGAGATCGAAGAGATCATCCAGCAACTTCCGGGCGTCGCCGAAGCAGCCGTCATCGGAGTGCCCGACGAACGCTGGGGCGAAAGGCCCGTCGCGATCGTCGTCGCCCGGACGCCGCACGCGTTGAGCGCCCAGGACGTGCTCGAGCACTGCGCCGCGGCCCTGTCCCCGTACAAGCGGCCAGACCAGGTGCTGATCAGGACCGAACCCCTGCCGAAGACCGTCACCGGAAAGATCCTCAAGCGAGAACTGCGCGCCGGCTTCGCCCGGTGAGTCGCGCGGCCGACGAACCCCGCGGGACGCGTCTGCATGCGCGCGAGTCCGAATGCACACCAACGAAGGAAAGGAGCGCTCCGATGAGCACCTCTCAACCCCGGGTCGCTATCGTCACCGGCGCGGCGCGCGGACTCGGCGCCGCGACAGCCCGACGCCTCGCCGAGGACGGCATGGCCGTCGCAGTCGTCGACCTCGATGCCCAGTCCGCCGCAGTCACGGCGGCGGCGATCACCGACGCCGGCGGGCGCGCCCTGGCCATCGGCGCGGACGTGACCGACGCCGCCCAGGTCGAGGCGGCCGTCCGAAGGACCGCCGACACCCTCGGCGCCCCCACCGTACTGGTGAACAACGCGGGCATCACCCGCGACAACCTGATCTTCAAGATGTCCGAGACGGACTGGGACGCCGTCATGAGCGTGCACCTGAAAGGCTCGTTCCTCGTCACCCGCGCCGCCCAGAGGTACATGGTCGAAGCCCGCTACGGCCGAATCATCAACCTCTCGTCCACTTCGGCGCTGGGCAATCGCGGCCAGGTCAACTACGCGGCGGCGAAGGCCGGCCTGCAGGGCTTCACCAAGACCCTCGCGATCGAACTGGGCAAGTTCGGGATCACGGCCAACGCGGTCGCACCGGGCTTCATCGCCACCGATATGAACCGGGCGGTCGCCAAGCGCCTGGGCATCGCCTGGGACGATTACATGGCCTCGTTCGCCCGCGAAATCCCCGTGCAGAGAGCCGGGATTCCCGACGACGTCGCGCACGCCGTCTCCTTCCTCGCAGGGGAACGGGCGGGCTTCGTATCCGGCCAGGTTCTCTACGTGGCCGGCGGCCCGACGGACTGACACCGCACGACCACTCCGGCGAAGCGCCGCAGCGGCGAACCAGGTACCCCGCGCGCTGTGCGCACGTCCGACCGGATGCCCGATCCGGAACGGCGCCCGATGGCACCCCGACATACAGGTGAGAACAATGCGCGTATTTCTTGGGCTAGACGACCTTTCCGCCGCGGTCGGCGAACACCTCGGCCTCAGTGACTGGCACACCGTCAGCCAGCAGCAGGTCGGCCTGTTCGCCGAGGCGACCGGCGACCGGCAGTGGATCCACGTGGACACCGGCCGGGCAGCACAGGGACCTTTCGGCGGCACCATCGCACACGGATACCTGACGCTCTCCATGCTGCCGATGCTCCTCGAGGAGATCTACGAGGTCCGGGGATTGAGCATGCTCGTGAACTACGGACTCAACAAGGTGCGTTTCCCCTCGCCGGTCCCTGTAGGCTCCCGGATCCGGGGCGGGGCGCAGCTCGTCTCCCTGGACCGCCAGGACACCTACGCCCAGGCCGTCGTGCGCGTCACGGTCGAGCGCGACGGCGCCCCCAAGCCCGTATGCGTTGCCGAAGCCGTCTCGCGTCTGGTGCTTTGACGCCCACCCGCGAGCCCCTCGGGGTCTCGCGCTCGACCCGATGATCAGCCACTCTGCACCGCGACAGGAGTAAGCACATGCGTGAGGCCGTCGTCGTCTCAACCGCACGCACCCCGATCGGCAGGGCCTACCGAGGTGCCTTCAACGACACCCAGGGGCAGCACCTCGCCGCACACGCCATCACCGCGGCCCTCGGCAAGGCCGGTGTCGCGGGCCAGGAGATCGACGACGTGATCCTCGGCTGCGCCATGCCCGAGGGGACCACCGGATACAACGTGGCCCGGCAGGCCGCATTGCGCGCGGACCTGCCCGCGTCCGTACCGGGTATGACCGTGGATCGCCAGTGCGCGTCGGGGCTCATGGCGATCGCGATCGCCGCGAAACAGATCATCAGCGACGGGATGCAGGTCACTGTCGGCGGGGGAGTCGAATCAATCTCGCTCGTGCAGAACGACCACAGGAACACGCACCGAAGCCGGGACCAGTGGCTGGCGAAAAACCGCCAAGACCTGTATGTCTCAATGCTGGAAACAGCGGAGAACGTGGCCGAGCGGTACGGCATCGACCGGGAGACACAGGACGAGTTCGCCGTCACATCCCAGCAGCGCACCGCGGATGCGCAACGCGACGGGCTCTTCGACGACGAGATCGTCCCGTTCCAGGGGACCCGCATCACCACGGCCGGTCTCCGCGAGAGCTTCACGCTCTCCGCGGACGAGGGCAACAGGCCCGCAACCACAAAGGAGGGTCTCGCGGTGCTCGGTCCGGTCCTCGACGACCGTCCGGGGCACCGGGCCACCATCACCGCGGGTAACGCCTCCCAGCTGTCCGATGGGGCCTCGGCCAGCGTTCTTATGGAGGCGCGTGAGGCCAGCCGCCGCGGTCTGCAGCCTCTGGGCGTCTACAGGGGTATCGCCGTGGCCGGTTGCGACCCTGACGAAATGGGCATCGGACCGGTCCACGCGGTCCCCAGACTCTTGGACCGGCTTGGCTTGTCTGTTGACGACATCGATCTATGGGAGCTCAATGAGGCGTTCGCCTCGCAAGCCGTGTACTGCCGCGATCGGCTGGGAATCGACCCGGCCAAGTTGAATGTCAACGGGGGCGGGATCGCCATCGGCCACCCCTATGGCATGAGCGGCGCACGGCTCGTAGGTCACGCCTTGCTGGAAGGACGGCGGCGCGGCGCCCGCTATACCGTGGTCACCATGTGCGTCGGCGGCGGGATGGGTGCCGCAGGCCTATTTGAAATCTGCTGACAGCCGACACCGCGCGGCTGTCCGGGCTCGGGCGCGACCTTCCTCCCGGAGCAGCGCGAGCCCGACCCCGCGGTCATGCGGTCCTGGCGCGGCGGCGCAGCAGCAGGCTGACGAGCGCGACGACGCCGAGAGCGCTGAAGGCCGTGGAGGTGGCATCGAGCGTGGCGTGGTTCAGCACGAGACCGAATGCGATGATGGGCACGGCGAGCAGAAGATAGAGCACGACGAAGTACGCGGTGATGACGGCGCCCCGGGTCGCCGGCTCGGCAAGCTCGGCCAGTTCCGAGATGCCCGAACCGATGGCTGTGCCGGTGGAAATCCCGATCACCGCGGTCGCGAGGATGAACACCGCGAGGTTCTCCACGCCGATGGCGAGGGCGAAGATGGCGAGCCCGGCGGCCAGCCCGGCGGTCGCAGCCGATTGCAGATCGCGGGCCGAATTGCGGCGAGCCCGGGCCACGAGCTGCCCGGCCGCCGTGGCGAGGAACACAAGTGAGATCAGCACGCCGGCGGCGAAGTGCGAGTCGATGCCGAGGAACCGTTCGAGGAAGACGGCGGCGACCGTCGGAATCAGCCCGTTGGCCGCGAACCCCAGCCCGCCCAGCACGGCGGCGCGGGCGAAGGTTTGCCGCAGCGGCGCCACCGCCCGCGGATAGGGCCAGAATGAGCGGCTCGGCGCGCCCTGCGGGTGCGCGGGGTCGGCCGGCAGGGCGAGCAGCCCGGCGGCCGCGACCGCCACCAGGCCCGCGTCGACGACGAACGGTGCCTTGAGCGGGTAGTAGCCGAGGTCGGCGATGCCGCCCGCGAGCGCGGCGCCGAGGGCGAGGCCCGACATGTTCGTCACGACCGCGAGCGCGGCGGAGTGCGCGCGCCGTGCGCTGCCGCCGAACGCGATCAGCGCGTCTGTCGCGGTGCCGGTGATCGCTCCTGCCGCCAGGCCTGAGAGCACCCGCGCGCCGAGCATGAAGGCGGCGTCGCTCGAGGCGATGAACGCGGCGTCGGAGATGAGACAGAGCGCGAGCGCGGCGATGATCGTCGCACGGCGCCCGAGCCGCGCCGATAGCGGCACGGCGGCGAGCAGCGCGAGCACGACACCGAACGCATAGCTCGCGTACAGCACGGTGACCGTCAGCGGGGACAGGTGCAGCGTCTGTTCGTAGAGCCCGAACAGCGGGCTGGGCAGTGTGGTTCCTGCCATGACCGTGATGAACGCGAGGCCTGTGGCGGCGAACGCCATCGGCCTCGCGGGCTCGTCGTTCCGGTGCACGGGTGCGCTTCTTTCCATCCTGTGGGGCGGCGGGTTGCCGCGACACTCTGAGGATGGCTTCGGAAGATCACCCGGCGGAACCGCCGATACTGCCAGCCGCCCTGCAGATCCGGCCGGAAGCACGCTCCCGCATCGAGGCAGGCAGGCAGCTGCCACATCCCGTGCAGCGACCTTCATTGCGTCGCCCACGGAGCGATCCTGCGGCAGCCGCGCCGACGCCTGGGCTCCGTCGATGGGCAGACCGATGTGCCCGGCGAACGCCTCGGGATCACCGGCGCCGAGCTCACGCCCGAGCGCGGCCGGCCATTCCTGGCGACGGTGCACGTCGCGGATCAATGAGCGTCATCCGGTGACGTGGTCGGGGGCTGAGGTCGCGCTGCGGCGGTACGCGGTAGGGGTGACGTTGAGCCGGTTGACGAACACGCGACGCAGATTGTCCGCCTTACCGAAGCCGGAGCGTCGTGCCGCCGCCTCCACGGTCGAGCCGGACTGGAGCAGAGCCTGGGCGTGCTCGAGCCGGACGAGTTCCACGAAACGGGCCGGCGTCGTCCCGACCTCGTCGTGGAACATGCGGGTGAGCTGTCGCGGGCTGACCGCGACGGTCGCGGCCATCGACGGTACCGAATAAGCCCCCGACGGATACTGGACGACCTGTTCCATCAGTCGCCGCAGCGGATGGTCGGCGGCCAGGTCGGTGCGCGATGGGGCGGAGAACTGCGAGAAGTTGCCGGGCCTTTGCATGAACACGACCATCTCCCGGGCCACTCGCGCGGCGAGTTCCGGACCGTGATCAGCTTCGACCAGCATCAGGGCCACGTCGATGCCCGCGCTGACGCCGGCCGACGTCACGACCGGCCCGTCGCTTACATAAAGGGAGTCGGGCTCCACCACCACGTACGGGTACTGTTCGGCGAACTGCGAGACGTGCCGCCAATGCGTGGTGGCCCGCCGGCCCGAGAGGAGCCCGGCTTCGGCGAGCAGGAACGAGCCGGTGCACAGCGCCGCGATCCGTTCCGTTCGGCGTCCCAGTCGGCTGACCGCGTCGATCAGGGTCGGGTCGAACGGCGAACCCAGCAGTCCGGCGGCTCCCGGCACGATCAACGTATCCACCGGTGGGCAGTCGGCGGCCGCCAAGGTCTGCATCGGCAGGCCCGTGGAGGTGGTGACCGCGCCACCGCGCGGAGCGACGAACGCGAGCTCATATCTCTGGGGCTCGCCCGCGGCCCGTTTGAGTACTTCGGCCGGGCCGGCGACGTCGATCATCGTGCAACCGTCGTAGAGCATGATGGCCACGTGCCTGGTCGACGCATCGGTCTTGAACATGCCTGTCTCCTGTCCTGCCTGCGTGTTTGCAGCAACCTGGCCGTCGATCTAAAGTGTACTGTACGTACAGTATGGAAGTGGAGAGGAAGCTCACGTGCTGACGACCTCGAACGCCGATCGCGCCGGGACCTTTGCCCTGGGCGGCGACCTGCCCGTGCACCGGCTCGGGTACGGGGCGATGCAGTTGACCGGGGCGGGCGTCTGGGGACCACCGGCCGATCCCGGAGAGGCCGTACGCGTCCTGCGCCGCGCAGTCGAACTCGGCGTCGACTTCATCGACACCGCCGACTCGTACGGTCCGTTCGAAGCCGACCACCTGATCAGGAAGGCGCTGCACCCCTATGCCGGCGGGCTTGCCATCGCCACCAAGGTGGGCCTCTCCCGCCCTGCGCCCGGAGTATGGGTCCCGATCGGGCGGCCCGAGTATCTCCGGCAGCAGACCGAGCTGAACCTCCGTCACCTCGGCGTGGAGCGGATTGACCTCCTTCAGTTGCACCGCGTCGATCCCGAAGTGCCGCTGGCCGATCAGGTCGGCACTCTGGCGCAGCTGCAGCAGGAGGGAAAGGTCCGTCACATCGGGCTGAGCGAGGTGGGAGTCGCCGAGCTCGAGCAGGCCCGGCACGTCGCACCGATCGCCTCCGTGCAGAATCGATACAACCTGGCCGACCGCGCCTCGGAGGACGTCCTCAGCTACGCCGAGAAGCACGACATCGCGTTCATCCCGTGGTTCCCGCTCGCCACCGGCTCCCTCGCACAGCCCGGATCGCCGCTTCGGCAGATCGCCACGCAACTCGGTGCAACCCCGTCCCAGCTCGCCCTCGCCTGGTTACTGCAGCGATCGCCGGCCGTATTGCCCATCCCCGGCACCTCCAGCGTCACGCACCTGGAAGAGAACATCGCTGCAGCCGGGCTCAGCCTTACCCGGGCTCAGGCCGACGCCCTCTCAGCCCTCGACTACCGGTAGGAGCAACCGATGGGCACTTGGCTGGTCACGGGAGCCTCCCGAGGGCTTGGAGCCGACATCGCACTCCAGGACGATCTCGACCAGTGGCAAAGCACCGCTGTGAGTTTCGATCACGACGATGTCGATGCGCACTGAGCCGCCGAAGCCCTCCACTCATCCGCGCAGCGTCCGCGCTCGCGAGGGAGTTCTCGCCGCGACGCGGCAGCTACTGGAAGAGGGCGGCTATCCGGCCGCGACAGTGGACGCCATCAGCACGCGCTCCGGGGTGAGCAAGATGACGATCTACAAGCATTGGCCGACGCGCCCCGCGGTGGCGGCCGAGGCTTTCGGCGGCATGATGGCCTCCGCGATCCGGCTGCCCGACACCGGCGACGCCGTCGAGGACCTCCGTGAGCAGGTCAGGCGGGTTAGCGCGTTCTATGCCGGTAAGGACGGGCGCGTTTTCGGACAACTCCTGGCCGCATGCACGACCGATTCGGAGGCGGCGGCCTACTTCCGCGGATACTTCCTTCAGGGCCGCCGCGACGCCATCGCTGAACTCTGGGAGCGCGTGCGCGATCAGGGCTTTGCAAGGCCGGGCGTCAGCGCGGAAACCGTCACTGACATCCTCTTCGGCCCGCTGATCTTCAGGCTGATGACGCGACACGCCGAGCTTTCCGCCGTGGAGGCCGACCTCATCTGCGACGCCGCGCTCAGTGGGTTACTCAAAGCGCCCGCGGGATGAATGCGTCGTACGCGGGCTGAGCTACTCGAACGCAGATCCGGCAGGTGGTGTTCCTCGCCTGGACGTTGTCGAACCTCGGTGTGCTCCGCCGCCCGCATGGTGCGTCGGCGCATGCAATGCGCCGTGCTGCCCGACCGCCGGCGCGCGATCAGGCACCCTGGCGTGGAGATGGGGCTGCCCGGAGGGCGGCCTGGTGGTGCGGCGTTGCCCAACCGTGATGATTGAACCTGGTGAGACGGCGTAAGAATGAGAGAAGCTGAGTAAGTGGTCTGAACCAGTCGATGTCGCCTGGGGAGCCCGCTTCGAATCCCAGTGCTGCCAAGGCAAACGTTGCGTCAGCGGCCACCCACCCGGAGGACGCAGGGGAGACTCATGTTCCAGTTCCATGTCTTACATAGAAGACGTCCGATGATCGGGCGGGTCGGCGCCGTGGCGGCCGTGTCCGCCGCGCTGGCCTTGCTCGGCGTCCCGGCACAAGCGGCAACCGGCGGGGCGGTGCCCGTGACCGCCGCGAATTCCACCACCGCCGCTCCCGCCTACCAGCCCGTCTGCAACACACCGAAGCCCGGCACGTTCTCCTGCTTCGCGCTACGCCGCGCAGACGTGAAGTCCGCGCATGCGCAGACGTCCATCGCCGCCCCGTCCGGGTACGGACCCGCCGACCTGCAGAGCGCGTACTCGTTGCCGGCCAACGGGGGAGCGGGTCAGACGATCGCCATCGTCGATGCCTACGACGACCCCACCGCCGAGGCCGACCTGGCCACCTACCGCCAGCAGTACGGCCTGCCGGCGTGCACCACGGCCAACGGCTGCTTCAGCAAGGTCGACCAAACCGGCGGTACCAGCTATCCACCCGCCAACGGCAGTTGGGACGGGGAGATATCCCTCGACCTCGACATGGTCTCCGCCACCGCCCCCGCCGCCCACATCCTGCTCGTGGAGGCCGACGACTCCAGCGATATCAACCTCGCCGTATCCGTAGACGAGGCCGTGGCTCTGGGCGCGAAATTCGTGTCGAACTCCTACGGCAGCGGCTACACCTCCACTCCCGGCTCCGGCGAGGACCCGTCCGAGACGAGCACCCTCGACGCTCACTACAACCACCCGGGCGTCGCAGTCGTGGCCTCCTCCGGCGACTCCGGGTACGGTGTGGCCTACCCGGCAGCCTCGCAGTACGTCACCTCCGTCGGCGGAACGAGCTTGACCCGCGCCTCGGGCACCGCCCGCGGCTGGTCGGAGACGGCGTGGTCCGGCGCCGGTTCCGGCTGCTCGCTCTACGAGCCCAAGCCCGCGTTCCAGCGCGACACGGGCTGCGCCGGCCGCGCGGACGCCGACGTCTCCGCGGTCGCGGACCCGGCCACCGGCGTAGCCGTGTACGAGAGCGGCGCCGGCTGGGGCGTCTACGGCGGCACCAGCGTCGCCTCCCCGATCATCGCCGGCGTGTACGCCGACGCCGGTGCCCCGGCCGCGGGCACCTACCCCAACTCCTACCCGTACGCGGCGGGCGTCGGCCTGAACGACGTCACCAGCGGGATCAACGGAGCCTGCACCGTCGGTTACCTGTGCAACGCGGTGACCGGCTACGACGGTCCGACCGGCCTGGGCACCCCCAGCGGGCTTCAGGCATTCCGCACCGGCCCGCACGGCGCGTTGACCGGCATCGTCACCGACGGCTCCGGTGGGAAGCCGATCGTAGGAGCAAGCGTCAGCGACGGGACCGATGTCACCCACACCGACTCGACCGGACGCTACACGCTCGCGCTGCCCGCAGGCAGCCAGAAACTCACGGTCGCCGCATACGGATACGCAACCGACGTCGCCACGCAGACCATCGCCGCGGGCAGTTCCGTCACGAAGAACTTCAGGCTGAAGCAGGTGCCGAGCGAACTCGTCTCGGGGAAGGTCACCGACGGATCCGGGCAGGGCTGGCCCCTGTACGCGAAGGTCAGCGTCAGCGGCGACCCAAATGCCGTGTGGACCGATCCGATCACCGGCCGCTACCAGCTGATGCTGCCTCAGAACAGCGACTACACGCTCGCGTTCGCTCCCTCGGAGTCCGGCTACGACGAGGTCACCAAGACCGTGCACGTCGCCCGGTCCCCATTGTCCGTTGACGCCACCGCGTCCGCCGATCCGTGGACGGCCACCGCGCCCGGATACAAGCTCGCCTTGAGCGGGCCCACGGAGACATTCGATTCCACCGATTCCGCGCCGTCCGGCTGGAGCGTGACCAACGCCCCGAACACCTCCGGCGGCTGGCAGTTCGACGACCCGGGCCACCGGGGCAACCTGACCGGCGGCGCAGGCGGATTCGCCGTCGCCGACAGCAACTACTTCGGGTTCAGCAGCAACCTGAACACCTCGCTGATCTCCCCTGAGTACGACTTCAGCGGCGATACGCTGCCGGAAGTCGGGTTCGACTCCATGTGGCTGGACAACCCGTACTACGAGTCCTTCTCGGTTCAGGCCAGCGATGACGGTGGAGCGACCTGGACGACGGTGTGGGCACCGGACGTCAGCAGCGGCGACTATTACCTCGCGGGCGCCCACTTCGATGTTCCGCTCACTGCCTACGCCGGCAAGCCGTCGGTTCAACTGCGCTTCCAGTACACCGCGCACGGCGCGTGGTACTGGGAAGTCGATGACGTCTTCGTCGGCCAGCGCGACTTCACGCCCATCCCGGGCGGCCTCGTGGCCGGCACGGTGCAGGACGCCAACACCGGGCAGGGAGTGGTCGACGCCACGGTCACCGAAGACAGCGCCGCATCCGTGCAGGCGAAGACCGTCGCGACCCCGGAAGACCCGTACCTCGGGGACGGATACTATTCGCTGTTCGTGCCCGGAACAGGCGGCCAGGTGCTGACCGCCGACAAGTTCGACTACGTCGGCACGGCGCAAACGGTCGGCGTTCGCGCCCACGACGTCGTCCCTGCCTACTACCGGCTCAAGGCAGGGCGCTTGGCTGTGAGTCCGGGCTCGATCACCGCGTCCGTCACCCTGGGCGCAAGCACGAGCAGAACGCTGACGGTCACCAACACCGGTAGCGCACCGGCCACGCTCCAGATCGGTCAGCAAGCCGACCCGCCCTCACAGACCACGGCGAGCGCAGCGAGCACGGCCGAGGGCGCGCCACTCGAGCGCATCTCGGGCAGCTACCCGACGGGCCGCATCACCGGAACGACAAGCTCCGAGCCCTCCGCCACCACCCCGTCCGCCGTACCCTCGGACAGCGCCTGGCAAAGCGCCCAGAACCTGCCGAGCGCGCTCATGGACATTACGGCGGACGCGTACGACGGCAAGATCTACGCAGGGTTCGGCGACGCCGGGCTGTCCTTCGGCGCTCCCTCCGGTGGCAACCTCTACGTCCTCGACCCCACAGCCGGCACCTGGACTCAGCTCGCATCGGCCGCGGACAGCCGCCAGGCGCCCGGGCACGGTCTCATCAACGGCAAGCTCTACGTCACCGGTGGTTGGGGCGCCGACGGCAACCCCGATCCGAAGCTGGAAATCTACGACGTCGCCGACAACACGTGGACCACAGGCGCCGCGGAGCCCACGGCATACGCGGGAGCCGGCAGCGCCGTCCTCGGCGGCAAGCTCTATCTCGTCGGCGGCTGCGGCGCGAGCACCTGTGGAGCCACGGACGTCTCCGTCTACGACCCGGCCACCGACAGTTGGAGCAAGGCCGCCGCCTACCCCGAGGCGATCGCCTGGACTTCGTGCGCAGGCATCGACGGCAAGCTCTATTGCGGTGGCGGCACCACGAGCAACGCCGACAGCGTTCAACACGCCTACGTCTACAATCCGGCGACCGACACCTGGTCCTCGCTCCCCGACATGCCCGTCCCGTTGTGGGGTGCGGCATACGCTGGGGCCAACGGCATGCTGATCATCTCCGGTGGCATCACTTCCGGAAGCACGCTGACAAACCAGGGCGTCGCATTCAATGTGCAGTCAGGCACCTGGAGCGCGATCCCGAACGCGAACAACGCCACCTACCGCGGAGCCGGCGCCCTAGGCCTCTACAAACTCGGCGGCTCCACCGGCGCCATCAGTCCCACCGCGGCGGTGGAATACCTGCCGGGATACGCCGTAGACCCGAGCGCAGAGGTTCCCTGGCTGGCCGAGAGCACTACGCAACTGACCATCTGGCCCCGCCAGCGCGTTACCGTCAGACTCACGTTCGACACGAGCGCTTCGCAGATCAGCCAACCAGGCACGTACGGCGCCGACCTCGTGTTCGGCAGCAGCACGCCGTACCCGATCCCGGCCGTCCCGGTGACACTGACGGTCAAGCCGCGCGAATGAACTGCTGTGCCGGGCCGGCCTCCGTGGGCCGGCCCGGCACAGTGTCATGCAGGGCTTCTCCGTGCGGCGCGCCGAACGGCTCGGCATCGAGCGAGAACTCCGGCGAGCTGTGCAGCGAGCCGGGTCGCGGACTTCTGATCCCCGACGGCCTCGTGCTGCGCATGCACCCGCGAGAAACGCCGGGTCGTGGCCGGCCGAGACACCGCCGGGGGAGAGCCGGTGATGCCGCCGCCCGGAGTCATCGCGAACGAGATACCTCCCGTGGCTGTCTCGTCTCCCGGCCGGGGACGTCGGGCGTTCCGGCGTGCCCGGCGAGATCGGCGAGGTCGGCGGACAAACCGGGATCGCGGCCCTCGTGAATCACCGCGCGGGACGCCTGGTTCGCATCGGTTCGTCTGTTCAACAATCCGATTGCGATGGCTGCCAACGCCGGGACGCCTCCGCAGACCCCCATGCCGACGCGGGCCCCGAGGTGGCTGGTGACAGCTCCAATCGTCAGCGCGCCCAGGGGGGTACCACCCGTGAAGGCGAGCATATACAGACCCATGACACGCCCGCGCGTCTCGGTGTCGGTCCACACGTGTATCGACGTGTTGGCCACCGATTGGAACGCCAGGTTCATCAGGCCCATGCAGGCCAGACAGGCCCAGAAGGTCGCCAGGGTCGGCGCGGCTGCCGCAGCGAGCTGACAGGCGCCGAACGCCAGCGCGGTCAGAACGCTGAAGCGAACGTCGGCGCGGTTGAAGTAACCGGCCAGCAACGCGCCCAGCGCTGAACCGACCGCCAGCGCCATATTGAACGACGCGTACGTGCTCGCGGTGCCGTGAAAGTCTTCTTGTGCCATGGCAGTCAATACGATGGGGAAGTTCAATCCGAAGGTCCCCACGAGTCCGACGAGCAGAATCGTCCAACCGATCCGCGGATGGTGGAAGGCGTAGCCGACAGTGTGCCGCAGCCCACGGTTATCGGTCGCCGAAACAGCCGGACGCGCGATCAGATCACGCGGTCGCAATAACAGCAAACTGACGGTGGGTCCGGCATAGCACAGCGCATTGACAGCGAAAACCCAACCTGTGCCGATAGTGGCGATCAGGACGCCGGCGATAGCCGGCCCGATCATCCGCGTCGCCTGTAAAACCGCTCCATTGAGAGAAATCGCGCCGCGCAGGTTCTCGTCCCGGACGACCTCCGTGATGAATACCTGCCGGGCCGGCGCGTCGACCACGAAGACGAAGCCAGTAAGCAACGCAAATATATAAAGCTCCGATGGATGCAATGCGCCGGCGAGCGACAGCACGGCGAGCAGCGTGGTCAAAACCGCGTTCGCGAGCTGCGTGATCAGAAGAAGCCTGCGCGTCGAGCACCGGTCCGCCAGCAGGCCGCCGTGCACGCCGAACAGCAGAATCGGGGAGAATTGCAGAGCCATGGTGATGCCGACCGCGGTCGGGCTGTGCGTCAGCGCCAGCGCCAGCCACTCCTGGGCCACGTTCTGCATCCAGGTGCCCATGTTCGCAAGGCTCTGGCCGAACAGATAGATCCGATAAGGCCGATATTCGAGTGCCGCGAATCGCCGGCTCACCACGGCCGGCGCACCTGCGGAACGGCAGCAGTCCGCAACACGAGATGCTCCTCACATCGACAGGGTTTTCTCCCCCAATTGTCGAATCCCACCTGCCGATACGGAAGGCCGATGATCCAACGTTCAGTTATAATGGATCATCATGAGCGTGTACGACCCGCAACTGCTCGCGACCCTCGTCGCGGTCGAGCAGACCGGAAGCTTCACCCAGGCCGCGATCCAGCTGGGCGTACGACAGCCGACGGTCAGTCAGCACATCCGCCGGCTTGAGCAGCAGGTGGGCCGAACCCTGGTGTTGCGTGACACGCACTCCGTCGCGCTGACCGCGGACGGTGACGCGCTGCTGGGGTTCGCGCGTACCATCCTTGCCGCGCACGAGCAGGCCGCCGCGTACTTCCGCGGCTCGCAGCCGCGCGGCCGGCTGCGGATCGGGATGTCCGATGATCTCGCTCTGACGCGCCTGCCGGAGATCCTGCGCGAGTTTCGACGGAGGAATCCCCTGGTCGACTTCGACCTCACCGTCGACCAGAGCGGGCTGCTGCATCAGCGCCTGGAGGACGACAAGCTCGATGTGTACATCGGCAAGCGGCCGGGAGGCGAGGAGCGCGGGCATCTGGTCAAGCGCGAGCAACTGGTCTGGGTCGGAACTCCGAACACGAAGCTCGACCTGACCAAGCCGATCCCGCTCGTCGTCTACCCCTCGCCGAGCATCTCGCGCACCGAGATGCACCGGGCGCTCAACAGGGCGCGCATCGCACATCGCAGCGCCTGCATCTGCCGCGGAGTCAATGGCCTGATCGCCGCGGTGGTCGCCGGCATCGGCGTCTCGGCGCTCGCGGCCAGTCTGGTGCCCGCACAGCTGACGCCGCTCGGTCCGGCCCACCGGCTGCCGGAGCTCGGCGGCATCGACCTCGTCCTGCTCTCCCACCCGCGCGCGGAGCGGCGGCCGGCGGTCCGGGCGTTGATCGCCACCGTGCTCGCCAGCGGGTCGCGATCCCTCAGCACCTCGAACTGAGCGGCGGCGCGTGGCACGCCCGGGAGCGCGTGCCAGCGGATCGTGGTGCGCCCCTGAGATCGCGACGCCACAAGGGATGACGTCCCTCGCAGCGGTGCGGGACGACAAGTTCTGTCAGCGCTGCGGGCCCCCGCGTCATGCAAGGCGGCCCCGGATGGGGCGGCCTGGGAGGGAGTCGAGCAGCGGAGCGCCGTCACGGACGACGAACTGGCCGTCGACCATGAGGTGGCGGACGCCGAGGGCGGGGATTCCCGGCTGCTCGTACGTGGAGCGTTCGGCGATCGTGGCGAGGTCGAACACGACCAGGTCGGCGTCGGCCCCGACCTGGATGCGCCCTTTGCCGCGCATGACCGGCGCCACCTGCTCCAGCGTCTGCGCCGGGATGAGTGTGCAGCGCCGGATCGCTTCGATGAGCGGCAGCACCTGACGGTCGCGGACGTAGGTGCCGAGGAAGCGGGAGAACGTGCCGGTCGTGCGCGGGTGCGAGACCGCGCCCTCGGGCAGCGGCCACTCGTTCTCCACGAGATTCCCGCCGCGGTCGGTGAACGGGAGCGCGTCGGAGGCGATAGCCGTTCCCGGCAGCAGCAAGGCCTGCTGCAACAGCGCTTGGTCGTCCTCGTCGTCGTCGTCCAGGTAGTGGATGGCGACGAGCGCCGCAGGGTCCTCCGCGCGGAGCCTCAGCAGCCGTTCGGCGTCCACGGGCCGCTCTCCGGTGGACACCACGGCGATGTCACTCGGTTTGATGCCCAGCTTCGGCAGGTTGTCCGGGTGCAGGAACGGAACACCGATCATGGTCATACCGGCCCCGTAAGGGTAGGCCTCGGTCGTGATGCGCACGCCGCTTTCGCGCGCTCCCGCGACCAGCCCGGCGACCTCGTCGACGGCACGCAGCGAGGTGCTGTTGAGGTGGCACAGATGCATGTGGGCGCCTGTCCCTGCGGCCCCGGCCACCACCTCGGCCACGCCCTCCAGCGCACTGTGCGGATCGTCCGGATTCTTGAAGCGGGCGTGAGTGAATGTCGGTACACCCAATCGTGCTGCCAGCTCGGCTACCCGGTAGTACTCGCGGCGCCCGGTGCTCGGGGCGTAGCCGAGCAGGACACCGACGCCCAGAGCCCCTTCGTGCAGTTCCCGTTCCAGTTCCGCAAGCACCGCGGAGAGCTCGCTCGGGCTCGCGGGCTTCTGCCAGCGCGGGTGATGGGCACTTGCGCTGAAGGCGAGAAAGCCGCCCTTCGGGTTCACCCCGTCGAGCACCCGCATCCGGGCCATGGCCCAGGAGGAGGCGTAGCCGTAGTTGATGGGCCGTCGCTCCTGCTGTGCCTCCGCATAGACCAGGGCCACCTGTGCTGCGCCGGACTCGAGTTCCAGTGCGGTCGTCACGCCGTCCAGTGCTTGCAGCCTGAGCGAGGTGACGGTCTGTGCGTGGCTGTGCAGGTCGATGAACCCCGGCGCAAGCACGAGGCCCGTGATGTCGATGACCGTGCGGGCGGGGACCGGCTCGGTGGTCAGCGAGGTGATGAGACCGCCGGTTACCCCGACGTGCCGCACCCCGTCGAGTCCCGTCTCGGGATCGACGACCCGGGCTCCGCTCAAGAGCACGTCGCATGGAAGAACGTTTTCCGCGTGCCCGGTCTCGGTGTTGCCCGCCTCACTCTTCACAGTGTCTCCTTGCATATCGGCGTGCCGAGCACTCAGTATCAGGACCTGGTCGTTCGGGCCGGCCGAAACGCCGGAAAGGGACTTGCGAGGAGATGGAATGCAGGAAGAGGGCTCGTTCCCCGTATCGGCGCCCGGCCTGGAGTCGGCGCGGGAACTCGGTGAAGCCGATCTCGAGCTGATCGACGCCGTGCAGATCAACCCCAGGGCGTCGTGGACGGAGCTGGGCCGGGTGCTCGGCGTCGACCCCGTGACGGTGGCGCGGCGCTGGCAGCGGCTCGAGACGGCGGGCGAGGCCTGGGTGACCGTTGCGCTCGGTCACTTCCAGCTGCACGCCATGAGCATGGCATTCCTCGAGGTGAGCTGCGAGCCGGGCGCCGCGGCCGAGGTGATCTCGACCCTTGCGGCCGAGCCGCACATCATCACGATCCAGCACGTTGCCGGTGAGTACGACTTATGGGCCATCGCGTTGGCACCGCGGCTGACGGACCTGTCCGACTACCTGCTGAACCGCCTTCCGCGGCGCGGGGGGATCACCCGGGTGCGGACGCATGTGGCGACCCGGGTGTACGACGCAAGCAGCCGCTGGCGACTGCGCGTGCTGAATCGGGACCAGGTGAAGCGGCTGAGCCTCGACCCTCCCGTCGCACGTACGGAAGTCCGGCCGCTCGAGCCGGCGGACCGAAGCTTGTTCGTCGCGCTGAGCACAGACGGCCGCCGCAGCTACCGCGAGCTCGAGTCGATGCTGGGGGTGAGCGCGCGCACCGTCCGCCGACGGCTGGACCGGCTGGTCGCCGGCGGGCACATCGCCTTCCGTTGCGACCTCGCGCGACCGCAGGCGGGCTGGCACACCGGCGCCGTGCTCTGGATGTCCGTGCCGGACGAGCGGCTCGATGACACGGGACGGCGACTGCTCGACTGGGCGCAGACCCGCACCTGCGCCGTCGTGAACGGTGCGAGCAACATGCTGCTGACCGTGGGCCTGCATTCGCTCGACGAACTGCATGATCTGGTCACCCGGATCCGCATCGAGTTCCCCTACGTGACCATCGTGGACCGCACGACGACGCTGCGGCAGATCAAGCTCTACGGCCGGCTGCTCGACGCGAGCGGCCGCTGCGTCTCCACGGCCGTGCCGGTGGACCCGTGGGCTCTCAGGCGGCACCGTCCCGGCGAGGCGTAGTACGGCAAGCGCCGGAAAACTGCGCAGAAATCATCCGCAGGAGAGTTTTCCTGCGATCCGACGGCACCCGCGAACGCAGCTCGCATACTTTCACACATCAACCGCAGCAGTTTAACACGCCAGGTAACCAAATGGAAATATCGCCTTAACGTCGTGGTGTATTCCTGAGTGGTCGCCGGGTGGAAAGGCCGAGATGTCTTCCGTTGCTGACCCGTCCTCCATCGTTCCCGGCCTGCTCATCGACAACGTCTGGTCGGTGGGTACAGGTTCCGAGCAGATGAGCGTCATCGCACCGTACGGCACGCAGCGGGTCGCGACGCTGCTCGAATCGTCCGAGGCAGACGTCGACGCCGCTATCGCCTCTGCTCATAAGGCGTATGAAGGCGCCCGCCTGGCCCCCTACGACCGGTACCGCATCCTGCGTCGCGCAGCCGAGCTCATCGAAGAGCGGCACGAGGAGCTGTCGCGCTCGATCACGGCCGAATCGGGCAAGCCCATCCGTGATTCGCGCGCGGAGGTCAGTAGAGCGGTCCTCGCCTTCGAGCTGTGCGCCGAGGAGGCCAAACGGATCGGCGGCGAGTACGTTCCCGTCGCGGCGACTCCGGGATCGGAGAACCGGCACGCATTCACCCTTCGCAGGCCCGCCGGCGTGGTGTGCGCCATCACGCCGTTCAACGGTCCGGTGAACCAGCTGAGCCACAAGATTCCGACGGCCATCGCCGCCGGCTGCACGGTGGTGCTCAAGCCGGCGGAGCTGACACCGCTGTCGGCCATCGCTCTGGCGCAGATCCTGTTGGACGCCGGCCTGCCGCCCGGCTGGCTGACGATGGTTCAGGGGCGGGGCGAAACGGTCGGGCAGCAGTTGCTCGAAGACCCTCGCTTCGCCCTCTACACCTTCACCGGCAGCTCGCCGGTGGGGCTGCACATTCGGCGCACCATAGGGCTGCGCAAGGCGCTGCTCGAGTTGGGCAACAACTCGGCCAACATCGTCCACGCAGACGCCGACCTCGAACTGGCCGCCCGCCAGTTGGCGAAGTCGATGTCCGTCTACTCGGGGCAGGTGTGCATCAGTGCCCAGCGCATACTCGTCCACGACGCGGTGTTCGACGAGTTCGCGCAACTGCTCAAGGAGACGGTGGAGCGGCTGCGAGTGGGCGATCCATGGGACGAGTCCACGGACGTCGGCCCGATGATCTCCTTGGAGGCCGCCGAGCGCGCGGAGCGCTGGATCCGCGAAGCGGTGGAGGGCGGCGGCGAGTTGTTGTGCGGAGGGGAGCGGAGCGGGTCCTTCCTGAGCCCCGCGCTTATCGCCAACCCGCCGGCCGACAGCGACCTGCTGTGCCGCGAAGCGTTCGCGCCGGTCGCCGCGCTCGTCCGGTACAGCGGGCTCGAACAGGCCATCAACGTGGCGAACAGCACCGAGTACGGCCTGCAGGCCGGCATCTTCACCAGCGACATCGACGTCGCAATGGCCGCCGCCGAGCGTCTGGAGGTCGGTGGCGTCATCGTCAACGACGCCTCGAACTACCGGGTCGATTCCATGCCCTACGGAGGCGTGAAGAACAGTGGCGTAGGCCGAGAGGGCGTCCGCTACGCGGTCGAGGAAATGACCGAGCCCCGTCTGGTCGTCCTCAACACCCGACACCCGCGCTCGTGATCTGAGCTCGACCGTCATGTCCGAACCAGCGCCCAACGCCGTGCGCCGGTGACTCAGCACACCCCCACGACAAGGAGTTCGTTTCCATGAGAGCAATACCCGGGGCCAGAAGGCTCGTCCGTCCGGTAGCTGCAATTGCATGCGCATTGGCGTTGATCGGTGGGACCACGGCCTGCGGGTCGTTGGCCGGATCCGCGGCAGGGCCGGTGCAGCTCCAGTTCCTCATGCCCGAATACGACAACAACACCCAGCCGTTGATGCAGCAGGTGGTCAACGACTTCAATGCCGCCAACTCCGGCAAGATCCAGGTGACGCTCCAGATGGCGTCCTGGCAGCAGATGTACAACAAGCTCACGCTGAGCATGGGCTCTCACTCGACGCCGGACGTCTTCGGATACGCCTCGCGGTGGATGGCCGAGTTCGTCTCCCTGGGCCAGCTCGCCCCAGCCGACCAGTACCTGGCGCAGAACGGGTTCGGCCAGGAGTTCAACCAGAACGTTCTGCACTCGCTGTCGCTGAACGGCAAGACGTACGGTGTGCCGCTGGCCGTGTCGGACCGTCTGCTGTACTACCGCACCGACCTGCTCGCCAAGGCGGGGCTGCCGGCGCCGACGACCTGGAACCAGATGCTCACGGATGCCGAGAAGGCCAACGAAAAGCCCAAGGTCTCAGGCCTCGGCGTGCCGGCGACCGGTATCGAGGTCGACACGTTCTTCGACTACTTCCTCTACACCAACGGCGGCAGCGTTCTCAACGCGCAGGGCAAGTCCGAGCTCAGCAGCCCGCAGAGCGTCCAGGCCCTGGACTTCCTCACCCAACTGGTCAAGGCCGGCGGCAGCGAGCCGAGCCCGACGGGCTTCGACCGCGACCAGATCACCGAGATGTTCAAGTCCGGCCAGCTCGTGATGTATCCGACGGGCCCCTGGCTCAACGCCCAGATCAAGGCGGACAACCACACGCTGCAGTACAGCGTCGAGCCGTTCCCCACGAACAACGGCAGCCAGCAGCAGACGCTCGCCGTCGCCGACGACCTCGGAGTGTCCGCGACCTCGTCCAACCAGGCTCAGGCCTGGAAGTTCGTGCAGTTCATGTACCAGCCGAAGTACCGGCAGAAGTTCGACGAGGCCGAGGGCCTGCTGCCCGAGCTGAACTCGGTGGCGCAGTCGGCGTTCTACCAGTCGGCGGACTACAAGCCCTTCGTGGACGAGCTCTCGAAGGCGATCTTCCAGCCCCAGAACGTGCACTTCCAGAACATCGAGCAGATCGAGACCATCGCGATCCAGAAGGCCCTGAGCGGCCAGATGTCGCCGCAGCAGGCGCTGGCCCAGGCGAGCTCTCAGATCGACCAACTCTAGCCGCTATCCGGGCTGCCCGGGCCGGATCTGGCCCGGGCAGCCCGGCGGAGGGAGCCTCCCCGCATGTCAATCGTCGCTACGAAGTCCGGCGCACCGCCCCGGACGAGTCGGGTCACCCGCCCTTCGGCCAGGCCCCGTCGGCGCGGCCGGCAGCGCGAGGCGTGGATCGGATTGCTGTTCGTCGCCCCCGCACTGCTCCTGGTCGCCGGGGTGGTCTTCTACCCCATCGCCGAGACCTTCCTGATGTCCTTCCAGAACGTCAACGAACTGGCCCAGCCGAGCGGTTGGGCAGGCCTGGCGAACTACACCGCCCTGTTCGGCGACGGGGTATTCGTCCACGTACTCCTGCAGACGCTGATCTGGACCGTCGCGGTCGTCGGAATCACCACGCTGGTGTCGATCCCGGTGGCCCTGGCCCTCAATCTCCGTTTTCGGGGGCGGCGCATCGCGCGGGCGGTGCTCATCGTGCCGTGGGCCGCGTCACTCATGATCAACGCGCTCATCTGGCGGTGGATCCTCGACGGGCAGTACAGCATCCTCAGTTCCGTCCTCATCGACCTGCACCTGATCCACCAGCCCGTGGTATGGCTCGGATCGGCCGGGCTCGCATTCACCTGCGAGATCGTGGTCGGCATCCTGGTCTCGATCCCGTTCACCTCGTTGTCGCTGCTGGCCGGGCTGCAGGCGATCCCCGAGGACGTCTACGAGGCGGCACGGCTGGACGGCGCGGGCTTCTGGACCACGCAACTCAGGATCACGCAGCCGCTGCTGCGGCCGGCCCTGACCGTCACCACGCTGCTGAACGTGATCTACGTGTTCAACTCGTTCCCGATCGTCTGGCTGCTGACTCAGGGCGCACCCGCCTACCACACCGACATCATCCCGACGTATCTGTACACGAAGGCGTTCACCGAGGACCAGTTCGGCCAGGCGGCGGCCATGGCAGTGCTCACCTTCCTGATCCTGCTGGTGTTCAGCCTCGTCTACTCGCGCTTCACCCGCGACCGCTCGATGGGAGTGACCCGATGAGGCGGCGAGGCGATAACCTGTCACGACGCGTGCTGCTGACCATCCTGGCGGTCGTGCTCCTGGTGTCCGCGTTCCCGTTCCTGTGGATGCTGTCCACGGCGCTGCGGCCGCAGTCAGAGATCTTCCATTATCCGCCGGCCTGGCTGCCGCACCGCTGGGCGTGGAGCAACTTCGCCTCGATCTGGTCCGCGATCCCGCTGCTGCGGTACCTCATCAACAGCCTGGTCGCCGCCGGCGGAGCCACCGTTCTCAACCTGGTCGTGGCGATTCCCGCGGCCTACGCGCTCTCGCGGCTGCGCTTCCCCGGGCGCGGGCTGTTCCGCCAGATCCTGCTGGTGACGCAGATGTTCTCCCCGGTCGTGCTGATCATCGGGCTGTTCCGGTTGGCCACGAATCTCGGCCTGATCAACAAGCCGGTCACCCTGATCTTCACCTATGCCGCGATGAGCGTCGCGTTCTCGATCTGGTTCCTGGCCGGCTATTTCGACTCCATACCGCTGGAGATCGAGGAGGCGGCGATGGTCGACGGCTGCAGCAGGGTCGGTGCGCTGGTCCGGGTGATCCTGCCCATGATGACGCCGGCCCTGGTCGCCACCGTCGTCTTCGCGTTCATCTGGGGCTGGAACGACTTCCTGATCGCACTGACGCTGATGTCGACGCCTGCGCAGCAGACGCTGCCGGTGGGACTGTTCGCCTTCCTCGGGCAGTACACGCCCCAGTGGCACTACCTGATGGCGACGGCGCTGGTCACGGTGATCCCCGTGGTGGTGCTGTTCCTCGTCATCGAGAAATACCTTGTCAGGGGCCTCTCGGCCGGAGCCGTGAAATGACCCGCCCGTATCTCGCAGCGAAGGAAATCCGAACCACGATGACTGCCCCCAGCAACCCCTTCGAACTTCGACAGCTCGGCCGCACGCACATGAGCGTCACGGCCGTCAGCCTGGGCGGCGCCGGACTCGGCGGCATCTTCGGGCCGGTCGGTGACGCCGAGGGGATCAGCGCCGTCGAGAAGGCCCTAGAGCTCGGCGTCAACTATCTCGACACGTCGCCCAAGTACGGTGAGGCCGAACGCCGCATGGGCATGGCGCTGCGCGGTGTGCCGCGCGACACGTACTACATCTCCAGCAAGGTCGGCACTCATCCTGACCGGCCGGGCGACTACTCGGCGGATACGGCGCGGTGGACAGTCGAGAACAGCCTGCGCGTCCTCGGCGTCGATACCCTCGACCTGTGCCACCTGCACGAGCCCGAGCCGCACCACCTGGACCAGGCGCTCGCGCCCGGTGGCGCGCTCGAAGCGCTCGTGGAGCTGAAGCGGGAAGGCGTCATCAAGGCCATCGGTATCGGTGTCCAAGACCACGACCTTCACCGCCGTGCGATCGGCACCGGCGTCCTCGACGTCTCCATGATGGTCAACGACTGCACGCTGCTGCGGCGCGAGTTCGCGGACATCGCCGAACTGGCAGGCAAGGCCGATATCGGCCTGGTCAATGGCGCTCCTCTGTCCATGGGACTGCTCTCGGGGCGGGATCCGGACACCATCGGCACACCCAAATGGACTCCGCCGGCCGACGAGGTGCGCGCCGCCAAGCTGGTGCACCGCTGGTGCGGCCACCGCGGCATCCCCGTGCTCGCCCTAGCCCTGCAGTTCGCCCTCCGGCAGGAGGCATTCAACTGCACACTTGTCGGCGCGTCCAACGCCTCAGAGGTGGAAGGCTGCTGGTCGGCTCTAGCCCACCCGATCCCGGAGGAGACCTGGGACGAACTGCCGGAACTGCTCGCGGAGCTCGGCGGCTCGTGACCGCGGCACAGAGCGGCGTGTCGCGCAGGCTCCCGGTCCCGCTCGCGGGCTGCGCCCCGCTGCCCGTCGAGCTGGGCGACCCGCGTCCGGACACACCGGCCGTTCTGGTCGATCCGGACGTGACGGAGGCGAACATCGTCAGGTTCGCGCGGTTCGGCTAGCGCTCGGGACTGGCCTTGCGACCGCATGTCACGTCGCACAGAATGTGGTGACGGCCCGGCGGCAGCCTGGGCGGCGGGCCCGACCGGGATCTGCGTCCCGGGCGTCGCCGCGGCCGCCGCGATGGCGGCGGCCGAGACGGCCGACCTGCTGATCGCCTATCCACTCGCCGGGTGGGCCACGGTGGAGCGCGCCGCACGCGCCCGCTCCACCGCCGCCTAAATGCGGTCGACGAACACCACCGCGCAGTTCGCATCCAACGGCGCGAACGTTACGTCTCAAGGGGCTGAGCTCAATCCCGGTCAGGGGAGGGCGCCGGTCCGGTGCTCTCCCGCACGATCAGCTGCGTCGCCAGCTCCATGCTCAGCGCCTCGTGCGCTTGACCTT
>Ga0310811_10000224_pt1 | contig 81694 bp, 101 predicted proteins | sample YCmetagenome_FD_207642 | JGI IMG/M metagenome (GOLD analysis project Ga0310811, IMG submission 207642) | Soil microbial communities from experimental microcosm in Duke University, North Carolina, United States - YC | ecosystem: Engineered > Artificial ecosystem > Soil microcosm > Unclassified ... | reverse complement strand
TTTTGGGGAGAAGTGTAGTGTAGCTGTATCCAAAAGCCCTGACCAGTGAAAGTTGTTTGTCAAGACGTGTTCAAAATTGAAAGTTGTTGATTGTTCAATGTTTGAGATTGAACGTTGAACATGTGACTGTGCGAACATATGTGGTCTGCAGCTGGAATATCAGATAAGTCGAGCAGGGCCACATCCGTGGCAGGGCCCGCTACCTGTTTTGGTTGTTCTAAGTTCGATCGTCTCTATGCTTTTTTTTTCCTTCCTCCTCGAGGCTGCGGATGCACAATATTGGGACTATCAGAACCACGGTACGGAGTACAAGTAACAAAGTAACTAGCAGTAATCAAGTGGCTAAGTAGATGATCAGCCTAAAGTGTCGACAAGGTCGACGTGATGTCGTCGAGCTGCTCAAGGACTTTGGCCAAAGTATGATTGTTACTATGCAAGTCAAAAAAAATAAGTAAGTCCAACAACGCGGCGCGCTCTTCAGATTTCATTTCGGGGTCGCCATCCCCAATCTGCTCGAGCAAGCTGGAGTGTGTGATGCGGGCACGAAGGGCTCAGTAGAAGTATCTTCGATTTTGCACAACTTTTGGTTTCCATTCGCCCAGCGTGACTGCACACAAATCAGCCAAAGATCATTTCGTGAGGTTGGGGGATTCTGTAGGGAGGAATTTTGTGCCCTATATTTATGAGTTGTGTCCCATTTAGAGTTTGCTTACGGTTAGGGTTTGAAACGGTGTATGAATAACATCTTCAGAGTCATGGGCGATGCGAGAGCGGTGCATGAACAACATCTTTAGACAAATAATGTCATAGGCGATGTGCATCATTTTACGGGGTTATAAAGCTTGCACGGAGACCTCCACCCATAGCAGGGCTCTCACCCATAAAAATCAACAATTGAGTTTTCTCAGAACGTCCCTGAATGTTCAGGAACTGAGAAGCACAAGCTAACAGCGGACGGTCGTAGATTAGGGCCTAAGCACCTAAAATTGTCCCACCAAGGGGAGCCACGTGTGATGCATGTATCAGCGACTGGTGTGAATGAACATCCAGTGGTACTAACTGAAAGAAGAGCAAAATCCTCTGCCAACGTCCACTGGCACAGTGGCAGGCGTACCTCAGGATGACTGTGCAGAATATCACGACAAAACGCGAACCAATCATGTCCCAAGACAACCGTGGCTGGCAAAGTATCATGGACAGTAAACAGAAATTGGGTAGACGGCCACACGTTAGGGCGTGACACAGGTAGGGTTTGCCCGGGTACCCGCCCAGGCAAACAGTTAGGGCGTGACACAGGTAGGGTTTGCCCGGGTACCCGCCCAATGGCGAGCATCATGCAATTTGTCTGCCCTTTGGCAGCAGTTTGGTCATGCAGTGAGAGACTGTGCACTGCAAGGGACTGCATTGCTGTTTGCAGAAAAGGAGTACTTTGACGATGTACGTGAAGATAAGCGCAAGCGTCAGGAGCATAAGAAGAAGGCAACAAGCGCACCTGATAATAAACCAGCTGCCAAATGCTGCTTAACTGACAGTTCAACTGTTGTTAGTATTGCACAGGGTGGCGGTCAGGCTACTAGTAGTGATTCAGTGGGAAATGCACCTATAGTTACTGATGCACAGTTAAGGGAATCAATGAGACCACTGGCAAGTTCAATGGAGAGGACATCTAGGCAGAAGAGAGAGAAAGAATTGGATCGGGCGATGGACTTGCTAATCAATGCCAATGATCGTGGCACTGGGTGTCGTCGTAAGGTATTTGATGTCCAATTTGACAATAAATCAGCAGGTGAGACTTCAAGCTTCAAGTGTTCTATTCAATGTATTAATAAATTAAAATTTTGTAGATTTGAGTCACCTTATATGTGAGCCGTCAGAGGCAGAAGGCTGCTCACATTGTGCGCCAATAAGTCCTAATGTGTGCTGTGACATCCATCACCCTTTGGCGTTCTCATCATTTGATACTGTTGTGCCACAACCACCCAGACTTCCTATCCATTCTTGACTTGCAAAATATACTATGGGCCCTCAGGAGCACAAGTTATGTGAGGCACTAGAAGATTGGAGAGACCAGAAGACAGTAGAGATTTATGGACGCTCACTCCATGTTGAACAGTTTGATGAGCATGCAAAAAGTCATTCTGGAACATAGTATGTAAGTTCTGGTATATTTGAATGAGCGGAGATTCCAATATAATCCTTGACACAGTGTGGTTTGACCCTTTCCCCCCATTGATAACCTGCGGCTCTGATTTACTGATTCACATTTTAATAGTGAGAAGAGATGCGCACCTTTGTAAAGAGGTTGTTTAACTCAATGCACCAGTCAACTCCCTGAAACCTTCCTTTCTTCCCAGTTGGATTGACAATGATGTGATAGTGAATAGCTTGTCTACTGATCATTGTAAGTCTCCAGTGAATGAATATGCTCCATATCACTTACTTTAATCCTTCAGGATACACAAAGTGTAATTTACACAGGAAGTCCGTCATGGTATTCACATATTTATGTTTTCCTGTAGCCTTGAACATTGGGATCCATGTAACAAGGCAAGTCTCAATCCGTCCAATATCTCTGGTATTCATTGCATAAGACAGCTCTTCGTATTGAAGCATGGACCTGTTTAGTAGGAGTCCATTTTCATGTTGTGCATCTCGTTGGGCTGCCGGTGTGCGCTGCATGCGCTGAAGTTGGTGATTTGCAATGTAATTACGAGCAAGGGTGCATGCCATTGCTTCAATCTCTTCAAAGGTCGGTTCTGATACTGCAAATTCCTCTAGACTTGTCCATTCTGGATCGCATTTCTTGGCCTCGACTCTCCAACAATCAAGGTGGCGACATATACCACCATACATAATCAGTTTGTGCATGCAACGGAACCCCATCTTTGATCCATAGTGACCAGTTTCCTTTGGCTGCAGGATACCTACATCTCACATGAGACTGGTCTCATTGAGCCGTGCTGCATTGGGCAGTAGGAATGTCTGCCAGATTGTGTCCACAGCTGTCATCTTCAAATGAAAAGGCCAGGAACAAACACAACGTGTTGTAGACAGTTCCACGGTGTGTTTTCAATTCCTTGACGTTGCTGTGCAGATTGAAGACGTTCCCCCATCCCAAGGTCACCATGGAAGAGAACTACGTACTCTGAGATATCAGGCATCTCAGGGTCATCAATGACTGTGGGGTCTCTGATTCCGCCCTGCTTGAGCAGGTCAACAACACTTTGTATGTTGCCTGCGACAGTGGAATTACTGACATCCATTGCTGATGTAGCGATAATTGGCATTTTGGTGATGGGGATGGCCTCAATGGCCTCAGGTTCGTGAAGTCGGCCGCAGAATTGAGAAAAGCATGGGGGGCCATATGATATCAGGTCCGAGAGAAATTTCCATGAATTGAATCTATCATGGTGGCTAAGACCCAAGCTATCAGGTGTATCTACATGAAGACCGAGCAGATCCAACCATCCCTTCTTTGGTGGCAGTTCTGCTTGGATATTTAACGGCGACTTCTTCCACAACTCTTCGGAACACCTAAGGTCTTCTTTGGAGACATTGTGCTGCAATGGGAATATTAAGCCTGATGTCAGGTGCTTCAGAGATTCCATTGAATTCTCAATTTTGTGCTGATGAGTTTTCAGGTCTACATCGAAGTTGTAATAGGCATATGATGCGAGAAGTGACCATCCGAGTGACTGGAGATGTTGGTGAGTCTGCGCTGATAATGAACGTGTCACTGCATGTATAGCATTCACAGACACCAATATACCCATCCGTTCGAGTGTTTCAATCACCTTTTGTGGTGTATGCGTCAATTGTAGGAACATGCCAAGTAGACTTTGCAAGGTATTTGATCGCTGATTCATGCTTCTCATCATAATACTCATAACAGTGGTTTTTCTCTTGTTACATGTAGTGCATCAGTATTATTGATTTTCAAGGCAGCAAAATAATGTACAAGCAAGATTTTTGCTGTATGTTGTATCTCCAGCTTATTTCTATTAAATTCTGCAGTGTTGGTAGGCCCCGATACCACTGATCCCTCGAGATCCCCTTCCCCGATCTCCTGCCAGTAAGCTTCTTCATCGCTATTGCTATCCTCCATGATGACATCACCATCGCGATCGCTCCAGATGTCTAATTTAGATTGTGTTCCCGTGGACATCATCCTCTCGAGTAAGCCCCATGTTATTGGTGCAGATTCCTCCATAATTCTGGCTAATTCTGCCACCTTAAAATCCTCCAGTCGCTTCACTGTGGTGTGGGTTACATCAAAATGAGTTCTGCTCTTTTTAGCAGAAAGGACATAAATTTTGCATGCACAGATCTCCTTCATGATATCAGTGGCCCATTTTGATGCGGTACTTATAGCTTGTTTTGCAAGAGCATTAATAATTTCTCATCCATTAGAGATAATATCATTGACACATGGATGAGTGCTGTGTTTTTTACTTGAGAGCAGCACCAGTATAAATTGTGACACTGAAATGCTGACGGACTGCAGCATTTCAAGAACTTTGTCCACCGAGTCGGTTAATGACATGGCGTATATACATTGATTTATTAGCATTAAACAATATTTCATTGATCTAATTCAACTCCGCTGTCTCTTTCTGAGGTTTTGCTACTGTGGCTGACCTTGTTTACAAACATTTTGTTCCAGCCACTGGTGGAGAGGTTGGGAGCATAAGGTTGGGCTGGGTTTGAAAGGTTGCGGATGTGTCTGGTTTACTAAGCACTGCGCTACTGCAATTGTAGATGCCTCCCTTACCTCTCCACTAGTGGTGGGAAGGAGCCTGGGTATGTCCCCTCTTCATTCAATTTCATCAATGAATTCACTAGCCTTTCAGCTGCATCTAAATCTCGATGGAATTCCACTGCTTATGATCACTTCAAGGTATCCTTACAATGTCACTTGAAAGCTGATGGCAGTCACAACTATCTTGAGTTCAAATTTACATGCCGCACTGACCCATAGACCAATTAGCTTCCTCAGTTGATGCTGAGCGGGCTTTTTCAGGTGGCTGTCTTCAGGTGAATCACCTTCAGCATGATGTTAGTTTGCAAACCTTCAAAGCTCAGATGGCTGTTGGATCGTGGTACAACACTCCTCTCATGAATGATCTTGGTACTGTTATATCAATCATGCTCACAAAGATGGAAAAGGGCAAAGGCAAGGCTTCAGGAAAGGAAGGGGGCAATGAGGTTGTTATTGACTCAGACTAAGTATCGTACATAGGACTTTTTTGCTGCTCAGCACATGTACATACTGCTATCGCAAAATATGTCTACTCACCCATGGGTGACCCGTACCACCTGTGGGTTGGTCCACGGGTTGACCCGCACCCACGATGCTCTAATCCAGGCGGGTATGGGTAGGCCTCTGAAAATCTTGGTACCTGCGGGTTGGGTGCAGGTATGACCCGGGTCGACCCATGTCACGCCCTACCACATGTTGCCTTTGAGCAAAGTTACGAGCGCCCGAAATACGCCATCTTAAGAACGATTGAGCGACACAAATGACATAGCAATCAGCAAATAAGAAGAAGAGTGGTCCCACACAACTGATACATTTCGACCATCGAGCATAAATGAGATGATGACAGAAAATAAAACAATCAATTTCTCGCATCACATGCATAAATCGTGAGAAAAGAATACTCCATTAAACCATGATGACAAATTATTGCCGCTTGTGTGCGAGTGAATTTCGATATGCGCAAATCCTGTGTTATTTTCAAAAAAAACAATCCACAAAAACCCAGCTACCTAAGAGTCTGGTCGGGATCACAATTTCGCCCAACTTCGAGAAATTCAGAAAAGAAAAAAACAACTTAAGTAAGCATGCCGGTGTGCTGTGTGCCCCAGTCACAGTGTGACATCTTCTTATCGATACAATCATGCCCTTGACACGAAACTCATCAGCACGATATGCTCTCTGGTTCCACCCCACTATGACTAAAGGAAATAGTAAAAAGAAAGCAGCCACTGACAGTCAGGAAACTGCTGCATATGGTCTCTGGATGACAAGAGGAAGCTTGTGGAATACGCTGTACAACACCATGCCAAAGGTGGCGATGGTATGAACTTCACCAAATCATTCTGGGTTGGTGCCACTGCAGAGATGGCAACATGCCCATGCCCCGAAGGCGCTCCCAAGACACCTGAAGCCTGCCAATCCAAATGGACTCGGGTAAGTACTATTGTTGTATTGATACATGTGCCATTACTGATATAATTTAATGTATCTCCAGATCAAAAAGATGTATCAGGTGGTCGACAAAATCGCTAGCCATGCCTTGGGGCTATCATTCCACCTGGAATTAGGAGCCAACATCAGCGAAGAATCAGAGATTATGTGGGCGGACTTTATCAAGGTCTTTCTTCGTCTATTTTCCCTGCTCTACCTTACTAATTATTCATGCAGCATAACCCCTCAGCAAAGCCTTTAAGAAACAAAGGCTGGTCACATTATGAGGTGCTGCGAGGGATTAGTCTGACACACATGAGCAGCTGGGTTGGGTTCCATGCCAGGATGAGCCTCACCACAAATGTGTTGACTCCTACAGCAACTGGTAGCGACATAACTCAAACTACTACCACCAATGCCCCCGCCAATATCATGTCGTCGCTGGAGAACACGCTCCATCAGGTTGAGTTCTGTGATCTCAATCTTGATGAGGATGACATGTGCACCACCCCAATATCAAACAATACCCCACCTGTCCCCATGCCTATCCTACCTGTCCCCTCACCTATCACACCTGTCATGCCAAGAGGCTTCAACACTGCAATGCAGCCTTTTGTTGCCTCCTTGGTTTCCACACCTGGTTCATCAACCATGGTGAAACGCAAAGCCGATGGGGATGATAGCGAACAATATGGGTCCTCCCCTCCACACTCTTCAAAAGCAAAGAGTGCATCAGGGTTGTCAAAATCACAACATCTCATGCTGCCACTTGCATTGGAAGGGTTGGGGGAGAAAAAGGTCGGCAGTATAGGTTCTGCATCACCCACACTTCAGGACATCATCACAGCCCATATCATGGAGCCCGTTCCATCCCACAAGCAGTGCGCCATGCTTCAAGTCCAAGAGGAGAAGGACTTGGATGATTATGACACTGTGGCAATGATCGGGCTGTTTCAAGCTGACATCACTATCGCTGACGCATATAATAGCATTACAAGAGATGGTATTAGGAAGATATTTTTAGCACAGCACCAGCAGGAGGCAAGGAGAGTGTGCACGAATGAACAGCAACTTTTATAATACCTTTACATTACATTTGCATGCAATACAATACTTTGAAGTTGACAGAAAACATACATCATGATCATGATTGGGCAGCAAAGACAAAGATACATTGTACATAGGATGAAATACCTACAGCAAAAAAATGACAATATTATTCAGTTTGCACCAGGTGGCACAGGTGCTCCTCTGCGCTGCCTTTCCTCAAGGTAGTCATCCCACATCAACTGAGAAATCTTGTCATGAACATTGTGTGCACGAATGCATGCTGCTTCAGTGGGAGGTCCATCGGCGAGTGTGCCGCTATCATAATTACCACTCCACTCATCTGCCTCCATGTCACAATAGTCAACTAATTCGTCTGGGTCATGGATGCAGATGACATTGTGTATGAGACACAACACCAGAGGGATGCAGGCCTGTATGTCAGAATTGTACTCTGGAGGGAGTCAAAGTATATGAAAGTGGTTTTTGAGGACACCGAAGATATGCTCGATGACATTGTGGAGCTGCATGTGGCATAGGTTGTATAATTCTTGGGCATTGCAAGGCCTGCAAAGATTGTAAGTACTGCGCCAGGGTGATAAGTCAACTCACTGCAACATACACCTGATTTGCACAGCCCCATTCAGCAAGGTGGTAGTGGACACCACAATAAGGCATGAACAATTCATTGCATGCACCAAATCCAGCATCCACCAGGTAGGCCTTGCCTGGAGGGATTGTAAAATTGGTGAGATGTGCCACATTGTAGACATGAGCATCTGCTGTGGACCTTTGAAAGCCGCTCAACATGTACATGAAATGCATGTTGAAGTTGCATGCAGCAAGGCAATTTTGAGTGAAATTGCCTTTGCGGTCATGAGTGGCATCGTGATCAGCAGCTGAGGGATGGAAATTGATGTGTGTGCTGTCAATAGTGCCGATAACATTTGCAAAGTACGGGTATAGTTTTGTCATCTCAACAATTTGAGGGGGTATTGGAGTGTCTGCATCGGGGAGCCGGACATAAGTGGAATAGATTGGGTGGGAGGAGAATGTGATGAGAATGCGTTTGAAGTATCTGAAAGGAATAAAATTAGTATGCATAGCTAGGGGTAAGAGTGGGGGGACACACTTCGATATAGTATTGTTTGAGCACTGGAAACGCTCAGCAAGGTGGCATACAGAAATGCCTGTAACACAGGCATATAGGAAGATGGCTAGCTGTTCTTCTAGGGTGACGTGCTTTGAGTTGTCAATCCCACCATTGTGAAGTAATTGAAATAGGATGATGAATATGTGGTGATGCACGCTGAGCTCACATTGAATCCGCTCTGGATGGCCATTCAGCAGTTTGTTGACCCAGCTAACCCCTGTCAGGATTGACGTGTGATAGGGTTGTTTGTCATAGTAGGTAGTGGTGTATGCGTTCACAGCAATCCCTGCAATGTTGATAACTTCAGAAGCCAAGGAGATCACATGCTGAAAGAACTGAATGATGGCTTGGAGAAATTTTAAGTTGGATTGCTCGGCATCTTCTACACTCTCCTCCAAGTCCTCACTAGACTCATTTCCTCCATCTCCTTGGTCCTCCTCATCCCTCTCATGATCCCTTGAACCTGATGTCGTCAAATCCTCTTCATCGACCTTGTCACAGTATAGTAAGAGGTTGGAAAGCATGGCCGCAGTGAGTGTATACTACACGCGCATATTGATAGCGACTGATCAGCATGACATTGGTTTCAAGCTCTGATCAGGGCATGCTTAACATAGTTTTGTTCTTTTCTGAATTTCTCAAAGTTGGGCAAAATTGTGATCCCGAACAGACTCTAAAGGTAGCGGGAAAGCTGTCCCAGCTCAACCACCCCCTGACAGGTCACGTGGCTGTCATGTGACTTATGGAACTTCTGAACAATAACACCAGAAAATACTGTTCTTCGGAAGTACCTACCAAAAAGTGTGCTACTCTACATGTTCCATTGAACGAGAGCCTTTCCCCCAATTTCACAGTGGAGCAGACCCTGCAAGGCACCCATGGAAGTAAAGCTGAAGGACTTGGAGAGAAGGATATAGCTGATGAAGGAGAAGATGAAGAAGCAGAAAATGAGTTTGTGGATACAACAGCTGGATGGCTGGACACACGCACCTTTCAAGAATGCTTTGAGATGCTTGTTGACAAACTCCGCAATTTCTATGATGCCCTCCAGTATCAAATCCAGTTCAATGATCCCAGGATGCTAAATGCTGTCGGGCATGAGGGTGTGTCATTCATCTGCTTGACCAAGAGTTAACTTGATCGAGAGAGACAAGAGAATTCATCACAGCAAATGAGTTCAATCACATGGGAAAGGGACACATATGTCAAAAGTGATGTTTTATCACACCCAACCACTGTTATCAGCTGCCAGCAATCGAAGTACATAATTATTTCTTCATTAGTATATACATACAATCATTCAATGTGTAATTCATTGATATAGCACAAATCAGAACAAGTCCAAAGTAGCAGATGATATGTAGAAGGAAATTTGTTGAAGAATCCACTCCTGAGGCCTTACCGTTGATGGGGCAGATGCGCATTGCACAATGTGAACTACCCTTGGGCACAAGTCACGTGAGTGGTGTGTTGTATCTGCACCAGTGCTGCGGTGTGTGCGCATCGATTTCATCCGTTTGTCACCTTGTGCATTATGAATATGTGGAAAGTGAACAGTGTGTTCGGGGTAGGTCTGGGTCTCGATCTTACTCCGGGCGCGCGGGTCGCTATAGTGAGCAGATCATGTCGACATGCATCCTGTCCCCGTCGCTCCCTGATATCTGGGGTGTCCGCAGCCCTTATTCAATACAATCGTTATTGAAGGCATTGGTTATTATGACTTTCACATAGATGTCCGGATCATCATATTGGATCCATTCATCACGAAATTTCCCAGCCCCATGGGCGTTAAAACATTGCTAATGTAACCCGGACGACTGGAACTGCCAATTCATGACTTCCGGATGTGTGGAGCAGGCATTTATCGATTATCATTCGTGGGCCATATATCGCCTATGGTATATCGCAGTTTGAAATATAAATACACGTATAAACATTCTATGCTAGCTTGGCGCACAGCATTTCATTATTGTGACATCCCGGATTCCACTAACGTTCACCATTGTCAGCTTGTATGATGCCAAGTTCTTCACTACAGCTTGCCCTCATCGCTTTATGGGTTGAAAAACCTTCTATACCTTGGCTAAATCCTACTTGGCAGTCTCTGACCGGCATTGCTGGAGTCCCATGGGATTATGATTCTGATGATAACTTGGAAGCGAGAGCACCGAATGTCAAGGAATGGACAGTATCTCAAGCGAAGGCCGTTAAAGAGTTCATGGCACATTGCAAAGAAACGCCGGGCATGGTCGAGAGGCATTCACACCGGCCGGATGATACCCACGCTGAGGGCCGCGCAATTTGGAATATTTGGATCAAAGAGCAATGGTTCAAAACGTGGAAGGTTAATATAATGATCGACCATATGTTTAACCAGGAAGGTTGCTGCCCATATACAGTACTGGCTCGACATGCCATTACGGACCCGGCACAGGTAGGAGAGCATGATACTATCAGCATATCGGGGAACTATCATGCTGATCGCTATCCGTCAGCTTCCGACTCTGAGTGCAGCACAAGTAGACACTGCAGTTTCGAAGAAGCTGGCACTTGCAATGTTCGGGAACGATGCATTCACCTCCGGCGACTTTGTAGATGCGGCGATTGCATCATTCATTTCTGCCGTTATTGCACTTACTTGGAATCGGTACCGCAAAATGCTGAAACGACAAAAGTCTCACCTGCAAAGAAAGGCTAAGGACATGGACGATAAGTGGAACGGTGAGCTGTGGGGTGACCCGCTCGTGACTCCATTCATCTACTGACATTGTTCGTAGAAATGACAGCATCGGATGCACACCCGACCATGGCAATCCTCCGAGGTTACGTCCGTCGGGTAGAATCTTATATTAAGATTCTCAGTCTATTCAAGGACGATGAATCTCTCCTCAAAATGGACGAGCGGCGTACAATCCTCACAACCATGCTCGCAGCTGCTACACGAGATCCCGGGATGGTCGGAGATGTAAAGAGTGAGGCCATGTTATATCAGACTACCTGTATGTCACAGTGCTAACAGCCTGTATTTCAGCGCTTCCAAAAGTATTGCGAGACGCACTAGCAAAGCTTTCCACAGAGACTCAGGTCAGAGAACTCAACGCTATCATTCAGGCCACATTGGACACCATGAGCTTGGGCGGTGAGGTGCAGCTCGACTTTGAAGAAACCATTCCTCTGAAGGACTGGCGCAGCGGTGTCGAACAGTATTCTGAGTGCTCTATGGATGATCTTTGGGAACAACTTGGTCTTCAGCAGACCAAGCAGCTTCCGTTTTTCCAAACGCACACGGACCCAAATGGTGCGATAACCCCATGGTCTGAGGAAGGTCAAGCGTGGTTAGACAATCCACTGAATGAAGTTTCAGTGTTGGCCCCACGCTGGCACCAGCTTGTCGGGATTTTGAAAATGATAGACCGGGCATTATTGGGAGAGCCGGTTATGCTCATGGATGGTGTTGGTCTTGGCAAAACAATGCAAGCGGTTGGGGTCATTGTATGTCTGGCTCATTATCACGACTACTACAAGATGTACGGCATGTTTCCTGGAAAATTCGGTATGTAATGGTATTCAGGAACGTCCCATTCCTGATTATTCGCTTGTAGCGTCACGAACATGTGTAAAGACAGGGGGAAATTTACCTGATCTTCCAACAGTCATTGTGTGTCCCCCGAACCTACAGCACCAGTGGACGATTGAAATAGAACGGTATCTTCGGCGAGGAACATTTGATGTTCTTCCGTACGTTGGGAAATATGAAACCCGGAAAGACTGGTGGAGCAAGGCATGTGATAGGTGTCAACAACCGCTCCGGAGACGAGTCGTGTTGGCGACTACACTAGTAAGTGGTTCTTCACAATAGTCTACTTACCGTCAGTCATCACTAAGCCGCCTCTTGTAGGCGATTCAGCATGATACTTCCACGCTTTTCAGTAATGGACCACCAGAAGATCCTGGATACCCGAAGAAAACTCCTCGTTACGAGCATGTTCACCGAAATACCATTTACGGTCAACAATTTTGCATGCTCTTTGTGGACGAGGCACATGCTGCCCGGAAATATAACAAGGTACACCTTGCGGTACGCGGCTTGTTGGAGAGGTGCATGGCAATCGTTGCGATGACGGCTACGCCGGTGACTACTAAGCCCGCTGTGAGTGATGGTACATACTGCGTATGGCAATACAATCCTAACTAGCATGTTAGGATCTCTGGCATATGGCCCAGGTTCTAGGGTTGCAGGGCGTCCAGGACAATGAGACGTATCGTGTGATGAATCAGGAATTAGCCTCAGCTCAACGGAAAGATCGTAAGGTGCAGAAGGAGACCGGTATGGAGGGATCCATCCTTCGCGGATTATTGGTTGGTACCAAGAATACAGATCGCCCGGATGATCATTATGGACCCGTTATGAAAAAATGGATGAGCCAAATGCGTCAATGGTTTGCCCCAGCCGTTATTTTGAGAAACCATGACTCGGTCGATAATGCTGGGATGAAAATTCTCGGGCTGCCTTCCTGCCACGATCACACATTACGGATGCATCTCCTGCCCTGGGAGATGAGTAATCTCAGAGCCATCGCAAAGGATTATTTGGAGGATTCTTCCATTGTTAGAATCGGTGCGGCCAGTCAAGTGAGTCCATGTTTCCAGAACAAGACCTCCAGAAGATGTCGCTTGCGTTCTTGAATATTGAAAATATTAGTTGTCATATACCTTTGTGCTATGCTGATTCATGGTTAATTCTCATTAGAACTTCTACATCGAGTTCCGACGCGCAGTTTTGCATCCACATATGAATCCTTCCGAGATTCATACATGGGTAAAACCAGCCTCGCTGGAGTCCTGGGAGAATGGCCCTCCAAAAAGTGTGAAGCTTGATGTGTTGGGACATCTCGTTAGTTATCATTTAATGGAAGACGGTCGGCCGCCGGTGGAGATGGACAAGAGCGGACATACACTTGTGACTAATCCCCTGTTTGAAGCATTCAAATCAGCCACTGACGCCACAAACCCTGACCGGATTGTTGTATACTCGGCGTTTCCAAGCTCAAATCAAGCTATTTTGGATGTGAGACATTTTAATTTGCACATCACACGCAATTGATTGCCTTACCGCATGTATAGATTCTGGATCTCCATGATATTGTTGCTGTAGAATTGAATGGCAAAACGCCCATGAACAGGCGAAACACTGTTTTGGACGCATTTAGGACTTCTACTCGTGAGAGCGGACCTCGTGTCTTGATTTTGTCTGGCGTAGGCATTGTGGGTCTCAATCTGGCATGCGCCAATATCTTGGTGGTGATGGTTCGTGCAATGTTAGTATCTGATTTCTGGAATGAATGTTAACGTGGCGGCAGGACACACTCTGGTCTGAGCAAGACGATCGTCAATTATGCGGACGTATATACCGCCATCCACAAACCAAACCGGTTCATATTTACAGAGCAATCGCCCTCCGAACCCCAGATGTGTTCCTCAATAATATTTCGTTCTCGAAAGGAGCCATGCATGAAGCCTTTATCGGGGCTGACCCAGATATTAGTAAGACGTTGTTTATTCTGCCTGTATATCATGTCTTCATTGATGTTTGAGAAAACCTATTCGAGAACGATGAGGCGGCATTTGGTGACCTGATTTTGGTCTCCGGTAATTCGCAACAAGATGTCCATGATGATGATAGTGGGATAGATGATGGGCTATATCGATCGGCCCACAGGCAGTCGAAGAAAAGGATAGTCACCACAATTAAGGCTTCGCTCTCCCCAGGAAGGCCCGGCGAAAAGCGCCGTACCGGAGGCTGTGAGGCTGAGAAGGAAGCTCTCGCGGTTGAGCCTCGCAAACGGCGCAAGCGTGAGGATGCATTGTTCGCCTCCGGTCAAGGGAATCTGAGACTGGCCTAGACCATCAGAGAGTTGCATCTCTGTACTTCGGGATTTACGATGGCAATCCTTGAGGCACATGCATATTATAGTATACAAAGTGTTCTGCACACCTTCGGACGGTTCCTATCATGAATTGCAGTAATATATGCTTGTATACTACGTTCGCAGTTGTCTTTACCTCCTCTTCTGTCTTTCCTCCTCCTCCTCCTCCTCCTCCTCCTCCTCCTCCTCCTCCTCCTCCTCTATTTCAAACAGCACTCGATTGTCTTGATAACATCACACTCTTTAAAGTGCGGTGTATACTTGTCCATGTGTGAATGGATCTGTGTGTAGGTCAAGCATGGCATTCTGCACCATGAGTCCTTGATGTCCATTATATGTTGCCTCAGCAGGTCTGAGAGGAAACTGTTTGCAATTCACATTCCATTTTGAGTGTGCTGGTTTAAAAAAAACATGATATGAGGCAGGCAATGAATCTCTCCTGTCCAAGTGATCTGAACCTTGATGAATCTGTTATGCAAATTTCCAAAGTGGTGGTGCAGACTTGCACATTTTGCACTAAATTCAAACCAATAGCTCCCAATTCCCAAACACGGTCTTAAGCGACTTGTCTTCTATCAACTTTGGAAATAACACTGGGGGAAAAATTTTGTAGACCACATTTGAAGTGGACGTAACACCAAGTAGCTGTCGGATTTCGGGGAGGGACACTCTGTCGTATTGAAGATTGGTGAAATATTTTGTAGGAAGGCCAAAGATATCACCAGTGACACCATGAAGCTTTTTGATTTCGTTAGCACAGGCATTGGGAATACTTTTCAGTACCTACAATAAGAATGTTATTGTGTCAGTGATATAGCAAGTGAACGCGTGAAAACTTGACATACCAGATCACTAAAGTAAGAGCTTTCCATGACTTTGTGGAGCGATTCAGGGAAGTGATGATAAAGTTCATCTAAGAATGCAGATTCCTCCATGGCTGCAGTCACATATTGTTTGGAGCTATCAAAAGCAGTCGGAGATACTGGACATTTCTTGTTGAGGAGTTCACTGCTAGGAAACATTTCAACCATCATGCCATACTTGCGGGCATATATGGTAATGGTGTCCTCATGGATGCTGACCTCATGCTGTGTATTGGCACATCGCTTCTGTTTGGGCTTGTCAGCATGCAGCGTCTTATTCTCCTCTTTGATACTCTTGTTCTCTGCTTGAAGCCACTGCATTTGGACTTGCAGCACTTGGAGAGTCTGAAGCAAATCGGGTCAGTAAATACTTGGACAGATTGAAGATTTCTTACCTCCAAGAGTTCCCCTTTAGATGCACTGGGGCCAGGTATAGAAATATGTTCTGGATCACCACCCAGAACATTGAAGTCACTTTCCATGTCTGAGTTCGGGTGCATAGTACTTATAGTAACGTGCAACATGTCTTCAGAAGAGTTCGAACAATGATTCTGTTGGAGGGTAACATGACGACACACAATTGTTAGTCACCCATGGCACTTTAAATGATGCTTGTGATGCCTACCCTGATGTCCGATGTAATAACACCTCCAGCAGCTTTATGTGTCCACAGTCATGATTAAACCCTGATACACACAACCAGCATTAATAAAGACATATTTATACTAGTACAATACATACCGTTGTGACAAACACATTAGCGCTGGGCGGATATCAGCGCTTAAGGCCACTATTCCCTTGGTAATCACAAATGAGCTAACAGACTGAAGAAAGTTCTCATGACTGCCATCGCTTGTCGCGTGCTTACACAGAATTCGGTCCGATGTCGGTACCACGCTCCCCCATGTCCTGTCTATGTCTGCTTACCTCCACTGGTGCATCAATTCCTATTGATTATCGTCACTAAAAGCTATTGGTGCAGGTCTTATTACATGTGTCCTCATGTTGTGCAGTGCGAGTTCTCCATTTACCTACAGATATGACATGCCACGCTTACATCGCTACAAGTTTCGCCTATGCATTCTGCATATTCGTGCACTATGATATAAGGACCATCAAGTAGATAGTTTTTACTTACTTCCCTTCCTGCGGGCAACTGTCATATAGCGGAGTCACCTAGTAGTTCTCATAGTTTGTGCAAATCGTCAAATTCCTTGCTCTCTCTGTGTCCGCATGCGCTACTTGAGTTCCTCAGTCATGCGCTACTACTTAGGTCCTCATTCTCGCAAGGTCGCGCTTATAACCAGATAAGTCGCATGCCTTGTCGCATCTTGTGCCAGCGCATTACTTGCCAATACCCACTCCCCTCTATTGTTGCCTCTTGTGCCAGCGCATTGCTTGCCAATACCCTCTATAGTCACATCTTGTGCCAGCGCATTGCTTGCCAATACCCACTCCTCTCTATTGTTGCCTCTCACGCCAGCGCATAAATATCCAATACCCGCTCCTCTCTATTGTCGCATCTCGCGCCAGCGCATTAATTGCCATATCCTTGTTCACCGCTGTCCTCAAATCACCCACCAGCGCACTACTTAACTACAAATTGCACCCTGTCGCACTCCTTCGCACTCTTAGTTAGCATAGCATCCTACCAGTCTCAGTCTTACTCAGAGCGCTATCGCTGTTGGGTTGACATAAGGTCGCTATAGGTCATTAAGTCCTTGAGTTTCAGCTTCCCTTGCATATAAGGATAAGTGGAACTAGTCTATTCAGTCTAGCTAAATTTATTCTTTCACACCGTGTCCAACTATTATCAATGATCAATGTGCCACAGCCATGCAATAGCATGCAGGATCACCTAGAGCCTCGAGCCAGTCAGATTGGAATGAATGCAGAGTTGGCTCCTCAAGAAGGTTGGTATAGAAGGTGTAGGCATCATATATAAAATCTTGAAGGTGTTCAAGAGTGAGGGGTGAGGAAAACAAGGCACACCTCAAGACCTCCAGGAGTCTGTGGAATGCGTGTGTCCAGATCACAGTGTATGATGGTATTGCTTGGGATTATCCAGAGGGATGCCAGAACATCCTCTCCAACTGGGCAATCAAAAAGGAAGAGCAGACATCCAATGATGACATTTGCATGGGTCTGAATGAAAACACAATCAAAGCGGGGTGCATTATAGAAGCATGGGTTGCACTGCAAGTAGTCCATGTGTTGCCGCCAATCTACAAGGGACTTGAAGTTCACTCGCATAAGCACAATAAGGAAAAACCAGCGTTCAACGCCAACCATGCAAGCAAACCATTGTCCCACCCTCAATTTCGATGCTAACGATGATGTGATTCTTCGAAACGACTTATGCCAGACCATGTTTTTGAAGTTGACCCAGCTGGGCTTTCCAGCATAGTCCTTATCTTGCTTTACCTATTTTTACACTGTCAATCTGACAACAATGAGAGAAAATGTTAATTCCTACAATTGGTAGCCATCCTACCACATAGCTGCTACCGGTGCCTTGTCCATTTCAAATACCAGTGGGCAGATTCGCTAAATGTGCAACCACAGGATAGCCCTTCATGGTCCCAAATGATGATAGTCTTGTTTTGTTAGCGTATAGTATGAAGGCAAAGGGCTTCCCGCCTGGTGGTAGTTGTGACTACAAAAGCACAACATGATGTTATTCTAACAACAAGCGACTAACAAATGGCGTTAATAAATACTTGTATATCCCAGAAATCCTGCACAGTGTATGGTTCGTCAACGAAGTGAACAAAAGTCTCCCCATCAAATTTAGATAAGTATTGCACATCAAACGTGAAATGTGGAAAAATGTGAGAGTCCTTGGTAAACTGCACTTTGAAAATGATCAGAGTCTGCATTCTGAAGACAGAATGAGATACCACCTTAGTAATGTGAAAGAAGCCGCTTCCCACTTGACATGGATGTCTTTGAGAATGTTGTTCTTTCATTAGCATTTAATCAAATACTAAAGCAAAGCAGCAATTATGCTGCATTTCTCCCCCACAAGAGCTACGCAAGCTAAGTGTGACTAAGAAATGCTGCAAATCAAGTCAGAGAGGAGGGGAAAGAGTACAAGTGTCATGGAAATTGAGGTGGCAGCATTGGATGTTGAAGGTGCTTGGTTGCGAAGGGCAGGAGTTGGCGGTGTTGGGTGGAGGTGTTGAGCCAAGATCACAAAGGGCGGGAGCATATGGGAATGCATTGTATGAAGGGTATGGGGGATAATTGCAGGTGGTAGTGATGTAGGGGGCAGGAGAGATGCAGACAGAAGGCAGTAGTGGTCCTAGTGGAGAGCTCTTCATAGTTCAGTATCAGAGTAGGTCATGGTGAGAACAAAAAGAATATATGTCTAGACAAGCTTAAGTTCACTATTGACAGCTGGAAGCACATTGCCTTAACCTGCACCCAGTTCACTTTGTCCAATTGCCACAAAGGATGGAGTCACACACATCTTCATCACCTGCCAAGCTCTTATAAGAGCTGAAAGTGTGGGCATATAAGAGCAGATGTAGAGATCCTCCAGGCATGACTCCTTCCCAGAGCAATCTGTGTTCATTCAGAATAGGTTAGCTGCATGTGTTAAGGTCATACTCAAATTGGTTCGGATCCGAAGGGCTTTGGCCTCAGCTCGTACGCTGTGCCCCTTTCCCAAGTATAGCCCCGTATTTCAGAATACTATACTTATTGTATCCGAAGATCTGGATGGCTGTTGTAGCATATCCGAAGGTCCGGATGACTATCATATGGTATCCGGATGTAGAGACAAGTATTGTATTCCTATCCGAAGATAAGGAATAGTATTGTATACTATCCGGATGGTGTCTGGATATCGGACAGAAGTATATAGGCTAGTCTAGACAAGTCTAAGACTAGAAACTAACAGAGTATAGACTATCCGAAGATAGAGGCGGATGCATTTAGACTATCGGATACAATCCTTAAGTCTCGGAGGGTGGCAAGAGTTGATAAGACTCAAGTCCAGATAACAGAATGAGGACAATCTAAGATGATATTCGAACTGGGGTGCTAAGGACATATACAAGAGTTTATATATGATAGAACTACGCGAGAGGCTATGCACAAAGTATCGCAATGTATAAGCAACGCTTATTAGAAGTCAAACATAAGCCGGAAGTTAATCACAGGTGAACGGATCAGTAAACATAGCCAGAAGTAAACATAACCAATATACTGGAAGGGAGGATATACTAAATGGAGGAAATAAGCAGTGTTTAACGTTATATGAACAGGATATGAATGAAGAAGCTTATTGTGACGGATCCGGTATGGATCTGTGGATCAGATCTGATCGGATCTGATCGGATCTGACATCCAGAACTTCAGATGAGAAGCGCGAATGTATGGGATATGACAGCATGGAGAGGTATGGATGTGAAGGCTGCTGTTGTACAAAGCCATATTTGAGACTAGTGCTGCAATTTCAGGTCATGTTGGAGGACATTAATGATGGGTAGCATAATCTCACCCCATAATATCCACAAGCATACTTGCAACTTCTTCCTCAGCTGCTGTGGGTGCATCCGAGCTGCATGCTGGATTGCCATAGTGAAATTGTCCTTGAGCTGCTTCAGATCTGTGAAAGTGATGTGCAGGAAGTGAACATGATGGGGCTGTCCATGGCATACTGCCGCTTGCAAGTCTTTGTATGAAGGTGGGAGCAGGAATCACAAGAAACCATGTAGATTGTGTATCTCAGCTACTGCAGCTGCCCATTGCCTTGTGAGTGTCATATAGTTGATTGCTGCCTGATCAGCAGCAGCTTTGTTGGCACTGCTTGCAGAACCCTGAGGATCAGACAGGCACTTGCTGAGCTCTGTGAGTGTTTGAGCTAGTTGTGGACTCACAGACTTCAGGTCTTCCAGCGGAGTCCTGAGCTGAGAGGCTAGCAACCATTGTTGACCATGACCCTGCTCCACGAGTTCAACAGATCATTGCAGATCATTGGAACAACCGCACATAATGCTGCATCTACTGGCAGTGACTGTGCCCAACAAAAAGCAGTGGCAGCCTCACGTCATGAGACGATCGACAATCGTGTATGATGATAAGTCACAGTCATGCAGAAAGACATTCCTCGTACCTTGTTTTCAGATGCAGGCCATGTCTCAAACAGCTCCTGCAGACTGGGATAATGTGGGCATAGAAACTTGAGTGGTTTGGGAATGCCAGCACTAAGGAAGAATGCACTGGATCTGATACAAGCAAGCAGGCTTGCAGCACCGAAGAATGCATATGCAAGGAACTGTGCATGCAGAAGGGTTTGTCAGGAACCGGGGCTAAAGGCAGTTGACTTAGGAGGGCTCCTGTGCAAGAATGTATATGTGAGTAAGGCATTGAAAGAAAATAGAGGACAAAAGCAGGGTCAAGCAGGTCAGCACCATGAAATCGCTGAGAAAGCTGAGAGGAAACATAAATTGATAGTCAAAAAGTCAGTTCAATGACAAAAGCAGCAGCAGCATGCGTAAGATGGCAGGAATCATAATAGTAGCAGTAAACATGAACAGGTAAGGATTAAGTGATGGAAAGAGATACGCCAGGAACATCATCTGGAAAATCATCACATTCGTCCTCTGTGATGACTCTGAGAAGAACCTCATAATTGTGACTGCCAGACATAGTTCTGCTTATGGTGGATATTAGTAGATCGCTGGCATGCCCGTGACACACATCAAGTGATACTCCATGTCATTCTGGGACACTGCCCAGCCCTTGGTAAAGTGAAGTCAGTGCTTTTTCAGCATGAATTCATGATCTGTAGGACTTCCATCGAGTATGGGCTGAGACGATTGCGTTTCTTTGTGTAAGTGTTGCTGCTGGAGGAGAATATGTGCTCACATGGAATGGAAGAGGCTTGGATTGGCACAAAGTCCATTGCAAGTTTGTAGAGTGTTGGAAACATGGGTTTCGAAACCTAGCCCACCATAGATGCCTCGTCATCAATTAAACATATCACAGAAACAAGGGATCTTACCATCCAAAAAGATAGTATATCTGTACCCGTGGGGCTAAGAACACTGGTGCTATAAGCATTGAACTTGTCTCCGACCGATTGGGGGCCACCCTGGCGATGCAGCAGTATATTTATCTCAGGAAGTCCGTAGATTGTCGAGCCTAATGTTGCAGGACATGGCTGATGAATCAACTGATTGGATGGTGTGGAGACATTTGTCGTCCTCTGGTTCTGCATCTGTGGGACATATCAGCCCACATTTTGCTGTTATTACCATCAGGCAGACATACCAGTTTGAGAATGTAGTCTTTTGCCTCTTTGATTTGTGGGGCTTCCAATTCATGGGGCTCAGTTTATAGTGGACTATGGTGTGTTGAGCAGGAAGATCAATCCAATGGTCAATAGCCTAGGCAAGCAGTAGGTGATGCAAAATTTTAGGGAGACAAAATGTCACCTGTCACAGGATTCTCAAATGATTGAGCATGACGTATGTTGAATCCCAATGAGCAGGCTCGTCACATAGCAACTCGACAAGTGGAAGGGCCATACACTCATTGTTGTCATTTACAAACCATCCCTCTGCATTTCCAGAAATGATGGCAGCTTGAAAGCTATCGCGGTGCTGGCCTGATCCACAGATTGCATGGACAATGGTTCTTGCCCAATCAATCACTTTACTTTGCAGTGTCTTGATATACTCCACCTTCTTGAAAGTGTAAGGGCCAGCTATGAACGTGTCATCCAAACATGAAAGGTCTACAGTAGAGTATTCATCAAGAATGTGTTGGACACATATGTTCACTATGTGAGGGAAACATGGAATTTGGTGATTGACTGCATTGAAATTGATCCCATCTTTCCGCAATAAATGTGAGAGTTCATCCATTGTGATCCTGTTGTTACTGGCATTGTCCAATGTGAAGTGTCCGACCTAAATGAAGTCAGAGCATGCAATGATGTACAACGAGACACTGACATTGTGTTTTACTTCAGCATGATCAATCAGCTTCAATATGGTTGAACCGAGTGCCTTCCTGGTATGACTACCAGGGATATGATGAAAGGCAATCAAAGCAGCCATCAGAATAAGTCTCAAGTTCCCAAATTCTTTCGTGATCTAATGGGCAGTCATAGAAAGGAAGGGACGAAGCTTGGCATCAGACCAGATATCAGAGGTGAATGAAATTCGTCCTTGGGCGGCAAGATATCAAAAATTATATGCAAATGATAGTTGTACACTTACAGCGAGGTCAAGTTTGATGACTGTAAAGTATTCATGCCAAGTGTCAATGATCAGTTGCCAGAACTTTGAATGATGGGGGATATTGGACTCCTTTAGGTCTTGCTACAAGAGGCAGAGCAGCTGGTGGAACTCGGGACACTTGACAACACTAATCGGCTAGAGATAGTCGTTAATGAGAGCACAGAAATGGTAGACAGTACACACCTGATCATCAGCTACAATAAACCTCACAATGTGTTTATGCATCTCCTTGATGGAGAAGCTTGGCAAATCTGACACTTCTGACATTCCGATAATCAGCTGCAAACTACCATTGTCGCAACTAGGGGGAGGGCCAAGTGTCTCAATTGTGCAAGTGGGAACTTTGAGTCGTTCCAGCATCTCAGTGAAGGTCCAGCCTTCATTAAGGCGAGTCCCTACAGCATGTATGCCAATTGGCCATTGCTGCTTCTCAGACTCCTGGATATAAAGTTCGATATGAACCTTGTATATATGGGCACAAAGAGGACTGTTGCTCGTGGATGGACCATAAGGGGACAGGATGAGTTGGCCTTATGGTAATCCCTCAAAAGAGGTGAGAAAGAGCAGAAAGACTCTCAAATGTCACTCACTCACATGGCACACAAATTTGCTTGCCAGTATCTGAGTTCTTCGTGAAGAAAAACTGGATATCAGCAGTAGTCTTGAGGCCTCATTTTCTCATGGCAAGGGGATTTGTGGTGAGAGTGCTAGTTGCAGTATGTAGTGGACTCAGGTTTGCATTCACATCAGCTATGACTTCAGGCAGGTTGGCATCATCTTCACTGCCGCTGCTGATGTTATCTATGTTAATATACTCGCCATCATCTGGATGAGCAGCTGCATTGTCTCCTAGGGTGGTGAAGAGTAGTAGCAATTGCAGCTGCTACAGTGATAGTTGCAGCAGGTCCAGAAGGAGTAGCCACACGAGCGACACATATGGAAGGTGCAGGAGGAACAGGTAAGGAAGGCGCAGGAGTCACAGGAACAGGTGCAGCAGGAGCAACTACTTTTGTTCTGGGGAGACCCAGGAAAATACCAATGTGCATGATGGCACAGAATCAAGGTGTATTAGGTGTAGATCTCCATGTGGAGAATGTGAGTAGATACATTAAGATGATATTGAGGGTGATCCCTGCAAAGGAGTGGGAGTCTGAGAGAGATCAGATGATTGAATGATACAGTGTTGGTTGCAATTCTTGAGTTAGGGAATGATCAAGATAAAGTTGAAGTTCAATCAAGCGTGGGTGATGTTGAAAGGGCATCTATCTCAGTATCATGGCATGTGGGAGTTAACACAGGAATTATGCAGCATGTGTGCACAGACCATGTAAAATATACACATCTAACATATATAAGAATGAAACACTTGATCCTGTGGAACCAATTCACATGAACTGCTCCACTTGACCCTCTCTTATGTCTGTCTTTGGCCAATAAATCTGGTCATCATTCCACTTGACCCTCTCTTATATCCATGTTTTGCCAAAAAATCTGATCACTCACCAATTGTCTCCTAACTGAAGTTGCTCTCCTGTCATCTGCTACTCTTGCATCTACATTGTAATCATGACTTCCAAGCATGACCATCGACACAGGTGGATGCAAACTGCTTGCTCTGATCCTAATTATGTCCAGCATGAAAATGTGCTTCGTCGAATATGATATCAACATCATCACATTCTGCAACAACAATTAACTGGTAAACATTAATTTATGTAGATATACTCTCACATGAGTCACATCATATCAAAAAACACATGTACTGCACAGATGAGTAGTACTGAAAAAAGGAGAATAAGAAGTAGACTATAGAACTCTTTGCTTTATTTGACACAAGACAGGAGTAGGTGCAGGCATTACAGTACCATTGGGCAGATGTAACCTTGAAAACGATGAGTTCATACATCAATATGTAAAGATAAATGAAACTACTTACACATGAGTTGATTTACAAAGAGGCGTCTTTGGCAGACATAGGGGCACTGATTCAGAGACTTGAGAACGTTGAGGGGAGGGTGCAGTGTGACAATTGAAATCCAGGGAGTGCATAGCTGGTGCGGGCCCTGCAGTGCGAAGATCATGAAGGAAAGAACAAAGATGGTCATAATTGGGATCCTCTGAAAATGAGAGAGAGCGCGAGTAGACGAGAATATTTGCAAATGCAGCAGGAATTCCACCACATAAATCAGCAATGCTGGTATTGACTTTGCACTCAAGTATCACAGAGCTAGACAGCTTCTCATGGTCACTATTTAACCATGGAAGGGAGCTGCACAAGAAATATATTAGCATGTAAGCAAGTGATTCGAGATCATCATGACAACCCAGCTCCAATCCCAAGTGATTGTTGATTGAAGCAAAGGCAGGGGGTGCCTGTGAGATGTCGACCTTGGCAAAATGGGATGTGGAATTTGGTTGTATTGTTCGAGTACTTCTTTGCGATACTGAAATCGATGATATAGGTAGTTGGTCTTGAATGGTCCACTAAGATGTTATGTGGTTTGATATCCCTATGAACAATGTCATGTGAGTGAATATACTTGAGATGTAACAGCTGGAAAATAGATTAGTATCTGCAGTAGCAAACAACAAATTGATAAATGGTACCAGTTGGTCTCCTAAATTAACAACAGTTTGAAGGCTAAATTTGTGGTTGCATGCAAGGAAGAGATCGTATAGTGATGGCCTGAGAAGGTCGAGAGCCAAGGCATAATGTGTTGACTCCCTGCCAAACCAAATGGCGCAGAGAATCTCAACTCCACCTTCAAGTTGCTTGAGAAACTCATGCTCATGCTCCACTGAAGATGGTTTGTTGGTGACTGGCTCGAGTTTGATAGCAACGATGTCATCATTCAGGAAGTTCTGTGCACAGTACACAACAGCTAGTAACATTAATGTATGTTGAAAACCTGAATTTGAATCAATATCATATGAATGCACCATATGAACCAGACCCCAAAATATCCTCCAGCCTAAATCAACCATCAATGCGATTCAGGGCCTTCATGCTTTACAACAGGACTGAATATTGCAGCAAGGAATTGAACAATGAAATTGAATGAATGGACAATGATGCACAGAAAGAATATAGTTCAACTTCCATGTGACTGAAGCCAACTGCAACCAGCTTGAACCAGCTCCAGTCGATGTTGCTGGAGTCATGGCTTGTAGCCAATTCACACAGCTAACAAGTCAAATCAAGCTGGACAAAGTGGTTCAGCTTACGAGGATAGCCAAACTACAGGTGTAGCTGGTAAAAGCCGAACCTGGGCCGGGCTGGGCCGAGTGGTGACATAACTAACTACAAGGTCTTAGATAGGGTTTTTATTCAAAACATAAATAAGAAAATTAAAGAATGATCAGTAATTGGCAAGAGTACGCTACCACCTGTCATCTGCTGTAACGGAGGAATAGCATAAGGCTGTTTATGAATTATATGTCATTCTATATTTGAAGACTGATGCTAAAGTTATCTTCCACTGGAAAGCCTTATATGCTCTTAGAATTCAAAATATGGTGAGGGAAAAGGTGAATGCTCAACAATCTGGACACATTTACTCTTCCATCCCTTACCGGTTGCCCTGGTGCGATGTCACAACACAGGAATAAGCTCCAATGCCAATTTAGAAATGATGAATATTGGTAATGTCGCTTTCCATGAAAAAGTCATGGAAGGCCTTGTAATTCAAAACATAATTGACAACAAATGATATTACTTAACAATGGGGACACAGTTACACTACAACATCTTGCTGGTCATGAAGTCACAGTGTTGCAATCTCATCACGAATTCCTCATTGCAGTCTACATTTGCGGACATCCTTGCCTATGTATCAACAACTCAAATTTCTCCGACTATGAATGAGTATATTTAGCAGGGACAAGGTTATATTATTCTATAGTCATCATGGCTACATTATCACGGACTCCTGGATTCAGTGATGATGTTGGTTGGTATTCCAACAATTCAACTCTGCAGTCTTGTCATGTCAGGTCACATGTGTAGTACTAACACTATCCTCACCCATCCTACACATGAACACACAAATGAGCGATCCTCATGTGCACACCATGAACCAACTGTGAATGAGAGATGGTAAAAGTGAGAAATAGAAAGTGCATAATATGAGCCTTCATTGCTTCGACGATGTAGTCATAGCCAATAGTGAAAGACAGTGTGTACATGAGAATTTTTTTAATGTGGATGAAACAAACATATGCACACGGCCTGTACACCAGGATGGGTTATCCAAAAACTTGCTCTTGGGCCTCCACCGCAGCGATCATAGCATCTAACTGAGCCTGAAGCTGCAAGGTCTGATCGTGCAGTCGAACAGCCCGTTGGACATCATGCAGCGTCTTCCGGAAGTTGTCTGTCGCCTCCAAATATGCAACATGGAACGGGCGTTCGGCCTCAAGGATCTCCTGTAGGGTGGGGTGCACCTGTTCTTCATCACCATCAGCAACTTCGTTGACGAGTTTGCGAGCATAACCAGCTACACAGAGGAGTATGAGAACAGGAAAAACCAATAACATCAACAAAGACACCTACTCGCGACCGCGTTTGATCTGCCTAGTGTGAGAACAGAACGAGATATCTTCAACAACTCTTCTTCTGACAAGGGGATGTCGAGGTCTTCCAGTTGGGAAGATACCTCGTGAGGAGGTTGAGTGTAGCCAGATGCAGCTGATACATCCCCACCCTCCTTGATAGCGCTGGGAGATGACCGGGCCTGACCAGCATCACGCGTCAGGAATTCATACAGATCAGCCGCCCCGGGGATTGGGTCGTCTGTAGGAGCACCTGGGAGTGATAATAATTCGGGGTGCCATTCTCCAAATCCCAGGGTCTCACGTCTGCGAATATTCTTGTTAAACTCATTGACAGCGGGTAACAACGAGCGTTGCGAGGCCCAAGCAGGCAAGTGACGATATCGGGCTGAATATAATTGTAACAAATCTTACCGCCGATCACGCCGGACTCACTTGGAGTATATGGGGAAATGCCTCCCGGAGGGGATGCACCCTGAGATGATTCTAACCCAATGGAACATAAAGGCCCGGCTTCATATTCAGATGAAGTATAGGCATATGTCATAGCGGCACCACTTGGATGCAGACCGAAGTCTAATTCTGCAGTCAACGCATAGATAATCAGAGCGACAAGATAGACACAAGGTGGATCACTTACCTGACCCGTCAGCCACCGGGGAGTCTCTATCTGACACATTACAAATGGAATTGGGTAGACTTGGAGGAGATGTATCTATACCGAAGTCCAGTGGCTCTGATGAATAAGGATAGAAATGATGTCATGGGTTGACCTGGTTGTTCACGCACCCGTGTCATCCGTGTCAACAGAACCTGCCGTAGCACCACCACTCGGATGAAGACCGAAATCGAGTTCTGCAGTCAGGATATAGTTAATCGAAACAATAAGGTGGACACAAGGTGGATCACTCACCTGACCCGTCATCCGACATGGAGTCTCCACATGACACATCAAGAGGGAAATGGGGTAGAGGTAGAGGCCGTATATCCATACCCAAGTTCAGTGGCTCTGATGTGTAGGGATATAAATGATGTTACGGGACGAGCTAGTTGACTACGCACCTGCGCCCTCCGTGTCAACAGAGTTTGCCGTAGCACCACCACTCGAATGAAGACCGAAATAGATGTCTGTAGTAAGGACATAGTTAATGATAAACACAAGATGGACACAAGGTGGATCACTCACCTGACCCGTCATCCAATATGGAGTTTCCCTCTGACACATCAAGAATGGAATTGGGTAGAGGTAGAGACGATATGTCAATACCCAGGTCAAGTGGCTCTGATGAGCGGTGATGGAGCTGATGGTTCTGGAAGAGCTGGTTGATCACACACCTGCGCCATCTGTATCAACCGAGCTTGCCGTGGTGGCACTACTCGGATAGAAACCAAAATCTAGTTCTTCTGTCGGGACACCGTTGTTGAGAACGACAAGCGAACGGACATAAGGTGTATAGCTCACCTGTCCCATCATCCAACGCGATGTCTCCATCCTCCTGATATCCGGGTCGAGAGCTGGAACTGGAATCCATATCAATGTCTGTTATGTTGAGCATATCAGCTCGCTGATGCCGCGATGGCCAAACATCAAGTCTACGAAAACAATAATTAATCGTACCATGATTGGGTGATTCCAATGATGACGATGACGAGTGGTCGACCTCCATCTGCATAAAGGCACCCAGAGGTTCAGCAAACTGCAGGACATGATTGTGTTCGATAATAGAATCCATCACAATTAGTTAGAATGATCAACGGCAAAGGTGCCTTAGGGAAGTCAACATGTAATCGGACTTTCAAACCTCACAGCAGCACCTACATTTTTTAGGAAAATATCTATAACTCTACCAAACATCCACATGAAAATATAGCATTTTAACGAATGGAGAGTCTGAAATCGAACGTACAAGGCCCGCTTGTTATTTCTTTCAAAACTGACGTGTTAAGTCAAGCGGAGACTTACCGCCCAGAAGAGTGTGGTTTCCGCGCATTGTGTCACACCATGTCACACGCATGGCGCAATGCCATTTCACACACCACAACCGCTTGAAATTTGTGCACTGAGCAATCTAGAAGTTAAATTGTAGGAAAATGAAACTGCATCAAAAGTAAATCAGCAGTGCCAGAGGGTGACCCAGCCATGGAAAACACCAAGGTGCTATGTATTCGTCTCGAGTATCCCACTCCAAGTCCGGAGGACAAGGTCAACGTTGAGGGCTGTTGATAAATTCGTCAGTCATGAGATCCACTATCATTGCGGCCATGCACAGCGATGCCGGAAATATTGTGCAAGGCCGGGGATTGGCAGGTCAATTTAATCCTAACCGCCCGGGCGGGCGGGCGGCCTATCCAACACTCTCCCGGGAATGTGGGATCCCTGCTATACCTCGCCGGACAATGCGGCCACGCTCGGCCTAACAGGAGGCACCGCCGGCGTGCTTGTGAACTCACACTCTACCATCCATTGTCAGTCGGCTACACATGGATCCACAGTGAAATATCAGGCACGTGACAAGCACGGGACATGGTCTGTGGAACGTCCATTGAGGCCGAACAATGAGTGACATTGTGGATGCACTACCACAGAATCGCTGCTCACCAAATATTCCCTTCAGATCACAATTCACATCTTCGTCGTTTCCTAACCATGTCAGCGTCCAACACCGATATCCAAGACACACCTATTCCCGATCCCATTGATCAGCAATCGCCTCATCACACAAGCATAATGAACGCTCTCCGCAATGATATCACGACACTGCTCCTCAGCAGTTCTGAGGAGAACGATGGCCGCATGGGTGAACAGGAGCTCCAGCGCTGGACTGGGCTTGTAGTAAGTTGATTTTCCCTTCGGTCTAGGTATTCACAAATCGTTTTCATAGGCCAACCTTCACTCAAAAACCAATACTATCAATCCCGGCCAAATATTTCAAGAGGCCTCCGGGGAGGAAGAGGAGACCGGTGCAAGCCAGGCTGACCTGCCCGCTGAGACAAACGATCCGGCAGAGCGGGATACCCAAGAAGAGGAGAGCGACGGAGGGCCCAGCGATCACGAGGAAGCGCAGGACAACAACAATGAAGATCCCAATGCAGCCGGGATGAAGCGCGCCAAACGTGGTGGGTCAACTACCGAGGTTGGTTCTCATACGGTTGAGCCGGTGGATGGCAAGGTATGTCTCTCACTTACGGTCTAGCCTGTCAAATTTTGAACCCACTCATAGAATCATGTCCCGCGCATGAACTCCACTACAACACCCCGCAATGTCGACCCATGTGAGAGATGCTCGAAAGCAGGTCGCATCTGCTTCGGTCAATCGGGCTTTGTGTGCGGCAGTTGCAAGAAGTTGAAGGCCAGGTGTTCCCTAGTGGCCGGTGAGTATATGCATATCTTATTCGTTTATTGCGCACTAAGACTTGCTTCAACTTCAAGCAAAAGCGAAGCCAAAGCCGAAGCCAAATGCACATACGACTGTGAAGGCCAAGGTGAACACTGCGGCATCGCAGGTACCTCGGCCGGTTCCAGGCCCTTCACGTGGTCGGCCGTACGTCCTGATCGAAAGTCGCAAGAGAAAGCGGCCTGAACAAGAGGACGATGAAGATGAGGCTGAAGACCAAGATAGAGAACAGGAACAAAAGAACGAGAATGGACTGGATGATGCCTTCATGGCAGGAAGGGTTCATGCGCTGCCCGGACTGATTGCCGTCCTGGAGGGAATCGTCGGGGAGCTTAAGAAGGAAGTAGGACACATCGACCGGCACATCCGCCGAAGGCGCCGTCGTCTCTAAGTATGTTATCCTACAATACACGGTTCAACAGCACAGTATATATAACCCTAGGTATCTCAACATCATGTTTGCAGCATAATCACGACACTCCTGGAATCCAGAACTGTGAATGGATGCATCTCCATACAAGCAAATCATATCAAGTATTCCATTAGTACTATTACATGTGAAGGATCCGGATTCAATCTCTTACAGCATATTAACGAGCAACCGATGTGAACGTACGTGGAGCTTAACGGCATCCAACCAATATATAGTGCTCAGCTAGGACCCGCTATCTTCCTTCCCGTCCGGCCATCTATTGTTCGAATTATTCTATATAATCAGGTATGTCCTGTACATTCTCTCATTGCCCATTAGCTGAGCATAAAATAGGCACAACTGGATATAAGTCGGGAAAAGATAACTATGGATATCTTCCAACCGTCTACCAATGTAAGCGCTGTGCAAAACATCTCTTTGTAGTCCCATTGATAATGATTTGGTCAGTTATCCACCCCCACTGTGATGGATATCATTCCAAAATCGACTCCCACTCGGATTGATTTCCCTATGATGGATATCACTATGATGGATATGTTTCCCAGTGATGCCGGCCTCACCGCGCAAGGCCGGGAATGGGCGGGCAACGTTGCCGAAGGGGTGTGGAACGTCCCGCTATACCTTGGAAAGAGGAAGCGGCCTGTGGAACAGTCCCCCGGAAAGGTACGATATACGTTATACGTTGCCGGGACATATCCTCATTGCCTTATCAAAGGTGCACGGTAGACGCGGCGATAGGAAACGTCAGAAAACATACCACTCAATTTGACCCCGATAGGCCTGTGATAGGGATTTAATGCTAGTGATTCTTAAGTACACGCTGGATTGTAGTAGTGGTAATGCAACATGTGATAGAGATGCGCCGGTACAGATGTAATGGTTCCACCCTCATTTTTGCTTTCAGACGGTATTCCACCCGGTCCAAATTCTCCCGCCCTTAGGCCACCATCGCTATCCACCCGGACTGTCTAGGTAACACGCCCGGCGGGCTTGGAGACTACGGGCGACCGGCCATTTGAATGATGAAGCTCGCCGGGTTTCAAATACGATAGCCGTAGATAGCACCTGAAATGGTCGTATTTGGCGAGATTACATGAGATGGAGTCTGACCATAAATATGGACCGGCCGGATTTGTTAGGGTCATTGGGACTGTGGATAACGACCTGTGGAGGACTGGAATCATCAAACAAGAGATATATACCGTCCAGCTCAATGGACACATGGACCCTTTTGATTACAATACTCGTTGCTATATATATATGTATTATTGTGTATTAGCGAAGGCATGGTCTCCGAGGGGTAGTCTACATACACAATCTGTATGGATAGCAGTGTATATTTATACTAGGAGATCCTGACCCTCAGTTGGAAATCACTTGCATGAGAGGTCATCCAGGAGGCATATTCCATATCCTCTCAGGCCATCTCCACTAGAGGTTCGCCTTGCAAACTGCATCACAGGGTCAGTTTGTGAACCAGATTTTACACTTGAACAACTCCGAGAGGTATTTGTATTTTCATTTCTTTATTCTAGAGTATCCTTACATAGTCTATTCAAAAGCACGAAGACACAATTTCAAGTGGTCTTTGATGGATGAGCTATGCTACTTTGTATAAAGCATTCAAAGCACTACTCGCTGACTGTCAGGCTATTTGCCATGAAGTGGCAACATCACTAGGGCATGTCGAATACTCAGAATGAATGACAGCGTTCAATCACTTCATATCGCAGATGGAATTCAGGACTGTGGTCCTGTATGGTGCACATGGTCATTCTATATGGAACAATTTTGCCATGTGCTACAAAGCAGTCCATGATCAGTACAACAGCCATGGATTTACCTCAACAACCGCCTACTCCATATGACGTACCTTGAACAACTCACAGCATGCTTTGATCTAGAAGACGAACTTCAGGCAGTTAATGAACATATCAGAGATGAGCCTATTGGGTATGAGCGCAGCTACCCAGAATGTCAGTAACCATTTAGCACATGTTAGTAGCGAACACCAAACTCACTTTCTGTGAAGACACAGACTATGTGCTGCGACCTCCATACACAAAAATCTCATATATGAGCAAGGACCTTGAAAGACAGCTAGCGATTTATTTCAGTGAAGTGCTTGGCAAGCGCACAGCTGAAGTCACCACTCACTTAGGCCTGAGCATGTTGTCCACAGGCAAATTCTGCATACATTATGGTGGCGATTCATTCAGAACAGAAGTTGTATCAAAAAGGTCTGGTCAGAACGAACGAAAGAATTGTTATGTTCGTGTATGTAGATTCATGTCATGATCATGCTTGTAGGCTCACATTTAGTCTAGTATGAAATTCTACAATATAGCAGAGGCATCCATCAGCCCACCTGCAAGATTTGCTATGGAAATCTCAAGAAAATATTGGTGTATCAAGTTCCGAATGACCCGTTCTTCGGTGTCCTCAGTGGAAAGGAACAGGTACTAGTGTTATTACCACCATGGAAGACAGACAGACAAGATGCAGCAAAGACACTCACATGGGTCCAGGCCAAGTTAGCTCCCATCGTGACTGACATTTGGAATATCAAGGCTGTTGTTGGACTAGTTGACACTCGAAAGAGATCATGGATCATTGATAGAGCATGGGAGTCTGTATTTGCTGTATTTGACAACTTGGGAGTTGACAAGAACGATGATGACTAACTTAGCAGGCATTGCAATTCAGTGACATTAAAATTTTGACAATGAATCTCATACCATTAACATAGTTGATCATGAAATTCAGCGCCATTACATAATAGCAGGTGAAATTCAGTGCTGTCAAATAATAGTAGGTGAAATTCAATGTCCTCAGTTGTCAATGAATGCAAGTAACCAGAGATTCAGTGCCAATGGGACTGAATTCAACACATTCACTCCCATTGCCACTTAATCTAATGGTTTTTACTTCCCACAATGTAGACTATGCAAATATCTATACTTCTGTTGAAATTTTGACCAGGGGCAGGTAACCTTAACCCTACAATAAGACTTAAAACATTTTCTGAGCGTCAGACTTGTTTGAACGGAGTTTAAATTCGAAGATTTCAAGCAAGTTTCTTGAACTGTCATAGCGCATCCTGACTCTTCATGATCAATACATGTTTTAAATCTACTCTGAATGACCCTAGGAGGGTCTTCCGTAATTACTTAATTTCATGGCCAGTGCCACAACTACATTGTCGGGTCCACAAGTCACGGGGTACCTTATTTAACTTAGTGATTAGGCGCAAGTCCTCTCTCTTTAATGTCCAACACCTACTACAATAATTTCTTTCCAAGTGCAGCATGCCTGCAACACGCTCATCCATCCAACGCCCTCTTCTACGCATAAACAAAAGATACAGTACATCACCTACAAAAATTCCACCCACTCACTCTAAACCTGAAGTCATCGTTCTGTCTTTGGATGACGAGAATGCCCAACCGAACAAAATTGGTTCATCCTCAAGACTCAAAAGGAAGATCCTCGAGAAACCATTTGCAATGAGTGAGGTTCTGGAAATATCTTCATCATCCAATGAAGAGCTTGTGTTTCCCAAAGCTTCCGAAAATGATGGTCCATCTTGGCAGCAGAACAATTCACAATTAAAGCAGGTACGTCTCCGGTTATCAGAATTTCGATTCAAACTGACATGAGGTCATTAAGACGAACAAGCACCTACAGGGCCAAATTGCTGAGCAGCATATACAACTCGACAATTCCAGGAAGCGTCTCGAGGAGCAAAGTCAAGAGCTTGCCGCACGATCTTGGGAAATCATTGCCAGTCATCAGGAGATTCAATTGCAACAGGAGAGGCTTGCTGCTTTGCAAGCGAAAGGCACATCAGAATTGTCTATTATACGTGCCCCTTTCCGTCTTTCCCTATGCTCTCTAAGTCATCAATCTAGGATGCTACCAAATTGGGTGACATGCTCTCTTGCAATATATGCGTGCATTTGATGTACTCTCCTTACCTGTGAGTTATCATTTTCACGTGCTTTGCGTGTACCAACATTTCTGTCCTAGTCTCCTTGACTGCGGACACTGTTACTGTGAGGGGTGCCTCATAGGATGGTTCAATGAAACACTCACTAAACATATTCACGCACATCCCGAATACATCCCCCACAAACCCTTGCCTCGGGATTTTCCTGTAGTTCTTCAGACCGTTGGTCCATACATCTCAGGCATAGCTCAGATGCAACTACATGCAGTGTATAATGCTTTCCGACAACAGCAGCCAGAGTATACCTGTCCGGGATGTCGAAAGGAGGTCATGGGAAAACCAGTTGTGAATTTTGCAATCACGGACATGGTTTCCACCGTTGGGAGTGTCCTTGGACAACCAGACACTTGTGGGGAACCTTCTAATATTCGTAGGCAGCAGGCGGGTCCATTTGACGATTTTTTCCCTTGATAATCGGCTTCAGTGTACTGTATACAAATACTTCATCTTTCTACGTCATTTGTATCTTTTTCATACATACGCATACCATAAACCACACTATGGTACAGCACCTGCACTGTAGGCATTATTATACCAGACACCATGTAAACAAGACAATACGCTGATTAACATTTGATCAAGAGGAGTACAGATATTTTGCCTTTGGTTTTGGCTTCACTTTGAGTTTCTTGGGGTTTGCTGGCATAAGCCCCTCACAGCTTGTTGGATCGAATAGAGCAACTAGCTCATGGGATACCCCGGTTAAAAACAAGGCGTCAAGATTTGGCAACCCTGCTTTCAGGTCGTTCTACAACAAAGTTCAAACTGTTGGTCTTGCGATTCTTTTTCCTTAGTGTCTCATACCTACTTATGCTGTATTTAAGCCGGCACTGTCGTTGTATGCTAACCTTCCTGGTTTAAATCAAATGCTACTACTGGATTGGCTACCTATTTCACGCAGGGAATCAAGAGCGCATTGACTATGGGAGCGGTATGGAACTGAAATTTCTCTGCTGGGTGTAAGTCTTTCTATATTTCGATTCACTTGGTCCTCATATCACATCAAAGGATATGCCTAGATCGCCTGCAGGTTGCTACGGCAAGTGATCACACTGCGTTTGTTCCTCATGTATTTTGGAGGTACATTGTCAAGCCGAATGATTTATTTATTGCTCATCCCTCCCAGATATATTCAAATCATGCGTGCACTTCAGTCAACATATTGACTAGAACCCGCTGGATCTCATGGTGTCTGGGGTCTCGACGATTATCATTTTCTACCTTTTCTACAGGTACTGTTTCTGCCTGTATCATCAGGTTTATCAGCAGGTCTTCCTCGATGAAGATCGTGCCTTCACGTGTCATTTTCTGTCAAGTCCACATTGAGAGTCCTCAATGGCTGAAATACACGACCGCTTTGATACCATCTTTATTCTCGACTTCGGTTCACAGGTTCGTGATTTATGTTCTAACTCAAATTGTCTCGTGTATTGACCACCTATGTCGGTTTAGTACAGTCACCTCATAACAAGGAGATGTTGCGAATTGAATGTATATGCAGAGCTTATGCCTTGTACATCAAAGCTAGCCGACCACAAATTCAAGCCCAAAGGTTCGCTCATGTGATGGAGCAGGAAACACGTTTCTGATGCAAAATTCCATGTATCATTCTCTCTGGATCTCCATACTTTGTGTATGAGGATGACGGACCTCACAACTGTCGACATTTTCCAGGACACATCTCGAACTCCTCAGGATGTTTGATGCTGTTATTGGAGAGCTCGTGGGTGTATGGGCTCTCTTCTCAATTAGAACTGAACTAATCTAGTCCCACAGGTACATCCCTATGCAAAGATGGCACTGGGCGTATTGTCTCGTGCAGCGAAAGTATGCTTGCATTTTCCCTCTCCATATCTCTTACTGTTACTCAGGAATCATTTATGCAGATTATTCTAGCTCAAGTCGATCACGACACAACAGTGCTCAAAATTCTTGACAAGTTTTCTGGAGTGTATAGCTCCATAGCATGACATGAGATGCATAACAAAATTTCATCGATGCACGCTATCCTTGGAAAGATTTCTCAGAAGACCTGCGAATGTGCCTGATTATTCGGAGACCAAGAAAAATTGTGAGTCTTAACACGCTACTATGCTCTGTATCGTCTCGAGCTTGTGCCATCATCACAGAGAGTAGACATGGAAAAAACATTACCTGGGAAACAGAAGATACGATCCAGATGTACAATGACGTGTTTGATATGCTCATAGAAAACTTGCGGGACCAAGTCGCTCACAATGTAGTGATACATGTCCACCACATGGGTAAGGGTTTGGACATCCTTGTGACTTGACACATTCATACTTTTTCAGAGGAAATATTGGACTTCAGCAGCATGACTTATGGAGATGGCGCAGGACCAGATACCAGAATCTCAGTTTTGGATGTCGCATGTAGGAACCACACAGGCTTCAACAAGAGGTCATGAAAGACAACTGCAACAGTTATGGATACAACTGCAGCAGCTATGGATACCGCTGCCGTAATGACTCGAGCGCTAGCACGAACAGTGTTTTGCAGCCATATGCTCATGGCGGGCGTCCCTTGTGGGCTAGGCATCGCCCCGACTTTTCCGTTGACTCCATGCTCAGCGACTTCTCAGGAATTAACCTGGGGAGGCCTGGTCTGGGAGACAAGATGCTTGACTCTGCTTTGGATCATGGGATGCCACCGACCGCCATTTCTCCAAAGCAAGCAGTTCCAGAGTGGTCAATACATGAATCACATGTCCTATGATTCGAACATGTGCTTGGAGCATGAGCCTCAGCTGACGTTCAACATGGAAGACTGGGCACAGGACATCCATTTACTCTGCGTTCTTTGTTGTGGACTCATCGCATGCACCGCCTCAATTCAGGCGGTTATCAAGTTACAGCATTGCGAGTGTTCACAGTCCGCAGAAGGAAGATGACACCATCACCAGTGTAAGTTGTTGGGATCATATTTGTAAGTCGGTTGTTTACGTTTTCCTTCGCAGATGCTTGGTGGTGGCCATGTTCGACGCCGTTCTGTAGGATCTATGATTGAAGCCTTGCCTTGTTGCCAAGTTGAAAAAAGGAAACATATGGCTTCTGACACTCCTCAACCAAATTCCTGTTGTAAGGTTGACAATTACGAATTTCCGAAAGAGCCGAGTTCTTGAATCCAAGGCGTCGATTGCTTCGACTGCATATTCAGAGAAATTCAGTGACGAGCGCATGATTAGGGCAAAGCACGGTCTTTTGGAGAGACAAAGTTTGGAGAATATGGTGTTGATCGCAGAATTAGAAGAGGATGTGTCGAAATCTTGTGAGTTGGTCTTTTGCAATGGTATTTGTCTTGCTCGCTGAGGTGCTAGTCCGCATCCCTGTGTTCACTCGCCCTCCTTGGGTAGGCTGTTCTTGCTCCAGGACTCGTACGTCTATGAGATCTCATGCTGAGACCCCTCCACTGTCAATCTCGGATGGGTATTCCTCATTCTCGGAAGGCTCGCAGTCCAGCATTGACCTCTCACATGTTAACTACATGCTTTCTAACGTCACTCACCCTCTGTCAAATGCTACCTTTGACCGAGTCCGACCACGCGCTCGCAGCTACGGTCACCAACAGTGTATCTCTCAGGCTCGTGCATCACGAACATCTATTTATGAGACCATCGAGGAGGAATTCACAACATCACTTTCCCTGACTTCGTCCCTTCAGTCGCTTCCAGGTCCTGCGACAAACAACATTCAACTTCCTGATTCGGCAACAAAGACAATTGGTCACACTCCCGTGTTTGTTGCTGATCCTGAGACTGCGTCTGTGGATTCAGTGTCATTGTGGGATGACGAGAGGGGAATCACGGTGCTATGCAAGTATTATGCGCTTCACGACAAAGTTGAAGATACGGTGACAGAGAGCCAGCGAGTCTGGCTCGACACACCGTTTTCTGTCTTCGCAGTTCAATGTGAGTACTTGCTGCCTGTTTACTATGTTGTGCTGAATGCCACTCCCAGCATTTGATCCTCCTAGTCATCCTTCTGGCATGCGAGCGCTCTTAGAACATTCAATGCAAAACTATGGGCCTTTGCCTTCGGACTTGCGCCCTCGACATATGCGTTCTCGCATCAACTCTCGACCCTTGCCCTACCCCAGGACTTTCAAGACCTCGTTCACATCTTCTCCAGCCACCGAGCAAGTGAGGGCAGCCATTGTTGCAGCTGTCACAGAAAGCGCTCCCAATGACAATATGTGCACCCACGGACAACCTAAGGCGCTGCAACAGATTTCCGTCAACCCTAACATCATGTCACCTGCGGTCGAGAACACCAAGGCAGGCGAACTCATGAAGGATGCAGCTATGTCACCTGGTAAACTCGAGCGCGTGTTTGGTCTCCCACCCCGTCCCCATGTGGGCTCAGTCGCGCGACGAACTGCTTTGGGTTGGGTGAAGAGGAGCACTGGCCGCAATTTGTTGGAGAATAAGGAGAATGCCAGCATCGGTAATATCTCTCTAGCATCTGTTCCTGGTCATATGTTGCAAGGCTTGATCATGACGTGAGTGTGATATCGCATCTATGCATGTACATTTTGTTGACTCATTTCTATAGGCCATCGGAAACATTAAGACTCAACCGACCCCGTCCTAGGGGAAGGCCCACTCCTGCTTCAGGGAGGCCCATCCGTATCTGACAGGGCTGGAAAACCCGTTGTTGTTCTCCTATGTTAACTTCTTATCACTATGCTATGACTATTCTATGCCATATCCTTTCTTGCTTTTCTGATACAAACAAGCTTATTGAAAACATTATCTTGCAAGCATTGTTCACATATTTCGTCTCCCACAATTGCCGTGTTCTCGGTAATAGTTTCTTGTGCAGTACGTAGCGAGCAATGAATGATGTAAATATCAAGAAATCTCGGGGCTATTGTTCATACAAGTTTCGAGGCCCGTCTACAGTGATTTGTCGAAATCTAGAATGAACAAATCAAACTATTGGGATTCTCGTCTTGTACTCAATCATCTGTATGGCTGCTCCTTTGGCATCATGATGCTAACCGTCAATAACACCCTAAGTCTGTTGTGGGGGTCCTGATAATGATCCCACAGAGAGGAAGCAAGATAACTCGCTGTTTACAAGACTGCGAGGGTAGAACAGACAAGGTCAAAAACAATGTAAAGAACCATCAACAGACACTTCGAAGGTCCGCTAGTCCCAGAAACAGTTAGACCATCACATCACCCCCTCCCAAGGTTGATGCATGATGTCTTGACCCAGCAAGGCGCAATACAGTCAAATCTGCCTTTGGGGGCTATCTTCACGATTTCATTTTTGAGAGTAAGGTTCAAACCATACATCATTGCTCAAATATGATTGCATGTTCAAATACCAGCCACCAGACCATGTGGCAACTCAATATGCCTGAAAGTCCGCAAGCACATCATCTCCGTAGTGTGAATTAATTGATCAAATCTATGAGATCTAGTATGATTTAAACGAGGTGTTATTTCTGCTGATGGGTGTTGTGGTCTTCGAAAGGGGGAACTGCAAGGCTTCCACTCACAAAACTCCCCTGTTGTATGTACAAATTGTGGATAGGAAAACAAGCACAATATCTAAATTATAAGAGGCATTGTTGACTGGAATCCTGATGAAGTTTTCACAGTGTCAGTAAATGTACGAGGGAGCGTAGGATTGACATACAATTGGATAGGAGCTTGATAGCTGCGGCATCTGCCTCGAGAGTCAGGCTATGCACACAGGTAAGTATTTTTTTATGACCTGTGCAAGTACAAATCTGATTGGGCAAATACTGCCCGCCAACTCTAAGCGCTCTTCACAGCGCAGCAATGCCTCTTCATCTATCCACCCTTCACCATTGTCATCATTGCCAGCACCCTTGTCAGGGTCTTCATACTGTGTCTGCAAGTCTTCGCGCTCTACATCCCCAGTAAGTCTATCTAGTTCTTCATCTGTCTCTTGACCCTCTTGACCCTTCTTTTTTGGAGCATCAAACTCACGCAGTGATGATTTAGCTACAAGATTCACAATGTGTAAGAAACATTGTGTGCAGCTTGTCTCACCTGCGAAGTGGGGCACCAGATCTACAAGCTCAGTGACAAGGGTGTTATTTGATGACATGTTGTCTGCCGTCACACTGAGGATCTGTGCCCCATGTTACAGGTGAGTTCTCTCTGACTAATAATAATTTATTTTACCTTGTCTGAGATTCTGAAGTCTTCTAAAACCTTTGCAAATGCTTCAGCCAAGTCAGCACCAGTGTGTGTCTGTTAGTGCTCATTAGCATGATTTCCATTGACAGTGAGTTTTGTTTACCTTCGCAACTTCAATGATATCAAGAATCATTGCTAGACCCTGACCTTCATGCTCTAGATGGACTGACAAGGCTACATATGCCCTATGATTTGGGGATGTCCAGGCATGTGTCGCAAAATTAAGCTTGCCCTCATAATTCTGGTGAGGTTCTTAGTTTGTATCACTGCATGCTAACTTTAACTTACCTGTAACATATTCAAAATGTGCTTCTGTGTCTTTACAAAAACTTGTTTAACATCACGTGTGACAGTGGACAGGGATGGTAAGTAATATTCTGGCCATCCAGTCTTCATTAGATTTTGAAACCCTTGATCATTAACCATCTCAAACAGTCATAGACTCTCAGACACCCAACGAACAACCTCTGCCCTGGTTATGTACTATCAGTGGTATCTCATTGAGTGTGCTTGCTTAAAACGAACCTTGTCTCAGCACAGGTATGTTGACAGTGTGAATAGGTAACTTTTCCCTTTCCTTTCTGCTCAAATGATGTTTTAATTGATCTGTTTTCAAGTAGACTTTTAATGGGCCCATCTCGAGCAGCTGTAGTGATGTTACCAGTTGATTTAGCATCTTTTTTATCCAGGTACTGTCGGATGTGATGCTTACAGCCATGTGCAGCATATTTGAAGACATAGCATCTGTGCTTGTCATGGTACTCAATTGCTGGTCTTGGTTTGAAAAAGGCATAGATTGGTGATGACCAATCTTTCATGAGTCTTGCTACATCTAATGTTAGCATTGGCTAGTATATTTCATAAGTACTTGCTTAGCTCTGCATCTGATGATTCTGATGAATCTTCTTTAGAACTCTCTGCAGCTTGGATATCAGAGTCAGAATCCAATATGATGGTATCCGCATCTTGGTGAGCTGCCTCTTCTTCTTCAGTCCTCACAGTAGCTTGATAGATACTCTGAGTGGATGATGGACTGTCAATATTTGGTTCTATATCAGTGGATGCTGTTGCCTTTGGCCGTTTTGATGCTGGTGTCACATTAGAAGCCTTATCAATGGCTTTCCACTTGGCTCGGCCTTCTGCAGCCATAGCCAGCACTTTTTCCATGGGTTGTGTGGTTCTTTTAGGTAACATCCTTTGATGGTGGGAGAAGAGTGGCTCTAGTAGGAAATTATACTCATCAAATTACAGTTTTGTGTGGCTATTTTGGTACTATACAGTTGTTGACAATAAAGGAACCTGTCAATGGTCCAAGCGTCCCATCATTGGTCCAAGGGTCCATGGGTTGTAGGGTCACTACCCATACCCATACCCCTGCTGAGCCCTACTCCAGATTCAAGTCTAGTAAACTCTTGTCACCCTCCGAGACTTAAGGATTGTATTCCATAAGTCTACACATCTGCCTCTATCTTCGGATAGTCTATACTCTGTCATTTCTAGTCTAAGACTTGTCTAGACTAGCCTATATACTTCCATCTGATATCTGGACACATTTCGGATAGTAATACGATACTAATCCAAACCTTCGGATATGCTACATATATACTTCTGAAATACAGGGCACAAATACTAAGCTCTACTCAAATCAATGTGACTGTCAGAATAGCCTTGGAGTATGGCTCCACCTCATACTGCAGCAGCAGTGCTGTCTAGAGGCAGATATAACTACACAGAAGAAACACTTGCTGGGCGGTGTAAGGAACATCACGTCTACCCATTGATTTTGAGGTCCTACAGACTCGAACTCCAATGCTTGTATCACCATGCTCAGAGCACGCACTTTAGCGCACTCGCGCACCTCGCGCCTATCTCCACACACCTGTCTGCCCCTTGTCCTTGCTGATTTACTGGTGAGTCATCTCAATTGCTACGGAAGTGTTCACTTCGGACCTGAGCACGTGCCTTACATATAGTTACATACATACTAATTATTCGGGACCATGCGCCTTCATGCTTATAGATACAGTATATAGAGACCTTACTGGACATTTAGTTCACACACTTCGCACACTCCCCACTCCTTAGCCATAGTTAGACTCTAAAAGCACTGAATATACAACTGGATCTATCACATATCTACGCTCATGATGACCTGTGCACACAAACCATAATGTGCACTGCGCCTTTCGCGTTCCCCGCGCCTTAGAGCACCCCTCCTCGTTGCAAGAGAGTCCCTTGCCCATATTCTGAGGTTCTCCCTCTCAGTAGCTGTCCTATGGGTCAAGTATATAGCTTGCGCCTGGGTCTTACTGCAGAGTTTCACCCTTACCTATTATCGCCTTTTCATCCCTGTAGTTGAGCCTCACCCTTCAACTGGAGTCCACCACAAGGGACACTTCTGAGACAACAGGTCGGGTACTCAGGCCCAACGATCGCAGAAAAGCATGCAAAGACACTATTGCCGCATTTGATAAAGTGATAGAATCCACACTTCCAGGACCTCTATTCCTTCCCGCTTTGCATGTACACGCGCGTAACATATCTGAACCCCCGCACCCACACACATCGCTCATAGAGCACACATGCCTACAACCCACATTGCCAATCATGCCTTCACCAGAAGACTCAACTAAGGAAGACTCGTCAGATGAGTTTGAAGCCGTGGACCACCCAAGAAGCCAACTGCCCGGTGTGTTTTTCCATATGCCAAACGAGCCGCCTTTCATTTCTTCTAGCTTATCCCTTCTGACCGGATTATCCAACCAGAGTAGCGCTTTGCCTCAGGTGCCAATAGAACGCGCGTGCATTACTACGCCAACCAAGCGAGATGCGCCTGAGATCAAACAAGAGTTGTTTGAAACGCCCCACGCGCCTAACTCAATTCCTGGAGGAAAGATCCTCTCGAACCTACCTTTCGCATATGCGCCTCCTACATTGACTAAGCCTATTGCCTCCGCATCTACAATAGTGCAGCACTCCACCATGTCTCCAATGCCTTATGAAATGCCCTTCCACGGTACTGACCGCGTGCCTAAATTTGATGGGACGTCAGACATGCTCGCCGAGTTCATTGACATGTACAAAGAATGCGCGGATAGAGCAGGACTGCAGGGGCTCAATAAGATCAAGGGAATAATTAAGTACCTTGAATGCGATGATCGAGAACTATGGGCAGGCTTACCCGAAGCGCAGATGAGTGATTATAATGCATTCATGAAAGAGATCAAAGTGATGTATGCGGGATGGGATGGGAAAAGGCAATATGTGCCTGCGGACTTATAAGCGCTCATGTGCAAATACACTCAAAAGCCGATGTTTTCAGGCCAGGAGCTAAGCACCTACCTATGCGCATTTAGGTATGCAGCTGCTACTAAACAAGGATCATATTGGAAAAGCGGAGTGCGATCGTATATTCATGGAAGGTATCCCTAGCGAGGTGCAGGCACCTATCCAAATGCACCTTATGATCAAGCACCCAGATCACTACCCTCAAGATCCATACCCATACACACAAGTATACGATGCAGGACAGTTTGTACTGCCAGCAAACACGCCTCCACCAACCTCTGCGCCTAACACGCAGGATACGATACCAACACTCAGTCCTCTGGCACCTTCTGCACGCAAGCAAACACCTATGCCAGGGACAGTTATCAAGTGCGAATATAGGCGCAAGGCGTCTAGCTTTAACAACTGTGCTTTTGCAGCAGTATTGAACACTTCTTTGCGCGCTGTCTGGAAAGACAAAGATACATAGATGCAGGGAAATGCAAGGTCCACAAGGAAACGTGCAAAGTTGTCCTACCCAATGGCAACTTTATTCCTGGGCGTAGATTGATGAAAGACAAACTCGATCAATACTACGCCAACCACACTACGCAAGAAATAAAGGCAAGCGAAGGCGTGACAGCTGGGTTGTTTTACTGCGCCAATTCAGAGATTGACGCCATAGTTGAGGTAGGGTCCTCCACGTTTGTACACACAATCGCGCACCCAGATGCGGAAGAAAGCGATGATGATGAGACTGTGAACCTGATGCAAGAAGCAATAGCATATGTCACCGCAAAGCATGAGCAGAAATGTGGCACAAAGGGAAAGACAGTACACTTTGATGGCGTTGAGATACCACCCAGTACACACCCATGCCCACAGCCCGCCTTGAAACAGGTGATGGTTGAGGATGAGATTATCTCACCAGAAGTCCAAGCATCGAGTTCAAAAGGCAAAGGATTGGAAGTTGTGAAAATCGCGCCACATAATGTACCTACCACTAACAATTCTATGGAGAGAACTACCTTGGCGCCAAAAAGCGCTGCACCTGCACCCTCGCAATCAGCCCCATTGTCCACCAATAATTCTATGTCACCGCTACCCATGCCCCTGCTATCTGCGCCTACCATGCAATCGACTACCTATCGCTACGCATTCGCATTAGAAGACAAAGAGGCTGACAAGCACGTTGTTGAGCACCTCCTCGATTCCAACCTGAATATCCCCGTATGAGAATTATTGGCAGTTTTGCCAGATGTTAGGCAACACTTCTGCGAGCTCACAATAAAGAAGCGTGTTACGGTAGGCGCGGTCTCAGTGCATGAACTATCAGGACAGCCTGCCACAGACGCATGGCTCAAGCAATACAAAGGTGTGTGCCTATGAAGCGATGATGGCAGGATTGTCATGGATCACTTCGCGCCTTTGCGCTGTATATGTGCAACTACCATAGGAGGGCGCGTGCTCACATGCGTCCTGGACCAAGGCGCTGAAGTAGTCATCATGCCTAGGGAGGTATGGAAAGAGCTAGGAGTCCCTCTGAGATTGGATCACAGTCTCAACATGGAGTCTGTCAATATGACGTGTGACTCGACATTAGGCGTGATCGAGAATGTTCCACTTGACGTTGGTGCAGGACCCATGTACTTCCAAGTGCAATTAACTGCGCGCACGAACTTCAACATTCTCTTAGGGCGCCCATTCTTCAAGCTAACTTCATGCCAAACATTCCATCTACCCAATGGCGAACAGGATATTCTGTTAACAGATCCAAATGCATGTAAGGTGTTGCGCATCCCTACCCTACCTTGAGTCAAGCACATTCTGCCCAAAGAATCCAAGCGCACCAATAGCGCACAGGTAGACATTTCCAAGGAGGAGAATTTTTAATTGTCGATGATCTGCAATACTTGCGGGGAGGCGCCGATTTGCACTCATAATTCCACCCACCTTCTTTAATGCATTCTGATTCATATTTTCCCAATTCGCCAACACAACGCTCCTCTTGCACTTAGTGCCTAACACGCGTGAAAGGTGCCTCTCAATATATGCTCCAAGCCCCTACACCTCATTCACTTGCTATACCCGATGCGCAGTACTCTGCGCGTTATGCACACCTTACATCCACGCATTCTGTCCTAGATAAGGCGTCAATCAATGCTTTTAATTCCATTTACGCTTTCAACCCCGCGCGCCACATGCTAGTATACAAGCCAGTCCCTAAGAAAGTCAGAACCATCCCTACTGCTATGCCCACAGAGTATAGGGTAGTGCACCAATTACTCGCTGACCCTTTAGCTGGTTTACCCCACCCCCCCCTGCCCTCTCGCCTCCCAGAGTTTTGTCCAGGCACATGAACATGCAGATAAACTAGATCTCAATCCAGCCAAATGGCTTTGGCCAGAAGAACTCAAGTTAGTGCAATGGCTTGTGCGTGCGCACGAACGCGCTTTCACATGGAACGCCTCCGAGCGAGGGCACCTAAATGAGACATGCTTTCCACCATACAAGATCCCTATGATCCCTCATACACCTTGGTCGCAGCGCAACATTCCTATTCCTCCAGCCACCCTAGGAGATGTAGTGCACATAATAAAGGAAAAGATCGCATTGGGCATGTACGAGCCCTCGATGGCAGCCTATTGATTGCACTGGTTTTGCATTGTCAAGAAGGATGGAAAGTCCCTACACTTAGTGCACGACCTGCAGCCACTCAACACGGTTACTATATGCAACATGTCACTTCCGCCTTTTGTTGAACACCTTGCAGAATCATTTGCAGGTTACATGGTATATGGTATGATTGACTTGTACTCGGGATACGATCAGCGCGCACTTCACGAGGATTTGCACGATTTGACGACCTTTGGTACGCCTTTGGGACCACATCACTTGACTATGCTCCCACAAGGCCATGCCAACGCTGTTCAGGTGTATCAAGGTGACACCACCTTCATTCTTCCTAATGACTACTGAGCTAATAGCTTGGTGTGCACGTCAATTGCAGAAGCGCACAGAGGATTTAGAAGCTATTAGAGAAAGGGTTGTAGCAGCGCGCTTTACATAATACACAAATTCGAAAGGCGCTTTCACACGAATATCAAGTCGCACAACTTTCAGCCAGGTGCCTATGTCCTGGTATGCAATTCAAAGGTCGAATATGAGTTGAGCAAGAAGATGAAGCTGCGCTATCTCGGGCCAATGGTTGTAGTACGTCGTATGAAGGGAGGATCATATATGTTGGCTGAATTGGATGGCGCCATATCCAAACTTTGATTCGCCGTGTTTCATGTTATTCCATATTATCCGCGCTGCGACGAGCGCGTATCAGTCACTGAGATGACAGGTGTTGATGATGAAAGCATAGACAAAATGGAGGCAAGTGAAACCATAGAGCAAGAAGAGGATGACCCAGAAGGCGTGCTGTACATAATCATCCCCGCATTTCAACCCCATCGCAATTTATTTCATTCACGCGTCCGCGTGATACCCATAATAGTCCTATCATATGCCATCTCACTGCAATACACCTAATAAGTCTCTCTATATGTGTATAAGACACCGAGTTTCCGTTGCAACATGCGCGTGCGCCCGATAAAGCACGCATCCTCACATCATCAAGGCGCGCAATAATTTCTTCAATGTTTATAAGGTTACCCATCACGCGCACAGAGCATTCCCCTGCGCGCGCGACCTCATATTATCATTGTATAGTCATTTGCGCCTTAATTCACTCATATGTTTTCATCTTAATTTGCAGCCAGTAAATCAGCAAAGGACAAGGACATGGTGATACATTGAGCGTGCTACCAAGAAATGATGTTACAACAAAGTGCTAAGAGCAGGCTACAGGACGATATAGTGAAATCATCTAAGCGCAGCATTGGCGCACTTCTCAAAGTCAGCCCACTCCTGGGACATGTTGAAGAGTTTGTTGGACAAGGCCAACATATCAGCCTGTTGAGTGTGCGCATACTGGCGCATACCTAGGACGGACGGACGCAAGTGCACATTCTCTTCTCTCAAGCACGCATTTTCTTCTTCCACATCCTCCAACTCCTCTTCAGTATCCTTGGCTTTACCTTTGCCCTTGAAGGGGGGTGCAGACTCAGTAGGACTAAGCGCACACTTAGATGCGCTACCCTTGGCGCTAGGGGAGGTTTCCCCAGGCGCGCCCTTAAAGACCTCCACCTCCATGTCAAATCCCTCAAAGGCACCATCATTATTGACTGCTACAGAGGATGCGGTTTCCTTCACAGACGTCTCTCCAGTGGTGCACTTAGGCAGTCCCTTCTTGGGCCTAGCTATACAAATGTCAGTGCACACCAAAAAACGCGAAATATAGTAAAGGCACTTACAGAAATTGCAAGTGCGCTTGGATACATTGCATTGAGCACACCGCCTACCAGGCGCACCCTTGCACTTCAAGTTCCTAGAGATGCAGGGTGCGCAGTGCAGAGCAGGCGGAGGGGGCATGGTGAAAGACATGCGCTCAACTGCGTGCTAAACACGCACCACCTCTCAGTATAAGTGCTAGAAGGAAATCATGCAAATGCACTTTAATGCTAGCATCAGTTCAAGACGCGTCAGTAGCCTTCGCCTTAGAAGCGTGTGTCACACACTTCTTAGGCGGCACCTCTGACACAACCTCAATCACCTTCGCTTTCCACCCCTTCACAAGCGCCTCAAGCACCTTATACTCCCTGTGCCCCCTCTTCAGAAACTCCACATACTCAGCACTCATATCCAATGACTCAACACCTAATTCAGTTGTGCATGCAGCGCACGCCTCTAGATTGTTCTGACAATGATGCATAAGTACAAAAGCGCGCGCCTGCGCATACACACGCCAAAAGGATCAAGCGCGCTTACCTGCATGGAGACCCACTCACGCATCCACGCCTCCTGATCTTCCAACAAGTCAGGCTTGTGATCAGGCGCCGCCATCGCGCATGCCTCGAGCGACTGCAAAATAATGGCCCACCCCTTGAGCAGGCGCTCAGTGGGGGTCTTGGTTGGAGCCTCTGCAGTAGATGCACCTTTGGCAGGAGCAGGCACCCGAGCCTCAGGTTCAGGGGTAGGGGTAGATTCAAGCTGGGATAAATTGAAGGGAGGCATGATAGATGATAAGAAGAGGAAATAAAAAGATTGCAAGAATGAGCCCGCCCCCTTTTAACAACAAATTCCGCTTAGATCAGCAACTCACGTGATAGTGCGTGCTTCCTCTCTCGTGCTCGTGTGCGCGCTTCTTATCTCGTGATCAGATGCATTCACTTCTTCTCCCACGTTTATATACAGGAATGCATCTTCTCCCATGATCACACATATGCTTCCTCTCTCACGACCACAGAAACACTTCTAATCATGCAGTCACCTGACTCCCCCTTTAATGCCATATTCACTGTGTCCAGACTCTCACGCTATAAGGGACTGAGTGGGGACACTCAGAATTCAAGTCCCTGGGAGATGTAAGGAACATTGCATCTACCCATTGATTTTGAGGTCCTACAGACTCAAACTCCAATGCTTGTATCACCACGCTCAGAGCGCGTGCTTTAGCGCACTCGTGCGCCTCGCACCTATCTCCACACACCTGTCTGCCCCTTGTCCTTGCTGATTTACTGGTGAGTCATTTCAATTGCTACGGAAGTGTTCAGTTCGGACCCGAGCACACGCCTTACATATAGTTACATACATACTAATTATTCGGGACCATGCACCTTCACGCTTATAGATACAGTATATAGAGACCTTACTGGACATTTAGTTCACACACTTCGCACACTCCCCACTCCTTAGCCATAGTTAGACTCTAAAAGCACTGAATATACAACTGGATTTATTGCATATCTACACTCACAACGACCCATGCGCACAAACCATAACACACACCGCGCCTTTCACATTTCCCGCGCCTTAGAGCACCCCTTCCTCGTTGCAAGAGAGTCCCTTGCCCATATTCCGAGGTTCTCCCTCTCAGTAGCTGTCCTACAGGTTGAGTATATAGCTCACGCCTGGGTCTTACTGCAGAGTTTCACCCTTACCTATTATCACCTTTTCATCCCTGTAGTTGAGCCTCACCCTTCAGCAGCTCTCATGTCCTCACTGTGATGGAAAGTTCAAGCCCCAGGACTTCAAAAAGCACAAAGCAACATGTAAGAAGCACTTAGATATCAAGAGTGAACAGGAGACATTTGGTCTTAAGTATAATAAGGACCAGCAACAAGGTGAGTCAAATCTATCTATCAATTCAAATGCTAGTAATATTAATTTATTGAGACAACATCTAGCTCAAAGGAAGGCATGCAAGTTGATGACACTTCCTGAACCAATAGCTGGCCCATCACAGCCTGCCTGAGAGCACCAACAATAGTCAGTTCACTGATGATTCTAACATTCCCCCTGGTACTATACTTATTCTTTGCTCTGATCTGCATGACTCTAATGATATCAGCCACCCACTTGTAGCTGCATCTCTGGCTGATCCTATGGACGTAGATCTGAATAATGATGAGGGTTATGATGGGAATGAGAATGTTGTCATCTCAGGTAAGTCCAAGTGTGTTATTAGTGTAGATTGTTTGCATCTTTACTAACTGACAATGTTCACTCTGTATAGTTTTCAATCAGCCAGGGAATGTTGAACCTGCAGCATCGAGTCAGTGCCCCATCGAATTGAAGACAGAATATCATCCGTCCAGTAGTTGTGAACCACTGCATCAAGCATTTGATAAGTTTCGTGCTAATGCACATGATACTGCTGAAGCACTTCCTGTTAATGAAGACCTGTGGCACCATTTTGCCTCATGAGCTGATTTTGACTTTGTGGAAATTGCTCTTGATGCTGTGCTCAACAAGTTGCACATTGATGGACTCTTATCTTTGATTGCCTGCATTGCAAGCGATCAGGTCAAAATAACGCTAAAAAACGATACTGATTTTTAACAAGTATTGCATAGTGCATCTACTCAGGTGACAATGGAATGTTGATAATACTTCTCCTGCATGCTTGTGTTATATAACTTGTGTAGTTTACCAAACATGATATCATTGTGCCATACAAACGACAGGAGCATGTGTATCAGGTTCATGCTTTGCCCATATGGGAATGGGTCCTTGATTTACTAGAAAACCCCTTGCTCACACCACATTTCGCCTGGGATGCATAACGTGTATTCAAACATAATGGTACAAGATTCGAGCACTTCTATGATGAGCCATGGACAGCTGATTGATGGTGGGATGTCCAGGTACATCACAATTACTTCATTACCAATACACTTGCTGATCAATAGTTACTGATAGTAAAATCTTCTGCAAGATATTCGTGCTGTTTCCCTTTGCTTGATAGTGTATGCAGACAAGACAAGACTATCATTGCATGGTACTGTCAAGGTTTATCTTGTCATGGTATGTTGCACAAATTTACCAGTACAAATTCAGAATGGTGAGGGCATTGGCGGCGGTTGTGTTGTTGGACTTTTGCCTATCGTAAGTTATGAAACATTCAATATACCTTGATTAATGAATGTGATAATCATTTTAGGTTTCCGAAGATGCAAATAAGGAAGGCAAGACAGGTTTCACCAATTTGAAGCATGTCATATGGCACGAGTCACTTGCGGTGTTCTTGGAACTGGTCGCACAGTACTCAAAGACAGGTTATGCCCACAAGTGTTTTGACCAGATTCTGTTAAGGTTGTACTCAAATGATATCAGATCTGAAGGGCTTCAGCCTCAGCTCGTGCGCTGTGCCCCTTTCCCGAGTATAGCCCCATATTTCAGAATACTATACTTATCGTATCCGAAGATCTGGATGGCTATCGTAGCATATCCAAAGGTCTGGACAACTATCATATGATATCTGGATGTAGAGACAAGTATCGTATTCCTATCCGAAGATAAGGAATAGTATTGTATACTTATCCGGAGGGCGTCTGGATATTGGATGGAAGTATAAAGACTAGTCTAGACAAGTCTAAGACTGGAAACTGACAGAGTATAGACTATCCGAAGATAGAGTCGGATGTGTTAGACTATTGGATACAATCCTTAAGTCTCGGAGGGTGACAAGAGTTGATAAGACTCGAGTCCGGATAACAGAATGAGGACAATCTAATATGATATTCGAACTGGGGTGCTATAGGACATATACAAGAGTTTATATACGATAGAACTAAGCGAAAGGCTATGCACAAAGTATCACAATGTATAAGCAATGCTTATTAGAAGTCAAACATAGGCTGGAAGTTAATCACAGGTGAATGGATCAGTAAACATAGCCGGGAGTAAGCATAACTGGTATACCAGAAGGGAGGATATACTAAATGGAGGAAATAAGCAGTGTTTAATGTTATATGAACAGGATATGAATGAAGAAGCTTATCGTGATGGATCCGGCATGGATCTGATTGGATCTGGTATCCGGAACTTCAGATGAGAAGCGCAAATGTATGGGATACGACAGATTCCATGCTGGCTATTTCCTATCTTACTTATACTTTCTGCTGACTTTGAAGAACAGTACGTAATTTATTGTATTGCTTCATGAACTTTGATCTAACAGTGTCTGTAGGTGTATGATGTCATTAATTTGTGGCCACCATAGCAGGTGCCCATGTCTGGTGTGTGTTGTATTGATTGATGAATTTCATGATTTCTCAAAGTGATTTTGGTTGTGATCAATGCAGGATGCTATTGCTGCACTCAATGTCTATCAGAAAAGTAAGACTCACGGTGAAGAACTGTTGAAGGCACTAGGATTGGGTGCTATCAAGGTGAGCCATATAACTTTCTGCTTGATTTACACTGATCATGAGTGCATACTCAGAATGTCTTATGGATTGTTTCACACTCTGATCCTCATGATGCAATTAGTCTCAACCACTTACATGCCCTTCATTTGGGAATTTGGAAGCACCTATTCAATGAATTAAAGAAGATTCTCAAATACTTGGGACATGAGGTGGAATGATTATTTGAAGAGGGGTAAGTCAAATGAATTGTTCTATGGTATTGACACTTATCGTTTCCAGAATCGGTAATTTTCCTCGATGGTGCAAGTGCAGTCACTTCAACACTGTTATTTACATGTTGTCCAGTGATGGCGACAAGATGCAGGATTTGTCTAAAAGTATGCATCATTTGATCTTGTTTTTTAGTGTATCTAACTATTATGAAGCAATCTCTCTACTGGGCATTGATCATTTTGAAGCAAAGTGATAGCCCAGAAGGGCACCAGCTGGTTTGTCTGATCAGCAGCTATCTGCAGCTTGATAGTTATATTGGCGTTGACATAGATACAACAAGCACACTGGATGCAATTGAAGCAGAATTGGTTGTATTCAATGATGCACTCAAGGTAGGGTCTTTTTCCTTTGCCAAAATAGAAGCTGACTGATCATTTCTGAATCTCACTCCAGGACTATGTGCAGTGCACTGCGGAATCTTCTATGGAAGATTGAATACTCAACTGGGACGTTTTCCAAAGGTTCACCTCTGGAAACACATAACCTGAGAGATTTGAATGAAGGGCACAGTGTAGGACACGTGTGAATGAAAAACTTCATGGCGCTTTGAAAGAAGCTTACGAGCACGAATTGAATGGAATTGCTTGTATTATAGGAAATTTTATTGTTTCAATGGATCTCATTTGCGGGTTCAGATGAATGTTGAAGCACAGGGCGTTTGGGCTACTGGAAGTTGAAACATTGTGGGTTACTGATTGAGATGAGATGGGATGTGGAGCAGCAGCACCGTTAGATTTGGGTGACTTGTGATCCCATGTTGAGGGTGAGAATGCAGTCTGAGACATGGTGGGTCTATTTGGAATACTGAAGGCCATGAGATGAACAGCACGGACGGGGCGAGCATGTTTGATTACGTGCAAGGTACGGCATTCCATTATTGCTGCATCAACTGACTAACATGGCTGACTATTAGACTTGACATGTGGTTGAGCGTCGACATGAAAGATGGTGACATTACTTGAAGCTGTCATGTTCATTGATGTTGCATGGCACTCTTGATGATACATTGGGTTGACATGTGCTAGCTGAAGACGATGATGCTGAAGACTTCACTGAAGAGCTTGATGGGATTGAAGACTCCAGTTCTGAATGTGAGGATGATTTGGAATGAGGCAGCACATACGATGATAGAAAGAGGGAGTTGGGGACTGCGAGGAGGATAATGATGGACGCAGGATGAGATGGAGGCATGGATGAGGTCCACAAGGTATGAAGATGATTTTTGAGTCTTGTTTCTTGTTTAACACATTCAGACATGTTTGGTGATAGGGACTTGAAATAGGGCAGAAAGGATATAGAGCAGCATGAGTGAAGCTAGGAACTCTGAAGAAGGAATATGGAGTGCTCGATGCTGCTATACCTGGATGCAGCGATAAGAAAGTTGTGAAGTGTTTCTGACGACTGGGAAGGGGAATGTTGATGGAGACAGGGGATGAAGGATGTTGAGATATTTGGGAATGGTTGGCTCTGTGGGAAAAGAAAGGGACATGGAAAGGCTAGGGGTGAAGGGTTGGGATGGAGGGTGTGTAAAGGAAGGTGTTATTGCAGGTGCTGTGATTGTGGTGAGTGGGTAGTAAGATTATGGAATTGAATTTGGATATGTACTGGAGTGTTTGGGGTGGGATTGTTATTGAGAGATGAGGAGAAGGTGAGAGGGACTGGATGAAGGATGAAGTGTGTTCAGGTCTGGGATTTGAGGGACTTGGGGCTGAGGGACTAAGTGTTGTTTGGCAGCTACTGATGTGACTGTATGGGATAAAAGAGGGGGTGTATGACTGGTATGAACTGCTGGGAGGAGTAATGAAGAGTCTAGGGTTGATTTGATTATTGTTGAGGGGGTGAGAATTATGTGGATGATTGAATGGGATGTTGATGATGGATTAGGGGATGGTTGTGGGAGTGTTGAGTGAGAAAGGGGGGATCCGGGGGCTTCGCCCCCGGGAGCTTGGAAAAGGAAAAAGAAGGATTGGTTGAGTGGATAAGATTTGAAGCAAAGTTGGAAAAATAGTAAAGATGGGAAATTGGAGAGGTGATGTAAGACAGTAGGTACTATGGTTGAGAATTGGTTAGAGTTTGAGTTGGTGAGACGGAGGACAGATTTTGCACACCAGGAGACTAGCAAGTTTGATATATTGTGAGTCATAGGTACTTGAAGATAGCTTGAAAGAGAGCTTCTGATGTTTGAATTATCAGACTGAGTCTCTTGAAAAAAGGGAAGTTTGCAGTGGGGAATTATGTCTGCACGTGGTCAAGTGCACACGATTGAAAGCATCAGACCTGCCATTGAGTGTGTTCATCAACAGATCCCCAAACAGGGCTGGCACGATATGAAGCCAACCCTTAGGCAAGAGGAACATACTATGGTTCCAAGGTTTTATATGATGCTCTGCTGTGACACATTGACACTGATTGAATTGTTTTCAGAGACATAATAATGCGATAACATAGGTTAGTTAGCAGACAGGTGTGATGTATTAACAATGACAGACAATGTAATGCATTTTCTTGCACACTTTTCTCGGCACCTTAATAGACCTAATGCATTATATCATCATGTGTGTATGTGGCTGGTGCAATATCTGCTTCATATATAGCTTTATAGTATTGAGTCCTTCAACAAGTTCATTCATGTGTGCACCCTACCCACTCATATTACTAGATGCTAACTAGTACCCTCCCACAATATACCTGCCCTTCAACTCAAGGCCCTTTACACTTGCTCATCCTGCCAGGGCATACTATTTCCACTTGGTCAAATTCAATGACTTTGAGTTGTGCATGGCAGGAGGCAAAAAAAACTCTCATAGTCAAGGTTTCGAGTGGAGGCAGCCCAAAGACTTAGACACCTGGAAGGTGAGTTCACCCAATTGTTGCTGTGCTTTATATTATGAGTAATAAGTATCTAGGTTGTTCCTTTGCCTGGCATCTGATTGCAGACTCCGATGTCTTTGTACTTTGTCTCATCTCTCTCAGTTCAACCTGACCATGTCATTGGCAGTAGTCATGCCATAGCTTGGTTCTGGTCCATTCGGGCTCGGCTTTGCCCTGTTTACTGGTGGTTTAGCTGTCCCCATGCAAACTGAGTCATTCGTGCGAATTTGATGCAGTTTGCTAGTCACACAAACCAAATTAAACCAGCTGACATGCAAAAATGAAGAACCACAGCTTGAGCCAGCTTCAACCAGCTCAAGCTAGCTTGCAACGTAGCTTCTGGATTCTCATTTTCTCTTGTTTGAGTCATTTCATTCATTCATCGATTCACTGTTGTATTTTTGCTACTCATATATCATGAACAAGGTCCCTATTCAAGTTGATGGCAGATTTAGGTTGGGCAATGTTTTAGGATCAGGCTCATACGGTATGTTCACATGCTGATAACATTTTCATTCAAATTCAACATATGGGCCCCACCACTTAGCTGTCATGTATCAGGCATGAAACATCATTGAAGATGATGTAGTTGCTGTTAAACTTGAACCCATCATTGATGGGTCATCTTCTGTGCAGCATGAATATGATATTTTGGAACAACTCGAAGGTGGAGTTGGAATTCCCTGCACCCTATGGTTCGGCAGAGAGTCAACATATCATGCTTTGGTTCTTGGCCTACTTGGGCCATTGCTGCATGATCTCTTCCTTAGGCACAATCAAAAATTTGCCCTTCATACTGTGGTAAACTTAGCAGAGCAGCTGGTCAGTCAGTTTGTAGTAGGGTTGTTGCAGATAGTCTAACTCATTCACAGCTCTCACATCTTCAGTACATCCACTCACACAACTATATCCATGGTGATATCAAACTGCAAAATGTCACCATGGGTCTCCATGATTTGAGGCACACTGTCTTTATCATCGATTTCAGTATCACAAAGAAATACTGCGACATTTCAACAAGACAACATGTGCCATTTTGTCATAATCAACATCTCACTGGCACTCCCACATTCGCTTCCATCAATAATCATCTAGGAGTTGAGCCAGGTTATTGTGATGATCTCGAGTCTCTCATGTATATGTTGATATATTTCTTGCACGGCTCCCTCCCATGGTTAAACAGTGACCACGAGAAGCTATCCAGCTCTTCCATGCCCGAGCGCAAGGCAAATACCACTATCGAAGTCCTATGTCATGGAATTCCTGTCAAATTTGTGACTATGCTTATCTATGCATGCTCTCTCGCATTTTCAGAGGATCTTGACTATGATCATTTTTGTTCATTGCTCCATGGTATTCGTGCCACACTTCCTGTACCAACAGCATACTTGCTAGATTTCAGCCAGTCCAACAATTTATCTGTGTGTCCCCCTTTGTTATCTGATGAATGCTTGGTGGCCATGGCAGTGACCCAATGTCTGCCATCAAAGGCCAAATCTCCTTGCAGATCAACTTGTACGTGAGAATCTGTTTCATGTTCCCACTTGTGAAATAAAGCTCAGGTTGTCTGCAAGCTTACGCCCATGTAATGGCTCCTCACCCTGTGCAAATACTTCAATATCACGCCAGAAAATGGGACTGGTTGCCAGATTGTGACAGTGTTGATGATATCATAGTTCTTATCTTTACATCAATGTATATACTGTACCAATTGTAGGCTGTGCACACTACACAGTGTACATACTAAATTAATTAGCCAATCAAAATTGTTCTCCTTTTTGAATTTCCCGAGTCTCATGGTGTGACCTTCGTGCTATCTTTTCCCCTTCAACATGATGTGCAGGCCTTCAAGCTTCGAGCTGTATAACCTTCATGAAGGACCCATTATGATTCACCACTGAATCACATACCTTATCAAATTCCATCAATGTGACAACCATAAGCTTGGCATACTGTTGTAGTGGGGACTATGGGGCAAGGGCCAGTTGGTGGTTTAGGTCAGAGTGAGAGCAGCACAAGTGTTTGGTGAAGGGTGAGGCTCAGCTACAGAGATGAAAAGGTAGAAATGAGTATGGGAGAAAACTCTGCAGTAAGACCTGGGTGCAAGGTATAGACTTGACCCGTAGGACAGCTACTGAGAGGGAGAACCTCAGAATATGAGCAAGGGACTCTCTTTACAATGAGGGAGGGTGCTCTAAGGTGCACACATTAAAGGCACAGGGAATGCAAAAGGCGTGGTGCATGATATGGCTTGGGCACGCAGGTTGTCATGAGTGCAGATATGTGATAAAACCAGTAATATATTCAATACTCTTGGAATAAAACTATAGCTAAGGAGTGGGGAATGTGCAAAGCATGTGAACTAAAGGTCCAGTAAGGTCTCTATATACTGTATCTATAAGTGCAAAAGTGCACAGTACTGAACTGAATTGCGCACGCTCCTGAATATTAGTGATTAATATGTATGTAACTATATATAATTAGGGTTAATGACTCACCAGTAAATCAGCAAGGACAAGGGAAGGACAGGTGCATGGAGGTAGGTGTGCAAGTGTGCTAAAGCATGCGCTCTGAGTGTGGTGATACAAGCATTGGAGTTCGAGCCTGTAGGACCTCAGAATCAATGGGTAGACATGATGTTCCTTACATCTCCCGGGGACTTGAATCCTGAGTGTCCCCACCCAGTCCCTTATAGCGCGAGAGTCTAGACATAGTGAATATGGCGTTAGAGGGGGTGTCAGGTGACTGCGTGAGTGGAAGCATTCCTGTGATCGCGAGAGAGGAAGCATATGTGTGATTGTGAGAGAAGAAGCACTCCTGTGTATGATCGCGAGAGAAGAAGCGCACATGCGAGCATAAGAGAAGAAGTGCATGTGTATGATTGCAAGAGAAGAAGCGTGTGTGCAATCATGAGAGTTGCTGACCTAAGCAGAAATTTTGGTTAAAAAGAGGCGGGCACATTCTCACAATTTCTTATCTTCTTTTCTTATCATCTATCATGGCTCCCTTCAACTTATCCCAGCTTGAATCTACCCCTACCCCTGAACCTGAGGCTTGTGCACCTGCTTGTGCCAAAGGTGCATCTACCACAGAAGTGCCAACCAAGACCCCCACTGAGCGCTTGCTCAAGGGGTGGGTTGAGACTTTGCAGTCACTTGAGGGATGTGTGATGGCGGCGCCTGATCACAAGCCTAAGCTGTTGGAAGATCAGGAAGCATGGATGCGCGGGTGGGTCTCCATGAAGGTGAGTGTGCTTTTTCCTATTGGCATGCTTTTGTACTTATGCATCATTTTTCAGACCAATCTAGAGGTGTGTGCGATGTGTGCGACTGAATTAGGTGTCGAGTCATTGGATATGAGTGCCGAGTGTGTGGAGTTTTTGAAGAGGGGGTGTAAGGTGTTTGAGGTGATTGTGAAAGGATGGAAGGTGATGGCAGTTAAGGTTGCATCAGAGGTGCTACCTAAGAAGTGTGTGACGCGTGCTTCTCAGGCACAGGCTACTAATACGTCTGGAACCGCCAAGGCAGATCTCTCCATGGAATTATTAGTGACAGGTACATTGAGCAGTGTGATTTTGGCAACCTCCAATCCTTTGCCTTTTGAACTTGAGGCTTGGACTTCAGACAAGATTATCTCATCCTTGACTGTCGCCTGTTTCAAAGCACGCTGTGGATGTGGGCGCGTATTGGGTGGTATCTCAATGCCATCAAAGTGCATGGTCTTCCCCTTCCCACCACGTTTCTGGTCACACTTTGCAGTGACATATGCTAGCGCTTCTTGCATCAGGTTCACCATACAGTGTACAACCACTCGTTGACACAGCAAGTGTTAACTGTCCTCCTGTACACCACACACCTCCAAAATAACAATTTCTAAGCGCTAGAATTGTGATAAATACTGTAATATACATGACTGATGTATTATAAATTTAATAATCGATGATGATAATGTATGAAAGTGTAGTCGAGCTATATCGAGGAGTGTCACATGAAACTGATCCTTGACACACCTGGACAAGCGTGACACATCACCACGATAACGCTGATAGCACGCACATCTGAATCATGTCCACTTCAACAACACATCTCCCTAGCTCTTAAACTCTTCTCCTGAATCCTCGGACTCTGTTTCATTATCCTGTGCCGTATCCTTGAGGGTAACAGCTGAACTCGATGCCACTGGAATCTCTCTGGGGCCTGGTGCACGTTTTGGCTTCAGCGGTCTCACTGGCTTCGAATGTTGGGTCTTGCTGCACCTAGGCTGCTATGCCTGAGACAGACGCGTTCGACCCTAAAGGGGACTGCTACTGCACACAGAACCAGATATATGAGAGACCCTTGTAGTCTGAAGGATGTGCAAAGGTGCAAGAAGAAATGCGAAAATAATGCGAAGAATGCGATGAGAATGCGAAGAACGCGATGAGAATGCGAAGAACACAATGAGAATGCGAAGAACGCAATGAGAATGCGAAGAACGCAATGAGAATGCGAAGAACGCAATGCAAAGGCGCGCGCTTATAGCGCGCGTTGTCGTGGGAAAGCGTGGATGGAATGCAGAGAATAAGGAGTGATATAGAGGGGCGGATAGATAACGGATCGACGGATACGCAAAGCGAGTGAAAAGCGAGGTCTGATTAATCTAGTCTAGTCCGATAACAATAACCATAGGTAACACAAAGTGCGCCCTAATGGTGACTACTACTTCAGAGTAAAACCCAATAGTGAGGGAAGTACAGTAAAGGGGAGTAATGGGGGAGAGTAGTAGTGCGATCATCAAACTATATACTAGACAAAATCGCGTCGGACGCAGAAGGGATAGGAAGAAAATGCGCTGATAGTATGTAATAACATGTAATAACGCTGCAATGCTTGTTACAACCATGAGGCAGGGAATATGACGTACCAATGAGGTGGTTGGACATGGATAGGCGCTCCCGGATAATAGGTGATGAAATGCAATGATGCACGATGAAATGCGATGAAACATGAAAATGCATGATGAAATGCGAAAATGCGCAAGAACGTGTGCTAAGTGCAAGCGTGGGAATACATCGCGCGAGTGCAGGAAAGCATCGCGCCTATGGCGCATTATACAGGAATGTGTTGCATGATATACCAATGGAAGTGCAAGTCATTATGCGAATGATAAACAGACTGCTTGCATGAATATGCCCATTACACGCCCATAGAAATATGAGTCCCTACAGCGCGTCCCCTGTCTACTTGATTTCTCTCTATTCCTGGTTCTGTGTGTGGTAGCAGTCCCCTTTAGGGTCAAATGCGTCTGTCTCAGGCATAGCAAGACCCGACATTCTGCCTCACCAGCAGTATTGTTGATCTCACATCTAGAGATTGATTGTGCATGCTGCAGTCAGTCTTCATGCCTTCAGTGTTTCATCGCATTTGATCAGGGTTGATCAGCATTCACTTGTGGATCTTCGCTTTCCTTGCATCCCATTTAGGGTTGAACACTCTTACTTTTGCAAGTATAGCAGCTAGGTAGAGCTGAGACTCACTTATATTGGTTTAGCATTATTATAGCTAGTGCCTAGCCAGGTTGTGATACCTACATTGGATAATTCGGTCAGGAGGGATAAGCTAGAAGAAATAACAGGCGGCTTGTTTGGCATATGGAAAAATGTGCTGGGCAATTGGCTTCTTGGGTGGTCCATGGCTTCAAACTTTTCTGACAAGTCTTCCTTAGTTGAGTCTTCTAGCAAAGGCATGATTGGCGATGCGAGTTGTAGGTGTGTGTGTTCTATGAGCAATGTGTGTGGGTGCAGGGGTTTAGATATGTTGCATGAGCATGCATGTGAGGCAGGAAGGAATTGAGGTCCTGGAAGTGTGGATTTTATCACTTTATCAAATGCAGTGATGGTGTCTTCACGCACTTTCTGCGATTGTTGGGCCTGAGTACCCAACCTGTTGTCTCAGAAGTGTCCCTCGTGGTGGGCTCCAGTTGAAGGATGAGTCTCAGCTACAGAGCTGAAAAGGCGGAAATGAGTATGGGAGAAAACTCTGCACTAAGACCTGGGCACAAGGTATATACTCAACCCATAGGACAGCTACTGAGAGGGAGAACCTCAGAGTATGAGCAAGGGACTCTCTTTACAATGAGGGAGGGTGCTCTAAGGCACACATGTTAAAGGCACAGGGAATGTGAAAGGTGCAGTGCATGATATGGCTTGGGCACGCAGGTCGTCATGAGTGCAGATATGCGATAAAACCAGTAATATATTCAATACTCTTGGAATAAAACTATAGCTAAGGAGTGGGGAGTGTGCAAAGCATGTGAACTAAAGGTCCAGTAAGGTCTCTATATACTGTATCAATAAGCGTGAAGGTGCATGGTTGTTAAGGTCATACTCAAATGATATCGGATCCGAAGGGCTTCAGCCTCAGCTCATATACTGTGCTCCTTTCCTGAGTATAGCCCAGTATTTCAGAATGCTATATGTATCGTATCTGAAGATCTGGATGGCTATAGTAGCATATCCGAAGGTTTGGATGACTATCATATGATATCCGGAAGTAAGGATAAGTATCATTTACCTATCCAAAGATAAGGATTAGTACATATATGTATTTGAAGGTATGTCCGGATATTGGATGGAAGTATAAAGGCTAGTCTAGACAAGTCTAAGACTAGAAACTAACAGAGTATAGACTATCTGAAGATAGAGATAGATATGTTAGACTATTGGATACAATCCTTAAGTCTCGGAGGGTGACAAGAGTTTATAAGACTTGAATCCGGATAGCAGAATGAGGACAATCTAAGATGATATTCAAACTGGGGTACTACAGGACATATACAAGAGTTTTTATATGATAGAACTAAGTGAAAGGCTATGCACAAAGTATTGCAATGTATAAGCAACACTTATTACAAGTTAAACATAGGCCGAAAGTTAATCACAGGTTAATGGATCAGTAAACATAGCCGGAAGTAAGCATAACTGATATACCAAATGGAGGAATTAAGCAGTGTTTAACATTATATGAACAGGATATGAATGAAGAAGCTTATCATCACTGATCTGTGGATCAGATCTGATTGGATCTGGGATCCAGAACTTCAGATGAGAAGTGCGAATGTATGGGATATGACAATGGTACCAAACCAAATAGTGCGCGCTCCCGAATATTAGCGATTAATATGTATGTAACTATATGTAAGGTGCACGCACAGATCCAAAGTAAGCACTTTTGTAGCAATTGAGATGACTCACCAGTAAATCAGCAAGGACAAGGGAAGGACAGGTGCATGGAGGTAGGTGTGAGGTGTGTGCTCTGAGTGTGGTGATACGAGTATTGGAGTTTGAGCCTGTAGGACCTCAGAATCGATGGGTAGATGTGATGTTCCTCACATTGGGGTCCTGCAAGCAGGCACATGTCAGACATTGTTGTTGTAAAGCACCAGCACACAGTAGCATCAGCTTCACTTCTTGTCTGGAGAGCAAGGCTGGTGGGTTCACTGTACAAGGTACTTAATACTAATAGTCACACCTATGTTTATTGACGCCAACCCTGAGATTGACACTTCCATGGTGCTCCTGCAGGGATATTTAGCCAACACACCGCTCCCTTTTCACCAGGTGACTTCATTGCATCGTGATATACAGTCAGAAAGTGAAGACCCAAAAAACAAAACATGAAAAATATGATTGAAGTATTAAATTAGTGACTGCCGAGTGCCAAGTGCCAAAGCATGAAACCTGAAACTCAGGACTTGAGAGTCAAAATGAAATCCCTAACAATGTCGACATAAAATGTTGTTGACACCAAAGACCCAAAAAACACAAACAAAAATCTGATCCAAGTATGGAATCACTGACTACTGACTACCGAGTGCTGCATGCTGGATTTCAGGTTTCAGCACTCGGTGGTCAGTAGTTGGTAGTCAGTGATTCTTGATCAAATAAATCTATGAAAATGTGCACATGAAATTTTTTTGGCACCCAAAGACCCAACTAAAAAAAAATAAAAATGTGATCCAAGTGTAGGATCACCGATCACCAAGTGCCAAAACCTGAAATCTGGCACATGGCATTTGGTAGTTGGTGATTCCATACTTGGATCACATTTTTCATTTTGTTTTTTTGTGTCTTTGGGTGACAAAAAAATTTCATGTGCACATTTTCGTAGATTTGTATGATTGTGAATCACTGACTACCAAGTGCTGCATACTGGATTTCGGGTTTTGGCACTTGGTGGTTGGTAGTTGGTGATTCTTGATCAAAGAAATCTATGAAAATGTGAACATGCAATTGTTTTGGCACCCAAAGACCCCCCAAAAAAAATGAAAAATGAGATCCAAGTATGGAATCACCGACTACTGAGTGCCATGTGCCAGATTTCAGGTTTCAGCACTTGGTGGTTGGTGATCCCACACTTGGATCACATTTTTCTTTTTTTTTGTTGGGTCTTTGGGTGCCAACAAAATTTCATGTGCACATTTTCATAGATTTGTTTGATCAAGAATGTATTCCCACACTTCACATTTTCGGGTCTCAGGTCTCAGCATTTGATACTCGGCACTTGGTGGCCTTCCCCCACCTCCAAAATATCAATTATTCCCACACCCTCCCCACCTCACTGAAGCTTCACCACCACACCACAATAGCTCCTCCTTTAATTATAAGTAGTAGTTTAGTACATATGTATATAATATAATATAATAGACCGCTTTTTTTGTTAATTTGTGTGCCTGCTTCTCCTCCAGGGGCCATTCAACATATGGTAGGGTAAAGAACACTTTCGCTTTTTTGCCCCTTTCATAGGGAAGTGTTCTGTGACATTCAGAACATGTTTAAGAACATATATGAATATATTCCACTCTTTATTTTACCCCCTGCAGCGCCCTACATCAATAGATATAGCACATATGCAAGAAAACACAGAATATGTTCCCATTTAATTATTTCTAGGCGGACAGACTTGGAAAAATAATTCCCAGCATCTATTCAATAATAGAAACAATGTATAAGGGGCCCAGGACCATAGAAGAATCCCTTGTTGCATGGTATACCCCTCCTCTCCTGGTGGTTTACCCTCTGTGAATTTTTTTCCTGCAGGACCTGTCCTTAATTGAGGTGAGTGGTCTATTTCTATGTATATTTAGAGTAGATCTATCATATAGCTGGCCCAGGACACACATAGGATCCTGCTACAAAAACAAAAAACATAGAAAGTCGCATTTGTGACACTTTTGATGTTTTCAGTATCTTACTCTTTCATAAATAATACAACCTCTTCGTATATCATTATAATACCATATATACTTGCTATTTATGACAAGGATCAGCTTGAAATAGGCCGGAGGTTTGAGCTAGTGTGAATGCATACTATTTCTAATGATAAGGAGCCCATATCTTCAAAACATCAAAATTTAATAATCAGACACCTGGAGTAGATTTAAAATACATTCACTATGATATATCTAAATTTACAAAACCATCCAACAAGAATTGAGTGCTGAGGAAGGGAAATAGATAAGAAATTGACTGTGGGAAAGTTCAAAGTCCCAAAACATCGAAAATGGTCAGGTGGGCAGTTGTAGGACTTTAATGCTGGGTCAACTGAGATATACACCACATCCCTTCCACCACCCTCCAACCTCAATGCAGTATGCAGTATAGGTTCCTTTAGTGGTCTAACATGTATCTTACATATTTTGAATGAAATATTTGACCTGTACCATATATAAATGTGACTTTGTGTAAAAACTTGAAGATATCAATTGTCACTTTTTACACACATGTTATTTACTGATGATTGAGTAATGAGTTCCTAATGTCGAGATCCAAGTTCCAAACATTGTGTAACAAGTACTGAGAATCACATAGGGAGTTCTGAATATCTAACCTAATATTACCTGCCAACTCCCATTGAGCACTCTGCCGAGTTTTGAATGCCGAATATCGAACATCAAGTTCCAAATATTGAATATCAAGTAGTTAGTTTACCTGCTGAGTCCTGAGTATCAAATATCAAATATCAGGTATTGAGTATTGAGTATTGAGTATTGAGTTTACCTGCCAAGTCCCAAGTATCAATTATTGAACATCAAGTATCGAGTCCTGAATATTGGAGTATCAAGTGTACTTGCTATTAAAGACCATGCACACACATGCATAGAATCTCTTGGAGGGGCAAGGGTGACTGACTCAGAAGGGCTTTGGCCTCAGCTTGTGCACTGTGCCTCTCACCTGAGTACAGTGCCCTTAATTTCAGATAATGTCCAAAGAAGTCCAAATGAAGTCTGGAGGACTTTGGAGGCAGACAACTCTGGTGGAGCATCCAAAGGACTTCTGGAGAAGCGTGGGAAACGTCCGGACGAGTGTGGGAAACTTCTGGATGAGTGTGGGAAGCTTCCAGACAAATACCGGAAACTTGGATGGAGTTCCATTCACTTAATAGGAAGTGGAATAACCACACGTATCAATCCTTAGTGGAGACATATGGTGGAGATACTGCAAGGGACAAATTCTGAGGCAGGAAGAGTGGTCCAGAGTTCCGGATAGGGGGTCCGGAGTGGAAATGGACGAAGTTAAACTACCCTTAGGTAGAGACAGAGTTGACAAGAGTTGGACAAGGATTGGAAAGAGTGCAAGTGACCAAAAGGAAAACTCCAGCCTAAGGATTCAACCCTTTAGGCCTGAGGTAGGATCCAGAAATGGAAGAAGAAGTCCGGAAACTCGGAAGCTATCTGCATGTATCAGGAGGTCTAGGTGTGCAGGAATATGGATGTATGAGGGTATGGATGTCCAAAGACATGTATATACAAAGGTCCAGAAGGTATGTAAGCAGGCTGGCTACATGCATCCGGAGGTCAGTCTGGGAATCTGATCTAAAGGATTAGTCCAGAATTATGACTATATGATAGGTTTGGAATCCAGGATATGACACTTGCTGAGTCCCGAGTGTTAAGTATCAAGTCCCAAATACCAAGTATCAAGTCCTGAATACTGAGTATTGAGTTCACTTGCCAAGTCCTGAGTCCCAAATATTGAATATCAAGTATTGAGTATAGGGTATCAAGGTTTCAGCACTTGGCACTCAGCACTCAATACTCAGTGATTCATCAAATGTAAGATATGGACATGTTGCATACTGAGTTTTGGGTTTTGGGCCTTGGTACTCACTGATTCATTGAATGTATGATATCAAGTAGCAGATATCATGTCTTGAAACCCAAGCTCCAGACATCGAGTCCTGAAGCCCGAGTTCCAGATATCCAGTAGTTCCTGATTTTGAGTCCCGAAGCCCAAGTGCCTAATATCGAGTCCTGAATCCCATATGTTGAATATTGAGTTCCAGATATTAAGTCCCGAAACCCGATGTGATGCACAAACTTGGCTAGGTAGTAGGATCACTCCCTAACCAATATGTGGCCAATACCCTGCCTAGCTGCTATGTCCTAGAAGACAGTGTTTGACCCTAAAGGGTTTCTGATCTAGGCTCAAGCTCAGAGGTAGTGAAATATCATCAAACTTCAGACTGGTACTGGTGAAAGGGAAACATCCTTATATAAGCCACAAAGTAATGAATGTAAAGGTAAGTAAGTATAGCTAATATCAGCCCAAAGAAAACTAGATTGTCACACCGAGCTCCAGATATCAAGTCCCAAATCCCTTGTCTGGCCATTGAGATCCAGAAATCTAGTCCCAAAACCCAAGTTCCAGGTATTGAGTCCCAAATCCCTTGAAACCTGAGTTCCAGGTATTGAGTCCCAAATCCCATATGCCAAATATCGAGTTCCAGAAATTAAGTCCTGAAACCCGATGTGATGCACAAACTTGGCTAGGTAGTAGGATCACTCCTTAACCAATATGTGGCCAATACCCTGCCTAGCTGCTATGTCCTAGAAGACAGTGTTTGACCCTAAAGGGTTTCTGATCTAGGCTCAAGCTCAGAGGTAGCGAATCATCAAATTTCAGACTGGTACTGGTGAAAGGGAAACATCCTTATATAAGCTACAAATGTAATGAATGTAAAGGTAAGTAAGTAAAGCTAATATTAGCCCAAAGAAAACTTAATTGTCACACTGAGTTCCAGATATCAGGTCCCGAATCCCATATGCCAAATATCAAGTCCCAAAGCCCTTGTCTGGCTATCGAGTTCCAGATATCAAGTCCCGAAACCTGAGTGTCAGATATTGAGTCCTGAATCCCTTGTCTGTCTGTCGAGTTCCAGATATCAAGTCCTGAAACCCAAGTTCCAGATATCGAGTCCCCATTCCCATATGATGAATATCGAGTTCCAGATATTAAGTCCCAAAACCCGAGTTCCAGATATTGAGTCCCAATTCCCATATGATGAATATTAAGTTCCAGACATTAAGTCCCAAAACCCAAGTTCCAGGTAGGCCAACTATTGAGTTCCAGATATTAAGTCCCAAAACCTGAGTTCCAGATATCGAGTTCCAAATTCCAAGTTCCAGAATCCAGTTTGAATCCCATATGCTGAATATTGAGTCCCAAATCCCTTGTCTGACCATCAAGTTCCAGAAATCTAGTCCCAAAACCTGAGTTCCAGATATGGTGTCCCTAATCCTATATGCTGACTATCGAGTCCCAAAGCCCTTGTCTGGCTATTGAGTTCCAGATATCAAGTCCCAAAACCCGAGTGCCAGTTATCAGGATCAAGTCATGACACCCATGTTCCAGATATGGAGTCCTGAATTCGACACCCAAGTTCTGGCTATCGAGTTCCATTCCCATATCCCGCAACACAAGCTTTGCAATCTAGTTTTCACATTCTACCAGACAAATAAAACGACATTAAAGTCCATGTCAAGAGAGCACCTGCTGCTCCTGAAACTCAGTATGCTTCACTCGAATTTTGGTGGTCAGAACCTCTGGCTGGCATCTCATAGGGCAACACAAGCTTCACACACTGGTTTTCACATTCTACAAGACAACTCAAGCACCATTAAAGTCCATGTCAAGAGAGCACCTGCTACTCCTGAAACTGAGTAATCTTCACTCAATTTTCGGTAGTCGTAACATGGCATCTCATAGGTCAACACAAGCTTCACACACCGGTTTTCACATTCTGCAAGACAACTCAGTAACTTTAAATTTTTACCTCCCCTGATTTGAATGATATATAACTACATCAGCTCCATCATGTCTACATTTATGATACACCTGGGCCAACCCATCTATATTATATACCACCCTCGGCCCACCCATATACATTATATTCAACTACCTCGGCCCATCCGTCTATAGAATATTCATGTCCATTGGCCCACTCATCTACTCTACGTATTCCACACATTGGCCCACCCGCCTCCATCAGGAATAATATTCCTCCAGCCCATCTGTTATAGTTGAGGATATACCCAGATGGGCCCACCCATCTCCATTGGTAATGATATCCTCCTGGCCCATCCATCATAGTCGAGGACACTTTTACCATGGGCCCATGGTCCGCTGGCTGTATTGGATGGGATATTATGCATGTCCGCTCACTCGTATAATACGGAGATAGGTCACTGTAATATGTGGTGTATACACCTCGTATGGTTAGTCCCATGACAGAAAAAATTCAGGAAAGTGAAGATGCTGAGAAGGTGCAGACTATCTACAAACCCTTCCATTTCATACCTCTTTGGAGACACCTAGGAGATTATCTGTCTATGATTGAAGAGAAGCTGGAGCACATGATGATTGTACTGCTCCCTCTGATGAAAGTATTGATGGTAGTGTGCAAATACATAGGATCAAGGTTGGCTGCGGCTTCAGGAGAATATGGAAGACCTCTTCGTGTCCTTTATGGATGTGCACTGCAAGGTGCTGAATCTCATGGCCCTCAATTGTAGCAGGCTTCAAGGAGATCATTCTGAATGAGCTTATCACCATTGTGAGTGTGTATTGAGACCAACTATGTCATTTATCCTCATGCATTCTCTCAGTTCAATGAACCTGAGTTACTCATTTCTGGCACTCAGATATCAATGTGGTTGAATGGCTGAGTACAGCTGTCAAATGGCAGGCTGCAAATAAGCTTCCAGATAACCTGACCCAGGCCACCATTTTGGCAAACAATCTCCTGAATATGTACTGAGCTACTGCAAGGCCTATTTGATGCTGTGAATGAAGGTTTGTATTGCGAGTTAGCCAAGTTTGGACATTTGTTGGAATTACATGTGAGTAACTGTCCTTGATCTAACACTTACAATGTTAATTAGTGACGCCTATGCTCAGTACAAGCAGGAAACCAAAGTATCAAGCAGCTGTAGATGATTTAAATTATTGGTAGTATGCAGGTCAGTTATGAAATTCTTTTTGACCCAGTACCCACCTAACTTTCACCTATCAGGACACCTGCTGTATGCGGAACTCTCCTGTGATGGCGAAGTTGGTCAAGAGCATTGTCAAAGCTTGCCTTTTTTGATGACCATTAATTCACAGCACTTCATCTGCTGTTGCCCCTTCATGTGACTCATCCCCTCATTCTAATGTTTCAATGATGAATGAGCTTCATATAGATATAGTCCTTCGAAAAACGAGCTGGCCATGTGTGATCATCTTCTTGGGGATGACTGTTTCCATTACAGTGTGTGCGTCATGAGTCTGCAGGCATTTACCTTGTATCATTTGCATGGTTGGTCCTTTGCCTATGAACAAGTGCTCCATATGATTATGATAAAAAGATTTTGGACAGGCAGAAAACAATTTGAAAAACTCCTGGAGATTACTCTGTGCTATATTGATGATATTGACGTCTACTTCAAGTTACCTTCAATTGGTTGAAGCTTCCTAGGCTAGCGCATAAATATCTTGAACTTGACAAAGATTGAGATGGGCAACTGAGCTGGAGTGAACCTACCTGTCTGCACGGACATTGATTGTGTCAAGATGAAAAACTCACGTGCCACCATTGAATGAGTAGTTGATATGTAATCCACCTAAAAAAAATAAAAATAAAATTCATTGTCCTTCAGGGTCGAAGACCCTATGTAGTACATAGCCCTATTTCCACTGCTACTTGAACTGGTTGAATGGTAATCACATGTATTTGAGATGTGAATCAGCAGTGCCTCATAAATAGTTCTTCCATATACCTAATTGAGCATATCCTAGAATTGTCCTAGAAAACCCTTATTCCTGTATCACACTTGTACCTTGACAATAGCGCAAACACCATGGAGCAAATAATGCCATCCAATCATCATGAAGCTTCAAAGCACTGAACATGGAGAGACTTCATCAGTGACCTTAGGTAATGTTCTGATCAATATTTGTGCCATTGCTTAAGCTTCAACCTTTGTCCTTTGTTTCTCAGTCTTTCCCCTTTGACATTCAGTTTCCATATAACGGATTATGTATCCCTTCAGGTCTGATGCATGCTCTGCATCATGATGTCATAGCCTCTATGAAACTGCCGCCTTTTACAGGGACAAAGTACTGTCATGGACCTGGTGTCAAAGTAAGCGGTCATATATTGACAAAAATGTTTGACTCTCACTTGCTTTTACAGGTCAAAGCTTGTGTGTACCATTTTGTGTGGCATACTTGTGATTGTGGGGATTAAGCCAAGCTTTGTTTCATGAAAGTAATAAATTTGGATGTCAAATGTTACAATGCATTTGACTAGTTAGTGGTGAAGTAGTGACTCCAGACAAAGGTTAGGTCCCTGGTTTCAATCATCCGGGACTTCTGACTGTGATTTTCCACACCATCTCAATAGGGAGGTTGTGTAGAGGATTTCAAATTTTTGAAGAGAGGGATTGTGGGCAAAATAACACATTATAAGGAATAAAAGGGCGAGGCAGAGTGATTTGAAAGTTTGTGTGATTAAAAAGTGTGCCTGCATTACCATTCATTCCAATATAGTGCTAAGTGTTTCTGGCCCCTTATCATCAGCTTTTGCGAGTCCACATTGAAGAAGTGCCAGAAGATGAGAGAAGAAAGTTGAGAAGGCCAAGGAAGCATTGAGGCTGCAGGTAAGCTATCAGTGGCCTGGATCCATATCACAGCGGAGGTAGCTAATGTACCCTACAAAAGGAGTTGTGACATACTCAAACCTCATGCCATACATGCACCTTGTATCATATATATATAGAAGATCATCAAGTTCACATAGCAATTCATGAAAGGGCTTTTAAATTGGTTGCAAGAAATTTCTTCAGCCTTTTTTCTGTGCAGGCTTATCATCTATGCAGCTCCAAGTTGCTATCCTTCGGTCGACTTTTCCAGAATCTTGTTCAACCAATATATATCTCACATTTTCAAAGATCCCCACAATGTTGCAGTCCAACTTTCGAGATTGTCTATGTTGGTGGTGATCAACATCAACAATCTCAAAAGTCTCACTGCAAGAGATGGAGTTAAAAAGGACAACCTGCAGCAAGAAGTTGGTCATCTCAAGGCAGAGGTGTCACACCTGCAAAGTGGTATGGATTCTATGGAACAAAACATTCGAGATCGATTGAGATTGGTGACAAACCGTGTGCATGAATTGATATGCAAAGCTATCAGCCGCACTTTGATCATGATTCCCAAGGCCTTGAGGCTGCTTGGCCAGCCAATCAAGATCAGCAATGTAGCCACATAAGCGGTGGAGCAATTTTAAGACCTCATTGCCAACATGTTCTCATCCTGGAGGACATTCCGGCGGCCTTGAGTCTGGTACCATCCATGTGAGCCTGTTGTTCAGTCTCTCACATTAGCTCTGTTACCACTCCACCACTACTCAGCTGCCAAGCTGTGGTGTACTTAAGCTTGATGTGTAAAATGTGACATTTACAATTATACCCGCAGTGCAGGCTGTCAAACAAGTATGATTATTGGAAATTTCCAGAATAATAAAATGCCGAGCAAGCAAGAAAAAAATAGGTAGGAGTGTCCCCAATTTGTCCCCGATTATAAACAAAGTGAAATATTGGCTTGTGACTTACCAGTCTGTCTCTAAAATAAAATAAAAAGTACTGGCAGAGTTTCTAGTGAGTTAGGGCTTTTATCTACTGCCAGTATCAAGGTATTAACTAGATTACTGTGTAGCGCCTGAGTTACATCAGAATTGGCTAATGGACTCCCTAGCCTCATCTCATTTTATGTTCAAGAGCCAACAAACTCCAGGCAAACCAACATATTTGAAGCTCCCTGTAGTTTCTGGATCTCCTTCAGAATCACAGGTTCATCTCATTGATCATGAATTGCTTTCAATTACTGATGGTTTGCGGCATTCTGACAAAGAGGAACTTCAGTCTCTGCGAGCCACCAATCCTACATATATTCATCTACTGCATTCATCTGACTATTTTACATCTAGTACACTCCATCATCTCATGCCATTCTTGACTCTAGATCCAGAAGATGATGAACAACCCAAGTGAGTATAATGTTTAAATTTGTGAATTAATTATGTTTACTAGTATCTAGCCCCTCAGTTGTAGATGGATCTCTGTGTGAACCAACTGTCATCCCAACACCTTGCACCAAAGCAAATGAGCAGGAAAACCAGGGAATCCTATTTTGTGACTGTTTGGTTTGAGTCAAGCAGTCGTGACCAGCTGGGCATGCCTCCTAGTCAGCCTCCTCCTGGCTGCAAGTTTGCCCCAGGGGATCATTATCTGCATTTTCTTTCAGACAATCAATCTACACCTACAACCTAATTTAGGAGTGTAACAAATGATAGCAGCCACACATAATTATCAATAGATCATGCATTTCAGCTGCCAGGCTATAAACCTCGACGCTATCTCAGTATATCTGCCAAAGGGTGACCCTGTTGGATACTTCTGACTAGCATTCCAAAAGTATTTGGAGCCAAGTTGGATGTCTAAGTAAAGCTGCAGCATTTCCTTATTTACTTCCATTATTGATTATCCTCAGGATCAGATGTGTGTTCATAAGATCTCTATCAGAAAGGCCTTTGTATACTCATACTATTATTGTTGATGAGAGGCATGCGAAGTATAGTCAAATATTAAAGTTACATCCTGCACTTCCCTCTGAGTAGCCAATGGTTTATAATCATACCCAGTATCGCTAACAACAAATCTGGAATTCCCCATCTACTTTTTCAGAAAACGGATGAGAAAGACCCTCTTCCTAAAGTTAGCAGGAATATTCATCCTTTTATTCTGTTGGCTATATTCTCCCATGTTCTCATGGTCTATTGTTCTGGTTCCAAGTAAATTACATTCTTATATATTTGACTAGCCTGCATGCAGTCTTCACAGTGTAGATGCTCATTCCTGTGTACATGTGACTAAACCAAATTGAAGTTGACCAAAAGTAGAAGACATGCCTTCTCTTCCACCTTATAGCAATAGAGGGAGGGAGGTTGAGGCATACAAGATAGATGATGCCAGATGATACTTTCTTGCCAGCTTCTCACATTCTATAAGGATTGAAATCGTCGAAGCACACTAAAAATTACCCTCCCTTCATCATCTGGTGCATCAAGGAAGTGCTTTTCATCAGGTCTGCGGAATGTACGGAGTATCTGAGCATCCCATATGTCTCGAACAACACCAGGTTTATAACCAGTGTCTTTTGGAGGGGTGCACTAATGTGGAAGGTGTGATCTTGTGATATTGCTCTAAAAGTGGCTAAACCTCGACATAATTGAACATCAGACTTGAAAAACTCACCACATTCAATCACATTATCACTTGGAGCCACTTTCTTCGTCTTCCTTTTGGCCTGGAGCTGTCACTTCCACTCCATGGATTTTACTTCTGTGACAATGACGAGCTCATTCCAAAGTGCTTTTTGCACTGCCTTTGAGCAAAGGCGAATGTCGACATCAGGATGCTTTCATCTATCCTTGGCAACTTGATATGACTCGAAAAACCACTCCTCATAACCAATCATTTGAGAATTTGCAGGGTATGTATCGTCGATTGGGAATCAACCCATATTCACAGACTGTTCAATGTTTGGTATGTGTTCTACTACCTGTGGGAAAGTAGACGAGGCTTTAGGAGGATCAATGAATACCAAACCCGATGTGAAAGATAAATTTAGCTAGGCTGAAAAAGACTAGCTCCACCTATCCTTATATGCAAGGGAAGCTGAATCACAAGGACTTAATGACCAAGGCTGGTTAGAGTGCTGAGTTATCTAAGGGCGCGAGATGAATGAATGTGGCGGGGTGCGACTTATTGTTAAGTAGAGCATTGGCGGAGGATGCAAATATAGTGGTGAGTGGGTATTGGTAAGAAATGCGCTGGGGGGAGATACAACACTAAGGAAGCACAATTATTGGCAAGCAGTGCACTGGTGGAAGGTGCGACAATAGAAGGGCACAGATATTGGTAAGCAATACGCTGGCGGGAGATACGACACTAAGGGAGTGTGACTATTGGCAAGCAGTGCACTGGCACAAGATGCGACAATAGAAGGGCGCAACTATTGGCAAGCAGTGTGCTGGCACAAGATGCGACAATGGAAGAGCACAGCTATTAGCGAGGAGTGCACTGGTGCAAAGTGTGATAATGGAAGAGCACAACTATTAGTGAGGAGTGCGCTGGCGCAAGGTGCAACAATGGAAGAGTGCGACTTATTGCGAGGAGTGTGCTGATGCAAGGTGCGACAATGGAAGAGCGCGACTATTAGTAAGGAGTGCGCAAACAGAAGAAGTGTGATGACTGAGGCATGCAACTTATTAGATGACAAGTGCTACCTTGCAAAAAAGGGAACCTAGTTAGTAGTGCGCAACTGAAAGAACTCAAGTAGTGCACGCGGACACAGAGATGGCAAGGAGATTGACAATTGCACAAGACTATGAGAATTACTAGGTGACTCCGCTATGCAGCATGTCGCTATATGGAGTGCTATGTTGCTATTGGAGTGCTATGAGCAGTAGGGGAGGGATAAGGTATCTCAAGGCAATGAAAGTCAAGGATAATGATTGCAAGGTTAAGGAAGGTATAAGGAACCAATAGAGGCTATAGAGCACAACTAATGGTGACTACTTCCAAGTAAAACCTAAGGGAAGGAATTACAGTCCAAGGGAAGTAAAGTAAGTATTCCTAATCCTAGGTTTCTTATAGTAGTCAATATCCTTGTCAGAGATGGAAGGAATAGGACAAATGCGCAGTAAGAATGTAATAAGGCTGCAACACTTGTTACAAAACATGAGGCAAGGCAAAATACATACCAATGAGGTAGGATGGACTTTGGATGGACGCAAGCTTTCCTAAGGGAGTTCCAAAGCATGAGAACTAATGCGCAGGTATGCATGCAGCATGGGAATGCGCGCGCGAGTCCATAGAGCGCGGGAATGTGTCGCTAGATGAGCGCTAAGTGCAGGAAAGCATCGCTATTAGAGCGCAAGTGTAGAACTGCTCTATAACACTTTACTGAGAGAATCTGATAGCACCAAAAGCATGGGAATAGCACAGGATATGGTGCAGGAACATGGATAGCACTGCAGGAAGTGTGCTCATGGCATGGGAAAGTGCGTACTAAGTGTCGGACAAGGATTATAGCTAAAACAAGTGAGGGCTGACAATAGGCAGGTAGTGAATGGTATCAGAAGTTCAGCTATTGAGACCTATATGAAAATATAGGGTTCTACAGCCCAGCAGGAATTATATTGTCACACCGACGTCGGACCGAATTCTGCATAAGTGCACGACAAGCGATGGCAGCCATGGGAATTTGTTTTGCTACATTGTGATTATCAAGGGACAAGTGAGTGTAAGCGCTGATATCTGCCCAGTGCTAATGTGATTGTCACACTGACACAACAAAGTCTTGGATGCAAGAACTCTTCTGTTTATCTTCAAAGTGAGGCAAGAGGTCCATGTAGGTTGATTTCATGCAGGCCGAATTCTCTGTTCAGTCCTCGAAGTCAAACTGGGGACTTGGGGAATTGACCTTGAAACAGAGACCTAATCCTTTGTGTACATCCAAAGTTGAAGAAGGCGTGGGCGGTGCCAGTGATTTTCCACTAAGCAAGACTGGATCAAATACATGCAAAACTTGGGTGGGCATAGCTTCTGCTGGAGCCAACCCATGCTTTGCTTTGCTCCTTTGATGGGCTGCATGCTCTTTCGCACCAAGATATTTTGCTCAAACAGGAAAGCCTGTCACCAAGTCAATGCTTGTTTCTGGAAAGCATTCTGCACAGATGCAGAGCTTTTGAGAAGACGGCTTGCAGAAGAAATTGCCTTGGGAATAGGCGATGCATGACATATGCACGATCATGTCAGGAAAGGAGTGAGAAAGCCATATAGAAGTTCGAGAGGAATCTGGAAAGGGGTCATGAATCTGCCACATGTGCATTGTGCACCCTCCAGTCAGGAACTCACCAGCTGAAAATATGTTTCACCCGGGCATGTACAGATCTCATCAATAATATTACTGAATAGGAACCTCTGTGATTGATTAACATTTCAACAAACACCCTTTTTCCAGATGGCCAATTTCTCTTAGGTCTGCAGAAGTGGGATTTGCATTGTGTTATCAGTGGTTTGCGTGACTTTCTGTTTTTTTGTCCTTATCAACTAGCACCATCCCCTCTGTATCATGAGCTCAAGAATGTGTTCAAATTCTATGGCTCAACTCCCAGGGCCGAAATATCAGACTTTCTATAGAGCTATTTGGAGTAGTTAAATTTGCAAATTGTGGTGCATGGTATCACAGACAAGAGTATGGTGGGGAGGATGACTAAGTGTGTGTGTCCCTGTGGCTGTGCAACAACTGTTTGCTGTGTGGGTTGACGAGTGGAGGCTGATACATGGGAAAGAAGCCAGCAGGAATGTTGGCGTCAATGATTGTGTGAAGGTGCAGCACAATATACCTGCAAGGCTTGGGTAAGCAGAATACTTAGGGCCCGTTCGGCAACCTCTTGTTTCGTTTGTTTGGGTTTGTTTCATTTTGAAACAGACGGACGTTGAAGTGAAACGGATGCTCCCACGGGTGTCACACACTGTCACACATGTAGATAATCAATGATAACCATCAGTTTGCTGCTCGAGCTCTACAACTACTACTAGTATGACTTCATCACGGAAGAGAAAGGCCCTCAAAGCCTCTCTTAAGGCAACCCACACCCGCAGAAAGAGAGCTGCAGTGCTAGCTGCTGCAGTGGCAGTGGCCACCTTGCCCTATTTTGACAAGATTCCCCAGCACAACTCTATCTTGACGGGCCATTCATGGGTCCAGGAGCTCTTATTAGGACATCCCCGTCGCTTTCATAATATGATGGGACTTTCCAAGCCAGTATTTTGCCGATTGCTCCATGAACTCGGTCAATATGCAGACCTTGCACATTCAAGATATATCTCTTCTGAAGAACAGCTTGCCATTTTTCTTTGAATCTGCCGTACTGGGAGTACAAATCGGGACATGCAAGAACGTTTCCAGCACAGTGCAGATACTATTTCAAAGTGAGTGCCCAATATTACTATTTAAAATGCAGCAGGATTAATTTATCACTGTATTAGGATTTTTCTTCGTCTTCTAGACATGGTAGTATCACCACACTTTTATCAGCGCTATGTCAACCTACCACCCAATGACATAGTCCCCCCTGAGATTCGCAGTAATCCCAAGCTCTACCCATTTTTTCAGCACTGTCGGGGCGCAATTGATGGGATGCACATTGATACTTTTGTTTCCAATGATGCCCTGACTGCTCGCTACCACAATCGAAAGGGCCGCCTCTCACAAAATGTCCTCGCTGCATGCACATTTGACATGCGCTTTTCATATGTCCTTGCAGGATGGGAGGGAAGTGCAGCTGACAGCCGCATATACAATGATGCTTGGCAAACTGACTTTCCCATCCCCCCGAATCTCTGCTACCTTGCTGATGCAGGGTTTCCATTATGTGACTCACTCCTGGTTCCATATCGTGGTGTATGCTATCACCTCAAGGAATGGGGCCGTTCAAGTCAAAGGTATGATTTTTTTCTATTGATCAACCATTTAAAAAATGCTGAAAAATAACTAGACCAAAGAATCGCCAAGAACTATTCAACCTACGACATGCCCAGGCCCGAAATGTTATTGAACGCATTTTTGGTGTGGTGAAGCGTCGATTCCGGCTAATGGTTGCTGCCCCAGAATACAGCCTTGTGGTACAGACAAAGCTGGTTCCTGCCCTCTGTGTCTTACACAATTTCATCTGTGTTCACGATCCAGATGATAATGAGGAAGGAGATGAGGAGAGAGAGATGGGCACTAATCAGGCTGTTCAGGCTGTACCAGAGGATTTCGGTCATCAAATCATGCCAGCAGAAAGGACAAGGGCAGGACAAAAACACGATGATATAGCAGAAGCAATGTGGGCTCAGTATATTGAGTATACTGCAAATGAGAACTAGGAAAAGCTGTCTACATTTTTCCGAGTTCAAGACGAATGTACATAGAACGGAGAGGGACATCTGAAATGGCAGTGTAGGCATCTGCAATAGCTACATCCTTGGTAAATAGAGCAACAACCTTGGCACGTTCGTCAGAAGATAAGGAAGCATCAGTACAAACAGCCTGGATGGCATTAATACGACGTTTCAGAGTACTGGGAACATCATTGAGAAAAATTAGTAGGAGTAGTGAAAGATGTAGCAACAGACTCGAGAGCATCCGCTACTCCAAGAATTGCTGCAGGACCAGTCAGCTTTGCATGGGAACATTTTTTATGGACTCCGGTTGAAGTTGGTGATACTGAAGGAGCACGTCCACGTTTTGGAACACGTGGAGTGTGCAAAATAGGTGCAGACTGGTGTAAATTTGAGTCAGACAATGAAGCAAGCAAGTAGATGTACATACCACTTTCTTGTCAGCTGATTCAGACTCACCATCCTCACCTACAAAGACATCATCCTCGTCATCGAGAACAAGTGTGCTTGGCCATGGAGGGCTCGTCTCGTGTCCAACACTATTGATGTGTAGTGCCCCATCACCCGTGGCATGACACCCATCCACGAGCACAATGATGTCATCATAGAGGGGAAATGGAGTCAAACGCCAAACCTTGGCTTTGGGATGAGCCTAAACAGCAATTTAGTCAAGAAATGAACGAAATATGAAAGCTTACTTTGAGGTAATCATCCCACACTTTGTCACTGGCAATAACAATCTTTCTCATCTCGTCCCATCCAAATCCAGACAGCTCTCGTAGTTTTTGGACAACAAGACAGTTGGCCTTCAACTATAAACAATAAATCAGCATGAAAGTGGAGGAAAAATGCTACTTACAGTGGCCCAACGACGCAAGCAACTTTTCGAAGTTTTTGGAGCACCCCCACTGGTTTTGTGGCTGTCTTTGAGGGCCTTAGCAGCAGCTGTAAATCCTGCAGACTTGAAGGTGCCATTATCAGCCGAGTTTCCATCAGCAAAAGTCTTGAGAGAGTCAAGGAGTGTTGCATCATCTCCCGAGAGCCACTTTGCATTTCGTGGAATCTTCCTGGTACTGACAGCCTGATCTTGAGGTTCCTGCAGTGAATTGATGTTCTCCTTGGTATCTGACGAGAGAGATATTGCCATGGTAGTAGACTGGTAGTAGTTGACAGAGTAGGGACAGTGGGATATTTGATTGACTAGAGCAAGCAAACGAGTACTAGTGCAACGCCGCATTATGCAGCATGACAGATATCTAGCGAAACGAACACATTGCCGAACACATTTTTTCGTTTCAAATGAAAATGGACGCAAACGGACAAAAACAAATGAAATGGACGCAAACAAATGGTTGCCGAATGGGCCCTAAGCAGTATTCATGGCTTGCCAAAGGTCATGTGAGGAGGTCACATGATAGCTGAGTTGAATTTTGAATTTTGAATTTTGCTGTCCAAACAGAGCATAATGCAGAACTTCCTGAAGGAGGGTGTGAAAGCTGATGTGGTCTACTTATATAAGCTTCGAACTTGCAGAGCGCATTTCATTGTTGGTGGGCTTCCTGGAAGGCCACCATGTGTATTCAGTATGCATTTGAGACTGCTCCAATGGTGGGCTTCCAGGAAGGCCACCATTTGCATTCAGTATACATTTAAGACTGCTTCAATGGTGGGCTTCCTGGAAGGCCACCATTTGCATTCAGTATGCATTTTGAGACTGCTTCAATGGTGGGCTTCCAGGAAGGCCACCATGTGCATTCAGTATACATTTGAGACTGCTCTGATGGTGGGCTTCCTGGAAGGCCATACTTTATAGCAGTGATATATCTACAAGTGCTTTGATCAGGACTTTCAGGGTACTTTTGTGACACTTCCAGAACTTTTGTGACGCTTTCAGAGTGCTTTCAGAGTGCCTTTGGGGCGCTTTCAGGGCGCTTTGATATAGCTTTCAGGACGCTTTCAGGGCGCTTTCAGGGCGCTTTGATAGAGCTTTGAGAGTGCTTGCAGAGCTTTCAGAGCGCTTTGAAAGTGCTTGCAGAGCTTGTTGCATGCCTATATAAGGCAGGATTATGCTTTCCATCCAGCTGGAGCTCTTGCCCACGGCTCCAAATGAGGCAAGTCGAAGCTTTCCTCCTGCCTTGTATGGCAGGAGCTCTCTGCCCCCCACACTGGGAGGCAAGATTTAGATTATTAG
>Ga0310811_10000223_pt1 | contig 81719 bp, 76 predicted proteins | sample YCmetagenome_FD_207642 | JGI IMG/M metagenome (GOLD analysis project Ga0310811, IMG submission 207642) | Soil microbial communities from experimental microcosm in Duke University, North Carolina, United States - YC | ecosystem: Engineered > Artificial ecosystem > Soil microcosm > Unclassified ... | reverse complement strand
CGCAGAATGCTGATTGCCGTGCCCGCGGCCTTGAGGTCGCGCACCGGCTGCTGTTCGGTCAGTTCGAAACGGATATAGCGCGGGGCCAGGCCGGATTGCGCCCGCACCGCCTCGATCCGCGCCATCAGCTGCGGATGCAGCATGGCGTCGAGCGGCAGATTGAAGGCAATCGACAGGAAGCTGCGCTCGAACTGAAACGCCTTATATTCCGCCAGGGCGGCACTCATGATGCACGAGGTCAGGTGCATCGAGCGGTCGGCCCCCCGCATGGCGTGAATGACCGCATCGGAGCCCACCGTGCCGTCGCCGGCTTCGGCCCGGGCCAGGATCTCTACGTAGGCCGGGCGCAGGTCAGCCAGTCTGACGATCGGCTGGTAATAGATGCGTAGTGACGCGATGAACGCGTGATCGGATCGCATTATCAGAAGCGTCTAAAAAATAGAGCATGTGAGAAAAAATTCCCCATGCCCTAGGCATTAACAACTTTCCGAGAAAGATGCGACCGAAAACTGTAAAAGTCAGCTTGATTTTACTTTTGGCAAAGTGCTGGTGCGGCGCAGTTTACGATCGCCCAGGAACAGCAGGATCGGCGCGGCGATAAAGATCGATGAGGACGTGCCGACCAGGATGCCGAACAGCATAACCCAGGCGAAACCCGACAAGGCCGCGCCGCCGAACAAGGCCAGCGGCAAGGCGGCCAGAAACACCGTGCTGGAGGTGCCCAGGGTGCGGTTCAAGGTCTCGTTGATCGACAGATCGATCAGCTCGCGCAAATTCATGGATTTGTATTTGCGCAGATTCTCCCGCACGCGGTCGTAGACCACGACCTTGTCATTGGTGGAATAGCCGATGACGGTGAGAATCGCGGCGATGGTCACGAGGTCGAAAGGAATGCGCGTGATGACCATGAAACCGATCGTCTTGGTCGTATCCAGCAGCAGCGTGGTCACCGCGCCGACCGCGAACGGCCATTCGAAGCGGAACCAGATATAGGCCAGGATCATCACGAAGCTGAGGCCCAACGCTTCCAGCCCCTGGGAGAAGAGCTGTGCGGAGACCGAGGCGCCGATCGCCTGCGTGCTGAGGATCTTGGCGTTCGGCGCCGCCGTGGCCAAAGCGGTCTCGACTTCGGAGATGGCGGTTTGCGTGGCCTGCGCGTTGGCGCGGCTTTCCAGGCTGATCAGCACGCCGGTTCCACCTTGGCCGAAGCTCTGCAACGCGGCATCGCCAAGGCCGGCCTGGGCGAGGGCGGCGCGCAGTTGCGGGAAATTCGCAGGTTGCTCGGTCCGCACCTGCAGCACCACGCCGCCGCGGAAATCCAGGCCCAGATTGAGGCCGGGATGGAAGAACAGCAGCACCGAGGCGGCGGACAGCACTGCCGAGACGATCAACCCGGCGAAGCGGCCGTTCATGAAGCGAATCGTCGTCCCGTCGGGGACGAAGCGGAACATCGGTTTTACGAACATGGTCGGTCTTTCAGACGACGGGGAGCGAGGAGGGGCGGCGCGCGATGTACCAGCGCGAGGTGATCAACCGGACCAGCACCGTGGCGGTGAACATGGTGGTGACGATGCCGACGCAGATGGTCACGGCAAAGCCGCGCACCGGCGGCGAGCCGAAGATGAACAGGGTGATGTGCGCGAGCAGCGTCGTCACGTTACTGTCGATGATCGTGCCGTAAGCGCGCTTGTACCCGGCCTCGAGCGCGGCGAGCGGCTTGCGGCCGGCCTTCGTCTCCTCGCGCACGCGCTCGTTGATGAGCACGTTGGCGTCCACCGCCATGCCGAGCGTGAGCAGGATGCCGGCCATGCCGGGCAGCGTCAGCGTGGCGCCCATGGCCGAAAGGATCGCCAGCATGATGACGAGGTTGAGCACCAGCGCGATGTTCGCGAACCAGCCGAACAGGCCATAGAACAGGCCCATGAAGCCGAGCACCAGGATCAGGCCGGCGGCCAGCGCGAGCGCGCCGTTGCGGATCGCGTCGGCGCCGAGTTCCGGGCCCACGCTCTGCTCCTCGACGATGTTCAGCGGCGCGGGCAGGGCGCCGGCGCGCAGCAGCAGCGCAAGGTTAGTCGCTGATTGCGCGGTGAATTGGCCGTTGATCATGCCGCTGCCGCCGGTGATCGGCTCCTGGATCACCGGCGCCTCGATGACCTTGCCGTCCAGCACGATGGCGAACAGCTTGCCGACATTGGCGGTGGTGACATCCGCGAACTGGCGGGCGCCAACCGAGTTCAGGGAGAAATTCACCACCCATTGCCCAGTCTGCGGGTCGGTGGAGGCCTGGGCGTTGTCGAGTTCGGCGCCGTCCACCGCGACGGTGGAGAATACATCCATGGTCTGCTGCGGGTTGCTGGCCAGCGGCAGCTGCTCGTCGCCGAGCGGCACGTTCGGCCCGGGCGCGGCATTCTCATCCACCAGTTGGAACGTCATATGCGCGGTGGTGCCGATCAGCGTGCGCACGCGCTCCGGGTCGGAGATGCCGGGCAGCTGCACCACGATTTCGTCGGTTCCCTGCCGGGCGATGGTCGGGTTGAGCACGCCGGAACCGTCGATGCGGCGCTGGATGATGGTGATGGATTGCTCCACCGCCTGTGACCTGCGGGCCGCCAGCGCGGCCTGCGGGATGGTGAGATAGGCAGTGGCGCCGGAAACGGAGACCGCGAGCTCGGCCTGGCCGGTATTGGGGGCGTAGGTCACGAGCTTGGCGAGCGCCGTCTGGGCGGCCTGGGCATCGCCTGCATTGAGCAGGTCGATCTCGACACGGTGCTCAGCTTGGTTCACCCGCAGCCCGGTATAGCCGAGTCCGGCGCCGCGCATCGTCTGGCGCGCCTGGTCGAGCAATGAATTCAGCTCCTGCTTCTCCACGGCCTGGAAATCGATCTGCAGCAGAAGATAGCTGCCGCCGCGCAGGTCGAGGCCGAGATGCACCTGGGGCCAGGGCAGAAAGCCCGGCAGACCTCCCGGCCTGGCGGCCAGATTCGGCAGGCTCAGCAGGATGCCGAGCACGCAGATCAGCAGGATCCCTAAACTCTTGGCTCGCGTAAAATACAGCACGGTGGCTCCGAACTCTTGGAAACGTTTGCGGTATGGCCGCGCTCCCGGTTGCGCGCAACCCCGGCGGGCGATACCAGCACATTATGGCACAAGGCTTGAACGTCGGATTGATCGGGGCGGGGCATTTCGGCCGCTACCACGCGCTGAAGCTCGCAGGGGCGAAGCGCGCCAAACTGGTCGGCCTGGCCGACCCGGACGCCGAGCGCGCCAAGGCGGTGGCCTGGGAAGCAGGCTGCCCGGTGCGTAGCGTCGAGGAATTGCTGGCGGTCGCGGACGCGATCATCATCGCCGCCCCGGCGGAGTTTCATTACGATCTGGCCGCCCGCGCGCTGCGCGCCGGCAAGCATGTTCTGGTGGAAAAGCCGATCGCCGCGACGCTGGACCAGGCGGTGGAACTGGCCGGCATTGCGCGCCAGACCGGCTTGGTCCTGCAGGTCGGGCATCTCGAGCGGTTTTCGGCGGCGCATGGCGCGCTCACCGCGCGCATGGGCACGCCGCTTTATATCGAGGCCGTGCGCATCGCCCCGTTCAAGCCGCGGGGCACCGACGTGTCGGTGATCCTCGACCTGATGATCCACGATCTCGACCTGATCCTGGCCCTCACCGATGCGCCGATCCTGCATGTGGACGCGGTGGGCGCGCCGGTGGCCAGCGCCCATGACGACATCGCCAATGCCCGCATCCGCTTCACCAACGGCGCGGTGGCGACGATCACCGCCAGCCGCATTTCCCTGAAGACCGAGCGCAAGATGCGGATTTTTTCGCGCACCGGCTACCTGTCCGTGGATTTCGCGGCGCGCAAGCTCAGCCTGGTGGGGCGGGGCATCGGCATGAAACTGCCGGGCTTTGAGGAGTTCGGCGTCGAGCAGGCCGGCTGGCAGGACCATGACGCGCTGGCCGCCGAGCATGAGGCCTTCTTCGCCTCGGTGCTGGACGGCGCACCGGTGGTCGTGGATGCCGAAGCCGGACGCCGCGCGCTGGAAGCGGCCTTGGCGGTGAGCGCCGCGATCGCGGAAAGCCGGGCCATGGCGGAAGCCTCCGGCCTGGTAGGGCCTTTCATCCCAGCTTAAGAAAGCAGCCGCTTTTTGAAAAAAGCGGCGCAAAAACTTTTATTTACGCTGGGTCATGGGCAGTGTCGCCGAAAACGCCCATGATCCAGAGTCAATAAAGTTTTTTTGCTACTTTTTGTTCACAAAAAGTAGCGCTTTCTTTTCATTCTTCAGTCCACGAACCCCTCGCGCGCGGCGGATCGTTTGTTGCGCAGATGCTTGAACAGCAGGTCGCTCAGTTCGGCGCCGGCGCGGCGGCGCAGGGCGTCGAGAATGGCCTCATGTTCGCGCACCGCTTCAGCCCAGCGGTCGCGCTTGCCGTCCAGGTTGGCGGCATAGCGCAGCCGCCTGATCTGCCCGGCCACGGTGGCGTACATGGCGGCGAGCGCGCGGTTGCCGGCGGCGTCGACGATCTTCTGATGGATTTCCTGGTTGCAGCGGAAATATTCGTGCAGGTCGCGGCGCAAGTAGAAGCCGTACATCTGGTGGTGCAGCGCCTCGATTTCGGCATATTGCGCTGCGCTGATCGATTCGCAGGCGAGCCGGCCGGCCAGCGCTTCGAGTCCGCCCATCAGGTCGAACAATTCCCGATAGTCTTCGTCCCTCAGGGTCCGCACCCGCGCGCCGCGGTTGGGCAGCAGATCGACCAGCCCTTCCGAGGCGAGCACCTTCAGCGCCTCGCGCAACGGCGTGCGGGAGACGCCAAATTGCGTGCAAAGCTCCCGTTCGGGGATCCGCGCGCCATCACTCAGATTGCCCTCGACGATATAGTCGCGCAACCGTGACAGAACCTCGTCATGCAGCGAGGTTTTGCCGGGTTCGTGGCGCGTTTCCGGCGGGATGATTGCGGTGATCTCCGCAGTCGCGGGCAGGATTTTTGTGTCGGACATGGCGCTTTATAGCGTTCTTCTTATAATGCGTCGATCATTTGCGCCCAAATTTGCATGCAAAAATTGCTTTTCTTTCGTTCAAAATAAATGCATTGTAGGGGAAGCCATCACCAGTTTGCGGAAGGAGGAACTCCATGAGTCATCCACAAGGTCAGCATTTTTTGCAGATTCCGGGCCCGAGCCCCGTGCCGGAGCGCGTCATGCGCGCCATGGACCGTCAGGTCATCGACCATCGCGGTCCGACCTTCCAGGAGCTCGGCAAGGAGGTGCTGGCGGGCTGCCAGCAGATTTTCAAGACCAAACAGCCCGTGATCGTTTTCCCGTCCTCGGGCACCGGTGCCTGGGAAGCGGCGATCGTCAACACGCTGTCGCCCGGTGACAAGGTGCTGATGTGCGAGACCGGGCATTTCGCCACGCTGTGGCAGCAGATGGCCAAGCGCTGGGGCCTGGAGGTCGAGTTTCTCCCCGGCGACTGGCGCCGCGGCGCCGACCCGGCGGCGATCGAGGCCAAGCTGGCCGCCGACAAGGCGCACAGCTTCAAGGCCGTGATGGTCGTGCATAACGAGACCTCCACCGGCGCCACCAGCCGCGTCGCCGCGATCCGCAAAGCCATCGACAATGCCAACCACCCAGCCTTGTTCCTGGTGGACACCATTTCCTCGCTCGGCTCGGTGGATTTCCGCCATGACGAATGGGGCGTGGACGTCACCGTTAGCTGCTCGCAGAAAGGCTTGATGCTGCCGCCCGGCCTCGGCTTCAACGCGATTTCCGAGAAAGCGCGCGCGGCCGCGAAAACCAACAAGATGCCGCGCTCTTATTGGGACTGGGAAGAAATGCTCAAGCCCAACGCCAGCGGCTTCTTTCCCTACACGCCGGCGACGACGCTGCTCTACGGCCTGCAGGAATCCATCGCCATGCTGCTCGAGGAAGGGCTGGACGAGGTGTTCCTCCGCCACCGCCGGCTGGCGGCCGCTACCCGCGCCGCCGTGCGCCATTGGGGGCTGGAAGTGCTGTGCGTCGAGCCGTCGGAATACTCGCCGGTGCTCACCGCCGTGCTGATGCCGGAAGGCCACGATGCCGACCGCTTCCGCAAGATCACGCTGGAGAAGTGCAACCTGTCGCTCGGCACCGGGCTGGCCAAGGTCGCCGGCAAAGTGTTCCGCATCGGCCATCTCGGCGAATGCAACGAAACCGTGCTGCTGGGTGCCCTGGCGGGTGTGGAGCGCGGCCTGGGCGCGGCCGGCGTGCCGCACCAGCCGGGCGGCGTGACCGCGGCGATCGCCGATCTCGCGGGGCGCAACGATGCCGAGGCGTCGCTCGGCAAGGCCGCCTAACACCAATTTTCGCTCACCGCGCGGGGTTCCGGCCCCGCGCGGGTTCACGCTTCAAAACGACTTCAAAATCAACAGACGGGACTGAACATCGTAAGCCAATAGATCGAACATCAATGCGACCGGAAAAACCGGCGCTGAAAAGAACGCACGGGAGGAAATAAGCATGAAACCAAGAATGAAAGCGACAAACGTCGTGCTCGCGCTGCTCTGCGCGATGTATTTCATCACCTATATCGACCGCGTGAATGTCGGCACGGCCGCGAGCGGCATCCAGCACGATCTACATCTGTCCAACACGGAACTCGGCCTGGTCTTTTCGGCCTTCGCCTATCCGTATCTGCTGTTCCAGATTGGCGGCGGCTGGATCGCCGACCGGTTTGGGGCGCGACGAACCTTGTTCTGGGGCGGTTTGATCTGGGCGGCGGCGACGGTCGGCACCGGCCTTGTCGGCGGCCTTGGTTCGCTGTTTCTGTTCCGCTTCCTGCTCGGGTTTGGCGAAGGCGCGACGTTCCCGACCGCAACTCGGGCCATGCAAAGCTGGGTGCCGAAACCCAAGCGTGGCTATGCGCAGGGACTGACCCATGCCTTCTCCCGGCTCGGCACCGCGGTCACGCCGCCGGTCATCGCATTGCTGATGGTGCTGTTCAGCTGGCGCCTTTCCTTCGTCATTGTCGGCGCTGTCAGCTTCGCCTGGGTTCTGGTCTGGTTCTGGTATTTCCGGGACGACCCGAAAGAGCATCCTTCGATCACATCAGAGGAATTGCACAGTTTGCCGCCGCGCCCGGTGCTGCCGAGCGAAAAGCCGAAAGTGCCCTGGGGCGCTCTGATCCGCCGCATATGGCCGGTTACGGTGACCTATTTCTGCTATGGCTGGGGACTTTGGCTTTATCTGAACTGGATCCCGCTTTTCTTCAAGAACAACTACCATATGAACCTCCAGCATTCGGCCTTGTTCTCTTCCAGCGTGTTTTTCGCCGGTGTGGTCGGCGATACGCTGGGCGGAATGATCTCGGATGGGTTGCTGCGCGCCACCGGCAATGTGCGCCTGGCCCGGATCGGGGTGATCGTGGTCGGCTTCCTCGGGGCGCTTGTCTCGCTAGTGCCGATTTTCTTTGTTCACAGCACCGATACGGTGGCGCTCTGCCTTGCCGGCGCGTTCTTCTTCGGCGAGCTGGTGATCGGGCCGATCTGGTCGGTGCCGATGGACATTGCACCGAAATATTCCGGCACGGCGGCGGGGCTGATGAATAGCGGTTCGGCATTCGCGGCCATCGTGTCGCCGCTGACCGCCGGTTTTGTCATTGATGTCACCGGCAACTGGTATCTGCCCTTCCTCATGACCATCGCGGTGCTGTTGCTCGGGGCGGGCTGTGCTTTCCTGATGCGGCCGGAACAACCGTTCGACGAGCCGTTGCTGAGTGCGGCCGCGGTAAAACCCGCCGCGGCGGAGTGAAGGAAGCGAAATCCTTTGTTTTTCCCGGGCTCGGCTGGTTTCGAGGCCACGGGCCCGGAGAAACAAAGATTTTGCACTGTTCGTGTCGCGGAGGGCGTTAGTGCCAGGAGCGGCAGGTTAGTCCGTCAGGCCTTTATTTGAGGGTTTCGGCGAAGCCGGCCCGCTCCACCTCTTCAGCCTTGTGGCGCAAATGCGTTTTCAGCACCAAGGCCAGCATGGCGCCGTCGCGCCGTTGCAAGGCGTTGAGCATCGCTTCATGTTCGAGCATTGCCGTGCGCCAATGCGCCTGGGTCATCGGCGCCACGTAACGGGCCCTGCGGATGCGTGTGTTCACCCCGTCATAGAGGCCAACCAGCACCGGATTGTCAGAAGCCTTCACAATCGCCTCATGGATCGCGCGGTTGCAGGCGTAATAAAGCTCCATCGCCCCCGCCGCGAAATGCCGCGCCATCTCCGCATGCAAAGAGGCAATGCGGGCAATATCTTCCTCGGAAATGCGCTGGCAGGCGAGTTCTCCAGCGGCCGACTCCAGGGCTGCTGAGACATCGAACAGGTCACGCACATCCTTCATCGTCAGCTTTGCGGCGCGGGCGCCGCGATGCGGCAGCAACACCACATGGCCCTCGGCGGCGAGCACTTTCAGGGCCTCGCGCAGAGGCGTGCGGGAGATACCGAGTTCCGCGCAGAGCGTCTGCTCCTGGATGCGGCTGCCAGGAGCAATCTGCCCCTCGATCAGCAGCGTGCGGAGCCGTGAGATGGTGTCTTCATGAAGCATTCTGGGTCTCTAGCAGGACTGGCCTGTTGGCGCATCTGAGAATTTTGAATTCAAAATTGGCCTAGATTGTAAATAAAACTTGACTCAAACGCGGTATTTCGTGCTTTTTGCATTCAATACAGATCGCGCAAAAATATCGAGGGACGCAAAAATGCAGCACGAAAACCAGGCCGGCGCGGCGGCGCCGGGCAAGCCATACGGGCCCCTGACCGGACTCACGGTTGTCGATATGTCGCATGTCATGGCCGGGCCGATGTGCGGCATGCTGCTTGCAGACATGGGCGCCGACGTCATCAAGCTGGAAAAATATCCCGGCGGCGATGACACGCGTCGTTCCACCCCGCCTTCCATCGCGGGTGAGCCGGCTGCGTTCATGGTGATGAATCGCAACAAGCGCGGCATTGTACTGGATCTGAAAGCAGAAGCGGGGCGCGAGGCGTTGCTGCGCCTGGTCGGCAACGCGGACATCGTCATCGAGAATTACCGCAAGGGGGCGCTGGATAAGCTCGGGCTGGGCTATGAGACGCTGCAGGCGCGCAACCCGAGACTGATTTTCTGCAGCATTTCCGGCTTCGGTCGGACCGGCCCTTATGCCGATCGCGGCGGGTTCGACCTGATCGCCCAGGGCATCAGCGGCGTGATGAGCGTGACCGGCGAGGGGCCGGGCCGCGCGCCGGTGAAGGTGGGGCCCCCGATTGCCGATATCGGCGCCGGATTGCTGGCCACCATCGGGATTCTCGCCGCGCTGTACAACCGGCAACAGACCGGCCTGGGGCAGATGGTGGACACATCCCTGCTCGAAGCCGGCATTTCTTTCCTGCATTGGCCGGCGGCGATTGCCTTCGCCACCGGGGCGGCGCCGGGTCCGCTCGGCTCCGGACATCCGTTGATGGCACCGTATCAGGCGTTTCGTACCGCTGACCTGCCGATCACGCTGGGGGCAGCGAACGACAATAATTGGCGCCGGCTGCTGCAGGTTTTGCAAGCGCCCGCTCTCGCAGAGGATGAGCGTTTTGCCAGCAATGGCGGGCGTATGGCCCATCTGCCGGAACTGGCGGCGCGGCTGGAGGCGATTTTCATGACCCGGAAATCGGCAGAATGGCTGGCGGCTTTGGATGCGGCCGGCGTGCCGGCCGGGCCGGTGCTGAACGTGTTGCAAATGGCCGACGACCCGCAAGTGCAGGCGCGGCAGATGATCGTGGAAACCGCGCATCCCGTCGCGGGGCCGGTGAAAGCGCTCGGCCTGCCGATCAAATTTTCCGCGACCCCGGGCGAGGTGCGGCGGCCGGCGCCTTTGTATGGCGAGCATACCGGCGAAGTGCTGCGCGAGCACGGTTTTTCCGAAGCGGAAATCTCGGCTCTGCTCGAGTCCAAGGCGGCTTTTGCGCCGGCAGAGTTACAAAAGGCCGCGGAGTAAGCGCAATGGAACAGCAAGATTCAGAAATCCTCTATGAAGTCCGCGACGACATCGGTTACGTCACCTTCAACCGCCCGGCGGCACGCAACGCATTCACCTTCGGCATGTACGAGACATTGGTGAAAATCTGCGCCGAGGCGCCCGGCCAGGGCGTGAAAGCCTTGGTGCTTACCGGGGCGGGCGATAAGGCCTTTGCCGCAGGGACGGACATCAACCAGTTCCGCGCCTTCAAGACGCCGCAAGATGCGATCGATTATGAACGGAGGATCAATGGCGTGTTGGACGCCATCGAGACCTGCCAGGTGCCGACCATCGCCGCCATTTGTGGCGCCTGTACCGGCGGCGGCGCAGGGATCGCTGCCGTATGCGATTTGCGCATCGCGACGACGGATATGAAATTCGGTTTTCCGATCGCGCGTACGCTGGGCAACTGCCTCTCCACCGAAAATTACGCACGGCTCACCGGGCTCATGGGCGCGGCACGGGTGAAGGAAATAATTTTCACCGCCCGGTTGATCGAGGGCCCGGAAGCGAAAGCCATCGGCTTTGTCTCGGAGCTTTTGGAGACGAAGGAAGCTCTTCTGTCCCGTGCCACGGAACTCGCGCAGACCATCGCGCAACACGCGCCCCTCACATTGCGCGTGACCAAGGAGGCCTTGCTGCGGATTGGCCAGTTGTCGCGCATCGACGCCGAGGGACTCGTGCTCACTTGCTATATGAGTGAGGATTTTCGCGAAGGCATGGATGCTTTCCTCACCAAGCGCAAACCGCAATGGCGCGGGAGGTAAGTAAGGAAGGGCTTCTTTTTTGGAAAAAGGAAGCAAAAAACGTCTTTAAACCGGGCCGCGTTGGTGTCGCTGCCACGGGCTCAAACGAACAAAATCGGCCAATTTAACACTAACAAAAAAGAGTAGGGAAAATGTCCACTGCCCAATTTCTGTTGAACAAGATGATGCCGGTCTGGCTCGTCGTTTGTGGCCTGCTCGGTTACGCCGCGCCGCAGACCTTTGTCGTTTTCGCGCATTTCTCCATTTATTACCTCGCCGGCGTGATCCTGCTGATGAGCCTGACGCTGACGCTGGACGCATTGAAGCCGGTGCTCACCAAGCCCGGCCCGCTCTTGGCCGGCTTCGTGATCAAATGGGTGACGGTGCCGTTGGTGGCGGTCCTTGCCGCGCATGTCGTTTATGCCAGCCAGCCGCAATTGGCCGCAGGCACGATTCTCGATGGCGCGACGCCGGCGGGTGTTACCTCCAACCTCTTCACCTTCCTGGCCAATGGCACGGTGGCGCTGGCGATCGCGCTCACCTTCGTCCACACATTGCTTTCGCCGCTGCTCACGCCGGCGCTGACCTCAGTGTTCGCGCATAAATATGTGCATGTCGATTTCTTCGCGCTGCTGCATCAGATGTTGACGATGGTGCTGCTGCCGTTGGTGGTGGGGATCGCGCTGCGCGCCGCGATGGGGCCGAAGCGCATCCTGGCGGTCAAGCCCTTCCTGCCGATGGCCTCCGCGATTTTGCTGTATTGCCTGTGTCTGGGCCTGGTCGCCGCCGCGGAGCCGGCGATTGCCAAGAACCTGTTGTGGATTCCGATCATCGCGGTGACCACCTCGGTGCTCTGCGTGATCAACCTCGTGGTCGGCTATTTCCTGGCCCGCGCCCTGCGGCTCTGCGAGGCGGATGCGCGCGCGATCATGTTCGATGCCGGCGTGTATAATTCCGGCCTCGGCGCGGTGCTCGCGACGGTGAATTTCGGCGCGTTCGCGGCCTTGCCGGCACTGCTGAACACATTGATGAACATGATCATCGGTTCATCGCTCGCCACTTACCTGCATGGCAAACCGATGGTTTCTGACGTCGTGGTGCCGGAGTCGGACACCGCGCCTGCCGAATAAGAGGAAGGCTACTTTTTGTGAACAAAAAGTAGCAAAAAAACTTTATTTATGCTGGGCCATGGGCGTTGGCGCCGACACAGCCTCAGGCCCAGCGTAAGCAAAAGTTTTTGCGCCGCTTTTTTCCTTATCCGAGCTGCTTCTTAACCGCCTCGTTCACCAGCGCCGGGTTGCCCTTGCCGGCCATGGCCTTCATCACCTGGCCGACGAAGAAGCCGAACAATTTATCCTTGCCGGACTTATATTCGGCCACCTTGTCCTGGTTGGCGGCCAGCACGGCGGTGACGGCTTGGTCGATGGCGCCGGTGTCGGTCACCTGGCGCAGCCCCTTGGCCTCGACGATGGCGGACGGCGAGGCGCCGGTTTCGACCATTTCCTCGAACACGTCCTTGGCGATGCGGCCATTGATCGTCTGGTCGGAGATCAGGTCGAGCAGCTGCCCGAGTGCCAGGGCCGAGACCGGCGAGGTTTCGATGGTCTTGCCGGTACGGTTCAGCGCCGCGAAGAAATCGCCCGAGATCCAGTTGGCCGCCAGCTTGGCGTCGCGGCCCTTGGCCACGCTCTCATAGAAATCGGCCGTGGTCTGTTCGGCGGTCAGCACGCCGGCATCGTAGAACGTAATGCCATATTGCTCGCAGAAGCGGCGGCGCTTGTCGTCCGGCAGTTCGGGCAAAGCGGCCTTCAGGCTGTCCACCCATTCCTGTTCCAGCACCAAGGGCAGCAGGTCGGGCTCGGGGAAATAGCGGTAATCGTGTGCGTCTTCCTTGGAGCGCATCGAGCGGGTTTCGCCTTTGGCCGGGTCGTAGAGCCGGGTTTCCTGCTCGACCACGCCGCCCGATTCCCAAACCGCGATCTGCCGCTGCGCTTCGGCCTCCACCGCATGCATGACAAAGCGCACGGAGTTCACGTTCTTGATCTCGCAGCGCGTGCGGAATGCCTCGCCCGGCTTGCGCACGGACACGTTGACGTCCGCGCGCATGGAGCCTTCTTCCATGTTGCCGTCGCAGGTGCCGAGATAGCGCACGATCTGGCGGATCTTGCGCAAATAGGCCCCGGCTTCTTCCGGCGAGCGGATGTCCGGCTCGGAGACGATCTCCATCAGCCCGACGCCGGCGCGGTTCAAATCGATGACCGACTTGCTGGCGTGCTGGTCATGCATCGACTTGCCGGCATCCTGTTCCAGATGCAGCCTGGTGATGCCGATCTTCTTGATCGTGCCGTCCTGAAGCTCGATTTCCACGATGCCGGTGCCGACGACCGGGTGCGCGAACTGGCTGATCTGGTAGCCGTTCGGCAGGTCGGCATAGAAATAGTTCTTGCGGTCGAAGCGCGAGACCAGATTGATCTGCGCCTGCAGGCCGAGTCCGGTGCGCACCGCCTGCGCCACGCATTCGCGGTTGATCACCGGCAGCATGCCGGGGAACCCGGCATCGACGAAGCTGACATGGGCGTTCGGCGCGCCGCCATATTCGGCGGAAGCGCCGGAGAACAATTTGGCTTGCGAGACCACCTGGGCATGGACCTCCAGCCCGACGACGATCTCCCAGGTTCCGGTATTGCCTTCCAGGACGTAGCTGCTCATGCCGAAACTCCCGCACGGATGGTGGGCAGGGCCGAGAAGCCCGCGGCGCGTTCCAGTGCTGCCGAGACGGACAGTACCGTCTCCTCGTCGAAATGCTTGCCGATCACCTGCAGCCCCAGCGGCAGGCCCTCGGCGCTGAGCCCGGCCGGCACGCTCATGGCCGGCACACCGGCGAGCGAGGCGGGCACGGTGAACACGTCGTTCAGATACATCGTCACGGGGTCTCCCATCTTCTCGCCCAGGCCGAAAGCGGCGGAGGGCGCGGTCGGGGTCAGGATCGCATCGACATCGGCGAAAGCGGTCTGGAAATCGCGCAGGATCAGCGCACGGACTTTCTGCGCCTTCAGATAATAGGCATCGTAATAGCCGGCGGAGAGCACATAGGTGCCGATCATGATGCGGCGCTTCACCTCGGCGCCGAAGCCGGCGGCGCGGGTGCGCTCATACATGTCGATCAAATCCTCGCCATCGACACGGGCGCCGAAGCGCACGCCGTCATAGCGGGCGAGGTTGGATGAGGCCTCCGCGGGGGCCACGATGTAATAGACCGGCAGGCCGTATTTCGTGTGGGGCAGGGAAATCTCGCGGATCTCCGCGCCCTCGGCCTTGAGCCAGGCGACGCCCTGTTCCCACAGGCGCAAAATCTCGGGGCTCATGCCGTCCGTGCGGTATTCCGCCGGGATGCCGATTTTCTTGCCCTTCACGCCGCCTTTCACGGCGGCGCGGAAATCCGGCACCGCGCGTTCGGCGCTCGTGGAATCCTTCGCATCGAATCCGGCCATGGCCTGGAGCAGGATGGCGCAATCCTCCACGGTGCGGGCGATCGGCCCGGCCTGGTCGAGCGAGGAGGAGAAGGCGATGATGCCGTAGCGCGAGCAGCGGCCATAAGTGGGCTTGATGCCGGCAAGGCCGGTGAAAGACGCAGGCTGGCGGATGGAACCGCCCGTGTCGGTGCCGGTCGCGCCCAGGGCCAGCCGCGCCGCGACGGCGGCGGCCGAACCGCCGGACGATCCGCCGGGGACCAGCTTGGCGTCGGAGCCGTTGCGCTTCCACGGGTTTTCGACCGTGCCATAGGCCGACGTGATGTTCGCCGAGCCCATGGCGAACTCGTCCAGATTCGCCTTGCCGAGAAACACCGCGCCGGCATCCAGCAATTGCTGGGTCACCGTGCTCTCATAAGGCGGCACGAAGGGGCGCAGGATGTTGCTGGCAGCGGTGGTGCGGCTGCCGGCGGTGCAGAACAGATCCTTGATCGCCAGCGGAATGCCGGTGAGCGCCCCGGCGCCGCCGGCGGCGATGCGCGCGTCGGCGGCCTGGGCCTGGGTCAGAGCCAGCTCCGGCGTGGCGGTGATGTAGGCGTTCAAACGCGGGTTCAGCACCGCGATGGCCGCGTTATGCGCCGCCGTCAGTTCGACGGCGGAAATCTTTTTCGCCGCCAGGGCCGCACCGGCCTCGGCGATCGTCATATCTGTCAGGCTCATTCCACGACTTTCGGTACGGCAAAAAAGTGATCGACCCGGTCCGGGGCGTTGGCGAGGATCTTTTCGGCGATCTCGCCGTCGGTGCGGACATCCTCGCGCAGGCGCATCGCCATTTGCGCGCCGCCGGTGAGCGGCTCGACGCCGTCCACATTCACCTCGTTCAGTTGTTCCACATAGCCCAGAATTGAATTCAATTCCGTCTGCAGCGTCGCGACTTCGGCGTCGTCAACGCGGATTCGGGCCAGTTTCGCAATACGGCGCACCGTTGCGGTATCGAGCGACATCAATAATCCCTTGGGTTTAAAGCCAGGGCGGACCATAACCGCGCGCATGACGCTCTTCAACCTCGCCGAATTTTCGCGCCAGCTCGCGCCCAACGCCCGGCTGCTGGGGCTCGACCCCGGCACCAAACGCATCGGCGTGGCGCTTTCCGATGTCGGGCGGCGCATCGCCAGCCCCTATACCGTGCTCGCCCGCGCCAAACTGAAGCAGAACGCGGCGGAGATCGCCGCGATCATCGCCAGGGAAGGGGTAGGCGGCCTGGTGATCGGCCTGCCCTTGGACGAAGAGCAAAAAATCGGGCCGCGGGCGCAGGCGGCGCGCGATTGGGCCCATGCGCTGGCGGCGGCCACCGGCCTGCCGGTGGCGATGCAGGATGAAAGCCTGACCACCGCCGACGCCCACGAACGGATGATCGAAGCCGGCCTCAGCCGCGAACGCAGGGCCGAACTGGTCGACAAACTCGCCGCCGCGGGGATTCTCCAGGCGGCATTGGATGCGATGCAAAAGTAAGGAGAAGCGCTTCTTTTTTGAAAAAAAGAAGCAAAAAACTTTTTTAAACTGGGCCATGGGCGTTGTCGGTGACACAGCCTCTGGTCCAGCATAACAAAAGTTTTTGCGCCGCTTTTTTTAAAAAGCGGCCACTTGCTTACTTCAGCTTGAACTCCCGTGCCAGTAGCTCATAGGATCGTTGCCGTGCCGACGGGTCCGACACGCCGCAGGTGATGGAAAATTCCTGCACGCCGAGCTGGTCCGCCAGCGCGCGTAGTTGCGCCGCCACGGCGGGTGCGGTGCCGATGACCGCTTCCGCGCGGTACGCTTTCAGCCGTTCGCGGTCGATGTCGGTGAGCGGGGACGCCTCGACCTCTTCCGGGGTGGGTAAGGGAATGTAGCGGCCGCGGTCGCGCATCAGCCGCCACATGGCCCGGGAGCGGAAATAATATTCGGCTTCTTCCTCGGTATCGGCGGCAAACGCCCAGACCGTGATGGCGGCATGCGGCGCGGCTAGGAATTCCGAGGGTTTGAAAGTGGCGCGGTAGATATCCAGCGCCTGGGCCGCGCCGTACCCGTCGCTGAAGAAATAAGCGAAGCAGTAAGGCAGGCCGAAATAAGCGGCGAGCTGGGCGCCGTAGTTGGAGCTGCCGAGGATCCACATTTCCGGGCCATGCGGGCCGGCGGGCTGCGCATAGATGCCGCGGAACGGATGGTTCACCGGCAGCTCACGTCCCAGCACCCAGGTTTGCAGATCCCGGACCTGGCCGGGAAACGCATCCGCCGCCTGCGCGGCGTTGGGGTTGAGGGCGAAGGCGGTCCGCTGGTCGGAGCCCGGCGCGCGGCCGACGCCAAGGTCGATCCGCCCCGGGGCGATGGCTTCCAGCACGCGGAACTGCTCGGCCACTTTCAGCGCGGAATAATGCGGCAGCATGATGCCCGCGCTGCCGAGGCGGATGGTGCTGGTGGTCGCGGCGAGTGCCGCCAGCAGCACTTCCGGCGCGGAGCCGGCCACCGAATCGGAGCTATGATGCTCGGAGAGCCAGTAGCGGTGATAGCCGTAAGCCTCGCAGGCCTGGGCGAGGGCGATGGTTTCGCGAATCGACTCATCCGGAGAGACGCCGCTGCGTACGGGCGATTGATCGAGGACGGAAATTTTCATGGTCGAGATATAGGGTCTCCTGGCGAAGCGGAAATGTCGGCGGCGACCCGGCCTAGCCGAAAATCGCCGCGAAATTGTCCCGCAACGCGGCATCCACCTCGTCCATGCTGGCTTGCACCCCGAGCGCCGCCAGGCTCGTCACGCCATGCTCGCGGATGCCGCAGGGAACGATGCCGTCGAAATGCGAGAGGTCCGGGTGCACATTCAGCGCCAGCCCGTGCCAGGTGACCCAGCGGCTGACCCGCACGCCGATGGCGCCGATTTTCTTTTCCCCGGTCTCGGTCACGACCCAGATGCCGACGCGGCCGGCGCGCGTTTCGCCTTTGATGCCGAAGCCTTTCAGGGTGACGATGACCCAATGTTCGAGCCCCGCCACATAACAGCGTATGTCACGGGGTGGAATGCTGCCATGCGTTTTCTGCAGATCCAGCATCACATAGGCCACGCGTTGGCCCGGCCCGTGATAGGTCCATTGGCCGCCGCGCCCGGCCTGGTAGGTCGGGAACCGATCGGCCTCCTGCAGGTCGGAAGCTGCGGCGGAGGTGCCGGCCGTGTAGAGCGGCGGATGCTCGACCAGCCATACCAGCTCCTCCGCCGTACCGGCGCGGATGGCGGCGGCGCGCTCGCGCATGGTGGCGAGGGCGAAGTCATAATCCGTGTGGCCGGACGTGATTTGCCATGTTGTCGGCGCTTTCATCATGGTCTATAGGCTCCCAGCCCGATGCGGTCGTGGCGAAATGGTAGACGCGCAAGCTTGAGGTGCTTGTGGGGGAAACCCCTTGGAAGTTCGAGTCTTCTCGACCGCACCACTGTCCCGGAAAGCGGGACGATCCCAACCTCCCATCATCTGTAACATAGCAAAGCTGATCCGATCCCCTGTTGTCTCGGGCTGCTTGTTGGCGCATGAAACGGCGGCCAGATTGGCAGCATAAACGCTGAGATTGGGGAGTCCTGCATAATATGGATGAAGATTTACGCAAAGCGGCGCTGGAGTACCACCGCTCGCCTCGGCCCGGCAAACTGGCCATTACGGCGACCAAACGTATGGAAACTTCGCGCGACCTGGCTCTCGCTTATTCTCCTGGCGTTGCCGCGGCATGCGATGCGATCAAAGCCGAACCCGATAGTTCGTTCGACTATACGTCGCGCGCTAATCTCGTTGGGGTGATCACTAACGGCACCGCCGTGCTCGGCCTCGGCAATATCGGCGCGCTCGCCGGCAAGCCGGTGATGGAGGGCAAGGCTGTCCTGTTCAAGAAGTTCGCCGGCATCGACAGCTTCGACATCGAGGTGAGCGAGCAGGACCCGGACAAGTTCATCGAGATCGTCGCCAGCCTGGAAGGCACGTTCGGCGGCATCAACCTTGAGGACATCAAGGCGCCGGAATGCTTTAAGATCGAGCAGATTCTGCGCGACCGCATGGCGATCCCGGTCTTCCATGACGACCAGCATGGCACCGCGATCATCGTCGGCGCCGCGGTGCTGAACGCGCTGCGGGTGCAGAACAAGAAGATCGAAGACATCAAGATCGTCACCTCCGGCGCCGGCGCCGCCGCGCTGTCCTGTGTGAACATCCTGCTGTCTCTCGGTGCCAAGCCGGAAAACGTCACCATGACCGACATTCAGGGCGTGGTGTATAAGGGCCGCCCGAATCTCGACCCGACGCTTGAGAAGGTGGCGCGCGAAACCGATGCCCGCACGCTGCCGGATGTTCTGGCCGGGGCCGATGTGTTCCTTGGCCTCTCCGCGCCGCGCGTGCTGAAGCAGGAATGGCTGCCGTTGTTCGCGCCGAACCCGCTGATCCTGGCGCTGGCCAATCCGGAGCCGGAAATCGCACCCGAGCTGGTGAAGGCGAGCCGGCCGGATGCGATCGTCGCCACCGGCCGTTCGGACTATCCGAATCAGGTGAACAACGTGCTCTGCTTCCCGTTCATCTTCCGCGGCGCGCTTGACGTCCGGGCGACCGGCATCACGGAGAGCATGAAACTCGCCACCGTCGAGGCGATCGCCGAACTGGCGCGGGTTGAAGCTTCCGAAGCCGTGGCTGCGGCTTACGGTGGGCAGGCGCCGATGTTCGGGCCGGACTATATCATTCCGAAGCCTTTTGATCCGCGGCTGATCATGCACATCGCCCCGGCCGTGGCGCGCGCCGCCATGGATGCCGGAGTCGCGCGCAAGCCGATCGAGGATTTCGACGCCTATAAGCATGAGCTCGAACGCTTCGTGTTCCGCTCCGGCCAGTTGCTGCGCCCGGTGATCGAGGTGGCGCGCAAGGCCTGCCCGCGTGTGGTCTATGCCGAGGGCGAAGATGACCGCACGCTGCGCGCGGTGCAGAGCGTGGTGGATGACGGCCTGGCGCAGCCGATCCTGGTCGGTCGTGGCCTGACGATCGCGCAAAAGATCGCCAAACTCGGTCTGCGCCTGAAGCCCGGCCAGGATGTGCGCATTGTTGATTTCGATCAGGACCAGGAGCTCTACGATCGGCTGCTGACCGCGTACCGGAAGCGGGTGGGGCGTCGTGGCATCCCGCCGGAAGCGGCGGCACGGACACTGCGCCGGCGGCCGACCGTGGCGGCGGGCATGCTGCTGGAAGCCGGTGAGGCGGATGCGGCCATCTGCGGCGGGTATGGCGATTGGTGGCGGCAGTTCGAATATGCGCTGCCGCTGATTCCCCGCCGTCCCGGGATCAAGCGGGTCTACGCGATGACCGCGTTGATCCTGCAGGCCGGCGTGCTGTTCTTCTGCGACACGCATGTGAATGTGGACCCGACCGCGGAAGAAATCGCCGAAATGGTCCAGCTCGCGGCCGAGACGGTGCACCGGTTCGGCATCGCGCCGAAGGCGGCCTTGCTGTCGCATTCGAATTTCGGGGCTTCGAACTCGCCGTCGGCGCGCAAGATGCGCCAGGCGCTGAAGCTGATCCGCGCCCAGGTGCCGGATCTCGAGATCGACGGCGAAATGCATGCCGATGCGGCCCTGGTCGAGCAGATCCGCAACCGGGCGGTTTGCGACTCTGCCCTGACCGGTACGGCAAATCTGCTGATCTTCCCGAATATCGATGCCGCTAACATCGCGTTCAATCTGGTGAAGGCGACCGGCGAGGGGGTGACGGTGGGACCGATGCTGATGGGGCTGGACAAGCCGCTGCACATCGTCGTGCCGAGCACCACCGCGCGCGGCATCACCAACATCAGTGCCGTGGCGGCGATGGAAGTCGCGCTTAACGCCAAGTAAGTCGAAAAAGCCCGGACCTCTGGTCCGGGCTTACGACGTTTGTTGAACGGGATGGAGATTTTGGAACCGTTCGATACGCCGGAGATCATCGTGACCACGCGGCTCGTTCTGCGTGGTTCACTTCCTTCAGATCTCCCGATACTTTATGACCACGTTTTCTCGGATGGCGCTGTGATGCGTCACGCATTTACGGGGGCGCCGTTATCGCTGCCGCAAGCGACGGATTTTTTTGAAAATAACTTTGACCACAAAGCCTGCGGGACAAAACTCGGCGTGTTGACAGACCGTGCGACCACCGAGGTGCTTGGCTTCGCGGGCCTCCTTCCGTGTGATGTTCTGGGGGCAGCGGATTACGAGATCGGCTTCATCTTGCGCCGCGCGGCGTGGGGTCATGGCTACGCTACCGAGATCGGCATGGGCCAACTCGAATACGGGTTCTCGACCAAAGGATGCAGGCGCTTGCTCGCTCAGGTGTCTCCCCAGAACAATGCCTCAATCTCAGTCCTTCAAAAAATAGGCATGAAATTCCTTAGAACGGTCGAGACCCACGAGCGTGGTACGAGGCTCGTATACGTCGCTCACAATCATGGCCTGCTCCCGAACCGGGGGGCGTCATAAACGGCATCGCGCAGGCACTTACTTTTTGTCAGCGTAGACAGTGCTGGTTTCACCGCCACCGGCCCAGAGTCAAAAAAAGTTTTTGGTGCCGCTTTTTTCAAAAAGCGGCTACTTTTTTCCTTAATCCAACAACTTCAAAATCGCTTTCGCCGCCGCTGCGGAAGGCTTGCCGTCCGGCGCTTGCAGGCTCGCCAAAGCGGTGGAGAAACCCTGCCGCTGCATTGCCGCGGCGTTCGCGTCTGTGAGCAAAGTTTGCAGCGTTGCACTGAGCTTTTCCGGCGTGCAGTTTTCCTGCAGCAATTCCGGCACCAGAGCGTGGCCGGCGAGCAGGTTGATTATCGCCACGTGCTTCACCTTGATCAGCCGCCTTCCGATCGCGGCGCTGAGCGGGTTGACGCGGTAGGTCACGGCCATCGGCACGCCGGCCATGGCGAGTTCCAGGGTCGAGGTGCCGGACTTTGTCAGCGCCGCGCGGGCGGCGGCAAAAGCGTCGTAGCGCGTGGCGACATCGCGCACGATGATCGGCCGCGTCTTCCAGTCCTGCGTGTGCGCCTCCACCACATCGGCGATCACCGGGGCGGCCGCCAGCACCGGCCGCAGACCGGGGATTTTTTCCCTTAGGCGCGCCATGGTGTCACGAAACACCGGCAGCAGCCGGGTGGTTTCGGTCACGCGCGAGCCTGGCATCAGCACCACGGGAACGTCCGCTGGCGTGAGGCCGTGGGCGGCGCAAAACCGCGCGGCATCGCCGCTGCCGGCGCCCGATTCCAGCACCGGATGCCCCGTGAACAACGGATGCAGCCCATGCGGCGCGAAAAACTCCGGCTCAAAGGGAAGCAGGCAGAGCAGTTCGTCCCACAGGCCCGGGAATTTCTTCACGCGTTCCTGCCGCCAGGCCCAAACCTGGGGTGCTACGTAATGCACGCGCTTGATGCCGGTGCCGCTCAGCGCCTTGAGCACGCGCAGGCAGAAGCCGGGGCTGTCGATGGTGACCACGATATCGGGCCGGCTCTCCTTGATCGCCGCCACGGTTTCGTTGAGGCGGCGGCGCAGGAGCAGAATCCGCGGCAGGATTTCGGCGAGGCCCATCACCGCCAGCTCCTGCATCGGGAATTGCGAAACCATCCCGGCCTCTTCCATGCGTGGGCCGCCGATGCCGGAAAACACCAGGTCAGGCTGCCGGGCGCGCAACGCCGTCATCAGCCGTGCGCCCAGCACGTCGCCACTTGCTTCGCCTGCGATCAGGAAAATGCGGGCCATCTCAGGCGAGCTGGATGACGGGTGCGGCAGCGACATCGGCGTGCCAGTCGCGATGGTTCAGCACGCCGCCTTCGCGCCGCACATTGTCGATGGCGGTGAAATCCAGGCTGGTGAAGAGCAGTTCCGATTCGTCCATCTCGCCGGCCGCCTGCACGCCGTCGGGCGGGAAAAAATGGTCGCAAGGCGTAAACAAGGCCGCATGACCGCGATTTTCGTCGATCGCACCGGACCATGCGGCCTTGCCGACCAAGGGAATCACCGCGACGTAGCACTGATTTTCGATGGCGCGGGCGCGGGCGCAGAAGCGCACACGGTTGAACCCCGCGAGGCTATCGGTGCAGCTCGGCACCAGGATCAGTTTCGCGCCGGCCTTCACCTGCGCGCGCACATGCAGCGGAAATTCCGCATCGTAGCAGATCGACACGCCGATGCGCCCGAACTTCGTGTCGAAGATTTTCGGCCCGGTGCCGCCGCGCACGCCCCAGCGCTCCGCCTCGAAGCGTGTCATCGCCTGCTTGTCCTGGAATTCGAGTTGGCCGCTCGGGCCGATGAAGGGGGCGCGGTTGTGGATTTCCGCCCCCACGCGCATCGGCACCGTGCCGCCGAGCAGGAAAATCTTGTGCCGGCTGGCGATGGCCACCATGGCCTGCACCAAGGCTTCGGCCTGGTCCACCACGTCGGCGAGTTCGGCCTCGATGTCGGGCGCTTTGATATGGGCGCCGGCCAGAGCCATCGAAAAATATTCCGGCAGGGCCAGAAGCTCAGCGCCGGCGAGCGCGGCCTGCGCGGCCAGGCGGTCGATGCGGGTTACAAAGGCGTCGAAATGCGGCGGCGGAGAGACGCTGAAAGGAGCAAGAGCCAGTTTCACCAGTTTCATGGGCCTATCGCGTAAGCGATCTGGTCCAGAAAACCAATGTTTTTTCGGTGTCTTCGGTGGCGCCGCGGTCGCGCCATGTCATCTGGCAGGAAAGTTCCGGGCGTTTGGCGTAGCCGCGATGAGTCCAGAAATTGTCCAACGGCGTGTAGTCAGGGTCACGCAAGGGATGCGTCGCGGGGCGCTGCACCGCGCAAAACGTCGTCGTCTCGAACCCGGCGGCTTGGGCTTCGCGGGCGGCAAAAAATTTCACGCCGATGCCGCGGCCGCGATATTCCTTCAGCAGCACGCTCTCGCCGAAGTAAAAGATTTTCGACACATCCCAGCCATGCGCGACGAAGGGCTTTTGCACGTTCGGCGTCTCGGCCGCCATCGGCAGGCAGGTCGCCGCACCGACGATATCCTGTCCGGCCTCGGCGACGATCATCGCCGCACCTTCAGCCTGCACGTAGGTCTGGAGGTACCGCTCCTCGTGCGCCAGGTCGCCGTCGTAAATATACGGCCATTCGCGGAACACCTCGATGCGCAGCCGCGCGATGTCGGGCAGGAGGGGGAGGATATCCTGGCCGGTGACGGTCCGTACGGTCACCGGCCGGTCGCTTTCAGTGGGATGGGGCAACAGGCGTATCAATCAATGGTTGGGCATTGGCGACGAAATTTTCCAGCGCTTCACGCCGAGCAGACAGGCTCATCCCCGTCTCGTGGGCGATGACCGGGCAGTAGGCCGCGAGCAGCGTGTTGCTGATGTCGGCGCGGCTGATCTTTGGATTGGCGCTGCGCAGGGCCGCGATCAGTTCGCGAACCTTATTCGGCATCGTGGCCGGAGTCGCGCCCTCAAAAATGTTGAGCAGCCCGTTGCCGGGGTCGGCGACGGTGCCGGCGGCGCCGGAGCTGCTGACACGCGGGCAGCCCATTTCATCGGACAACAAATCGGCATTCAACGGCACCGCGGCGATGCCGCGCAGCCTCATGACATCCCGCGGGGTGGCGTTGGGCACGCCTTTGTTGCCCCAGGATGTGCGCACATAATTCGCGACACCGGCGATCTCGGCATCGGACAGACTGCTGGCGAAGGATGGCATGGGCGGGCCGTTGGTTCGCCACGGGCTGATGCCGCTCAGCACCGCGCCGATCACGTTATAAGGATAGGCAGCGGTCACCGAATCATTGCCCGCAAGATTGGGGAAGATCTGATTGATGCCGCCGCCGGTCTGGCCATGGCAGGCGGCGCAGTTGGCCGCATACACCTTTGCGCCCAGGGCCTGCGAATTCGCGGCATCGCGCACCGCCGGGGGGGCTGGCGATTTTTGCGGCACGGTCTGGGTTTGCAGGTAATCCGCGATATCCGTCGCATCCGATGCGGGAAGCTGGCTCAGCGACCGCTGCACAACCTCCTGCATCGGCCCATAGGCGGACCCTTTGCTCATGTTGCCGTCAGCATGCAGGTAGGCGACGAGATCGGCTTGTCGCCAGCCGCCGACCCCGTCGGCTTTGTCGGAGGAGATGTTCGGCGCGTAGAAGGCGTCGATCGGCGAACCCGAAAAGGCGCGGTCGGCGATCATCGCGCCCATGGCGTTGCGCGGTGTGTGGCATTCCTGGCAATGGCCGAGCGCCTCGGTCAGATAGGCGCCGTTTTTCATCGCCTCGTCCCAGCCGGGCTTCATCTGCATCGGGCCGGACCGGAAGAACAGCAGCCGCCAGCCGAGCAGTGAGGGGCGCTGGTTGAAGGGGAAACGCAGGGCGTTGACCGAAACGGGCGCCGCCACCGGCGGCAGCGAGAACAGATAGGCCTTGATCGCCATCACGTCGGCGTAAGAGAGCTTGGTGTAGGATGTGAACGGCATGGCCGGGTACAGAAATTTTGGAAACACGAGATAGCTGTGGCCGGGCGCGATGCCGTCATGCACCGCATTCCAGAACTGCCTGTCGGTCCAGTTGCCGATGCCGGTGGCCTTGTCCGGCGTGATGTTTGGGGTGGTCAGGCCGCCGAACGGCGTATTGATCACCAGCCCGCCGGTGAAGGGCGCGCGGTTCGGACCGGTATGGCAAGGCATGCAATCCGCCGCGAGGGAGAGATATTTGCCGCGCGCAATCATGGCAGCGGGATCGGTCGGGGCGGTCAGGCTGGCCTGCGGGTAATTCGCGTTGCCATCGGCCTGGGCGGCGTGGGTCGACATGGCAACCAGGGCGCCGCCGCCAAGCAGCAGAGCCAAGGCGGCCGTGGCAAGCCACGCGCGCAACGGCCGAAAACCCGAGCAAGCTGAAGACATGGCCGGACTCCCCCTATTTTGTTGAATTCTTTGTCGCGAAGTTTTGCCGATGGGGCAATAGTGGAGGTAAGTGAAAGAAAGGGCTTCTTTTTTGAAAAAAAGAAGCAAAAAACTTTTGTTACTCTGGGCCATGGGCGTTGGCGCCGACACAGCCTCCGGCCCAGCATAGTAAAAGTTTTTGCGGCGCTTTTTTCAAAAAGCGCCTGCTTTCTAGCTGCCCTTATACAACATCTCCGGCGCGACCAGCGGTGCCGCAATTTCCACCAGCGCGCCGTCGCGCCAGGCGCGGTAAAAGCAACTACGCCGTCCGGTGTGGCAAGCGACGCCGGTCTGGTCGACCAGCAGCAGCAGCGCGTCGCCGTCGCAATCTAGCCGCATTTCCACCAGCTTTTGCACCTGGCCGGAGGATTCTCCCTTGCGCCAGAGTTTTTGCCGCGACCGGGAGAAATAACAGACCTGGCCGGTACGCAGGGTTTCCAGGATGGACTCCCGGCTCATCCACGCCAGCATCAGAATCTCGCCGGTATCGTGCTGCTGGGCGACGGCGGTCACCAGCCCGTCGGCGTTGAAATCGATCTTTTCGAGCAATTCGTTCATGAGGCGAGCATCCCGTTGGTCAGGCAAGTTTCATCGAAGCGGCACAGAATGTCGCTGAATGTCTCATGCGGTACGGCGTTCTCATAGTCCACCCGCGTGATCAGGTCGGCGATGATCGCCAACCGCGCGGCCTTTTTGTCGTCGGCGTGCACCACGATCCAGGGGGCGGCGGCGCTGTCGGTGGCCAGCAGCATGGCGTTGCGCGCCTTGGTGTAATCGTCGAAATGTTTGAGCGCCTGGTCATCGATCGGGCTGATTTTCCATTGTTTCAGAGGGTCCTTGCGCCGATCTTGCAGGCGCTCTTTCTGTTCGGCGCGCGTGATGTCGAGATAATATTTGATCACGGTGATCCCGGCCTCGGCCAGCATGGATTCGAACACCGGGGCGGTGCGCAGAAACTCATGATATTGCTGGGCGGTGCAAAACCCCATGACCTGCTCGACGCCGGCGCGATTGTACCATGAGCGGTTGAACAGCACGATTTCCCCCGCCGCCGGCAAATGCTGCGCGTAGCGTTGAAAATACCATTGGCTGGTCTCGGTGTCGGATGGTTTCGGCAGAGCGACGACGCGGATGTCGCGCGGCGACAGATGTTCCGTGATGCGCTTGATCGTGCCGTCCTTGCCGGCAGCGTCGCGCCCTTCGAGGATGACAAGGATTTTGCGCCCCCGGGCGATCACGTGGCGTTGCAGCTTCACCAGCTCGATCTGCACGTTACGGAGAGATTTGCTGTACGAGTTGTTTTTGCTCATGGCCGATATATAGGCCTTCATACCGCCGTGAAAACGGATGTCCGGCAGATGGGCGCGGGGAACAACTCTGCCAGGACGGCGGGATGGGGGCCAGAGTATGACGGAAACCAAGCGTAGCGCGGGCGGGTTCGGGGCGCATCCGGCGTGATCTATGCCGTTCTGTTCCTGCTTTCGGCGGTGTTGAACATCCTGATCGGCGCCCGCGACTGGCCCGCGGTGCTGGCCGGCAGCCTGAACGATCCCGACAGTTATATGCGGCTGCTGCGGATCGAACAGGCGATCCGCGCCGGGCATCTGCTGCTGGTGGTGGCACGGGACGATTCCGGCGCCGGCGTGATGGTGGAATGGTCGCGGCTGCTCGACATGCTGCTATGGCTGATGGCGGCGCCGTTCGCGCCTTGGCTCGGCTGGCACCAGGCGCTGTTCGCGGCCGGCGTGGCTTTGGGGCCGCTTGGCGCCGGGGCGCTGGGGGCCGCGCTTGCCTGGGTTGCGGCGCCTTTCGCGCGGCGTGAGCATCTCTGGCTGGCCGCCGCGGCGGCGGCGCTCATGCCGGGGATGGCGAGTTTCGCGGTGCCCGGTGTCGTGCATTATCATAGTTTGCTGCTGGCGCTGATCGCCCTGACCATCGGGTTCGCGGCGCGCGCCTGGGCTGGCGATTGGCGCATGGCCTGCGGCGCCGGATTCAGCGGCGGCGTCGCGATCTGGCTGACGGTGGAGACCATGCCGTTCGTGCTGATGGCCTTCGCCGCCTTGTTCTTCCGTTGGATCGAAAATCCTTCCTGGCGTGTCATCGGCGGCTGCGCGGCGTGCTTCGCCGCGACGCTGGCCTTGGCGCTTGCCGTGGATCCGCCCCAAGGCGGGTACGGCGCGCCGGAAATCGACCGGCTTTCCTGCGTCTATGTCGTGCTCGGGCTCCTTCTGCTGTTGGGCGCCCTGGGGCTGGCCGTGCTGCAACAATCGCCCCGACGGGTTGCCGGCGGCGTGGCGCTGATGGCGGCCTTGTTCCTGCTGTGGCTCGGCCTGTTCCCGAAGGTCGCGCTGGGTCCGTATGGCATCATCCCCAAGGCGGAGATGAAACTGTTCTTCGGCGTGATCCAGGAGGCGCAGCCGGTCCGGGGCATAAGGCTGGTCGCCTATCTGTTGCCCGGCCTCCTGGCGTTCCTTTATGCCGCCTGGCGGGCCGTGCGAGGGCGCGACTGGGTGTGGGCGTATGTCGCGCTGTGCGAGGCGTTCGCGCTGTGGCTCGGTGTCGAATTCATCCTGTTCACCGGCTTCTCGGCGGCCGCCGCCGCGGTCAGCCTGCCGATCATGGTCACGTCCCTGTCGGAGTCGCTTGCCGCGCGGCCCGGCCTCGCGGCTGGCGTCCGGCTGGCGCTGCTGGCCGGCATGTTCGGCCTGCCGGAAATTGCCGTTGCCGCATCCGCGTCGCCCCACCCGCGCCTGGCCGCGAACGGCGCAAAATTCCCGAGCTGCAACTTGCGCACGATCGGCCCGCTACTCGCGCCTTTGGCTGGCCGGGTGGTGCTGGCGCCGATGGAAGATAGTCCTGAGCTTCTCTATCGCTCCAAGGTGGAGACGGTGGGGTCGCTCTATCAGCACGGGGTTCCGGCCTTTCTGCGGGCGCGCGCCGCCTGGCGGGTCGTGCCGGGCATGTCGGTGCCGCAAGAAGTGCGGGCGACCGGTGCCGCCGATATCCTGTTCTGCCCGCAGCAAGGCCGTTACGCGCCGGTCGCGGACCTGGCCCCGACCACCTTGTGGGACCGGCTGGAGGCTTCCGCGCCGCCGCCCTGGCTCCGCTTAAGGGCGCAAAACCAAGCCGGCTGGCGGCTTTACGAAATCGGCGCCAGCACGCCGCCGCGTGTGGGCGCGGCAATGCCGGTGGTGGTGGGCAGTGACAGTGGCAAGCCACGCAGCGAGCGCACCGCCAGATAAGCGAAACATTGCGCCTCCAGTGCATCGCCGTCCCAGCCGACCGCTTCCACCGGCTCGACCGGTGCTGCAAACCGGGCGGCGAGCCCGGCCATGAGTACCTTGTTCTTGCGCCCGCCACCGCAGACCAGCACGCGGCGCGGCGGCTCCGGCAGGCGCACGCGGGCGATGGCGGCGGTGCAAAAGGCGGCGAGGGTGGCTGCCGCATCTTCCGGCCGTAACCCCTCGGTCGCGGCGGCGATCAGTTGTGAGAAGGTCAGCCGGTCCAGCGATTTGGGGGGCGGCAGCTCGAAATAGGGATGGGCGAGCAGCCGGCCCAGCCGCGCCGCATCGACCCGGCCGGAGGCGGCGAAAGCGCCCCCTTTGTCATAAGGCTGGCCGAGAAATCTTTGCGCGAGGTCATCGAGCGGCCCGTTACCCGGCCCGCTATCGCAGGCGAATATGCGCCCGCCTTCACCCAGATAGGTGACGTTGGCGACCCCGCCGATATTCACCACCAGCAGCGGCTTCTCCATTTTTTCGGCCAAGGCGGCGTGGAAGAGCGGGGCCAAAGGCGCGCCTTGGCCGCCAGCCGCGACATCGGCGGAGCGGAAATCATACACCACTGGCGTGCGGCAGATTTTCGCCAACAATTTGCCGTTGCCGATCTGCCAGGTGCGGTGCTGTTCCGGGGCGTGCAGAATGGTCTGGCCATGAAAGCCGATCACATCCGCTGTCAGACCGAGCAGCGCGGTGGCGATGGCATGGTCGATGGTCAGCTTCCGTTCGAGGTTTTGCACCAGCGGCGCGTCGGTGCTGAGGTCAGGGGCGAGGTCCAGCAACCGGCGCAGCTCGGCGCGGAAATCATCCTGGTAGCGCAGCGTGGCGGCGGGGCCGAAACGGGTGATGGTCTCACCGTCAGTCTCCAGCCAGGCGGCGTCGACCCCGTCCAGCGAAGTGCCGGACATCAGGCCGATGGCGCGGAGCGGTAAGGTAGGCATGAGGTGTGCTAGCGCAAGATGTCACGTTAAGAAAGAAAGTGGCCGCTTTTCGAGCGAAAGCGGCGCAAAATCTTTTGGTTGCGTTGGCGCGGCGGCGTTAAAGCCGGCACGGCCCAAATTCATAAAAGCCGTCCTCTGCGTGCCTTTTGCCCCGGCCGCTCTCTGTGCTACCCCGCCCGCTTGTAGGAGCGACAAATGGCAAAAAGCGCGTTTTTAGCCGAGGCCAAGGCCCGGGGATTTGTGTTTCAGTGCACCGACGAGGCGGCGCTGGACGAGGCCTGCGCGCAAGGGCGGATCGCCGGTTACGCCGGGTTCGACCTCACCGCCGACAGCCTGCATGTCGGCCATATGATCCCGATCATGCTGCTGCGCCTGTTCCAGAAGCATGGGCACAAGCCGGTTGCCGTGGTCGGCGGCGGCACCACGCGCATCGGCGATCCCTCCTTTCGCGAGGAGGCGCGCCAGTTGCTGACCGACGCGCAGATCGCCGCCAACCTCAAAGGCATCGTCAAGAATCTCGAGGCGTTCATCGCTTTCGGCGGCGGCCCGCAGGAGGCGTTGCTGGTCAATAATGCCGATTGGCTGGACCGGTTGAGCTATATCGACATGCTCCGCGAGATCGGCCCGCATTTCTCCGTCAACCGGATGCTCTCCTTCGATTCCGTGAAATCGCGCCTCGACCGCGAGCAGGGGCTCACCTTCCTGGAATTCAATTATTCGATCCTGCAGAGCTACGATTTCCGCGAGCTCAACCGCCGCCATGGCGTCGTGCTGCAGATGGGCGGCTCGGACCAATGGGGCAACATCGTCTCCGGCATCGATCTGATCCGCCGCACCGACCAGAAAACCACGTTCGGCCTGACCACGCCGCTGATCACCACCGCGTCCGGCGCCAAAATGGGCAAATCCGCGGCCGGGGCAGTGTGGCTGAGTGCTGAAAAGCTCAGCCCCTATCATTACTGGCAGTTCTGGCGGAATACCGAGGACGCGGATGTCGGCCGCTTCATGCGGCTGTTCACCGATCTGAAGCTGGACGAGATCGCGCGGCTGGAGCGCCTCGGCGGCGCGGAGATCAACGCCGCGAAAATCATTCTCGCCACGGAGGCGACCGGCCTCGCCCATGGACGGGCGGCGGCGGAAGAGGCGGAGGCCACGGCGCGGAAGATTTTCGCGGAAGGCGGCACGGCGGAAGGGCTGCCGACCGTGGCGATTCCCGCGGCGGAGTTCGGCGCCGGGCTGCCGGCTTTCGCGCTGTTCGTGCGCGCCGGGCTGGCCGCCAGCAATGGCGAGGCGCGGCGCCTGATCCGCGGCGGCGGCGGCCGGCTGAACGACGTGGTGATCACCGATGAAGGGCAGATCCTGCCCCCGGCGGCCGAGATGAAACTCTCGGCCGGCAAGAAGCAGCACGTGCTGGTGCGGGTCTCGGAGTAAGCTAAAGCAAGTGGCCGCTTTTTAAAAAAGCGGCGCAAAAATTTTTGTTGTGCTGGGCTATGGGCTTTGTCGCTGACACAGCCCATACCCTCCGGGGCTATTCCAACGGTGCTACGCACCGCCGGAACTTTCAGCCCCTCCGCCCAGCATGGATATAGTTTTTTTGCTTCTTTTTGGTCACAAAAAGAAGCCTTCTGCCGGCTTGCGCCGCCTCCCCGAACTATGCCATGTTTTGGTATAGAAACAAAAAATCCGAGAGGGCGGCGCCACATGTCGATGGGTCGACGGAGCGACTGCAAACGAAACGGTTTGAGGTGTTGTCGGCGCTCATTAGGTTCCTGCCGGCATGGTTAGGTTTTTGCTTCGCCCGATGCGGCGGTTTGTCCAAGCGGACATCATGAAAGAGCTGGCCGTGCTGCAGGCCGAAGTCGCGGCGCTACGGCGCGACGCCATGCTGCGCGATGATCTCACGCCGATGATCCGGCAGATGGAAGCGGCTTTGTTGGCCATCACGTTGAGCAGAGGCGGCCGCCAGTGAGAAAGCGCTACTTTTTGTGAACAAAAAGTAGCAAAAAAACTTTGTTAGCTTGGGCCCGTGCCATTTCAACGCCACAGGCCCGGTTTCAAAAATTTTTGCGCCGCTTTTTTTAAAAAGCGGCTTCTTCCTTTTTTAAATTTCAAGAATTTCCAACAGCGTGTTTGCATAGCGCGTCATGCTGTGGTCTGCGCAATAATCCGCGCGCTCCGCCTCGTGCCTGTACCGGCCGCCCGAATCGAGCATTGCCGCGAGCGCCTGGGCGATCTCCTGTGGATCGAGCTGGTCTGACACGCGGTGAACATAGCCCGGCGCCTGCAAATTCTCCGCCAAGTCGTGGCTGGCCACGGTGGGCAGCCCGGCGGCGATGCAATCCTGTAGCGCGCCGGAAATCTGCCCGGTCCCGGCCCGGCGGAGCTGCAACGCGCCATCCATGGCGAGCAGATGCAGGCGGTATTCGGCCTCCGAGAGGAAGGCGCCGCTGAAGCGCACCGCATCGGCGATGCCGAGCTGACGCGCCAGCAGCCGGAGCCGCTCTGCGCCGTCCTTGAGTTCACCAACGAACAGCAGCTCGCAATCGGCGGTTTCGCGCAGCAGGGCGAAGGCGCGCAGGGCTTTGTCGATGCCCTTGCTGGCGCTGACGAAGCCGAAACTGGCGATGAGTTTTTTCGTGGGGTCCAGTTGCAACGTGGCGCGGGCCACCTGTCTGGCCGCCGGCGATGCCGGCGCGTCGAAAGGCCGGTAGATGGCGAGCGGAAGATATCGTGCCGTGGCGCTGAAGCGTTGTTGCACCAGCTTGACCGGCTGGGGCGCATGAAAAATCAAAGGCCGCGCCGCCTGTGCCAGGGGGCCGAGAAAACTCGCCTGGCGGGTGCCCTCATCGGCCGCCCAATCGTCGATTTCCTGGGGCGTCACGCGGCGGCCGATCTCGGCGCTCGCGAGGTCGGCCGCATGGTCCAGGCCGAGTCCTGCGGTCAGGCCGAGTAGCCGCGCATCGTGGCAAATTGCCGCATGGCCCCATTTCAGCGCGTGATCGTAAATATTGGCATGCAGGGAGGAGTTGCCGATCGCGCTGACGACGCGGTCGAAGTTCCGGCTCAGCGGCGCCGCGTTTTGCACGGTCTCCTCGGTGAACAAGGTCAGCTCCATACGGGCGGCGAGGGCTTTGGCCAGGGCGGCGGAATAATCCGCCACACCCGATTTGGCCGGCGGCAGCGGGGTGATCATGGCGAGCCGGGGCCTGGCTTTGCGGCGCAGCGCGGGCCGCGCCGGATGGGCGGGGCTCAGCACGGACCACACCTTGCCGGCCACCGCGGCGGCGGAGAAAGGCCGCCAGAGGGGCCATTGTTGTGCCACGACCGCGGCGCGATAGGGCCTGTCCTGAACCAGGCGCTCGAGAATGGTCGCCAGCCGGTCGGCATCGTCCGGGGCGAAGCGTAAGGCGGGGTCGGTGATCAGCGCGCGATGGGCGGCAATGTCGGACACCACGGCGGGGCTTTGCGCCGCCGCCGCCTCGATGACGGGCAGGGAGAAACCGGCGGCCCGTGACGGCGTGACCACGCAGATCGCCGCGGCGTACAAGGCGCGCATCTCGATTTCGGTGACCCGGCCCGGAAACGAAGCGGGAAACACCGCGCGCAGCCGCCCCAGCGTGGCGACGGAATAGGTGCCGGTGATGACCAGCTTGATCTGGCGCAGGACCGCGCTGCCGGCGCAGGCGCGCAGGAGCGTTTCAGGATTGCGGCGCGGATCCTCGTCGCCGACCATGAGGATATGCCGCGGCTCCTGTGGTGTGATGCGGTGCATCCAATACGGGATGGAAAGGCCGGTCACCCGGGATTCGACCGCGCCGTACAGCGCTTTCAGGCGCTGGTCCGTATCGTCGGAAATCGGGAAGAACAGGTCATAATGCCGCAGCCAGGTCATGTCGGAGAAATATTTCAGCCGTGCGCGTGGTGCCGTGAGATAGCCCTCCTGGTGGTCGAAGGGCAGGAAGTCACGGATCAGAGCGGCTTTGGTCAGGCCGGGACGGCACAAGAGCGGGGCCAGATGGCTTTGTTCTGCCGTGCCCAACGGCGCGGGGTTGAGCAGCACCGCGCCGGGCGCAAGGGCGGGAATATCGGTGTGGGGGGAGAGGCTGTCCGCCAGATCGGCGATATGCGGCGGCAGGTCCGGCAGGTCAGGATCGACCAGGCCGATGAACGGCATGGGCGCGCGGCCGATGATGCCGCTGGCGTGATGGCCGGTGACGCGGTCGGCGTGATGACGGTCTTGCAGGCAGCGCATATCGATAATCAGCTTTGGCGACATTGGCGGCAACGTTCCCTCGTTATAGACGGGGCGAATGTGGTCCGGTTTTTCGCGAAAAGATTTTCGCTGCAATAATTACTTTATCGTTATGATTGGCACGCTTAACATCGCCCTGTCCGGTTGCAAAGCCCCGGCGAGGGGGCGGCAATGAGCTTTAAACGCCGGCTCACCGAGCTGCGCCTGCCCATCGACCATGACGAGGCAATGCTGCGCGCGGCGATCTGCGCCGGCTTCGGCGTGCCGCCGGCCGATCTGCGCGGCTACACGGTTTTCCGCCGCGCCTGGGATGCGCGGCGCAAGAGCGACGTCAAACTGGTCTACACCATCGACGCCGAACTGGCGGTTTCCGTGCAGACGGGCGAGCCCATGCCGGACCTGAACTATCGATTCGCCGCCAAAGCGCCCAGGCCGCCGGCGCGGCGCCCGGTGGTGATCGGCACCGGGCCGTGCGGGATTTTCGCCGCCTTGATCCTGGCGCAGATGGGCTTCGCGCCGCTGATTTTGGAGCGCGGCAAGGTCGTGCGCCAGCGCACCAAGGATACCTGGGGCCTGTGGCGGCGCGGCGAGCTGAACCCGGAGTCGAACGTGCAGTTCGGCGAGGGCGGGGCAGGGACGTTCTCGGACGGCAAGCTCTATTCGCAGATCAAGGATCCGCGCCATCTCGGCCGCAAGGTGCTCACGGAATTCGTCGAGGCCGGGGCGCCGGAAGAAATCCTCTACGTTGCCAAGCCGCATATCGGCACGTTCCGGCTGGTTTCCATGGTCGAGTCGATGCGCGCGAAGATCGAGGCGCTGGGCGGCGAATACCGCTTCGAGTCCAAGGTGACGGATATCGACATCGAGGCCGGCCAGGTGCGCGCCGTGGTGCTGGAATCGGGCGAGCGGATCGAGACCGGGCATGTGGTGCTGGCGATCGGCCACAGCGCCCGCGATACGTTCACGGTCCTGCACCGGCGCGGCGTGTTCATGGAGGCGAAGCCGTTTTCCGTGGGCTTCCGCATCGAGCATCCGCAATCGATGATCGACCGCCACCGTTTCGGCACGTTCGCCGGCCACCCGATTTTGGGGGCTGCGGATTACAAGCTGGTGCATCACGCCAGCAACGGCCGCTCGGTGTATAGTTTCTGCATGTGTCCGGGCGGCACGGTGGTGGCGGCAACCTCCGAGCCGGGCCGAGTCGTCACCAACGGCATGAGCCAATATTCCCGCAACGAGCGTAACGCCAACGCCGGCATCGTTGTCGGCATTACCCCGGCTGATTATCCGGGGGACGTTCTGGCCGGCGTGGAATTCCAACGGCGATGGGAGAGTGCCGCGTTCCAGGCGGGCGGCGGCACCTATGCCGCGCCCGGCCAGCTGGTGGGGGATTTTCTGGCCGGGCGGCCCTCGGTGCAATTCGGCGAGGTGCTGCCCTCCTACCGGCCGGGCGTGACCTTGACCGATCTCTCCACCTGCCTGCCGGATTATGCGATCGCGGCGATCCGCGAGGCGCTGCCGGCTTTCGACAAAGAGATCAAGGGCTTTTCCCGCGCCGATGCGGTGTTGACCGGCGTGGAAACCCGGACCTCCGCGCCGGTGCGGATCACACGGGGCAAGGATTTCTGTTCGCTGAACACGCGCGGCCTGTATCCGGCCGGCGAGGGCGCCGGCTATGCCGGCGGCATTCTGTCCGCCGGGGTGGACGGGATCAAAGTGGCCGAAGCGGTGGGGCTCAGCCTGACGGGGGCGCAAACGCCATAACCCGCCGACGCCTCGTATGAAATTGTTCGCGAAAACATGAAGCTCGCGCAACCTTCATCGTGGCGATGGTGCGATACGGAGAAAGTTGTTTTGGACGTTATATGTCCTATCGGCAAACCGTGCTATAGAGGCGCCACGATCTTGGCAGGAAAGACGAGAGAGTGCTGTCGCAAAAATGTAAATACGCGCTGCAGGCGCTTTTGGTTCTGGCCAGAGAGAAAGGCGATGATCTGCTGCTGGTGAGCGAAATCGCCGAGCGTGAAAATCTGCCGAAGAAATTTCTTGAAGCGATTCTCCTGGAGCTGAACCGCAACGGGTTGGTGCGCAGCCGGCGCGGGCGTGGCGGCGGCTACGCGCTCGCCAAGCCGGCGGATCTCATTACTTTCGGCCAGGTGGTTCGGATCATGGACGGGCCGCTGGCGCCGCTTTCCTGCGTGAGCGTGAATTATTATCGCCGCTGCGACGATTGCAAGGACGAGCAAAGCTGCGAGATCAGGCGGGTGATGCGCCGGGTGCGGGACGCCATCGCCAATGAGCTGGACGGCACCTCCCTGGCGGCGGCGCTCAACAGCAGCACGACGAAAGAACTGCTCGCCAGTTAATTTATATGTCGATGGAATTACCGGGGATAGCGCGGCGCGTCATGGCTCAAGCGGTTTTTCCCCAAGCAAAAGCCGGGATCAAAAGCCGGGAGGCGCCGGCCGCCAGTCCCGCTTCCGGCGATAAAAGAGCGCCAAAAACCCACTGAAATTAAACCAAAATCAGGTCAATGACCGAAAATATTACACGTGACGAAAATAGCACATGCGACGCCGCTTTTTAGAAACGGCCGCAACTTAAAGGCGAGTCCGCTTTCATTTCACAGCATTTTGTTGCAAATGTCGCAGTGCGTTTTGCATAACATGAAAGCCGCTTCACATTGATTTGGGAACCGGCCCGGTCGAGGCAGGGATGCGCTTTCAGGCGTTAACGGTGGGATTGTCGTTGGGGGCATGCCTTGCGGTACAGCCCGCCCAAGGGGCGAGCCCGGCGGTGAGCGCCGCGGAGACCAGCGTCAATCTCAGCGTCGGCCTGATGTCCACGCAATATCACGAGCATGCCGTGCCCGGCGACGATGAGAGCGGGGTGATCCCCGGTTTCGGCGTCGGTGTCAGCGCCCTGGTGCCCACCCGTCCGGGCGTGACGTCCAGCGTCGATATCTACAGCGCCCTGATCTATAATTTCGACGCCGGGAATATCGGCTATTCGGGGCATTATCTCGTCTCCGGGGCTCCGGCCAGCGCCACCGACCATGCCGTGTTCAACCGGGTCGAGGCGCGGCTCGGCCTCGGGTTCCCGATGATCGGCGGCATGGAATCCATCCCCTTCCTGGCCGGCGGCTACCAGGCCTGGAACCGCAATATCGCGGCCCCGGGCGGGGGCAGCACGGATGAATTCTACCATTCCGGCCTGTTTGGCCTGGGCTACAAGCTCGACGTGCCGGTCGGCGGGGGGCTCGTGGCTTCCGGCACGGGAGAGTTGCTGGGCCTCGCCGGCGGCGGCATTTCCGACAATAGCGCGAACTGGAGCGGCAGCTTTGGGGTCACGCCGGAGGAGCGGGTCGAACTCGGGCTCGATGACGCCGTTTTCGGGCGCTTCCATCTGTTCGTCTCGGCCTACTGGCAGCATTTCAATTATGCGGGCACGATGCCGCAGAGCCTCGGCAACGATTATTATATGTTCGAGCCGTTCAGCACGACCACGCAGTTTGGGGCCAATTTCGGCATCGGGTATAGTTTTAATTAGAAAGGAAGCGCTTCTTTTTGTGAACAAAAAGAAGCAAAAAAACTTTATGACTCTGGGCCATGGGTGTTGTCCCCGACAACGCCCATGACCCAGCATAAAAAAAGTTTTTGCGGCGCTTTTTTCAAAAAGCGCCTGCTTTCTTGTTAGATCAGTCCGCCGCAAGCGCCATCTGTTTGCGGGCCAAAGACTGGCTCACATAGCTTTCCACCGCCTCGGCGACCTTCTCGGCATGGTTGGCGAACACATGGTCCGCGCCTTCGAAGACCCGGTAATCGATGGCCACGCCTTTTTGCAAATTGAGCTTGTCGACCAGTTTGCGCACGGAGTTTTCCGGCACCAGATCGTCGGCATCGCCATGGATCATCAGGCCGCCGCAGGGGCAGGGGGCCAGGAAGCCGAAATCGTAATGCGCGGCGGGCGGCGCCACGGACACCCAGCCGGACACTTCCGGGCGGCGCATCAGCAATTGCATGCCGACAAAGGCGCCGAAGGAATAGCCGGAGATCCACAGCCCGCCATGGCCGGGATTGAGCGCCTGCATCCAGTCCAGCGCCGCCGCGGCATCGTTGATCTCGCCCATGCCGCCGTCGAACTTGCTCTGGCTGCGGCCGACGCCGCGGAAATTGAAGCGCATGACGGAAAAGCCCAGGCGCTGGAACACCTGGTACATGGTATAGGTGATGCGATTATTCATGGTGCCGCCATGGAGCGGGTGCGGGTGCAAGACCAGCGCCAGCGGCGCGCCCCGTTCCTTGGCATGGTGATAACGACCTTCAAGCCGGCCTTCCGGCCCGGCGAACATGACTTCAGGCATTCTTACAACTCGTCTTTCATCTAACCGTTTCTCAGATGGCTGCCGCGAGGCGTCTCTGCTATATGAGACACAGAGAATTAGGATCTGACCGCCTTATCCGAATGTTGACCAAAGGGGTTCGGATACCTAATTGCTCCTTGCGGCCTGGGAGATGTTACGGATGGGTTAACCTTGGGTTTCCCCTCTGATCTGCTAATATAGACCGCTATGGTTTGATTATCCACGGAAATGTCGCATGGCCCTTATGTTTTTCGCGGAGACGGTGCGGGCGTACCGGGAACGCGACCCGGCAGCACGGTCTTATTTGGAGATTGTGCTGTGCTATCCGGGCCTGCACGCCGTTGTGATTCATGGGCTTTCCAGCCGTCTCTGGAAGCACGGCTGGTACACTTTGGGGCGTTTCGTCTCGCATATCGGGCGGTTTTTGACGGGAATTGAGATTCATCCCGGGGCCAGACTCGGCCGGCGGCTGATCATCGATCATGGTCTCGGGGTTGTGATCGGGGAAACCGCCGAGATCGGCGATGACGTCTATATGTACCATCAGGTGACCCTGGGCGGCACCAGCAGCGAGCATGGCAAGCGCCATCCCACCGTTGGCAACAACGTGATCATCGGCGCCGGTGCGAAGGTGCTGGGCGCGATCCATATCGGTGACGGGGCGCGAATCGGCGCCAATGCGGTGGTCATCGCCCCGGTGCCCGCCGGCACCACGGTGGTCGGCATTCCTGCCCGTCCGGTGGATCGTACCGGGAAAAAGCCGCGCTTCGATGCCTATGGCACGCCCTGCGATCCCTGCCTCGATCCGCTGTTGCATGAGGTCGATCTGCTGCGCAGTGAGTTGACGGATCTGGAAAACCGGATCTCCAGCCTGGCGCGCGACCGCATCGTCTGACCCGATGCTCTATCTGGATGCCAACGCGACGGAGCCGCTGCGGCCCGAAGCAAGGCAGGCTTCCGTGGCGGCGCTGGGTCTCGGCAACCCTTCGTCGACGCATGCAGCCGGCCGGGCGGCGCGGCGTGTGCTGGAGGATGCCCGTGAAACCGTGGCGCGGTTCTTCGGCGCCGCCGCCAAGGACGTAATTTTTTGCTCCGGCGCCACCGAGGCGAACGCGCTGGCGGTGCACGCGCTGGGCGCCGGCAGACCCAAGCTGTGCGGCGCCACCGAGCATGACGCGATCCGCGCCGCCACGCCTGACGCCATCATCGTCCCGGTGGACGCCCGCGGCCAGGCGGATCTCGCGGCGCTGGACGCTTTGCTGGCGGCGCAGGCGATTCCGGCGTTGGTCTGCCTGATGGCGGCGAACAACGAGACCGGGATATTGCATGATATTGAAGCGGCCGGGCGGATTTGCGCCGCGCACGGGGCGTTACTGCACGTGGATGCGGTGCAGGCGGTCGGCCGGGACAATCGTGACTGGTTCGGTCTTGGAGCAGCCAGCATCGCCGTGTCCGGCCATAAATTCGGCGCGCCGATGGGGGCGGGGGCGCTGATCGTGAGCGCCGGCCGGGCCGTGGCGCCGCTGCTGCCCGGCGGTGGCCAGGAACAGGGGCGGCGCGGCGGTACCCCTTCCTTGCCGGCGATCGCCGGCCTCGCGGCGGCGTTGGGCGCGCCCTATGATAGCGCCAAAATCGTCGCGTACCGCGACGAGATCGAGGCGTTTTGCGTGCGGCTGGGCGCAATGGTGCCAGGCGCCGGTGCGCCGCGCCTGCCGAACACGACCTGTCTGGCCTTGCCCGGTGTCCGGGCGGATACGCAACTGATCGCGCTCGACATGGCGGGGATCGCCGTTTCCGCCGGCTCCGCCTGTTCCTCCGGCAAGGTGGCGGCGAGCCATGTGCTGGAAGCCATGGGGGCCGGCGCGCTGGCCGGCCAGGCGATTCGCGTGTCGCTGCCCTGGGACGTGGCGGCCGACGCGGTGCCGGCTTTTTGCGCCGCTTATGAGAAAATGCGCATGCGCTGTGTCGAAAAAGCTTAGGCGCCGCCGCGCGGCTCCCTTGCATCGCCGGCGGCGATGAGATTTACCACAAGGGATTCCTTAAGGGTTACACGATGCCAAAAATGACTTTCATTGAGCGTAACGGTGAGAAGCGTGAAGTGGACGCACCGGTCGGCCTTTCCGTCCTCGAAGTGGCGCATAAGCATGGCGTCGACATCGAAGGCGCCTGCGAGGGCTCGCTCGCCTGCTCGACCTGCCATGTGATCATCGACCCGGAATGGTTCGGCAAGCTCGCCCAGCCGTCCGAGGACGAGGAAGACATGCTGGACCTAGCCTTCGGGCTGGAAAAGACCTCGCGTCTGGGCTGCCAGATCGTGATGTCCGAGGCGCTGGACGGGCTCGTGGTGCGGCTGCCCGCCGCCACGCGCAACGCCGCCGGCTGATTTTCATGCGTGTGGTGGTGGCCATGTCCGGCGGCGTCGACAGCTCGGTGGTGGCCGGGCTGATGGCGCGCGCCGGTCATGAGGTGATCGGCGTGACGCTGCAGCTCTACGACCACGGCGCCGCCGTCGGCCGCAAGGGCGCGTGCTGCGCCGGGCAGGACATCCACGACGCGAAACGGGTCGCGGACCGGCTGGGGATCGCGCATTATGTGATCGATTCCGAGGCGCGCTTCCGCGGCAGCGTGATTGCGGCGTTTGCCGACAGCTATGCCAGTGGCGAGACCCCGGTGCCCTGCATCGCCTGCAACCAGCATCTGAAATTCGGCGATCTGCTCGGCATGGCCCGTGACCTCGGCGCCGAGGCGATGGCAACCGGCCATTATGTCCGCCGACTCGAGGGGCCGCATGGTGCAGAACTGCATCAGGCGGCCGATCCGGCGCGCGATCAGAGCTGGTTCCTGTTCGCCACCACGCGTGAGCAACTGGAATTCTGCCGCTTCCCGCTGGGCGACATGGTCTCCAAGGCCGAGGTGCGAGCGCTGGCGGCGGAGATGGGGCTGGTGGTGGCGGAAAAGCCGGACAGCCAGGATATCTGCTTCGTGCCGAGCGGCACCTATGCAGGCATCGTCGAAAAATTCCGCCCCGAAGCGCTGGAAGCGGGCGAGATCGTCACCGAGGATGGCGCGGTGCTGGGCACGCACCAGGGCATCGCCCGTTACACGGTGGGCCAGGCCAAGGGGCTCGGCAACGCCGCGCAGCGCGCCGGCGCGCCGATCGCGGTGAAGCGCATCGAGCCCGGCACGCGGCGCATCATCGTCGGGCCGCGCGGTGCCGCCGGGCGGGAGATCAGGCTGCGCGACGTGAACTGGCTGATCGATCCGCCGGAAGGCGTGCTGCGCGCGACCGCGAAACTGCGCGCACGGGACGGCCTCCACCCAGCCTCGATCACAAGTGACGGCACCGGCGCCCTCGTCACCCTGGATGAAGCCGCCATTGCCGCCCCCGGCCAGGCGGCGGTGTTTTATGACGGCTCGCGTATCCTGGGCGGTGGATTTATTCTTTAAAAAGGAAGGAAGTAAGCGCTACTTTTTGTGAACAAAAAGTAGCAAAAAAACTTTGTTATGCTGGGTCATGGGCTGTGTCGGCGACAACGCCCATGCCCCAGCATAACAAAAGTTTTTGGTGCCGCTTTTTTCAAAAAGCGGCTACTTTCTTCCCTTAAGCGACCGTCGTCCCAACCGGAGCCAGCGCGCCATTGGCGAGTGTCAGATGCCGGTCGGCCGGCCCCACCATATCGCGGTGCATGATCGCGACGATGGTGGTGTTGGGCAGCTCCGCCGCCAATACCGCCTGAATGCGCGCGGTCAGCGGCGCATCCAAAGCTGAGGTCGCCTCATCGAGGAACAGCCAGTCGGGCTTGATGAGCAATGCCCGGGCGAGGGCCAGGCGCTGCTGTTCGCCACCGGACAGAATTTGCACCCAGTTCGCCGTGTCTTGCAGCCGGGTTGCCAGCCCGCCCAGTTCGACCGCCTCCAGGGCCGCGCGCACCGCGTCGTCGGAAAAATCCTGTTCCTGAGCGGGATAGACGACGCTGCGCTTGAGGCTGCCCAGCGGGAAGTAAGGGCGCTGCGGCAGGAACAGCACCGTGCCTGTGGGCGGCGTGATCTCGCCATCGCCAAAGGGCCAGATGCCGGCAATGGCCCGGAATAAGGTGGATTTGCCGATGCCGGAGGGGCCGGTCAGGGTGACCGGCTGGCCCGGCGGCAGCGACAGGCTGGCATGGTCGAGAACACGCCGCCCGTCCGGCAAGGTCAGAGTCAGATTGTTGAACTTGAGCGCCGCGCCGGGCTGGCTGCGCTGAGGCCCGCTGGAAGCGGCCAGCCGCGCCGCGCTCACGGCTTCTTGGAAGCCATGCAAACGGGAGACGGTGGCGCGCCAAGTCACCAGTCCTTGGTAGGAACTGACGAACCAGGAAAAAGCCCCTTGGACTTGGCCGAAGACACTGGTGATTTGTGTCAGGCCGCCAAGGGCGATCTGGTGCGAGAAATAGCGCGGCAAAGCGACCAGAAGCGGGAAAATATTCGCCACCTGGTTAAAGCCGGCGGTGAAAAAGTTCAGGGCCTTGGTTCGGCGCATGATCGCCCAGAAATTCTCGAACACCGCCTGGAACCGTTCGCGTAGCGCGGTCTGCTCTTCAGTCTCGCCGCCATACAAAGCGACGGCTTCCGGATTCTCGCGCACGCGGATCAGGCCGAAACGAAAATTCGCTTCGACCCGCTGCTGGTTGAAGGTAAGCGGCACCAGCTTGCGCCCGATCAAATGTGTGAAGAGTGTCCCGAACACGGAATAGAGGACGGCGACATAGACCATATAGCCATGGATTGTGATGCCGAAGAGCTTCACCGACCCTGAAATGGCGTAAAGCACGAAGATGAAGCTGAGCAGCGTGACGACGTTGGAGATGAAATTCAGGCCGAGCGCCAGAGTGTTGTTCGTGAACGAGTTCAGGTCTTCGGAAATCCGCTGGTCGGGGTTGTCGACAATGCTGCTGGCGCCTTGGTTGAGGCTGATGTGATAATAGGCGCGGTCGGCCAGCCAGTTCTTCACGAAATGCCCGGTGAGCCATTGCCGCCAGCGGATTTGCAGCATCTGGTTCAGGTAGGCGGAATACACGTAAATGAGAATGTAGGCGATGGCGATTTCGATAAAGCCCGGCATCGGGTAGGGCTCCCCCGGCGCGCGAGCGTAGAGGTAGATCAGATGGATCACGGATTTGGCGTCATAGGCCTGGATCGCGTTGAAAAAATCGCGGCTCCAATAGGTAAACACGACGTTGATGAAGACCATCAGAAGATTCAAAGTGATAATCACCACCAGCATGCCGATCGCGAAGACACGTTCCTCGGATGAGAAATAGGGGCGGGCAAGGGCCCAGCCTTCCTGCAATCCGGTGAAGAAATTGGTCATTGAACGGCGCATCAATCGGAAACCTTTTGCTGCAGGGCGGTGGATTTGGCCCGGATGAGGCTCATCCCGAAAAAATCATGTTCGGTGTCTCAAAGAAGCGGCCGGCGCGGTAGGCGCATGGATCAAGCCGTTTTCGTCAATCGCAGCCGGATCACCCCGCGCGCCTCTTCCGGCGGAACCGGCTTGCCCTTGCGCAGAATTTCGATCCGGCCGGCTTTGGCGAGACGGAATGCGGCCAGCCGCACGGGCGACAGGCTGCCGCGCCATTTGTCGCCCTCGGGATGGCCGGCCAGCGCGCGGGCCGCTTCCGTCGGGCAAATTGATTTATCGCCGCGCGTGGCCAGCAGATTAAGGATCGCCAGTTCGGCGGGATCGGAAGTTGCGGTCATGAGGTCCATGCGGTTCATTGGCAAGCGGTTCTTTGGCAAGCTTTATGCCGAAAGCCGTGCCCGATAGAAAGCCGCCATTTTGAACATGCCGTGGCCAAAGCCGCAAAGCCCGGTATTTTTCCTGAAAAAAACGCGGTCCCGCGTTTTGTAGCAAAACGTAGCATCATCGGGTCCGTGCCGACCTGCGCGCCCGCAACGATCACGTGACCGAGCGACCGTCGCGATCGGGGGTCGCGGGTGTTGATCAGGTTTGCCCGAGCCGAGCGACCAATTGCGCCGCGCCAAGCGGCGGGCCGAAATAATGGCCTTGCCCTTCGTCACAGCCCCATTTCAGCAATTTGTTGAATTGCCGCTTGGTGTCGACATTTTCCGCCAACGTCGTGCCGCCGAGATCGTGCCCGGCCTCGATGGCGTCCCGGATCATGGCGTTGCTCGCGGGGCCGTCATCGACGCCCTGCGTGAGGGAGCGGTCGAGCCGGAGGGTCGTGAGCCGCATGTGGCGCAGTGCCGGAAATTTGGCGTGCCCGGCGCTGAAATTGGCCAGTGCCAGGCTGATGCCAAGGCCCTGCAACGCTTTCAGGTTGAAGATGACGTTGGCTGAGGCGTCGGCCAGCATGGCCTCGGTCAAAACGAATTCCAACCGCTCGGGGGCGATGCCGGTACGGCCCAGCCGTTCCAGAATCTGGTGAATGAATTTACGGTGCTGCAATTGCCGCAATGCCAATGTGACGGTGACGCGGGCGGGTTCCGGCCAGCTCACCGCCTGGACGCAAGCCTGTTCGACCAGCCAGCTGCCAAGTTCGAGAATGATGTCCGCCTGTTCGACACCTGGCATGAAATGCTGCGGCGAAAGCAGACCAAGACGGTGATGCCGCATCCGCACCAAAGCCTCGGCGCCACGGATCTGGCCGGACTGCAGCGCCACCAGCGGCTGGTAGTGGAGCTGCAAATCACCGGCAGCGAGGGCATGGCGCAAGCGGCGCGTCACCCGCCGGCGCTCGGCGGTGTCGTGCCGCTCACTGCGCGGCCGTGGCTCGTGGCGGAGCGTGGACGCCGGCAGAATGACGGCGCGGCTGGGAGCAGGGAAGGGCGGTGAATGGGGCATGAGACGAAGTCTCGCCCAGAGACCTTAACAAGATCCGAAAAATGGCCAAAAAAGCAGAAGGCAAGTGCTACTTTTTGTGAACAAAAAGTAGCAAAAAAACTTTATTATGCTGGGTCATGGGCGTTGTCGCTGACACAGTCTCAGGCCCAGCATAACAAAGTTTTTGCGCCGCTTTTTTCAAAAAGCGGCTTCTTTCTTCCCCTTAAGCCTCCAGCGCCGCGCGTAAGGCGCTGAAACTGGCCTCGAGGCTGTAATGCCGCGTCACGTAATCGAGGGCGAGGCCGGACCGTGCCGGCACGGCCAATTGCTTGAGGATGGCGGCGGCAAAATCTTCAGGAGATGAGGCCGCGACAAAGGGGGCGGAAACATCGGGCGCAAACCCTTCCAGGCTGCAAGGCGTGGCGACCGTGACGAGCCCGTGCCTGGCATAGTCGAGCAGCTTGATCTTCAGCCCGGAGCCGACACGCAAAGGCGAGATCGCAAGGCTGGCATCGTGGAGCTGCGTGCGCAGGTCCTGGACCCTGCCATGGCGTGTCACGCCAGCCGGCACGGCGCGGAGCGCCGCGCCGCAATCGCCGATCAGGTCGAGGCTGATATTGCCGCCCAGGCGCGGCCAGATTTCAGTGAAAAACCAGCGCAACCCGTCCAGATTCGGTAAATTGGCGCTGCCGACGAAGACCAGCCGCCTGGGGGTGCGCCGCCAGCCGGCGGGGGGCGGGCAAGGCGAGGCCGGCATCGGCGCGGCGAGCACATGCTGCGTCGGGCAGAGTTTTTGCAGCAAGGCGGCCTCGTCGTGCTGAATGGCGGCGATACAGCGCGCGCCGCTGAGCGCGGCGATCTCGTCGGCGCAGGTGAGGCGCTGCGGTTGCACGCTGTAGCCGGCCTCGGCCAGGGCCCGGTGGCGGCGGTGAAACACATCATGAGCGATGATCACGCTGTTGATGCCGCGCAGTGCCGGCGCGGCCAGGGGTGCGGCGCGGAACAAAGTGTCGACTAGCACGGCATCGGGTTTCTCGCTGGCGATATAGCGCGCCGCCCAATCGGCCTCGGCCGCACTGCAGAACTGGCCAAGCACCGCGTCGGCCTGATGGCGCCGGCGACGAACCCAGCGCGCGGCCGGGGGCGGCAGGAAGCGGACCGCGGCGCGGAGCAAAATGGCGGCCAGGGCACGGGGAGAGCGCGGCAGCACATGGCCGGCGCGGGCGACGATTTGCGGGCCGGCCACCGGGGCGATGCCGTAGCGCTGCGCCGGCCAGGCCAGCCGCGCGCCGAGCAGCAGCACCGTGACCTGATGGTCCAGCCCCTGCAGCCAGGAAATAATCGCATGATTCATCGCCAGATGACCGGCGGAGCCGGGGCGCGGCAATTCGTCGGTGAGAAAGACATAGCGCATGCGGCACGGCCTGCCTTTTTATTCTTCTGGGCCGGCTAAGAAAGTAGCCGCTTTTTGAAAAAAGCGGCGCAAAAACTTTTGTTTACGCTGGGCCTGAGACGCTGAAACGGCACGGGCCCAGTTTAACAAAGTTTTTTTGCTTCTTTTTGTTCACAAAAAGAAGCGCTTTCTTTCTCTGCGGTTAAGCAGCGTCCTGGGCAACGCCTTTTTCGGACAGAAGGGTCTGCAACTCACCGGACTGGTACATTTCGGTGATGATGTCGCAGCCGCCGACGAATTCGCCCTTCACGTAAAGCTGCGGAATGGTCGGCCAGTTGCTGAACGCCTTGATGCCTTCGCGAATTTCCTGGTCTTCCAGCACGTTCACGGATTTGAACGGCACGCCCGCATGTTTGAGGATCTGGATGACCCGGGCGGAGAAGCCGCATTGCGGGAACATCGGCGTGCCCTTCATGAAGAGCAGCACCGGGTTGGCGTCGATCTGCGCTTGAATATCGGCAAAGACGGGGTTGTTCATACAGTTAAATCCTTATTCGGGAGCTGCGGTTTGCAAGGCCAGTGCATGCAAGGTTCCGCCCATGCGTCCCTGCAGAGCGGCGTAAACCATCTGGTGCTGGCGCACGCGGGGTACTCCGCGAAACGCCTCGGTCACCACGGTTGCGGCAAAGTGATCGTCGTCACCGGCCAGGTCTTCGATCGTGATTTTCGCATCCGGGAATGCGGCTTTGATCAAGGCTTCAATTTCGCCGGCAGTCATCGCCATAATTCGAATCCTTACAGGGCGAACCAGGAGGGGAAGAACCGCTCATGGGCTTCGCGCAACTGTGGCAAAGATATGGCGACGGTATCCGAATGTGTCAATTTCCCGTTGCCGTTGGCGCGGCCGATTTCCACGGCCGGGATGCCCGCCTGTGCCGCCGCCGCGAGAAGGGCGGCGCGGTCCTGCGCACTTTCCACAGAGAGCACATAGCGCGCCTGTTCCTCGCCGAACCAGAAGGCGTGCGAGGTCTCCGGCGCGGTCAGGTCCACGCCGGCATCGCCGGCCAGGGCCATTTCCGCCACCGCCACCAGCAGGCCGCCATCCGAGACGTCGTGGCAGGCGGCAACCTTGCCGCTGAGGATTTGCGCGCGCACGAACTCGCCATTTCGGCGTTCGGCGGCGAGGTCGATGGCAGGCGGCGCCCCGGTCTCCTGGCCAAGGATCTCGCGCAGCCAGAGCGAGCGGCCGAGTTCCCCCTTGCTGGCGCCGATCACGATCAGGTCATGATCCGGTTTCAGCGCCAGGCCCACCGCTTTCGCGGCGTCCTCGATTACGCCCACGGCGCCGATCGCCGGAGTCGGGAGGATGCCCTTGCCCTCGGTCTCGTTGTAAAGCGAGACGTTGCCGGACACGACCGGGAAGTCGAGCGCCGTGCAGGCCGCCGCCATGCCTTTGATCGCGGCCGCGAACTGGCCCATGATTTCGGGCTTTTCCGGATTGCCGAAATTCATGTTGTCGGTGATGGCGAGCGGGGTCGCGCCGGTCGCGGAAATATTGCGCCAGGCTTCTACCACCGCCTGCGCGCCGCCGGCCTCGGGGTCGGCCACGCAATAGCGGGGGGTGCAGTCCGTGGTCAGCGCCAAAGCGCGTTTGGTGCCCTCCAGCCGGACGATGGCGGCATCCGCCTGGGCCGGGCGCTTTACCGTCTGCCCGCCGACTGTGGAATCGTACTGGTCGAAAATCCACCGCCGCGAGCACAGATCGGGGCTGGCGATCAGTTTCAGCAGCGCGTCGCCCAGCTTCATGTCGCTGTGCACCGGGCCGAGCGGCGCCGGCTTCGGCGTCTCCGCGATGGGGCGGCGGTAAAGCGGGGCGGCGTCCGCCAGGGGGGCGAGCAGAATATCCGCCTCCACCGCGCCCTTATGCTTGACGACGATGCGCCCGGTATCGGTGATATGGCCGATGATGGCGTAGTCGAGATCCCATTTCTCGATGATGGCCCGGGCCATTTCGGTGCGCTCGGGCTTGAGCACCAGCAGCATGCGCTCCTGGCTTTCCGAGAGCATCATCTCATAGGCGGTCATGCCGGTCTCGCGCTGCGGCACGTCGTCGAGGATCAGCTCGATGCCGACTCCGCCTTTGCCGGCCATTTCCACGGAGGAGGAGGTAAGGCCGGCCGCGCCCATGTCCTGGATGGCGACGATGGCGTCGGTCTGCATCAGCTCCAGGCAGGCCTCGATCAGCAGCTTTTCGGTGAACGGGTCGCCGACCTGCACGGTCGGGCGCTTTTCCTCGGAGGAGGCGTCGAACTCGGTGCTGGCCATGGTCGCGCCATGGATGCCGTCGCGCCCGGTCTTGCTGCCGATATAGACCACCGGGTTGCCGATGCCGGCGGCGGCCGATAGGAAGATCTTGTCCTGCGCCGCGATGCCGACCGTCATGGCGTTGACCAGCGGGTTGCCGTTATAGGCGGGGTGGAAATTGACCTCGCCGCCGACGGTCGGCACGCCCACGCAATTGCCGTAGCCGCCGATGCCGCGCACCACGCCATCGACCACGCGCTTCGTCACCGGCAGCGCCGGGTCGCCGAAGCGCAGCGCGTTGAGGTTGGCGATGGGCCGCGCGCCCATGGTGAACACGTCGCGCAGAATGCCGCCGACCCCGGTGGCCGCGCCCTGGTAGGGCTCGATGAAGCTGGGATGGTTATGCGACTCCATTTTGAAGATCGCGGCCATGCCCTCGCCGATATCGATCACGCCGGCATTTTCGCCCGGCCCGTGGATCACCCATGGCGCCTTGGTCGGCAGTTCCTTCAGCCAGACGCGCGAGGATTTGTAGGAGCAATGCTCCGACCACATGACCGAGAAAATGCCAAGCTCGGTGAGGCTCGGCGTGCGGCCCATGATCTCCAGGACTTTGGCATATTCCTCGGCGTTAAGGCCGAAGGATTTGGCGAGAGCGGCGTCAACTTTTTTCATGCGGCGGCCAGTGAATCGAAAAGGGGTTTGCCATCGGTGCCGCCGAGCAGCGGGTCCACCAGATCCTCGGGATGCGGCATGAGGCCGAGGATGCGCAGATTCGGCGAATAAATGCCGGCAATGTCGCGGGCCGAGCCATTGCGGTTGCCATCGGCATAGCGGAAGGCGACGAGATTCTCGCCCTCGAGCCGGTCCAGCGTCGCGGTATCGGCGGTGTAGTTGCCGTCACCATGGGCCAACGGCGCGCGGAAAACCGCGCCTTTCGCGTATTTCGCAGTGAAGACGGTGTCGTTGCGCTCAACCTTCAGCTGCGCGTCCATGGAGAGGAAGCGCAGGGAGGCGTTCCGCAGCAGCGCGCCGGGGAGCAGCCCGGCTTCGGTGAGGATCTGGAAGCCGTTGCAGACGCCCAGCACATAGCCGCCGCGCGCGGCATGGTCTTTCACCGCACGCATGATCGGGCTCTGCGCGGCCATGGCGCCGCAGCGCAGGTAGTCGCCGAACGAGAAACCGCCGGGAATGATGACGAGATCGATGCCGGTCAGGTCGGTTTCCTTGTGCCAGACCATTTTCGGCTCGGCGCCAAAACTCTGACGGACCGCGATCGCCATGTCACGCTCGCGGTTGATACCGGGAAAAAGAAGGATTGCTGTGCGCATGGGGCTCATCTGCCGAAGGGCGGCGGGGAAGTAAAGCGGGACTTTCGGGCACCAGACCTGAAAGCGAATCGCGGCGTAGAGGAAGGAAGCGCTACTTTTTGTGAACAAAAAGTAGCAAAAAAACTTTATGACTCTGGGCCAAGGGCGTTGTCCCAGACACAGCCCACGGCCCAGCATAGAAAAAATTTTTTGCGCCGCTTTTTTTCAAAAAAGCGGCCACTTCCTTAACTATGCTGCGCCTTTACGTCCAGAAACCGCGACACGAGACTGGCGCCGTCGATTTTTTCATCCATGAGTGCCATGGCCAGGACCTCGCCGCCGAACACGTTGGGGGCCAGGATCATGTCGGGCTGCACACGCCGCACCCGCTCCAGGTTTTTGCGGTTGCTGACCGCCGCGACTTTTTTGGCGTCCGTGGCGAGTTCGCGCAAGGCGAGGATGACGAAGGCGTTTTCGGCGTCGTCGTTGGACAAAGCAAGAACGGCGCGCGCCGTTTCGGCGCCGGCGCGGCGCAGCACGTCGAGGTCGGTGGCATCGCCGATCAGAATTTCAGCCTCGCCGAAAGCGGCGGTGGTCTCCTCGGTGAGGATGATGAGCACCGGGCAGGAGCGAGCGAGCAATTCGCGCGCGGTGTTGCGGGCCAGGGCGCCGTCTCCGGCAATGATGAAATGGTCGATCCGTTTCATGGGCTTTCGCTCCGGGGAGATGATGCGGCTGAGGCGTCCCTGCACCAGCGGGCCGATCACGGCGGTGAGCGAGGTGAGGAAGACGCTGATGCCGACGATGATCAGCGAGACGACGAACAGCCTGGCATCGTCGCTCTTCGGCAGGATGTCGCCATAGCCGACCGTGGACATGGTCACGACCGTGAAATAGGCCGCCTGCTGGAATGTGATGATGGCCGGCGTGAAGCCCTGGCCGAGGATCAGCGAGCCGAGGACGCCGTAGGCGAGCATCAGGCCGGTGGCGGCCAGGGCAAACAACGTGCCGGCGGCCAGCGAGGATTTTTGAAACGCCCGTCCCGTGATCGCCAGCGCGATGATCAGGGCGGCAAGGTATAAAGTCGTGCTGGAGTGCCAGGAATAATGCGTGTAGCCGACCGCCAGCACCAATTGCGCCACGGTGATGAGCAAGGCGGAAATCCACGCCACGCGGGAGCGAAGCAGCAAGCCGAGGGCGACGAAAATCTGCATCCAGCCGATGACGGCGTTGGGCACGCCGCTCAGCACCATGGGGGGAATGCCCGCCGTCAGCGGATGGAGCGCATCGAACAGCCCGCTGAGGTTGAGGTGGAAATATTCATAGAGAAAATGCCTGATGGTCGGCACCAGAGCGAGCGCCCCCGCACCGCCGACGGCAAAGGCGATCGGCAAATGCGGGAACCAGGCATAGAGCCGGACACGGTGGGCGAAGCGCCGGAAATCCGGCTGAAGACGAGACCGGCGGAAGAGGTCCCCGCGTAACCTCAACCGGTGAGCTCGACCCGGAAGCTTTCAATCACGGTGTTGGCGAGCAGCTTTTTCGCCATTTCCTCGGCGGCCGCCTTGGCTTTCGCCCGGTCGGTCTCGTCGAGTTCGAGTTCGATGATTTTGCCGGCGCGCACGTCGCCGACCTGCGGAAAGCCGAGCGTGTGCAAGGCGTGCCCGATGGCCTTGCCCTGCGGGTCAAGCACGCCATCCTTCAGCATCACGGTCACGATCGCTTTCATTGCATCATCTCCGGGCCCTTGAGATCGCGGCTGCCGGCTTCCGGGAGGATGCCGAGGCGCCGGGCGACTTCCTGGTAGGCTTCCTCGATCTTGCCGAGATCGCGGCGGAAGCGGTCCTTGTCCATTTTCTCGTTGGTCTTGGCGTCCCAGAGACGGCAATTGTCCGGGCTGATCTCGTCGGCCAGGACGACCCGCATGTCCTCATTCTCGTACAGCCGGCCGAATTCTACCTTGAAATCGACCAGAGTGATGCCGACGCCGAGGAACAGGCCGGTGAGGAAGTCGTTGATGCGCAAAGTGAGATGGACGATGTCGTCCATGTCTGGCGGCGTCGCCCAGCCGAAGGCGGTGATGTGCTCTTCCGCGACCATCGGGTCGTTGAGCTGGTCGTTCTTGTAATAATATTCGATGATCGAGCGGGGCAGGCGGGTGCCCTCGGGAATGCCCAGGCGCGAAGACAGGCTGCCGGCGGCGACATTGCGGACCACAACCTCGACCGGGATGATCTCGACTTCCTTGATGAGCTGCTCGCGCATGTTCAGGCGGCGGATGAAATGCGTCGGGATGTTGATTTCCGCCAGCTTGGTCATCAGAAATTCGCTGATGCGGTTGTTCAGGACACCCTTGCCGGTGATTGTGCCCTTTTTCTGCGCGTTGAACGCCGTGGCGTCATCCTTGAAATATTGCACAAGGGTACCGGGTTCCGGTCCCTCGAACAGAATTTTTGCTTTGCCTTCATAAAGCTGCCGGCGGCGGGCCATTTCGTACCTTCAGAAAATCAATGGTCAGGGTCTATACCAACCAAGCGCTGGTCGCGCTATGCCTGCCATCGCATGGACGATAAGACATCTTTTCCCCTCTATCGCGCTGCGGTCAGTGGGTTGCTCGCAATGCTGGTGGGGATTGGGATCGCCCGGTTCGGCTACGGGCCGCTGGTACCGGCTCTGGTCAAGGCGCATTGGTACAGCGCCAGCGCCGCCTTCTGGCTGGGGGCGGTCAATCTCCTGGGGTATTTTTTCGGCGCCGCCTTTATGCGCTTCTGGCGCGGGCGGCTCCGGGCCAAGCGCGTGATCGTCGGGCTGATGGCGCTTACCGCCTTGTCGCTGCTGGCCTCGGCGCTGAACTGGGGCCTGGTCTGGTTCGGTTTCTGGCGGCTGCTTTCCGGGGTCACCGGCGGGGTGCTGATGGTGCTGATGGCGGCCGCCGTGGTCGGCCGCGCGCCGGCGCAGAGCAAAGGGCGGGTGGGCGGCATCACCTTCGCCGGCATGGGCACCGGCATCACCTTGAGTTCGCTGCTGATCCCGCTGCTGGTGAGCCAGGGGCTGGTGTTCACCTGGATCGTGCTGGGCCTGGTTGCGGCGGCGGCAACGCTGGCGGTGGCGTGGCTGATGCCGGACTCGGCCATCGTCGCCAGCCCACCGAAGCGCGGCGAGGCAAAGCTGAACCGGGCGGTGCTGCTGCTCGTGGTCGCCTATGCCGGTTCCGCATTCGGATTCGTGCCGCATATGCTGTTTCTGTCGAGTTTCGTCGCCATCGGCTTGCAGCGCGGGGTCGCCGCCGGGGCCGATGTGTTCGCCTGGCTGGGCGTGGCCGCGGCCCTGGGGCCGGTGATTCTGGGGCGAGTCGCCGACCGCTTCGGCTTTCTCCCGACCCTGGCGCTGGGCTACGCGGTGATGGCCGGCGCCGTGGCGTTGCCACTGGCCAATGACAGCAGCTTCGCGCTCGATCTTTCCGCCGTCGGCGTCGGTGCGGTGGGGCTGGGAGGGGTCATGCTGGCCGCCGGCGCCATTGCCGGGATGGTGCCGCCCGAACGGCTGGCCGCCGATTGGGGGATCGCCACCATGACCTATGCGGTGATGCAGGCGCTTACCGCCGCCGGGTTCTCGCATCTGTTCCACGCCACGGGCAGCTTTCTGCTGCTGTTCGGGATCGGGGTGGTGGCGCTGGTGGGCAGCGCCGCCCTGGTGGTCGGCGCTGCGCGGACAAAGAAAGAAGCCGCTTTTTAAAAAAACGGCGCAAAAACTCTTGTTATGCTGAGCCTGAGACTGTGTCGGCGACAAAGCCCATGCCCAGCATAGTAAAGTTTTTTTGCTACTTTTTGTTCACAAAAAGTAGCGCTTACTTCCTACCTTAAGCAGCCTTCAGGCTGGGATAGTCGGTATAACCCTGCGCGCCGGGCGCATAGAAAGTCTCGTTGTTCGGCGTGTTCAGCGCGGCGCCGGTGCGGAAGCGTTCGACGAGGTCCGGGTTGGCGATGAACAGCTTGCCCCAGGCCACGGCGTCCGCCTCGCCCAGCGCCAGCGTTTCCTGGGCGCTTTCCAGCGTGAAGCCTTCATTGGCGATATAGAGGCCGCCGAAGGCCTTTTTCAGTTGCGGGCCGATCCAGTCCGCGGCCTTGTGCTCGCGCGCGCAGATGAAGGCGATGCCGCGTTCGCCCATCTCGCGGGCGACATAGCTGAAGGTGCCGAGACGGTCGGAATCGCCCATGGAATGGGAATCCATGCGCGGCGCCAGGTGCAGGCCCACCGAGCCCGGCTCCCAGACCGAGAGCACCGCGTCGGTGACTTCCAGCATCAGCCGGGCGCGCTTGGCGATGCTGCCGCCATAATTGTCGGTGCGGGTGTTGGTGCTGTCCTGCAGGAACTGGTCGAGCAGGTAGCCGTTGGCGCCGTGGATCTCCACGCCGTCGAACCCGGCCATCTGCGCGTTCATCGCCGCCTTGCGGTAGGCTTCGACGATGGCCGGAATTTCCGCGGTTTCAAGCGCGCGCGGGGTGACATATTCCTGCTGCGGACGCACCAGGCTGACATGGCCCTTGGCGGCAATGGCGCTGGGAGCGACCGGGCGTTCGCCGTTCAGGAAGAGCGGCGCGGAGATCCGGCCGACATGCCAGAGCTGGGCGAAGATGCGGCCGCCCGCTTTGTGCACTTCATCGGTAACGAGCTTCCAGCCCTTCACCTGCTCGTCTGACCACAGGCCCGGCGTATCGGCATAGCCGACGCCCATCGGGGTGACGGAGGTCGCCTCGGCGATGATCAGCCCGGCGGAGGCGCGCTGGACGTAATATTCCGCCATCAGCGCGTTGGGCACGCGCACCGCACCGGCGCGGGCGCGGGTGAGGGGGGCCATGATGATGCGGTTGGGCAGGGTCAGGTCGCCGAGTTTCAGCGGGTCAAACAAAGTTGGCATAAGCGGAAATCCTCCAAGGTTGCACGAAACGGGAAAGGAAGGCGAACGGCAGGGTCGCGACCGAGATCGACGCCCGCGCGGCGGAACGGAGTCTCACAAAGTCCGCCCGAGTTTCACGACAAACGCGGCAATGGCCGGTTCGTTGCGCTTGTAGAAAACCCACTGGCCGACGCGTTTGGCCGTGATCAGCCCGGCATGCTGCAGCACCGCCAGATGGGCCGAGACGGTGGATTGCGACAGGCCGCAGGCTTCGTCGATTTTCCCGGCGCAAACGCCGAACTCATAGGGATGTTCCTGGCCGGGGAAATTCTGTGCCGGCTGCTTCATGTGCGCGAGAATTTCTCGCCGTACGGGGCTGGAAACGGCTTTGAGCTGCTCTTCGAAGAGATCGTGGCCGTCCGCGGGCATCGTCATGCAGCGATATGTATATCGCCGCATTCCGATATACACCCGCCAAAGTCATGCGTATCCCGCATTTGTGAAATGCACGTAATGTATAGGCAAAGGGGCGGAGCCCCTTTGCCTATTTATGGAGCGTGCCTAGCGGGCAGAGATGGGCACGTAATCGCGCGAGGGAGCGCCGGTATAGATTTGCCGCGGGCGGCCGATGCGCTGCTGCGGGTCTTCGATCATTTCCATCCACTGGCTGATCCAGCCGACGGTGCGCGCCAGGGCGAAGATCGGCGTGAACATCTGGGTCGGGAAGCCCATGGCCTTGAGAATGATGCCGGAATAGAAATCGACGTTCGGATAGAGCTTGCGGTCGACGAAATACGAATCTTCCAGTGCGATCTTCTCCAGCTCCATCGCCAGGTCGAGCATCGGCTCGTTCTTGATGCCGAGTTCGCCGAGCACCTCGTAGCAGGTGTGCTGCATGATTTTCGCGCGCGGGTCGTAGTTCTTGTACACGCGATGGCCGAAGCCCATCAGCTTCACGTTGCTGTTCTTGTCCTTCACCTGCTTGATGAAGTCCGGGATGTTGTCCTTGTGGCCGATTTCGGCGAGCATTTTCAGCACCGCCTCATTGGCGCCGCCATGGGCGGGGCCCCACAGGGAGGCGATGCCGGCGGCGATGCAGGCGAACGGGTTGGCGCCGGTGGAGCCGGCCAGACGCACCGTGGAGGTGGAGGCGTTCTGTTCGTGGTCCGCATGCAGGATAAAAATGCGGTCCATGGCGCGGGTGAGGATCGGATTCTGCTTATAGGGTTCCGCCGGCACGGCGTGGAACATATGCAGGAAGTTTTCCGAATAGGTGAGGTCGTTGCGCGGATAGATCAGCGGCTGGCCGACATTGTATTTATGCGCCCAGGCGGTGATGGTGGGGATCTTCGCGATCATGCGGAAGGCGCTGATCTCGCGCTGCTTGGGGTCGTGGATGTCGATGCTGTCGGGATAGAAGGCCGACATCGCGCCGACCACGGAGCACAGCATCGCCATCGGGTGGGCGTCGCGGCGGAACCCGTCCCAGAAGCGGCGGATCTGCTCGTGCAGCATGGTGTGCATGGTCACGCCATGGGTGAAGGCGGTGAGCTCCTCCTGCTGGGGCAGTTTGCCGTACATCAGCAGGTAGGCGACTTCGAGGAAGGTGGATTTTTCCGCGAGCTGTTCGATCGGGTAGCCGCGATAGAGCAGGATGCCTTCATCGCCGTCGATATAGGTGATCGAGCTTTCACAAGAGGCGGTGGCGCCGTAGCTTGGGTCGAAGGTGAAGATGCCGAGTTCGTTCTGCAGCTTACGGATGTCGATGCAAGCCGGGCCGAGCGAACCGCTCAGGATCGGCAGGGTCGCGATTTTGTTGTCATGGGTTAGGGTCGCTGTGCCGACCTGCTGGCTTGTGGCGGTTTGGGGCATGCGGAGTCACCTTCTCGTGGATTTTTGGCGTTCTCTTGGAACAATTAGCTCAAACTATCGCCTGGTAAGGCAGGGGTATAAAATCCCGGCCGGTCCGAAAAGCAAGCCTTCGCGCATGCGGTAAAGGGGGTGGACGGAAGCGTGCCGCGCAGGGCTGGAGCCGGCCGGCTTGAAAAAGCCGCGCTTAACCAGGATGGCGCGGATTTGTGTTTCAGGCGAGGTCTTTGGCGGCGACGAAACGCTGCAGGCTGGCCGTGCTGGCGCCGATCTGCCGCCAGGGCGTGGCGATCAGGAACTCGGTCAGGGTCGCGGTCGGGTAACTCTCCGCCAGGCGGGCCTGCGCGGGGTGCTGGGGCGCGGTGCCCGCCAGTTTGCGTGCCAGCTCGTGCAGGCCGGGATTGTGGCCGATGATCATGGCGCTGCGCACGGTTTCCGGGAGGCCGCGGAGGAGGTCGCGCATCTGCAACGGCGCGGCCATGTACAAGGCGGGCAGGAGTTCCACGTTCGGCCATTCCGACCAGACCCCGGCGGCTTCGAGCGCCGCGAAGGTTTGTTGCGTGCGCAGTGAAGGGGAGACCAGCACGACGTCGGGGGCGAGCCCTGCCTGGCGCATGGCGCGGCCGATTCTGGCGGCGGCTTCGATGCCTGTATCGGTCAGCGGGCGGTCATGGTCGCAGCCGCCGCCGGCGGCTGCCGCTTTGGCGTGGCGGAGCAGGATAAGCTGGTGCATGTGGGCCATTGTGCCATGGCATGCCGGAACTGTCGCCCCTATCTATGCGCGATGCGGTACGTGGCCGCGCTGCGTTTCAAGAGGAAAGAAGACGCATGAACCGAAGGCTGTTTCTGTTGAGTTCGGGGGCGAGCGCCATGGCGGGGCCGGCCTTGGCCGCGCCGTTGCCGGTGCCGCCCAGCGGTAGAATCGGGTTCAGGGTGTTGCGCAATGGCACGCCGATCGGCGAGCACCATCTCGTTTTCACCCGGAGCGGGGACACGCTTCGCGTCGATCTGCATGTCGCTCTCCTCGTGCGGCTCGCGGGAATTTCCTTTTTTCGCTACACGGCCCAGGCAACCGAGATCTGGTCGGACGGGGCGTTTCAAAGCGTCTATAGCCAGGTGAATGACAACGGCAATCACCTGCAGGTTCAGGCAGAGCGTATCGCCAATGGCTACGCCATCAAGGGCACGCATGTGCCGCGCTATATCGGGCACCCGAACACGCTGCCGCTGACCTATTGGAACAAAGCGATGCTGTACGGGACGATCCTCAATATCCAGACTGCGCACAGCTATCCGGCGATCGTGAGGTCACCAGGCTGGAACCGGTTGCCAACGGCCGATGGCGGCTCGGTGGTGGCGCAACGTTTCGACGTGACCGGCAAGCTGCATCTCAGCGTCTGGTACGACCAGTACGCGCAATGGTCGGGGCTTGCCTTCCATGTCGACGGTTACGAAACTTACGAGAGGCTGCCGGCATAAAAACCCGCGCGGGCGCCGCCTCGCGCGGGGATCGGTTTCGTGTACGCGCCGCGTGACACAACGTTATCGCTGCGGTTTCAATAAGGCTATCAACCGGAGATTGAGTTAGCTGTAATTCTGCTCCGGATGGCGCAGATGCCAAAGCCGTTCATGCGCGGCCACAAGGCTTTCGATGCTCTTGCGGCGGTTGGCGTCGGGCGGCACGGTGCGGCGCGTCAGCATGCCTTCCAGGATATGCAGCAATTGTTGCGCGATTTCATAATCGCCCTGGTCGCAGGCGTGATGGAAGGCCAGCAGAATCTTGTCGGATAGACGGCGACTATAGCGCGGCGCACCGACCAACGTACGGGGGGCATTATCAAGATCGTCATCAGAGCCGGTCGTGCTTACCATTTTATCGATCCAAATGAAGTTGAGGCAACCTGCTGGTAACTAATCTCGTGTCTTTTGTTTGCCGCGTCAGGTCAAGTGGGTAAAAGATCATCCGACGCATTATAGTCGAGTTAGGCGAGGTACCATGCAAAAGAGCAACGCCACAGCACTGTCATGAAACCTAGCAGACCAGTTGCGCATCTGAAAAGTCTTTGTGAAACTGCGCTATATTTCTCCGGGCGTGCGTAACTCCGTCGAGACGAAATCCGCAAATGCGTCTTCCCAACTTCCGGTTGTAGATGCGCGGCTATATTCGGTGGCGCGGTTTTCAAAGAAATTGGTGTGCTCCACCGCGTTCAGCATTTCGTCCAGCCAGGGGAGCGGGTTTTTGTCGACGTGAAAGAGCGCGTCGAGCCCAAGCTGCGTCAGCCGCCGGTCGGCAATGTAGCGGATATAATGTTTCACGCTCGCCGCCGTCAGCCCTTCGACCGGCCCCAGCTCGAAAGCGAGGTCGATAAACGCATCCTCATGCGCGACAATCGTTTGGCATACGGAATAAATCTCCATTCGCAATTGTTTCGTCCAGATCTCCGGGTTTTCCTGCAGGAACGTGCGGAACAGCTTGATGATCGACAGGCAGTGCAGCGATTCATCGCGCACCGACCAGGTGATGATCTGGCCCATGCCTTTCATCTTGTTGAAGCGCGGGAAGTTGAGCAGGATCGCGAAGGAGGCGAACAGCTGCAGCCCTTCGGTGAAGGCGCCGAACGCCGCCAGGGTCTTGGCGATCTCATGCTTACTGTCGACCCGAAAGCCGTGCATGTAATCGTATTTGTCCTTCATCTCCTTGTATTTGAGGAAGGCGGTATATTCGAGTTCCGGCATGCCGACGGTATCGAGCAGGTGCGAGTAGGCGGCGATGTGCACCGTCTCGATGTTTGAGAAAGCGGACAGCATCATCAGAACTTCTGTCGGCTTGAAGACCTGCGCGTAGTGCTTCATGTAGCAGTTGTTCACCTCGACGTCGGCCTGGGTGAAGAACCGGAAGATCTGCGTCAGCAGGTTACGCTCGGGCCCGGTGAGGGTTTTGTGCCAGTCCCTCACGTCGTCGGCGAGCGGAACTTCCTCTGGCAACCAATGCACGCGCTGTTGCGTCAGCCAGGCTTCATAGGCCCAAGGGTAGCGGAACGGCTTGTAGACCGGGTTCTCGGTCAACAGGTCCAGTTTGGTGGCGTCGGTCATGGGGGCTTGGCCTTTATCGAAGAGCAGAACAGTCGGGCGTCACTGGCAGGCGAGGCATTCCTCGTCATTGGCCTGGGGCGCCGCTTCTGGGACCGCGCGGGCGGGAGACGGCAGCTCGTCCGGGCGCACCGCTTTTTCCGAGACATTGTCGGCGCGCTGGATCGATAGGGAACGGCAATAATAAAGCGACTTCATGCCCTTCTTCCACGCCTGGTAATGGATCCGGTGCAGGTCGCGCTTGGCGACGTTGGCGGCCATGAAAAGATTCACCGACTGGCTCTGGCAGATGAAGGGCGTACGGTCCGCCGCATGCTCGATGATCCAGCGCTGATCCAGCTCGAAGGCGGTTTTGTACACGTCCTTCTCGTGCGAGGTGAGAAAGCCGAGATGCTGCACGCTGCCTTTGTTGAGCGTGATCGAAGACCAGGTTTCGTCATCGTCCCTGCCATAATTGGCCAGCAGTTTCTGCAATGAACGGTTCCGCACAGTGAAGCTGCCGGACAGGGTTTTTTGCAAGAATACATTGGCGGCGATCGGCTCGATGCCGGGCGAGGCATTGCCGGCGATGATCGAGATCGAGGCGGTGGGCGCGATGGCGATTTTGTGGCTGAAACGTTCCTGGATGCCGTATTCGGCGGCGTCGGGGCAGGCGCCGCGCTCACGGCCGAGCCTGACCGAGGCGGCGTCCGCGCCGGCGCGGATATGCTTGAACATTTTCATGTTCCACACCTTGGCCATGACGCTCTCGAAAGGCACGTTCTGCGCTTGCAGGAAGGAGTGGAACCCCATCACCCCGAGGCCAACGGAACGCTCGCGCATCGCCGCATATTTGGCCTTTTCCATCGTGTCGGGCGCGCGTGCGATGAAATCGCTCAGCACGTTATCGAGAAAGCGCATCAAATCTTCAATGAAGCGCTCGTCCTGGTGCCACGCGAACCAGCTTTCCAGGTTCAGCGAGGAGAGGCAGCACACCGCGGTGCGTTCACGGCCATGCTGGTCGAGGCCGGTCGGCAACGTGATCTCGGCGCAGAGATTGGAGGTCTTCACTTCCAGCCCGGCCAGCTTGTGCTGCTCGGGGCGGGCATTGTTCACGTGGTCGGAGAAAATCAGATAAGGCTCGCCGGTCTCGATACGGGCGGTGAGGATGCGGATCCACAGCGCGCGGGCGGAGATGCTGCGCACCGGGGCGCGGTCCCGGGGCGAGGTGAGCCCCCATTGCGCATCGCTTTCGACCGCGCGCATGAACGCGTCGGAGATCAGGATGCCGTGATGCAGGTTCAGCGCCTTGCGGTTGGGATCGCCGCCGGTGGGGCGGCGGATTTCGACGAATTCCTCGATCTCGGGATGCCAGACCGGCAGATACACCGCCGCCGAGCCGCGCCGCAGCGAACCTTGGGAGATCGCCAGCGTGAGGCTGTCCATCACCCGGATGAAGGGAACGACGCCGGAGGTTTTGCCATTCTGGCCAACCTTCTCGCCGATCGAGCGTAGATTGCCCCAATAGGAGCCGATGCCGCCGCCCTTGGCGGCGAGCCAGACATTTTCGTTCCAGAGGCCGACAATACCCTCCAGGCTGTCATCGGCCTCGTTGAGGAAGCAGGAAATCGGCAGGCCGCGCGAGGTGCCGCCATTGGAGAGGATCGGCGTGGCCGGCATGAACCATAGTTTCGACATATAATCGTACAGGCGCTGCGCATGCGCGGCATCGTCACCGTAACAAGAGGCGACGCGGGCAAACAGGTCTTGATAGCTCTCGTCGGGCATCAGATAGCGGTCGTCGAGTGTGGCGCGGCCGAAATCGGTGAGCAACGCGTCGCGGGAACGATCGATGTGAACTTGAGGTCGGTCGCGCATCTGGACGCCGTCATCGAGCAGCGCCGTTTCAGGTTGAACCATGATTTTCATTACCGTTCCCCCTGAGTAAAAATTTGCAGACCACAACATATGGTCATTGTCCAGGATAGCCATGACTAAATGTAATGCGCCAGAAAAGTTTTGGCCGGCCGAGTCGCTGGCGGCCCGGCGCGGGCCCAACAGAATGTTCCTATTATGTTCTAGAGGCGCACGATGCAAGCCTGTCGCCGGCGGCTCAGAGGCTGATGGCGTGGCCGTCCCGCAGGACGGCCTGGGCCGCCTCGGTAATGCCGGCCTCATCATGCAGCACCAGGCCGGCCAGCACGCGATCGGGGCTTTTCCCGCCGCGCCGGGCGGAGAGAATGATCATCTTGGCCGCCTGGCCGCCCCGCGGCCATAACGGGAACAGGGTCACGCCGGCGCAATTTGCGAGTCGGAGCGACGCGGCGGCCTGCGCGAAGGACGCGGCGGGCAGAATCAGCGTGAGGCTGCCACGCGGCCGGAGCATGGCGGCCAGAGCCGCCACCCAGTCGCCGAGCAAGGCGGGATCGCCATGATGGGCCAAGGCCCGGCGCGCGTCCGGGGGCGGCGTGCTGGCGTGATCGAACCAGGGCGGGTTGGCAAAAACATGATCGAATGTTTCGCGCGGAAACGGTGGGCGCGCGACATCGCCCTGGACACAGAAAAACGTCTCCAATCCATTGTCTTTGAAATTAACGTTGGCCAACTGAGCCAGCGCGGAATCACGCTCGAGGCCGCTTGCGACAAGGCCGGGAACGCGGGCAGCGAGGCAGAGCAGGCCGGCGCCGGCGCCGGTGCCGGCTTCCAGGACGCGCTCGCCCGGCTTCGCGGCGATGGCGGCGGCGAGCAAAACCGGCTCGAACCCGGTACGATGGCCGTCGCGGCGCTGCCGGTAAGTGATGCGGCCGCCGAGAAGCGTGCCCGCCGTGTACTCTCCCATGCCGTCCGCCTTGACCCTTTTTTCCGTCCGCCCGATATGATGCGCGAGGTTATTCCCCCTGGCAATTTAGGGCGTGATAAATTGGATGGTGCAACGCCTGTGACGACCGATGCTTTGACGCGGCTGACAACTCTGCTCGAGACGGAGCTGCTCGCCACCAACCATGCGATTGTCGCGCGGATGGACAGCCCGGTCGCGCTGATCCCGCAGCTGGCGGCGCATCTCGTGGCCTCCGGGGGCAAGCGGCTGCGGCCGCTCCTTACTTTGGCCACCGCGCGGCTGTGCGGTTATGAGGGGGAACGGCAGGTCAGCCTCGCCGCCTGTGTGGAGTTCATCCACACCGCGACGCTGCTGCATGACGATGTGGTGGACGAATCGGTGCTGCGCCGCGGCTCGGCCAGCGCCAATGCCGTGTTCGGCAACAAGGCGTCGGTGTTGGTCGGGGATTTCCTGTTCGCCCGGGCGTTCCAGCTGATGGTCGATGACGGGTCGCTGGAGGTGCTGCGCATTCTCTCCGCCGCCTCGGCCACCATCGCCGAAGGCGAGGTGCTGCAGCTGACGACGCAGAATGACCTTGAGACCACGGAACAAAAATATTTCGACGTCATCCGCGGCAAGACGGCGGCCTTGTTCGCCGCCGCCTGCGAAGTCGGCGGCGTGATCGCCGAGCGCGCCGCCGCCGAATGCGCGGCGCTGCGGAGCTATGGGATGGATCTCGGCATGGCGTTCCAGCTGGTGGACGACGCGCTGGACTACAGCGCCGATCAGGCGCTGCTCGGCAAGACGATCGGCGATGATTTTCGTGAAGGCAAGCTGACCTATCCGGTGCTGCTGTCGATTGCCGCGGCCGAGGGTGAAGAGGCGGAATTCTGGACGCGCACGATCGGCCGGGGCGAACAGACGGAAACCGACCTGGAGACGGCGCTAGGCTTCATGCGCAAGATCGATGCGACCGGGCGCAGCCTGGCACGGGCCGATGCGTTCGTGACCTCGGCCTGCGCGGCCTTGGAGATTTTTCCGGACTCACCGATGCGCCAGGCGCTGATGGACGTCGCGCGTTACACCACCGCGCGGCGGTTTTAGACAGGAAGAAAGCGCTTCTTTTTTGAACTTGGGCCCGTGCGGTTTCAACGCCACAGGCCCAGCGTAACCAAAAGTTTTTGCGCCGCTTTTTTTAAAAAGCGGCCGCTTTCTTACTTCTTATCGTTCGCCGCTTCCGGCGCCAGCACCGTTGTGATCGTCGAACGGACCACGCTGACCGTGACGTTCGGGGCGATTTCGACTTCGATTTCATTGGCGCCGTCGGCGGCCTTCTTCACCAGCCCCACGACGCCGCCGGCGGTCACGACCTTATCGCCGCGCTTGATGGCGGCCAGGCGCGCTTTCTGCTTCTTCTGCTGCGCCTGCTGGGGGCGGATGAGCAGGAAATAGAAGACGACGAAAATAAGGACCAGCGGCGCGAACTGGACGAGGGAGGCGAACGGGCTGGACGCGCCGGCGGCGGCCGTCGTTTGCGCAAAGGCTGGCGAGATGAACATTTGGGCTCCTGGTTGCCGTGTGATGCGGCGGACCATAGGTTGCGCGGCGACGCAGTCAACTAGGAGTTTTGAAGAATGGATGAAACGACGCTGAGCAGGATCGCTGCGGCCCTGGAGCGGTTGGCGCCGCCGGCCCCCAAGGCGCCCGATCTGCAAGCGGCCGACGCGTTTGTGTGGCACCCGGAACGCTTCGCGCTGACCTCGGTGCCGCGTGTGTCACGCGTGGCCTTGGAGCTGTTGCAAGGCATCGGCCGGCAAAAGGACATATTGCTCGAGAACACGCGGCGCTTCGCGGAAGGGCTGCCGGCCAACAACGCGATGCTCTGGGGCGCGCGCGGCATGGGCAAATCCTCTCTGGTGAAGGCCGCGCATGCCGAGGTGAACCGCATGAAGCCGGGCGCCCTGGCGCTGATCGAGATCCATCGCGAGGACATCCGCACCTTGCCCACGCTGCTGAACGTGCTGCGCGAGCAGCCAAGGCGTTGCGTGATCCTGTGCGATGACCTCTCGTTCGAGAAAGAGGATGCGGACTATAAGGCGCTGAAATCGGTGCTGGACGGGGGCATCGAGGGGCGGCCGGAGAACGTGCTGTTCTACGCCACCTCCAATCGCCGCCACCTGATGCCGCGCGACATGATGGACAATGAACGCTCGACCGCGATCAATCCCGGTGAGGCGGTCGAGGAAAAGGTCTCGCTCTCGGATCGGTTCGGTCTGTGGCTTGGCTTCCATAATGGTGACCAGGACACGTTCTTCGCCATGATCGACGGTTACGCGGCGGCCTATAAACTGCCGATCTCCGCCGAGGAGTTGCACGCGGCAGCGGTGGAATGGTCGGTGACCCGGGGCGGGCGCTCGGGCCGGGTGGCCTGGCAGTTCATCCAGGACATCGCCGGCCGGCTGGGCGTGCGCTTGGGGGCCTGACAGGCAGGGGAAGGGAAGGAAGGCCTACTTTTTGTGAACAAAAAGTAGCAAAAAAACTTTGTTAGTTTGGGCCATGGGCGTTGCGGCCGACAACGCCCATGGCCCAGCATAACAAAAGTTTTTGGGCCGCTTTTTTCAAAAAGCGGCCGCTTCCCTCACTTAATCACTTGAATGGCTTCAAACCCCTCGAATTCCGGCGGTCCCATGTAAGAGGGCGCGTTGCCGGTCCGGGGGCCGGCCTGGCCGTGCGCGGCCCGGAAGGCGGCCGATTTGGTCCAGGCCTCGAACGCGGCTTGATCGTCCCAGACCGAGTGGCTGGCATACAGAGCGTGATCCGCGCGCTGCGGCCCCTTGAGCAGATGGAACTCCACAAACCCTGGAACGCCCCGCAGATGGCTCTCCCGGCTCTTCCACATTTGCTCGAAATCGGCCTCCGAGCCGGGCGCGACCTTGAAGCGGTTCATGGCGATGTACATGCGCGTGTTCCTTTGTCGTCTAGGGCCGTCGGATAGATGGGCGTCCGCCCGCCAGGAACAAGCAAGCCCGCCGCGACGGGAATGCCGGGCATGCGTCAGAATCGCTAGCTTTTCCTATTAACGGGCCTATCGTCCATTTGCCGACGATCGACCGTCGACATCCCAAAAGACTTGCCCCGGAGTGATCCGGGGTTTTTTGTTGACCGGCGATTGGTGTGGGGCGTCGTGTCGGCCATTCATGCTGCCGGCGAGAATGGCCTGCTTGCCTGCGGAGGGCGGGGCGAGTTCGCCGGGCGCCCACAAGACGGATCGAACCGTCGTCCCGCCGCCCATCCTTTTGGCAAAGCCACCCCTGGACAAGACTCCGTGACGCAGTGTTAGAATAACGGCCTTGCCGTATGACGGCGAACGATAATAAGGAGGAACAATTGCTCTTCGTGGCGATTTTATCCGCCTATCTGCTTCTTGTGCTCTTTGCCAGGGCGCTATGCGTGAACGCTGCGCCGAGGCGTACTGAGCCTTCCGCACGTTCCCACGCGCCTCAAGCCGCAAAGCAGGCGCCGGCCTACGCGAAAGAGGCGGAAACCCAGAGCTTCGGGGCCGGGGCTACGTTGGGGTGAGTTCATTCATCCAACGGGAGGGCGAGTTTCGCGTTCGCTCACCCCTGCCACTCATCGTCGCCCAGCGGCACCCTTCTACTGGATACGGCAGGATGGAGGGCAGGGCCACTCATACAGGGGGCGCTTGTCTAACGTCGATTTGATGCCGCTTCAGATGGCGCCGCTCGGCACGGTGCAGACACCAGCACGCGCCCGATCGTCACGGCTGCCGCACGGGCTCCTCGCGCTCTAAATTATGTTCCGCTACACTCGTCGAGTTGTGCGCGATTTGTTCTTGTCGTGTCGATTCTGTAACAGATTCGCCGCCCTTGCGGCTCGTGGTGGGGTCATTGCCCTTCGTGCCACCACCAGCGCCTTATGGCGATCGTGCCGTTGTCATCCGCTAGGGGCCAGACATGTCGGACGACTGAGTACGTCAAGTCAAGCGGCACCACGGCATTTGCCAGTACGGCGCCCCCATCGTGCGATCAGTTGCTGGGTGGCGCTTAGGGGGCACTGCGCCATGCGGATATGGCGAACACCTCAATTCGGCAGCGGCTCAACAATTTTCTTTATGACGATTTGGCGTTTTACGAACGGTTGCGAAATCGATAGTATCTCTTCAGGACATATCTGTCGTGCCTGCGGGAACGAACGAAAGGAGTTTACTCCCTAATGAAGCTATACAGCCATCCCATGGGGCTGCGTATCCACTTTACCTTAGGCTTGTTAGGAATTGTTTTTGTTTTTTTGGTGATCAATGCGCGATGGATATGGCTATTTCGTCACGGACAACCGCTCGACATCGATGAAGCGGGCTATCTTGGTGTCTCGATTGCCGATTATTATGGATTTGTGCATGATGGGATTCGAGGACTTCTCGAAGCTGTCTTGGGACCCAGTGTTCAAGCGCCCCTGACAACGGCGCTTGCTGGGCTGTTGTATTGCATCACCGGACCGCATGTGATTGTGGGGTTTGCGGTTCCTCTGCTCTCTGGTGCGGCACTTATCGCAGCAACCTACTTACTGGGATGTTCGCTCGGATCACGTCAGGTCGGACTGGTCAGCGCCGCTTTGGTCGCGTCATGTCCGCTTGTCATTACCTATTCCCGCAGCTTCATGTTCGCGCTTCCGACGACAGCCGTGGTTACAATGGCTCTGGTGGCGATTCTGCGATCCGATCGTTTTCGCCATTTCGGTTGGGCGTCAGTATTTGGCGTATGTTTCGGCCTGATGCCATTAGCAAGGACGATGACCGTCGCCTTCGTTCCAGGAATCGTATTGGGCGCATTCATCTACACGATTGCCGAACCTGCGGATCGGCGACGACGCTTGCTGGTCCTGGCATTGTCATTGTTGTTAGCGCTGGCCACCGCGGCGTCATGGTTTTGGCCCAACGGGCGCTACGTATTCGGATACTTGCTGAGTTTCGGGTATGGAAACCATGCTGCGGAATATGGCCAAAGCCAATCTCTATTCAATGTTGCCAATTGGCTCCTCATGGCGAGGATTGTCGTCTTCTATGTGCATCTGCCCCATTTCTTGGTTATGCTTGCGGGGTTTCTGTCGATACTCTTGCTCGCTGGACGGAGTGTCGCACTGAATGGAGTAAGCGCCTTTCTTCGTATCGCCGCGTGTGCAGCGCCGTTTCCGATTATTATTTATGTTATTGAGGCTCTGGCGGCTTTGGCTTCCTCTCAAAATAAGGGAGACGCCTTCTTGGCGCCGATAGTGCCCGCCGCAATCGTGCTTTCAGTCTGGTCGTGCAGCAAAGTGAACCGCAACAGGGTCCCCCGCGCGGCTATCGCGACTGTCGCGACGCTCGTCGTGGTTCTCGGCGTTATGCCATCTCTCGACCTGAATTTAAAAATCGCGCGTCCCTGGAGCATTGATGTTCCCGTATTTGGTTCTTATATCGTTACGGATGGCAGGGGCGAAATTGAAGTCTATGAGGCGAATGGCGGCTTCATCAGCAACGATCCAGCCCAACCGATCAATTCCGCGACGGGCAAAGCATGGGTTGATTTCAGTGCAGTCACTGGTGCTGGAATACACGAGATGGCGGGAGAGACTCCCACGGCATTCGGATTTCGTCACTACCTCTACAATGTGAATACGGTGGGTCTGCAGGAACTGATTAGTGGCGGCGCAGAGAACAGCCTCCTACAGGTGGATCCGATTGTGACCGGAGATACGGTGACGGGCGATCTGATGTGGTTGACGCGCGGCGATGCCGCGTTAGCATGTCTTTTGCTCACATCCGATGACGAGGCTAGGCAGTTTCGCCCGCTGGTGAATAATGGCCGAATGGTGGACGCGGCGATGCAAGCGGGTTTTCGATCCGTAGCTCGATGGGTCATGCCGAATGGGCATTACGTCACGGTATGGAAGCGCCAAACCAATGACCAGAGGTGTCCGACCACTGCCTATCGGATGGCAGGATACCGGCGGGTTTCTGGTGGCTATGGTGTTGTTGCAGGCGACGAGCGTTAAGAGGGCCCCACACCGCGCGGTAGAGAGGATAATGGTGTTGCCCCAAGGTTAGGGGGGCGCAATAATGTTTCCAACCAAATGGAGGGGTTTATGATCCGCCCGAAGACCCCAGGGCGTTCTATCCGGCATCCGAACCGAAGCAGATCGGGCTTTGCCCGCAAACGCGGCCCTGGGCGGATTGTATGTCCTGTCTGAAGCGGACATATCAGCTACGGTATCAGGTTGGGGGGCGGCTAGTCATCGCCGCGCAGCCATTCCGGCAAGGAATAGCGGGGCACATCTGTTCATTTAATTTTGCGTTCCGGCGGGCAATATCTGGCGGAAGAGGTGTCCGCCTTCACAGGTTCCAACAGATTCCATTTTTATACAATAAACTATTGAATTAGAAGTGTAAAATAGAGAAGTTATTCCAACCTCTTCCAACCAAATCCGGCATGTTCTACGTTTGTCTTGTGGGTAGAATTGGGGGTAGCCAAGTTGGGCGGACGGTTGGTTTCGCGCCTCACGGCGCGGTCGGCGGCAGCAATCAAGGTTCCAGGTTACCACCCGGACGGCGCCGGACTCTACCTCCAGGTGACCGGCGGAGGCGCCAGATCATGGATCTTCAGATATACGCTCCGAGGCCGCACTCGGGAAATGGGCATCGGCTCCATGGCTATTTTGCCCCTCGCAGATGCTCGCGCGAGCGTCCAGGAGTACCGCAAGCTTCTCTCTGAAGGTGTTGATCCGATAGAAGCCCGGAAGGCGAAGCAGGCCGTGGCGGCGGCGGCCGTGGCAGCAACGTCCTTCGCGGACTGCGCGACGGCCTATATTGAAGCGCACAAGCCGTCCTGGAGGAACGCGAAGCACAGCGAGCAATGGACCAGCACCATCCGGACCTACGCGAACCCGGTGATCGGTAAGATGTCCGTTAGGGACGTCGACACAGACGCCGTGATGGGCGTGCTCACGCCGATCTGGAAGACGAAGACCGAGACAGCCAACCGGCTGCGCGGGCGGCTTGAGGCCATTCTCGACTGGGCGAAGGTTCGCGGCTTCCGCAGCGGCGAGAACCCAGCGCGGTGGCGTGGTCACCTCGACAAGCTGCTGCCCGCCCGGGGGCAGATCCAGCAAGTGCGCCACCATCCGGCCCTGCCTTACGCCGAGGTCGCCTCTTTCATCCAGGAACTTCGCCGACAACCCGGCACCGGAGCCTGTGGCCTGGAATTCCAGATCCTCACAGCAGCGCGGACCGGCGAGGTAATTGGCGCACGGTGGGACGAAATCGACGAGGAGAAGCGTATTTGGACGGTGCCCGCCGAGCGGATGAAGGCAAAACGCGAGCACCGCGTTGCCTTATCAGAGCCCGCTCTCGCCCTGTTGGCGGCGATGCGCAAGAAGACCGAATCAGAATATGTCTTCCCAGCGAGCCAACCAAAGCGGCATCTCTCGAACATGGCATTCTTGCAATTGCTGAAACGCATGAACCGGTCGTCGATCACGGCGCACGGCTTTCGGTCAAGCTTTAAGGATTGGGCCTCAGAGCAGACCAATTTCCCTACCGAAGTCGTTGAGATGGCAATGGCGCATACGATTTCGGACAAGGTGGTGAAGGCATACCAGCGCGGCGATCTGCTGCAAAAACGCTTCCTTCTTGCCGACGCGTGGGGGCGGTACTGTGTACCGGCTGCCGCTGTACCCAAAACGCCTGATCGATGAACCTCAAAACAGAGGAGGCGCTCACACAAGAGATCGCCAAGCTCGAGGCGCAGCTCAGCGTTCTCAAGCTGAGCCTGCGCGGAATAAAGGCCGGCCGGGCGAGCGCCACTGCCAGATCACAATCCGTCCGGAATATGAAGATCCACGAGAAATATCTTGAGGCCGCCGGGACAGACGGGACCGTGGCGCGGCTCGCTAAGGAATTTACGCTGAGCGAGAAGCAAATCCACCGGATCCTCAAGGCTCAAAACGCGAAGGGGAAACCGGTACCTCCATCCGAAGTAACGCCGGATAGGATTCCCAAGCGATCTCGCACGCCGGGTCCACAAAGCCAACAATCCGAACTGGTCACGCCCTCGCCGGCGCCGAAGCCAAAACAACGGTCAACACGCCGGAACGCAGAGCCCGCAATGCCCGCGGGTCAGCACGAGTTCGACCTCTAGCCAAAGCGATCCGCCTACGGTTCTGGTTTTCCTTGATCGGCGCACGCGGCGATCGAGTGTCACCAAATTGGACCTGAGCGAACGGAGACTTCGCAAGGCACGGTTCGCATTGAATCCGTTCGGCGTCAGTGGCTTACCTAAGCATACACGAGACGCCGCTCACAAAAAAATAGGCTCACCAAACAATCCCGGCGGCGCGTGGCAATGACGCCGAAATACGGACATTAACAAAATCCCCCCCCTATGTCCCAGGTCGTGACGGCACGTTCCAGTCAGTTGCACCAACTGGAATTGCTCGTGTCTCACGTGACCAAAATCATTCTGCGCCGTCCCGAGGTTACCGCCCGTTACGGCCTGCCGACCTCGACCCTGTATGATTGGATGGCGAAGGGGTTGTTCCCCAAGCCGATCCAATTGGGCCCACGCTCGGTTGGCTGGTGCGTCGAGGACCTCGAGCGCTGGGAGATCGAGCGCATGCAAGCCTCGGCCGTGGCCGCCGCTGCGATCAACGCAAAGAAGGAGATTACCACCTTCTAGCGTTTTGACGGACGGTCTGCTGGACGGCTGAATACGGTGGCGGCAGATCGAATAACAGCGCGGATACCACTGGGTGCACCAAATCCGCGGGGCGAGGAAGTCAGCATCAGCTGCTCTGCGATCGCCCGTGCCTGGGGATACACCTCCTATGGGAGGCCCCGGCCAAAAAACGCAGACATCGATTGGCGGTGAGTGTCACCCCATCGTGACCGCTGCGAAGGGCCGGCTCCGGTGAGCAACCCCAACACCCGGTCAGGCTTCTCCCCCCATAGGACGCGCAAGTGTCCATGGGTTAGGGGGAAGTCTGACCACAACTCAGAGCCTCACCAGTAAGCAGCCCCTTTGATCAGTTCATATCTAAATATTGTTATTATTAGACTCTATACTGAAGCCTTTTATGCGTTGGCCACCGCCGGCCGCTTTGGATGAACAAAGCAGGGGTAAAGAAGCCCCTCACCAGCATCGCCGTGCGCCACAACGTCACATGTGCATCTGCAGGCAAAAGGAGCGTTTTCTTTTATCTCACCGAGTTCTCTCGTTCGGCTCACCCCACACCGGCAGATAGGAACAAGGACCGAATTGTCGGAGACTTTGCGGTTAACGGCACGCCGCTGGCCGGCCAATGGCGCGTCGGACAACCGTAGGCAAAGAAAAGCTTCTTTTTTGCGAACCAAGAGCAAAAAAGCTTGAAGGGTAAGCTTAGCTGATGATTTACGTTCACAAGAGCCGTCTATCTGTGTCCCGGCAGCAGCGCCTTCTGGAGCATTTTGTGGCTGGGACGACGGCGCGAGCGGCGGCTGAGCTTGTCGGCGTGCAGCCGAACACGGCGATCCGTTTTTACCAACGCCCGCGTCAACTAATCGCCAGCAAGCTACTGGCAAAGTGGAGGCCGACGAGAGCTATTTTGGCGGCTACCGGAAAGACAAGCACGGGCGTGGGGCGTCCGGAAAAGTCCCTGTATTTGGCTTATTAAAGCGAGGGGGAAAGGTCCCGCGATCATTCCGAATGCCAGGGCACGGCTTCCTCCGCATGGTCGTGGCCGACTCTCGTCAGTTTCCCTGGATCGCCGTAGAATTCGCCACCGTCATGGATCCCCAGACCGAGCGGCTTGTGCGGTATCTCGCCCATCTGACGTCGCTGGGCATTCTCGATTGCCACGATCCTGCGCTGGCGGCACACCAGTTCATGGGGATGCTCAACGAGCTCTCTCTTTGGCCTTGGATGATGGGGCGGGAAAGCCTACCGGTCTCGCTCGACGATGTGGTTGAAGAGACGGTCCGGATGTTCTTGCAGCGTTACCGGCGCCCGCAGTCGAACGCGGTGCCGTAAATTCTCCGCGCCGGGACAGCTTCCTTCCGGCTCCATGTCGCGGCAGGGTTGACAGTAATCCCGAGGCGCCGCTCGTTCACGGCGGTCTGGAGGCCCGGCACCTTTCGGTCTTCGCCCATACCAATCCACACAACGGTGATGCCTGGTACAGCGGTTCCCTTGGGGCGCGGATCGAGCCGACATCGCGGACAAGATGGCGCTGGTTGGCGAGGCCTGCGGCTGCGGCGCGCGTTCTGGCGGCCTTGCTCCCGGTACTTCAAGGCGGCCGTCATGCTGGGCGAGTTGGCGCCCGCGCGGCAGCAAGGCGCGATGCTCACGACCCGCGATCGCGCTAAGTCTACCCAGGCCATGGTGGCGCTGGACGCGGTCAATGCCCGGTTTGGCGCGGAATGTTGCGGGCCAGCATCAACCGGGATGGTCCGTGCTTGGGCGGGCAGGCACGCCACTCCTGATTAGATGCTGGTGGCGGAGGCGTTTTAGCAAGGCGCGATCGCGGATGGCATAATGTGTGTCGAAATAGGATTCGACCGCGCTTGGTAGGTCCTCGGGTTATGCGCGGTAATGGTCCGCGCATTGCGCCAGTAGCGATCGAGCTCCTCTGAAATTGCGGTCTCAGCTCGAAACTGTGCGGATAGATGGGCCGCTTCGATGTGTTTGACGTTGCGCCGCCTGTTGTCGCTCCAATCCAACGCATCGGGCGGGCACCGCCATGCATTGTAGCCGCAGTCGCCCGTCCATAAGCCATTGATAAGGCTTTAACTAACAAATTGTTTTTGCTACATAACGAGGGCTTAGCTCGACGCTGCATTCTGGAACTAAGGAGAAAATCAATTTTGACCATACGTAGACGATCTTTGCTCGGCGCTGCGGGTGCCGGCTTAGCGCTCGCCGGCTTGCCCTTGGCGCGGGCCCGGGCGGAAGGCGATATTACCGCTCAGCTGGCCAGTTATATGGCCGGTGCTGGCGCCGCCAAACTGCCGGACGAGGTTGTGATGGCCTGCAAGCTCCATGTTCTGGACACGTTCGGGGCGATGGTGTCGGGGTCTCGTCTGCAGCCCGGCAAGGAGGCCATCGCTTATGTGAAAAGCCTGGGTGGCAGCCCGGAGGCAAGCGTGGTCGGTACTCGGCTGCAAACCAATGTGGTCGAGGCGGCTTTGGCCAACGCCATGTGCGCGCATTCCGACGAGACAGATGATTTCGAGGCCAGCAGCAAGGCGCACCCGGGCAGCTCCACCGTGCCGGCGGCTTTGGCCATGGCTGAATGGCAGGGGCGCGACGGCGTCAATTTCATCCGCGCGGTGACGCTGGGTTATGATCTCGGCTGCCGGCTGATCCTGGCGCTGGGGCAGGCCTCAGTGCGCGGGCACCACCGCAGTGCGGAGGGCACGTCTTCGACCTTCTGCGCCTTGGGAGGAGCTGCCGTTCCGGCCGGGCTGGATGAGATGCAGATGCGCTATGCGATCTCCTATGCGTCTCAGCAGGTTTCCGGCCTGTGGAGCTGGGTGGAGGACAGCCAGCATATAGAAAAATCCTTTGATTTCGCCGGCATGGGCGCACGTAACGGCGTGACGGCGGTGAGCATGGTGAAGGCGGGCATGACCGGCGTGAGCGATGTGCTGGACACCGAGCATAATCTCTTCGCAGCGATCTCCCTGGCGCCGCAACCAGAACTGATGGTGGCTGGATTGGGCAAGGATTTCTACATCACCAAGACTTCGATCAAGGCCTATTCTGTCGGCTATCCGATCCAGTCGGTGATCGACGCGACGCTCAAGCTGCGGAAGCAGTATCGTTTGAGACCAGACGATGTGAAGGCGATCGAGGTGCAGTTGCCCACGGATGCTATCGGCATTGTCGGGGCCAGCGCCATGCCGGATGTCAATTGCCCCTATATCGTCGCGGTGGCGTTGCTCAAGGGCCGTGTCTCCTTCAAGGATGCGGACGATTTCGCGGGGATGCGCTACCCGGAAATCTTGGCACAGAGCGCCAAAGTGAAAGTGGTGGCCGATCAGGCGTTGATGGACCCGGCAGCTCCTCGTGGAGCGATCGTTACCATCACCACGAATGATGGTCAGCAGCTCCAACATTTCACAAAATATCCGCCCGGCACGGTGGAAAATCCGATGAGCCCGGATGATGTTGCAGATAAGGCAAGGGATCTGATGGGGCCCGTGTTGGGCACTCAGAAGACCGAGGGGCTGATCAAAGCCATCATGCACTTGGAGACACTGAAGGATGTCCGGCAGCTGCGTGGATTGATCGCCGCATAAGCCGTAGGGGCCTGGCGATTTGCTTTAGCCAGGCCCCACTAAAATTTATACAATTTTTAGAGCGTTTTTTTACAATGAAAGGCGGCTTGTCTGTCTGGCGTGGCATGATACATCTCGTCGGTCGCCGTAATGATGTCGGAGACCGCATTGACCAGCAAGCCGATCAAACGCTCGCCATGTTCGATCACGACGACCACTGACGTGCCGTGCAGCGGCATGCTTGGCAGGCCCAACCGTTCCGCCAGATCAATGATGGCCAGTACGCTGCCGCGTCGATACCCTTGATGTAAGACGCCGCGTGCGGGAGAGGGGTGGAAGAACTCCACCCCCTGATTTCCCGAATGGCGCGGATGCTTAGGGCAAGCGCCTGATCGCCCACGCGCATGCACAGTAACTGATCGTGGCCATGATCAGAACTCGCTCCAGTCATCCGCGCCGATGGGCACCGGCTGCTTCGCCTCAGTCTTGTGCGACAGCATGGCGACCTTGCGCGCGGAAGTGGTCACCACACGCTTCTCCGGCAGCGCCTTGGGCGTGGCGCGCTTGAGCATTGGTGCCGCTTCGGTCTCGGCGATGTTGAACTGGTTGACGAGACGCGCGAGTTCCTGGGCTTCGCCCGAAAGCCCATGGCTCGCCGCGGTGGATTGTTCGACCATCGCCGCGTTCTGCTGCGTCACCTGGTCCATCTGGTTCACCGCCGCGTTCACTTCGCCGAGGCCGGTGGATTGTTCCTTGGCCGAGGCCGCCAACTCTACCACCAGACCGTTCAGCTGGCTCACCTGCGCGACGATGCGCCCGAGCGCCTGGCCGGTCTCGCTCACCAGCTTCACGCCGGTATCGACCTGCTGCGTCGAGGCCGAGATCAGAGCCTTGATCTCCTTTGCCGCATCGGCCGAACGCTGCGCCAGTGCCCGCACTTCCGTCGCCACCACCGCAAAGCCGCGCCCGGCATCGCCGGCGCGCGCCGCTTCCACCCCGGCATTGAGCGCCAGCAGATTGGTCTGGAAGGCGATCTCGTCGATCACGCCGATGATGTTGGCGATCTGCTTGGACGAGGTCTCGATCCCGTCCATCGCCCCCACCGTCTGGCGCACCACCTCGCCGGACCGCTCGGCGTCGGTCTTCGAGGTCGAGACCAGGTCGCGCGCCTCGTTCGCCACCTCGGCGGTGCGCCGCACCGTCGCGGTGATCTCATCGAGTGCGGCCGCCGTCTCTTCCAGGCTCGCCGCCTGCTGCTCGGTGCGCCGCGACAGATCGTCCGACGCCTGGGTGATCTCCTCGGCGCCCGAGCGCACGCCTTGCGTGTTGGTGGCGATGGCCTGCATCGTCACCTGCAGCTTCTCCATCGCCGCATTGAAATCGCCGCGCAGCTTTTCGTAATCGGCCGAGAACGCCTCGGTCAGGCGGAACAGCAGATCGCCGCCGGAAAGCTTTTCCAGACCCGTGGCGACGGAATGCACGACGAATTCCTGCTGTTTTGCCGCCGCCGCGCGTGCCGCCTCGTTGGCCGCGCGTTCCGTATCCATCTGCGCGGCGGTCGCCTTGGCGTCTTCTTCCAGGCGCAGTTTCTCGAGGCCTGCGTCTTTGAAAACCTGTACAGCCCGGGCCATGCCGCCGATTTCATCCCTGCGTTCAGCGCCGAGGATTTTAGCCTGAAAATCGCCACCAGATAGGCGGCCCATTACATTTTGTAGCGCTTTCACCGGCGCCGAAATTCCCGATCTGGCCCCGAAAAAGCCGGCCACCATCATAAGCACTAGGCCGACGAGAATCAGGGACAGGGTCGTCGTAATCGTACCACCTGTCGCAGCTGCCAGGGATGCGAAACGGGTGTTCTCGTCGGCTGCGACACGATTGATTTCGGAGACAATGTCATTGCTCAAGGCAACAAACTGAGGCACGCATTTACTAAGAAATTCCGTTTGCATGGTACCACCGCTGCCATCCACCGTCGCCGTGGCGGCCAGCTCATTCGGGTTACCGCATTGCCCGTTGGCGAGTTGCAATCCCCTCGTTTCCAGCTGCTGCATGGCTGCGGCATCCTGCGGATATGCCCCCGCCGCTTGCTCCAAGAACATTGCCGTATGCGCGCGCACCCGCGCCACTTCAGCCACGGTCGTCGGATTGCCTGATGCCGCCTTGCTCACCACCAGTTCACCAAGGTCGGAACGCATGATTTCGAGCGCCCCGTTGGCCCGCAACAGCCCGATAAGCGCGGCGGTCTCGCCCCCACGGAGATTTTTGTACCCGGTATCGATGGTCCGCATCTGGTGTGTCACGTAACCGGTCACGGCCAAGACAAAGAAACCAAAAGCGCCCAGGATTGTAAGGATTTTACCGACAATGGGAAGATTTTTCACGTAAACCCCTGCTACTCAAAATTGTTCTCGAGGCATCTTGATGAAGCCAATAGTGGCGGCATCTCTTGTAAAGATTACACCGCCCTAATATGCAGTCCACAACTATAGATGGCAATGATGAGCGCGCCAATCGCGTTAAATTAGAACGCAGCTTTTGGAAATGGCATAAATAGCTGGAACTCCCTCCGCTCATCGCGAGGGCCAGCCAATCGGCGGGCCGTCATTTGGTGGACGCCGGCGCTGGTCTCGGACCTTCATTCACAATGTGGTCCGGCCGCATTATTGCCCGGCTATCGACCGCCAGCGCCAGAGGTTTTTGGTGTGGCCGCCACCGCCAGCCACGTTGAAGGGCGCGGTGCGGGCTACACCAAAACCAAACCAGCCACAACGAAACTAACTATACTGGATGTGGATTACCGTTCGGGGCTTGTCAGTGGTGCCGTTCTTGCCCTTTTCGGGGCTAGACAGGCGGTAGAAGCGCCCACCATAAGATAGTGGGGGCAGTTTTATGGTGTTGAAACCGGCTGCCTCCTGCTGCCTGGTATGACCTGCTGCGCTTTGCTCCGGACCTGTCGGTAGACAGAGCCTTCAATGAATCTGTTTCAAATTTATCTGTAAAATCAACAACTTATGTGCAGAAATGCGGCCTGGAAAAATCCAATTTTTGCTTGACAGTATAGAAAATTCTAGGTTGCGCATTTCTGCGCGTCTAACTGGCCGAAACCACTTCAAACTAGGCCGCCTATCAAATGGTTAGCCACAATCTTGCCCGATCGGCAAAATTTCGAAGCACGCGATTTCTCTCGCCTTCAGTATTGCTGACGCCATTGGTCCTCATAGACACGATGATGAAAGGGTGGCGGGGGACGTACCCCCCGCCGGTTTGACCGCTCTCGGCGTTGCTGGTCCCAAGTGTGGCGACCTCCGGGAAGAACCCGGACCCGATGCCATCCCGCCTTTCGGCGGTGGGTCTGCTAGGGGCGAAATCATGTTCGCATATCTTCGCTGCTTTTTTCAACATTTAGGGCCAGATTACCGTCCAGATCATGGACGGTAATCGCGGCATTTGGGTATCACCGGAACTCTCACGCAGTGATAGGCGAGTGATAGCGCGATGCAGCCTTTCGCGGCGGATTCCTTGGGGCCGCGCCCGCTTGGGTGAGACTCTAGAGCGCAAAATTTACTATCACAAAAGCCGGTATTAGCCCCAGCCTTGCGCCGTGAGCCTGGGCAGGACGCTCGCTCCCGTGATCTGGCTGATGGCCGGCCCGATGTCGCCGCCGAGCGCCGCTCGCAGGATCGCCCGCGCCGGCAGATACTTTCGCTCCGCCATCTCCTCGCCGCCGGCGATCACCGGCCGGATCGGATCCAAGTTGTCGGCATTGTCGGCCAGCTTCACCCGGATCGCGTCCTCATTGCCGCACAAGGCCAGGGAGGCGATGAATTTATCCCAAGAACAGTTTTTTAGCCGACGTCAATAGGGGCGCTAACTACCCACCATTGCCCCCAAGGGAGCGGAGGCTTCTAGGAAAATTGAACCGCCATGGGTCGCTATAGGGCGCTGGCGGCTGGAGCCGGTTTGATCGGGACGCTTTTCCGAAAGTCTTGAATTTTGTAAACGGCTACATGACCTCCGCTTGACAAAGTAAGGAAAATACCTTACCACTTTATCCAAAGTGATAGGAGCCGCATATGCAGGTGGTCGAAGAAGTTTGCACAATTACGGCGAAGGGTCAGACGACGGTGCCAAAAACCGTCCGGAAAGCGCTCGGCGTTGGCTATGGCGGCCGTATCGCGTTCCGAGTGGAAGGCAACACCGTCACCATCCATGCGATGTTGGATGACGCCGAGCAGGACCCGGCACTGTCACCGTTTTTAAGCCTCCTAGCTGCCGATTTGGCGGTCCGGCCAGAAGATGCCGTCCGTCCTCTCACGCCCGCCCTGGCCTCTCGCATGGGCGCCTTGGCCAAAGAAATTGGCGACGTGGACCTCGACGCTCCCATTGAGGGGGATGTCTCGCTATAGTTCAGCTTCCTGAATTGAAACAGAACGGGTGGAGCCTTTGTGCCCACCCCCTGTTTCTGGATCAATTAGAGAGGCTTGTGGCAAGCGTGCAGCGCGCCACACAATCAGACCCGACTGGTTGGCGGGGTAAGGCCGACGCGCAGACGCTGGCGGCAATCTATGCTCTGGTGTTTGATCGTATCCCACATGATCCGCTCGCGCCCGAATTTCGACAGGGCAACACGCTAGGAAAGGAGCATAGGCACTGGTTCAGGGCTAAGTTTGGCGGCAGCCGTTTCCGACTGTTTTTCCGGGCGGACTCAACGGCCAAGGTAATTGTTTACGCTTGGGTCAATGACCGCGACACGCTGCGCAAGGCAGGCGCCAGCTCAGACCCTTATGCGGTTTTTGCGAAAATGCTAGGGAGCGGCAATCCGCCTGACGGCTGGCCTGCACTTTTGGCCTCGGCACAGACGCCCGACGCTGTAAAACGGTTTGCGGCATCAGCTGGCAAGGTGATTGATTGAACGCAGCAGAGATCGTCCTATTCGAGATGATCTGAACGGCTACTTCAGGCTTGCGCCGAAAGCAGTCATATCCCCGGCCGTCGAAGCCATCATGTCATCAGTGCATCCGACCGCTCCCGGTCGTAGGCCTGTTGGGCTTGCACCACCGTGCCGGAATATTCGGCCACCCAGGTCGCGAGCGCCATACAGGGTGCCTGAAGCGAACGGCCAAGCGGCGTGATCGAATATTCGACACCCAATGTCGCTGTCGTGAGGACGCGCCGCGAGACAAGACCGCTTCGCTCCAGGCGCCTGAGCGCCTCCGTCAATGCCTTATGCGTGATTCCATTCAGCCGCCGCTTGATGGCGTTAAACCGCGCCGGTTCGATGCAGACAACCGTGAGGATCAAGATGGACCATTTGTCGGCAATCTGCCCAAGCACCAAACGGTTCGCATGCGCCTGGGTGAGCAGGAGGTGGGTTGGGTGCGCGGTATCCTCGACCATATCTAGGCTCCCTCAGGTGCGTAATTGACCCTAGATTTAGATTATATACCTTGAGTAAGCTAGGGAATTACCTTGGCCTCAAGGAGATATAAATGATCAAGTTCGCCTACCTGATCAATCGCGTCGAAGGCATGAGCGTCGAAGCGTTTGTCAATCATCATCGCAACAAACACGCCCCGTTATTTACCTCCATTCCCGAAGCGCAGCAGTATGTCCGCAGATATGCGATCTCGCATCCGGTTGCCGCGCTAAATTATCCCGCACCCGCCTTTGATGGCCTGACCGAGATTTGGTTCGATAGCTAGGCCGATCACGACGCCTTCTTCAACTCCAAAAATTATTTCGAAACGGTGAAGCCCGATGAGCCGACCTTTATCGATTTCACTTCTGTTGCCGTGATGGTGACGGAGGAACGGATAGTCATTGGATAACGAGAAAATGGAAGCGTTCCAGCGCAGATCAATTGCTTCTCGGACACGCAGGGACGTCGAGAACCCGCTCAGCCTCGCCGAGTATATTGAGGTGTGAGGCCAGGCTAGCATCTAGGTTGAGGCGAGGCCGGCCGTCGACCCTTTTACGTCATTGCGTGCTCGTTTGCCTCAGTCTGAAAGCGGACACTAGGCTGACAAACGCTTGCATAAATTACTACTATTCCCGTAGACTTATTTCCCGACAAAGCCGGACGACACCCATCCAGCCATGCGCCTCCCCGGATCATGAAATTTCGTGAAAGGGTCATGGCTAATTCAGGAGTAACTGCATGGCTCTTTCCTTCCACTGGTTCCTGCCGACATACGGGGACAGCCGCTATATTGTCGGGGGTGGGCATGGCCTGCCAGCCGGCACCGCCGGTGGCATCCGTGCGCCGACCTTGGCATATTTGGGCCAGATCGCCCGGAGCGCAGAGCAACTGGGTTTCATCGGCGCGCTGACCCCGACAGGTGCCTGGTGCGAAGATGCATGGCTGGCAACTGCCATGCTGGCCGAAGTCACGGAAAGCCTGAAATTTCTCGTCGCTTTCCGTCCCGGGCTGATCGCGCCCACGCTAGCAGCACAGATGGCCGCGACATATCAGAACTATTCCAAGGGCCGTTTGCTGTTGAACGTGGTTGTCGGCGGTGAGGCGCATGAGCAGCGTGCTTATGGTGATTTCTTGGGGAAGGATGAGCGCTATGAGCGCGCCGGCGAATTTCTGGAAATCGTGCGGGCGCTTTGGCAAGGGGGGGCGGTCGACTATGAAGGCAAACATTTCCGTGTCGAGGGCGCGGCTCTTCCCCGTCTGCCGGCGGTGACGCCGCCGCTTTATTTTGGCGGTTCGTCCGAAGCTGCCGGCCCTGTGGCCGCGCGACACACTGATGTTTACCTCACCTGGGGCGAACCGCCTGCCGACGTCGCGGCAAAGATCGCCTGGATACGCCGTGAAGCGCAAGGCCGCGATGTTCGCTTCGGAATTCGTCTGCACGTTATCACGCGCGATACGTCTGAAGCCGCCTGGGCGGAAACCCGGCGCTTGCTTGCCGCGATCGACCCTGAGACAA
>Ga0310811_10000222_pt1 | contig 81812 bp, 136 predicted proteins | sample YCmetagenome_FD_207642 | JGI IMG/M metagenome (GOLD analysis project Ga0310811, IMG submission 207642) | Soil microbial communities from experimental microcosm in Duke University, North Carolina, United States - YC | ecosystem: Engineered > Artificial ecosystem > Soil microcosm > Unclassified ... | reverse complement strand
ACCTGTGTATCTCGTTCACGACACTGGTGATAGCCCAATGTTAAATAGTGGTATGCGAGAGGTGGTTAAAGAATTGCTGTGCAGATTAGGCTTTAATTACTTCACTATTCTTCATCACAACAATACTTTAACTTACAGTATTAAATAAGGAACACAATGCTTAAATTTATAGGTAGCTTTGCTCTAAGCTGTGCAGAGTATCTTCTGAGTGCCTATGTGCTCACAATATTGTGGAGCTGGTTTATTGTCTCTACTTTTAATTTACCTGCACTGACAATATACGCTGCTATGGGATTAACTCTAGTGGCTAATTACATTACGAAACAGCCCGACTTTGTAGGTGTAGAAAATGTGAAGGATTACAATATAAAATTTCACGCTGTTAATATCATTAAGCCCCCACTAGCGTTGCTTATCGGATGGAGTATTAAAATTTGTATGTAGTAATTCTCAATATTGAGAATAAGGCCCACACATGGCTTATGTGTAATTTAATTATGAAAATGGAAATAATATGTCGTTTAAGCCTGTAAAATTAAATCAATCTGGCAACAATGAGAATGCTGATAAGAAACCTTTTGTAGCAATCATTCCTGAAGATGGCCTACAAGCTGTCCAAATTGGTTTGTTGGTAAATCTTGGTTTACACAAAAAGCTGCCTAAGTTTGCTAAAGACAATGCAGGAAAACGTGAACAAGATGAAAATGGTAATGACAAAATCATTGTACCAAAAGAAGGTAAAGACCTTGAACAAAAAGTAGCTGTCTATGTGGACTTACTTTCACAAACTCACGACTATGGTGAAACTATTGGTGTAAAGAATATTCGTCTCCCTTTGCATCAAGTTAGCCGTGGCATGAGTGAAGGACTTAATCTTACCACTGTAGCTCCACGTACACCAGAAGGTGAGTATGTAAAGGGTAAGCCTTGGCTGTTGGCTCCTGCATCTGCATGGGCAAAGATTGCTGCGGTAGTGAAGAATGAAGACGGTACGAAAGTGTCTGATGTCATCTTCAAAGCTGAGTACAAAAATCCTAAGCTAAATGACATTTCTGAACTCCTTGGTAAACCTTTCATGTATAACGTGGAAGTAAAGACGACTGAGAAAGACGGTAATACATACGTCAATACAAAGCTTAAAAGTCCAGTACCTATGATGAAGGGTATGGTTGCAGAGCCTGCTTTGATCCCAGCTATCAGCGTAAACTTTGATGATGAAGATTTGTTAGAAGAGAAAGAAGAACTTGGTGGCGCATGTAAATACGATTTTCTAAGGGTCTCTGACCTTCGTAAAATTGTTCTTGCACAAGACTATGAAGGTTCTGCCATTCAGAAAGCAATTCGACAACGTGAAGACGAAGAAGAATTGATTAAGAAGGCTAAGGAGATTGCAGAAGCTATCATTGAGAATGATAAGGAATTGCAAGAGGCTTTGCAAATTCTAGCAGAGCGAGGAGAAGCTACTGCAGTACAAAAGGCTGCTAAATCTGAGAAGCCAAAGAAGGAGGTAACTCCTGTAAGTTTTAATGACTTTGATGACTCGGACGTACCGTTTTAATCTAGCATAACCACAGCTTGCAAGCTCAAAAGGCTTTGCAGGCTTTTTGTTCAGGAAAGTTAATGACACAACATAATAAAGAATTAAAAGCACTTAAGGAAGCTGCATATCACTTCTTACCATCTGGTGCATTTATTGCAGGTGGAGCTTTGACAAGTGTATTTACAAATACCCCAGTCAATGACGTAGATATTTACTTCAAAACTGAGAAGGACTTTATTCTAGCCGTAGGACAAGCATATGATGAAGGCTTGTGGTGCGTAGCTGCTTCTGATCGTGCCGTAACTTTTGTTAAGGATAACCACGTTATTCAGTTAATGCATTTTGATTTCTTTGAAACAGGCCAAGACATTTTTGATGTCTTTGATTTCACCGTAGCAATGGCTGCATATGACATTGATAAAGAAGAGTTTGTATTCCATGAAGATTTTCTGAAACATGCCTCACAACGCTTCTTGCGATTTCATAGTGGAACTAGATATCCTTATGGTTCTTTGTTGCGTGTTCTTAAGTACCAGCAGCGAGGTTATACAATTGGCAAAGGTGATCTATTGCGCATTGGTCTAAGCTTGCAAAAAGTTCCATTGAGTAGCTGGGAGGATTTAGCTACTGCTATCGGTGGGCAATATGGAGAAAAAGCTTTGATTGAAACAGATAGACCATTCTCCATGGATGCTGCTATTGAATTATTCAAAGAATCAGATTTTATTGCAGATAAGCAAGCAGAAGAAATGCCGGGGAATGCTTATGACCTGTTAGAGAAAATCAATGTGAATCTAGATGGCTTGAATGAAAGTGATATTGATTTCTTGAGAGGTTGGAGTTACTGATTTTTAAAATGAAAAAGAAATACAACATAACGGCTTTTCTATACGACAAGAAAGGAAATATTCTCAGTGTTGGGAAAAATTCTTATGTGAAATCCCATCCTGTGCAAGCACGACTGGCAAAGCAAATGGGGATGGAACATAGGCATTTCTTACACGCTGAGATTTCTGCTCTCATTCGCTGCAAAAGACTTGATAAGGCTCATAGCATGTTTGTATGCAGGTTTGATAGAGAGGGAAATCCTGCTAATGCAAAACCTTGTCCTATCTGTCAGGAAGCTATCAGGATGGCTGGAATTAAGGAAGTGAGGTGGACGTGACAATAGCAGTAATTGACGGGGACATTGTAGCATTCAGGGCTGCAGCAGCCAATGAATCAAGAAGTATCAAAGCAACACACAAAGAGACAGGTGTAACAACAGAACATGCACATCGTACAGCCTTAAAAGAGCACATTAAAGGCGTCTTTGATTTGGATGAATTTGATATTGAAGATGTGCAAGAACCTGGAGATATCAGACATGCTCTGCATGCTGCCAGAACTACGATTGAGGGTGTATGCAAAACCTGTGCAGCAGAGTCCTTTGAAATCTATTTAAGCGGAGACAATAACTTTAGACTTGACCTCCCGTTACCTACTAGGTATAAATCAAACAGAGACAATACTTATCGTCCGTCTCAATTACCAATAGTGCGGGAGTATCTACTTAATAAGTACAATGCTAAATTGGTGCATGGAAGAGAGGCAGATGATATGCTTGCCCAAAGGTCTTATGAAGGGATAAAGAATAAGCAGAAGATAATTCAAGTGACAATTGACAAAGATGCTTATGGGTATTCCGGATGGCTTTATAATTGGACAAAAATGAATGAACCTATGCTTATTAAAGGGCTAGGTGAGATTCAAATGGAAGATAAAAAGCTAAAAGGGTTTGGCAGAAAATGGTTCTATGCACAATGGGTGATGGGAGATTCAACAGATGGCTTCAGGCCAGCAGATTTGTCTGGCAAGAAATTCGGGGATGCCTCTGCATATAAGCTTTTAAAAGATTGTACTACAGACAAAGAATGTGTTGAGGCTGTCTATAAGCAGTATAAATCTTGGTATCCGAGTGAATTGGAATACATGGATTGGTCTGGCTCTACTAACGTTACTGATGTTATTGGCTTGATGGATATGTATGCGGCTTGTGCTCATATGAAGAGATTTGATGCCGATGTGTTTAACACTAGAAAGCTGCTAGACAATTTGGAAATAGACTATTGAAATATGCTATGAAAATACCGGAAAAGTTTGTAATGAGTTGTGACAGTAACGTGTATAATGTTTGTTATGATGGGCATAGTGGCTATGATGTTTCTTGGGTAGAAGAAGGTAAAAGAGAAAGCCTATACTATGATCAAGACACAGTGGAGCATTTCGTCAAAAACAGAGTTTGGAAAATTTTAGAAGAAAAACAAGGACAAACTGTACTAGAAAAAGTTAAAAAATTCACAAAAGACCTACCTTATTCTTCAGTAATAGTGTATAAGGGAAAGTACGAAGTGCTATGCAACATGCTTAAAACGCCTATTTATGCAAAATCTGACGATGAGCTAGAGGAGATACTGAAAGCAATTACAATACTTTCCAATAGGGAAACGAGGTGAGTTTTGAAGTATAAAGAACCTTGGAAAGTAGGTAACATTTGGAAATCCGAAGCGGCATTTTGGACTTGGGTGAGGGGCGGTCTTAGAAAACTCTGGTCTAAACATCCCATCAAACTAGAATACATCAAGCAATATAGAAAGCAAATCCAAAACCCTAACCCAAATGGAAAGAAAGATACTGTATGGGGAATGACTTGCTCGTGCTGCAAGAAAGACGTAGTGCAGAGTAATATTCAGATTGATCACATCTCAGATACAGGCGGAAAATTTACAGGACTTGATGACATCAAAGAGTACGCTGCATACTTGTTTCTAATAGACTTTAGCTGTATTCGGGCAGTATGCTTAGACTGTCATGCTATTATTAATTTGTCACAGAAGCTTGGTATCTCATTTGAAGAAGCTGCCATAGAAAAACGTGTTATTGCTTTTATGAAACAACCTGTGAAGAAACAGCTTGCTTATTTTCAAGAATTAGGATATAATACTGAAATAGTAAGTAATGCTGCAAAGAGGCGTAAGTTGATCAAAGAAATTTTTCTTAAGGAGGTTGTATGAGTGCAGAGATTAATATTGGGGATATTGTTGAGGTCAAAAACAACGGGCAAATTTATTCTACTTATGAATCATGGGCTGTTCGTTATAAATTGACTAACTTTATCTGGGGAAAATCACCATGCGAGGGTGATGTGTGTAAAGTTGTAGCTAAAGGGCCTCATACTGCCAGTCATCCTGAAGATAATATTATTCTAGGAATTGAAAGTGAGAAAGGGCAACATTTCATTATAAGTACTGAGGGTGTAGAGAAAATCACTCTCCCTGAGAAATTTAAATTCAAAAACTTACTAGGTTTGGATTACGCAGCAGAACTTGTAGGCACTCAGTATGAAATCAGTCGGAATAACAACATGATGTCAGTTAAATTTAGTCCAAGTCTTGTTAAAAAGTATTTAGATGATAAAATGTGGACAATCGTTGAGGATGCTAATGGTACAAATGCATCAGGCAACCCATTCAATTTTACTGAAGATATGCTAAAGCCATTTATGCGTGTGAAGACCAATAATGGTAAGATGTGGATTGTTGTTCCTAATGTGCAAGTATCAGGCAACAAAGACAGTAACGATAGTAATGACTTACACATATTAGCAAACAAGAGTGGATGGGTAGAGTTTTACACAGATACCTGTAAGAAATATGGGGAGCATAAAACTGAGGTTGATGATGAATATGAGTCTATAGCAGTATATAAATCTCCTGCGTATAATCGGGAAATGCTTGACCCTGAGGAATATGGTGAACTTGTATGGAAAAGAACGGAAGAAAATCAAATTCTCAAAGATGAGAACAATTTTAAACAAAGACTAAAATACTTAGAAGACACACTAGATGGAGTTAGAAAAGAGGTACAAGCTTTACTTTCAGAATCTCTATCAAAAACAATTATGAATTAGTGGATAGTTCATGAAGTAAGAATTGTGTAGTATTAGCTTATAGGGGGTTATTTGAATAAAAATAATGATAAAGACTGGCAAGCACAAGCAATTGCTTTAAGTACCAGTGGTACAATGTCATGGCGAGGAATCTCTAAGCTGCTAGGCATTCCTCGATCTACAGTTGGGGATTTTCTTAGGAAATATTATGACGTCAGAAAAGAAGCTGTTAAAGACGAAGAAAAGACGGTAACACACTTATATATTCCAGATAATCAAGTAAAACCGGGAGTAGACTTAAGTTATTTGGAATGGATTGGAAAGTATATCGTTCGTAAACGACCTGATGTTATCATTAGTGCTGGAGATTTCGCTGATATGGAATCTCTCAGCAGTTATGATAAAGGTAAACGAACGGCAGAGGGTAAAAGAGTACAAGCAGATATTGATGCTGCTAAAGATGGAATGAAGCGTCTGCTGAAGCCTTTGCGAGAACTCCAGTCACAGCAGATTGCAACAGGAGAGGAAGTATATACGCCACGAATGATTCTCACGCTGGGTAATCATGAGAATCGTATTGAGAGGCATGTAGACGCTAATCCTGAGCTACACGGATTTCTCAGCATTGAGAGTTTGCAGTATGAAGAGTTTGGATGGGAAGTTGTACCGTTCCTTACCCCTGTTATTGTGGATGGTATTAGTTATTGTCACTACTTCCAAAACAACATGACAGGGAAGTCTCTTGGTGGCTCCGCGATGAATATGCTTAAAACAATTGGATGTAGTTTTACGCAGGGACATAGGCAGACATTGGATGTTGCAGTTAGGTTTTTACCATCTAATGGAAAACAACAAATAGGTATTGTCGCAGGAGCTTGCTACACACACGAGGAAAGTTATAAGGGTATTCAAGGTAATCACCATTGGAGAGGGATAATTGTAAAACACAACGTCAAAGACGGGAGCTACGACCCCCTATTTATCAGTCTAGATTGGTTAGAAAGAGAGTATAGTAAATGCACACAGAAATTACAGTAGATTTAAAAACGCTTGACGAAGATTATATAATCACCAGCAAAGAACAACTCATTAAGGCATTTACTTTGTGGAATAGGCGAATGGGAGAAAATGCCGGCGATTATCTTGATCCTGATGACCATTTTATAGATTGTATTACGTACCCTGAAAAAGAGGGGGTATGTTCGGCAGACTACCTAGTCTCTCTGCTTAAAGAACTTAATGAGAATCCAGATGTTGCAACTACGCACTGAAATCGGCCAAGCCATGCCTGTCAGCCTTGTGCTAGTAACTGATGGGAAACATGGTAATATAGTGTTCATTAAGACAGCCCCTTTTTCTGCTGTAATTGACATTAATAGAGATGGGAAAGTTTGTGCAACATTTGGGCAAGATGGGTTTACAATCGGAGAAGAAGAGTATTCTTATAACATTCAATACCCTTATAAAGACATGCCTATTCTGCTGGAGTGGCTTAAAAGTCAAAACTTAATAATGTCAGCTAACATGTTTTAGAAAGTAGCTATGGAAGATTCAAGGAAGGAGCATGGAATTTATTGTGAATCATGCGGAGAATATGCTGAAAAATATTTCAATTGCTATCCTATATGTAATAATGTAGTTTGTTATCAAGTAAGGCTTGATTACATTAAAAACAAAATTGAAGAACTGAACAAGAAAGTAGATAATAATGCTTAAAAATATTGAGTATGAAGAAGAAATTACAGGGTACTACTTCACTAGTCACAGTGGTGACACATTTGAAGCTAAGTTAGCCACAATTCTTAAGGACGTTATAGATATCAGAAAGAACGGGGAAGTGGCTATTAGACTAATGAAAGCAGAAATCCCTAAAGCAATTAAAGTACTGCAAGCTGTCTATGATCTAAAGGGTTATGTATGAAATCTATTTCCTTTAGAGATATGCAGTTGGCAAAGGAGCTTGAAGGTTTAAATGAAGTACAGATGCTGCACCCTGATAATGATGAACTCATGAAGTACGTATTATCTCAATGTGGCATTGATACTGATTATGATATTGAGTATATCCCTTCATTACACAGAGATATGCAAGGTAAAGTGGCAGTAGGCTTTCAAGCAGTAGGTGAGCTAAACATTAATAGAAATGTGCTTAACTCTGTCGTTTGTGATGTTACTGACAAGCTTGTAGCAGCCGGGATGCAAGACCCCTCATTAGCTAGAGAACTAGCAGGTATGATGTGCAGTAAGGCGGATTATAGACATCTTAATGAAGATATCGAAGATATTGCTAGCTACGATGATTATGATGAGCAAGAGTATGAAGATGACTATGTATGGACTAGCTCACAAATTAAACAACTAGAGATGATTAGGGATCAGATTCGAGGTTTGGAACAATGCAAATCAGACTAGAGTGGTTGAATGATGAGTACGAGTGCGAAACATGCGGATATTCTTTTGCAGAGGGGGCTAGCATTTGTTTTGAGAATGGCGACAAAATAGAGTTAATACCTGTAGCAAGTTGTTTTGGAAGCGATAGTTGGACAGAATCTCAAGTATTTGAAAAGATTCTAGAGCATCTTGGACATCAGATTGTTTCTTAAAACTGAGAATAATAGAGAAGGAAGTAGATGACTAAAGTAGAGTATCAAGGAATTCTAATTAATAAAGAAGACCCTGAGTATATTACAGAGTTTTCAAAGACACTATTAGATGGATTTTATAAGAGAGAAGATGAAACTATCTCACAAGCGTTATCCCGCCCTGCTGTAGCATTTTGTTACGGGGATTATGCTCTTGCACAACGTATTTATGACTATGCATACAAAGGTTGGTTCATGTATGCGGGGCGGGTGCTGTCTAATAGTCAACAAGGGCATTGGGTAAAGAAGGAAAATCCCACTGATTGGCGTACACATGAATTTGTAGCGGAAGAGAAGATACACGGCCAACCAATCAACTGTTTTGCTTTTAATGTCCCTGATACAGCCAAAGGGCAAGTTAGTGTAATTCAAGAACTGGCTGAGTTGTGTATGCTTGGGGGTGGAACTGCAGCACACATGGATATCAGAGGGATTGGAGGTAAAGCTGTAGGCCCGATTCCTTACATGAAGATGATGGACAGTGCTATCGCTTATTTTCAGCAAGGAAAATCAAAACGTGCAGCACTAGCTGCTTATTTAGATGTAGATCATCCCGACATCATTGAACATATTAGATTCAGGAAACCGGGAGGTGACAGTAAGCGTCGCAGTGATAATCGTAAGCAATTTCACTGTGCAGTAAATATCACTGATAATTTCATTGACGCTGTATTGCAAGACAAAGAATATGAACTGAAATGTCCTCATTCTGGTAGAGTATTTGAGAAACTGTGTGCACGTAAGGTATGGGAAGAGATTCTGGAAACTCGTGCGCTGACTGGTGAGCCTTACCTACTGAAAATTGACGCTGCCAATAGGAATCTTCCTCAAGCACAGAAAGATTTAGGATTGAAGATTCGTGGCAGTAATTTGTGTTGATAACAGCACCCTTATACAGTAATGTATATTGCAAACTCATTGAACTCAGGGGAAGCGTAGAACACGTAATCCTGATCTAAGCCTGATACAACCACTAACCAAGCAGCGTGGAAGAACGTGCAGGAAAGAGCAACGACTATCCCGGAAGGGAGTAGGGCCAAGTGGCTCAAAGCGGTGAGCATCCTGTTGCAGGATGGTGATATAGTCTGGTCTATACAGGGATGTATAGCAGCTTGAATAAAGCGGGGTAAGACTAACGACCTTACCTGAACATAACGAGTGAAATTCTGTTGCCAACAGACGAAAATAGAAGCTTCGTCTGTTGTCTTAGCAGTTTGAATTTGGAGAAATTTGATGAATGGAAAGACTCTACAATTGTAGAAGACCTTGTTCGATTCTTGGATAATGTGTTGCAAAGTTTTATTGACAATGCACCTGACACAATTCAACGTGCTAAATATAGTGCAAGAAGAGAGAGGGCAGTAGGGATCGGAACAATGGGCTTTCATGGGTATTTGCAGAGCAAAGGCATTCCATTTGAAGGTGGCGGTTTTAACAGCAGTGTGCAACACACCAACATTATCTTTAAGCATATTGTGGAGAAAGGTGTGGAAGGAAGTAAGCAACTTGCAATGGAGCGAGGTGAGCCAGAGGACATGAAAGGAACAGGGCTGCGAAATTCTCGCTTGTTTGCTCTAGCTCCTAATGCCAATAACTCTGATTTGCTGAATACCTCTCCTACAATTGAACCTTACTTTAGAAACATATTCTTGAAGAGTACAAAAGCGGGGAACTTTACAGTGAAGAACATGCACCTTGCTAAAGTTCTTGAAAAGTGTGGTAAGGATACAGAAGAAGTTTGGAAGTCAATTCAAGACAATGAAGGCCGTGTCACACACCTTGATTTCCTGAGTGAGCATGAAAAAAATGTGTTTAAAGTTGCAATGGAGATTGACCAGCACTGGGTAGTGGAGCTAGCAGAACATCGTGGAGCAATTATGGGCGAACGTGGACAGTCTCAAAGTTTGAATTTATTTTTCCCATTCGGGAGCAGCCGTAAGTATGTGAATAGTGTCCACTTGAAATTCTTGAAGAGTCCAAACGTCTATACCCTTTACTACTTCAGGGGGGAGAAAGAAGGGGAAGTGAACAATGCTAAAGAGATTGAAAGAAAAGCTCTTGTGGATTGGTCTGAGGCTGAAACTTGTGCCTCTTGCGAAGGATAAAGAAGATGAGTAAAATTACTGAAGCGACGGAAATCTTCGTACCCCGTTACCTTAAGTTGCAAGAGATTTATGAGAAGCACGAACGTGCTCATTGGGTTCCTGAAGAAGCTGACATGAGCAGTGACGTATCTCAGTGGAAGGATGGAACCATTACGCCTGAGCGTAAAGCTTTTATTAAGATGATCCTTAGAGGCTTTACTCAGTCTGATACAAATGTTTGTGCGGGCTACGTAGAAAAACTTCTTCCCGTATTTAAGAACGCAGATGCTCGTATGATGCTGTTGTCTTTTGCTAGCCGTGAAAGCGGCCATATGTACGCTTATAAGCGTCTAAACGACACGCTGGGGTATGATACAGAAGAGTTCATGTCAGAGTTTCTATCTTTCAAGGAGATGAAAGATAAGCATGAGTACATGGTTGAGCAAGTTGACTTGCGCTCCAATAAAGGTAAAGCTGAGTATCTAGGCAAGCAAGTGTTAATGGAAGGTGTTGATCTTTTCGCTCAATTCGCCATGCTACTAGACTTTTCAAGAGTGGGTCAACTGCCCGGAATGGTGAGTGTGAATCAGTGGTCAATAGTCGATGAAAGCATGCATATTGAAGGACTAGCGGAGTTGTTCCGTATATTTATAGAAGAGAATCCTTCAGTTGTTACAGAGGACTTCAAGCGTACAATGTATGAAACAGCTAGGAAGGTTGTCACATTAGTTGACGTGTTTATTGATCTGTGCTACGATACAGGCAGCGGACCTAAGATGACAAAACAAGAGGCTAAAGATTATGTGAGATTCGTGTGTGACTACCGCATGAGGCAACTTGGGTTTAAGCGTCAATTCGGAATTGAGAAAAATCCTTGTCAATTTGTCGAAGAAATCACAGGTGACGGCGTGTTTGGGAATTTCTTTGAAACAACTATTACGGCCTACAGCAAAGACAGTTTAAGTGGTAAGTGGGAATACTAACCCCTTGACAACCAGCAAGAAAGCATAGAAGCATATAAAGATTCTATGCTTTCTTGCTTAAATAAAGGATATCATGAAATTTGAAGAAACTCATAACGGATTTAAACCATTTAGTATCATTGTAGAAACGCAAGAAGAAGCTAATTACTTATATGCCTTAGTATTTTCAACTTCACCCGAAGTAGAAGAAGCTTTTTCTTTTAAGACAAACGAACTATATGAGTATTTAGAGAAGAGGGTTAATCCTTTAGCTTTACCTACGGTGAAATCCATATATCTTGGAACTTGAAGAATGAAAAATATATTTCTGAGAATATACAACTTCGTTCCAGAATTATTTGTTAGAGTATTACTTAGTTGCATTGCAGTTATTATCCTGATTCCAGTAGCAACATTTATCTACCTTGGAGTTGGTGTATTTGGTTTGTATATCGTTTTTAGTGTTATATGTAATATCTTATTCGGAGAGAAGAATGACTAATGTTGTAAGTATTGAGTTTGATGGTAAGAATGTTCAGATTGACCAAGAGATGTTTCAAGAGTACCTAAAAGAAGCTTTTGAACATCTTGCAACGATTGAGGAAGCTGACCAGCAGTTTAAAGAAGTGGTGGAAACAGTATCTGAGACAACAGGACTAAAGAAAGCCAAAGTGTCTAAATACCTAAAAGAGCGACATGCGGCAAAAACAAAGGCCACACGAGAATTGGGACAATTGTTTGAAGCTCTTGATGATGTCGTAGAAGGATAATATGTCGGACTTGAAAGATATTGAAACTCGCTTGTCAGCAGCCCTAGAACTAGTTGACAGCATTAAGAATGAAAGGGCATTGTGGTTCGGTGCTGTAGAGAATAATGTCTTCAGTAGTATGGAAGAAGCTGAGGGAGTAGTGTATGCGCGCCTAAAGGACGAAGCTTATAAAGATTGTGAAGGCACATACACTCAAGAGTTCATCGTCAATGGTGTGCACTACATCGGAACATTGTCTGTAGAATATAATCGTCACGATAAGACGTACTACTATATCGAGACAACACACTGGAAGGGGAAATTAAAAATGGTGCTCTTCAAAAATCTATGTCAGAGCAGTGTAACAAGTAAAGAAGAAAAGAAAGTTAAAGTATATATCGCAGAGTACTCAAACTTGAACTCGTGGGCAGGCTATCATGGTAAACATCTAGTCCTAAATAAAATTATAACTACGACTAATGCTAAGGATGCATTCTATAAAGCTGTAAAAGCACTTATGGATGAGCCTAACTTTAACCCTCTAGAAGCTAATCAAATCAGCGTTAAAGAGGAAGAAATGTATATGCTTGTTTGAGATATAGAAACAAAAAGAGTAGAACTAACCCTTTAAAAGGAGCAACATGAAAAAGATCATTACATTATTGTGCATTTTATCTCTAGTAGGTTGCTCCACTATTTCAGACAAAGCAATTTCTGTTGGCACTAGCAAGAATACTTTTGCAGCGTGTAGAGCAACTGATGTCGTCACAACTGAGTATATAATTCACAAAGGAGGGGTTGAATTAAACCCTGTTATGAAACCTCTTGTTGCACATCCTGCTTTATTTGCACTATTTAACGTTGCACTTGTTTGGTTTGTTTGGAAAGAATTTGATAAGATGACAAATACAGAGAAGGTAGCTGTTAATGCTGTAGGATGTGTTGGTGGAATCCACAATACTTTTGAGTTGGTAAAATAAAAAGAGCACCTGACTCAATGAAGAATCAAGTGCTCGCAATGCCCTATCTAGGAGCTAAGTAATACTATTTAATGTCCATTTGCTTCCTAGCCCACTCTTGCCAGCCAAGAAGTCTTTCTTTATTAATCAGGAAGGCTTCCGCTTCCCTTTCATGCTGCGCCTCTATATCGGATAACTTAGCGTGTTCCTTCAATTTCCCTGCTTCCGCTGGCGGCTGCATCAATGCTGCTGGAGGCGTTGGGAACTTCACCACTGTTGGCACTGTTCCACATGCTGATAAACCTATCAGGAATAATGCAATCAGCATCTTCTTTAACAATAACTTCATGAGGCACCACCTTTGTCTTATAGATTACTCTATCCTTAAAGACAGTGTGTACTTTCTCTTCTGCCTTTACTTGAACTTTCTGCACATTATCTGTAGCAGCTTGCTGTTTTGTTAAAACAACTTGAACTTTAGCTTTCTGAGCTTTAATAGAGGCATCCCACTGCCGTTGTACTCTGTATTCCCCAGCAAAAAAGACTCCTGCAAGCAAAACCATTACAGCAAGCAATTTATAAGCCCATGCTGGAACCACTCTGAATATACCCAATATAGGCATGATCATTCCTTTAATTAACAGGCGAATCTTTTTTCATTCCTAGAGCTACACCAACACCAGCTACAAGCGCTCCAAATCCCGTTCCAAAAGCTACAGGGTCAAGCGTATGTGTATGAATGAAAGACATTGGCTGCATAACAAGCCATTCCCCCATTGCTATCATAGCTGCAACCTTAATAGGGCACAGTGTCTTGTTATCTGGCTCCGTCACAAGATTCCATAGCTGTGTTTTGATTTGTTCCATCATAACTTCACTCCTAACACTTTCTTTGCTCTTTTCCAGTACTCTAGCCGTTCTCTAAAGCCATTCATCCCCCCGTTAATTCTTTTAGTAATTAACGTAAAAGAATCTTCTGTATTGGAATCGACAAGCTGATTCAAGCCATGGCTTTGCCAAAACCAAGCAGCGCTGCGGCAAGCATTGATGGGCTGTTCAAGTAATTCGGGGTGCTCAAGGCAGTCAATATTCAAGGCAAGCATTACGGCTGTGTAGTTAGTCTTGCCTGTGACTTGAATCAACCCTCTTCCTTTATACTTAGCCCCATCACCCGGAAGAATATTCCCTAAGTCTCTCCTACCCTCATAAGCTGTTCCAGAAGCAATTTCTTTAACAAACCTCAAACTACCACTCTCATGAGCTATTTGTGCAAGAAATGCTGCAATTCTCTGTGGGGTATTGATAGAAAACTCACTCATTGCCACATTGAGAGCATCTAAAAACTTATCTGCATTCTGTCCTGAGTATGGCATAATTGTCTTCAGTTGCTGCAATGTGATCTTCATGTTATTTCCATTTAGTAATAAGACGTTCTAAAGCTTCTCCAAATAATGTGATAGCTTTAGAGCTAAAATGTCCTGCAACACCTACCATTGCTGCTGATGCGACTTGACTAAGGTCAAGAGCTTGGCATAGATAGAATGTTACGATGCCAGCAAAAGATGCTGTTGCTAATTCAATGATGAAATCAGTTAATTTCCACTTCATGCCACTTTTGATCTTCTTTAGATAAGATATTAGTCCGCCAAACACAGCCATACCAAATACCCAAAGATATGTTAGAGCCGCATAAGACTCAGGGCTTTTTTCAGGCATGTTTGTTCCTTTGTAGATAGATATGCCAACACATTATTGATTTTTAGTTTTATTGTTTAAAGTTCTTGCAATTGTTTTTATTTAGTGATATAGTGCTTTCACTTGTTAAACATTAGGAGGTTTGAAATGAAATACGCCTGCATTACTTTTGTTCTAGTACTGTCTGCTTGTGGAGGGGGAGGATTTCAGGATGATAGTGTACCGCCTATAGGAGAAGGCGGCTCTCTTAGCTCATATCAAACTGCAGAACCAACGATTGTCAGCTCCCCTCCCACAAATGACACTTTAACTACACAGGCTTCGGGAAATCCTTCTTAACTTTGTCACACTTTTCAAAGTATGAGTTAAGTTTTGAATTATCCCCTTTAGACTGCCAATACAAAGCATCTGCTAGATCATTTAAAGACGGATATGACGCCTGTCTGTTCTTAAGGCATACTTCAAGAGCGGAAGGGGTATATACCCACCTTTTTATCTCTGGATTCCACTCATGTTGTACAGACGGTTGCTCAGGGATGTAGTCAATAACCTCGTTCGTATCTACATCTACACGTTGAGATAAATAGTCATAACTCCCTACTAAGCAGCTATGCATATCAGGTATATTTACCGCTAAGTGTATATCCTTGCATGTAATTTTTTGCGGAAGGAAAATACCTGTAATTCTATTATAAGGTGTATAAGTATTCACTTTTTAATGGCTTCCATTCGGAACTCAAGATTATCTACAACGCATTGATACATTGTTGACTCAGCTTCCATCATAAACTCAAATGTATAAGTGTTTCCAGATGTTAACGTAAACACTGTAGACATACTTATGTCAAGGTTATACGGCAATGAAGAGGTTTGTTGAAATGACCCAGATGGAACCAAAACTGCGGATGCTAGACCTCCTGTGCCTACTACCTTCATTAACGGAGTTTCCACAACAACAGTCCCCGGAGAGGCATAGTTGTTTGTCGAAGACCCCCCTTTGGCAATAAGTGCTACAACACCGGTCACAGAAGCCGTGTAAGTTATTGACGCAATTGTAGTAAATCCACCACCAATACCGGTCGCTACACCTACATTACTGACATTACTGACTATCACGGCTGTAGCAGCCTCGTCCGCTATCTCCGTTGTCCCTACAGCCCCTCCATTGAAGATATCCCCAGCAGTGCTCAACTTACCACTGCTACTCACAACACCCGTCCAAGTAGCAAGCGTACTAGCCTTAGTGGCAATAGCATTCAGCATCACTTGTCTAGCTGTATACACATTAGCAAATTTCTGCCTAAACACACCACCATCTATAGTAGTATCAGCAGCAATATTATCATAAGAAGGGGATAATGTTCCCAAATAATCCCACAATGCCCACACAGCGTTATCATAATCTGTATGAGAAACGCCGAAAGCATCAGCTTGAATTCTATTCTTTACAAAATCATTAAGAATAGAATTCACATCTTTGATGACAGGAATCTTCTCATTCTTAGCAAGAATGCTATCGCTAGTAATACTAGATAGCTGACTCAAAGCATTTGTAGCATCAGTTTGTGCAGCAGCAGCATTAGTTACGGCAGTATTAGCTGTAGTTTGTGCATTATTTGCAAGAGTCTTGGCTGCAGCATAAATAGCATTCAATAATGCTTGCCGAGTAGTATAAACATTCGCAAAGTTTGTTCTAAATGTAGAACCTACAATTGTTGTATTACCAGAAGTATTATTCCATGCTACAGGAGATGTTAAAGTTCCTAAGTAGGTAGTAAGAGTAGACACAGCACTATCATAAGCCGTTTTCTCGGTAGTAATACCATAAGCTGTAGCTTGTGCGTCAATACCTGCTTGTTCACCTGTAATAACAGAGTAGTTTCCAATTACACTTGTCTTCTCAGAAGGTACTAACAAGTTATCATTGGCAATATCACTCAATTGGCTAAGGGCGCTTGTAGCGTCTGCCTGAGCTGCATTTGCTGCTGCTAGTGCAGTTGAAGCTGTGCTAGTGTCTGTAATAACTACGCTACTCACCAATGCTGCACTAGCAGACTCATTACCACTACTGTCCAATGCCGCAATAGCAAAGTCATATGTACCTGCAGCAGGACTTCTTGTATCATAAGGTGACTGAGTAAGTAATCCCGTATGCAAAGGAGTCATTGATGCAAAAGGAGTACCGCTACCAGCAGTTCTATACTTGATAATATACCCACCACCATGTAATACATCGACAGGCTGGTCTGATACTGTCCAAGAGAAATGTCTTGTAGCATCACTTAACACTGAAACAGCAAACCCCGTAACATCTGGTGGATTAGCACTCTTACCTACTACTTGATGGAGAGTATAAATCCAATCTGATTTTACGTTAAAATATGGATTAACCGCTCTTGCCCGTATTGTATAAAAACTACCATCATGCGCAGGAGAAAGATATGCACCCGTTTCATTTCCAGATACGACTACCTTATTCCAAACAGATTCACCAGTTCTTAACCATTCTACTTCAATAAGCCCATTAGTAAATACAGCTTGTGTTGTAGCTTCAGGCCACTCAACTTTAATACGAGAAACTACTGTACCATCCGCTTGTAGTAACAAATCATCATCACCTGATGAACAAGTCAAAGAAGTTAGTTCTTCAACATCAAAAGGATTTGGTAAGTCAGTGTTAGGTGTTTCATCTAGCTCTGCTGCATCAACAAAATCCCAAATAGAACTAGCATCTTCCTTTAGGGACAACTCTACAGGGGATGAGGGAGAAAACTTCTTATCTACAACTCGAAATACTTTATTTGACCAGCCAAACAAGTCACTTGTCAAATACACCCTATCCCCTACGTTGATATCCCAAGCTTTCATTGAAAACTCGGCAGTCACTGTGTAACTATTCCGTTGATCTTCAGTGAATATTCTGCAAAGATTCCAAACGCGCTGTACATTATCTGTGTAAGGGAAGTCTAGATTATGCCAAAGCTCCCTACCGTCACCTGTAACATATGTGCTGTTTTGGTAAGGCTTGTAGTCTGATGTTACGTAATTATTAAGGCCATTTGCATATTGGCCTTTTACACCATTAAACAAGTCAGCATCAGATACACCCGGAGTAATAGAAATAGAGCCTACAATGTCATCTTGAGTAAGAGATAATACAGGTGCGGTGTAAACACCGGCCCACATTTTCCAAGAAGTAGATGTAATACCACCACCCATAGAATCTGCCATCTGATTCAATACTTCTTGTTGATTCTGCTCTGATGTCACAGTGCCGTTGAATGTATAACGAGCACCGGAAACATAGCTACCATTAGAATCAATCTCAGCCATTGCAACAACTTCATCGCAATCATTAGCAGCAGAGATTAGATAGTCCTGTGGAATGTCTGACGAGTCTACTCCACACATTTCGCTAGTCAGATAATCATTGATGATCAGGGCGGGATTTTGACTCCATACAGTAGTATCTGTTCTTGGATCATATACTTTCTTACCACGCAACAAAACTTCAATAGCTGGGATACCTGATTGAAACTCAGGTTGATTCAAGTCTAATGTAATTACTGTGTAGCAGAACCCATCCAACGTTGCTGTAGTAGGCCATTTAGTAGGAAGTAATCCATGCAGATAAGAATCAACTGGATCACCTGCAGTACCTAAGTGTTTTTTAACACGTACCCGAGATGCGTTTGTAGTGTAATACCACTTAACATAGACTTTTGCAGAAGTAGATAATGAAGTAAATAGTTCTGGGTCAACAGTAACTACACCACCACTGTAAGTGAATTCAACTTGCCCACCACCACCATTATTTGAATCTTCATAAACCACCCCAACACTGTCAGCCACTATCCCGGTTTGATCCACGGTATATGTGTTAGTGGTCATCTCATGCTCAACGGCATGAGTGGCTAGCTTATAGTAATCACCAGATGTTACAAGTCCATCTGCATCAAGCGTTCCAAGCGCTTTACCTGCAATATAAATTTCTTCAATAGCATCACATTCATGAGCTGCATGCACACATACAAGATGTTTATATTGGTCTTTATCCCCTGATGTAAAAATAGCCCGAACAGCACTACCTACCCTTGCCCTACCATACACATAAACATAAGGGGAATCTGTTGCTACAGAAGTAATAGTTCTGTCAGCTAAGCTATTGTTGTAAGCATCTTTTGCTGCTCGCTCTGCTCGCCTACGTCTTGCATTACCATATGCAGCCATTGCAATTGTGAGTAGTACCTGCGTAAGAACTACATTGGTAGAAACCCATGCAGCTACTGCTGCTACTGCTGGTGCTGAAAAAGCTGCCATAGGCGACAGCAACCACACTAATAATATTGCCAAGCGCATTTGGCATCACCTCTATTAAAATATATCAAACCATTAACCCCTGTTGCGACAATTCTTGGGCCTATAAATAAGCACAAAGATTTATCTATCATCCCGATATCTCCATTCTTGGCTTGCACAACTGGTATTCTTTTTAATCTGTCGTCACAAGCTTTCTCTAAGCCTCCTAGAGACTTTATTAACCCCAAAGCTTCTCTTTCTGAGTTCCACTTTGGTAAAGTCTCTAGGAAGTCTTTTCCGGTAGCTTCTTTTATCCAATTTATGACGAACAGTGTGCAATCATGCTCACCCCACTTAAATGGTCTATGAAATGATTGTTCTACATATTCTGATAACGTCATATGAATAAATTACACCCGCTGGAATTTAATGGAAAGCCAAGTTTGTGGTTTATTGATAATGTCAGACAAGTAATCAAAACCTGTGTCGTTTGGATGCCTTTGCTTTTGTTGCTCTGGGGTCATTCTCAGGGCTGGTTGCCTTTTCAGACCATAAGCAGCAGTTTCACATTTCAGCACTATCTGCCCACTTCCATCTTTATCAACACCTGCACTCATTGTATCCATGATGCCAGTCCAGCAAACTACAGGTGTTCCTACTAATGTAAAATTTTCGTCAAGAGGGCACATATACAGCTTTGCAATCCTGCCCCTATACTCTTCAACTGCACCAATGGCTAAAGCAAGGTAAGATTGCACTGCAATATTTAAGGTAAACTCTAAAGATTTGGCATCTACAGAATCTGCTTCTTCTACTGCGCTAATTCCACCTGCTGCACCAAGCCCAATCCAATCATGACCGCCCCAAGTATACGTGCCAACAAGAGAAGATAAATACTGAGTTCCACTTTCAAAATGAAACTCAGCAAAATATACTACCCTAGTGACTGGCTTTTCTACTTCTGCTTGTTGAGCTGTAGAAAGTATTGTCATCTTTTATCCTTATTATGCACGCCAGTCTTCAATAAATTGCATTGAGAAACCACTAGTTAAACAATCTGAGTATTCCCAAGCTACCTGAGAGTCTTTACGTCGGAATAATGCTGTAGGCTTATCCCAAGTAATTGCTGCTCCAGCCGTAAAAGCATTACGGAGAGCGGGTTCAAACGTGATAGTGATATCCCCTACTGTTCCAGCAGAATACAAGTTATTCGCAAAATCTAAAAACATAGACCTAGTTTCAGAGGAACTAGAAGCATCAGCAGTAACCATTACCAACTGTTGTGTAGTCCCTGTTCCAAGCCCCAACAAATCCCCAGCAACTAAGGTTTTACCTGCAGCGTCATAACCACCATTAATTGTCATGGTGGTGGCACCCTGACTTACACTATTCAAGAGGGTTACTGTTCCGCGTAAGGTTCCTAGCGGAGCTGGTCTATTAAGGTCATGAATTGAAACTTGATTGGTTTTGCCCCTAGTCTGCATCACAAACGCTTTCCATGCCCCAGAGTCAGCTTCGTTCATAGGGGTAGCTTCCACTGTAACCATCCAACATGGGGGGGAAATTTCTACTGCTTGCGCACCAAAGCTACTTCTAAACTCAAGATCATTACGATATTGTGCCCATGTCATTTTACTGACTGAAAGAGAATCAGAAAAAGAAATTACTGACATGATCAATACCCTGCAAAAATACGGGTTGGGGTGTTAGGAGTTTGAATCTCGTACTGCTTCCAATCCTCTGGAAGCTCTCCTAGCACATTCACATGCCAACCGTTTAAAGCGACAGCAGGAGAAACTTCAGTACCATCTTCAGCGTATTCCCCGCCTTGAAAAATAGTACCGATTTCATCAAGTGTTAATAAAGATTTTACATCGTCAGCCACTTCAGATAGCAAAGATTGGTATTCTTCACTATCTGAAAATTTAAGATAATGAATCATGGTGTTGTCACCTGCTGCAATTCTGCGTTCGTTAGACGTGATGGATAATATGTGACACTTTTAATACGTCCACTCCAATATCCAACCCCTCCTGCTCTTGAACCCAATCTAAGTGTTGTCACTGTTGGAACAGAGCCTGCTGTGTCAGTGATTACCGTTCCACCATTGAAAACGAACGCAAAATCATTCGACTTGTAGGCCACCGCAATCTTCCCCGATGTGCCGGACGACCATGCAACTGCCCCTGCCATAGAGGCTTGCAGTGCATTACTGACACGAACAAAACCTCTTGGAAGATTGGTTGTGGCATCACGCTGAACTGCAATTTCATTCGCAATGGAACCTCCATCTACCGCAATAACAGCAGGAGCTTGCGAAGACCCATCTGCTGCAGAGTTCGCGTTGTAAGGAATAGCTTCAACAACCAGTGTCCCTTCACTTGCATTAAAGCTTGGAATGGACGATGTAGAAATCGTTGCTACGTCTGCTGCTCGGGTGACTTGTGCTGAAGTTGTGAAGATATAAGATGTAGCAAATGTCCCTACTTCAAGCTGTAGCCCCCATGCATAAATACCAGATGAGCCATCCCCAGAATAGGTGGTATTTCCACTTGATGACAGAAATACAGCATGGGACCTAGCTGCTGTTGTATTTTCTGTATACGTCAACTTTACGCGGAACCAGCTATTTGGATATTCTTCAATTGAGCATGATACAAATCCAGTACCCCCGCCTGTCGCAGTCTTTGCAGTAAGGTCAACTTGTACATTTGCCCCTAGAGATGATGCATAGAAGAGAAATGTTGAACGGCCTGCCGCCTTAAAAAATCCAGAGTAAGTGTAGGTTGTACCACTTACAACAGATGCTGTCTGTACGATAAAATGGGTACTAGTTGCAGTGGAATCTTCTACAATCTTGTCTGCTGTTGTTGTACCATCAGGCGCGGTAGTTGCATTAGCTGAAACACTTGACCTCGTCTTACTCCAAGCTGCGTTATCAAGTTGCTCTGAATAAGTCAGTAAATTCGTCCGTGACTCTTCAATCAAAATTCCTAGAGCTTGACCTGTCAATGGATCGAAATCAAAACGCGGCTGATTAATTGCCACTGTTTCTACCAAACCTGCTGCAGTTCTCCTAGTCCCTGTTGTTGACCGAGAAAACGTAATTAATTGAGAAAATGTTTTTGCATCTAACGTCATTATGTTATAATCCTTCTTCTTCTTAAATCATCTAAAAGCTGTGCATGTCCAGCTTTAATAGAATTTTGTACATCTTGCATTACTTGTGCCCTATCCGAGCGGCTATCAATGTTAATAACAGGGGAATAAGTAATCTGTGTACTGTTTCCCCCTAATTTTTCATTAGGTATAATTGTTCCTGCTTGTTTAGGAACGAATAATTCAGGGCCGCGTTCACCTACTATTGATGGCTGATTAACTGGCGGATCACCACCATCCGCATAATAATTAGGAATACCTCCTGCTTCAGCTACACCGTTAGCGATAGTTGCTGCATCACCTGATAACCCTGCACTAGCGCCATACCCACCAAAAGCAGTAATACCTAGAGATAACAGTGGTCCAAGAAATCCTCCCCCAGAGCTTCCACCCATCAAACTAGATAAAAACCTCCTTGCTTCTATTCTAGCCATACCATTTAAGATAGACTGTACTAGAGAACCAAAGCTTAATTTACCTGTTGTGATGAAGGTGGTGAGAGCATCTTCCATGCCTTTGAACCCATCTGCAAAGACATTTTGAGTTTGTGCTGCTACATTGTTTGCACTCTCTTGGTAATCATTTAAAGCCCTTTTGGCACCGTTTGTCCAATTAGCTTCTGCTTCTAATTTGTCAGAGGAAAATTTTCGTTCTTGGGCTAATCTTTTTTCTAGATTTTGACGAAGAACTTCAGTCTCTTTGTTGTAAGTATCTGTATTAATCCCACCATGCTGCTCACCTTTCAGTAACTCAGCATCAAGTCGCTTCATCTCGGTATTGAATGCTCTCCTAGCTTGTAATTCTCTAGCCAAAGCATCTTGAGCTTTTGCCCCAAGTCCACTACTATTTAAAGTGTTGTCTATCTCTTCTTGTCTGGCGTTATACTCAGCTACCAAGCTGTCTGTAAGCTTTTTAACGTTGTCTTGCCTTTTCTTGTCAAGAGTATTTAAGCTTTCAATGTATTGCGATGTATTTAAATAAGCTTCATCTTGTATTTTTTTAATTTCTTTTTCAGCTTTTTCTACTGCTGCTACATTCTTCTTACCTTTTGCAATCTCAAGATTCTTTTCCGCTAGATCATATTCTTTAGCATAAGCTTCATCTTTTCTTAAAAACTCGTTACGAAGATAAGTTTCAGTGTCTATTTCACCCCTATTATATTGGGATTTAATTCTATCCAGAGATTCTCTTAACCCATCTGCTACTTCTTGTATTTTGTTTTTATTTGCTTGTAAAGCTGCATCAATACCGTATTCATTTGTCCGAGGGGAAGCTATTTTGTTCTTACGCTTGGCATCCTCCACTTCCTGTTGAAACAAACCGCCACTAGGATTACCTTTTTCATCAAAAGTTACACCTGCTAGCTTATCCTCGTAAGCTTTACTAGGAGCGTTCTGCTCGGCTTTTCTAAGATTAATATATCTTTGTGTGATTTCATTAATCTCTTTCTGAAGCCTTATTTCACCCTTCATTTTTTCTAGATGATCGTCAATCCCTTTTAAAGCTTCTTTTCCAGCAGATTGTATTCTAGTGTTTTCGGCTGTTTCCGTGGCTGCTCTATTAGCCATACGAATGGCTTCATTTATCACATCCAGCTTCGATTGAATCTCTTTTCTGACTTCACTATCTGATGGGCCAAAGGCAGAAACATCCTTTATCTTAGAGGAAGAAAGCATCCCCTCTAGCACTTTCTTTTGGTCTTCTAATGATTTAGTTCTTCCTAGCCCTTCTGCACTATTAACAACATCCACCATGATCTTTTTAATAGCGGCCCATCCCTTTTCAATATAGCCTAGGTTCTCTAGAATTTGAGGGGATCGTTTATCTATCGTATCAGCATAAGTCTTCATTGCAAGATCAGAAGCTTCTTGATGTTTTCCTTGCTCATCAAGGGCTCTAATTTGCTCATAAACATCTGCCGTTAAGAAGTGATATTGCTCATCAAGCTTGTAAATAGCTTCAACAGGACTTTTAGACAAATCTTCAAACTGCTTAATTGTCTTCTCCACAGCTTGCCCTGTCATTTTCTCCATCTGCAAGGCAGCTTTACCTACTAAAACTACTTGGTCCCCTGCAAATCTTCCAGTGTTAGCTACTTCTGTAAGAGCTTGGGCAGCAGCATGTTGTCCGGAAATATCCTTCATTCCCTGAGCAAATGATTGCATTTGTGCCGTGGTAATACCTGCGTAATTTCCTGTAAGAATTAACGCTTGATTAAACTTATTAGATTCATTAGCACCTACTTCTGCTGCAATAGCTAAACCAGCCAATGCAGCCACAACTGCAGTTACAGGGCTTTTTAAGGCTAGTAAAGCAGCATTCATTAAACCAGCTCTATCTACAAATATTGATGCAGACCCAACAAATCGTGTCCAATCTCCCCTTGCAATTTCTCTGCCCATAACCATAAGCTCACGTTGAGCCATTACAGACTTAAGAGAAAACGCTTTTAGTGCCTCTCCCGCCGTTGAAGCATTCTTAGCTACATTTTCTAACTGTTTTTCAGAAGTAGTATCCCTAGCTAAACTAATTTTACTTAAGGCTGCAGCATAAACATCTGCATCCACTTTTCCTGCTTTAAATGCTGAAGTAAGTAACCTCTCAGTTGCATCCAGTTTAGCTAATTTTCTTTCTAGTGGGTCAATAGATTGAAGTAAAGCAGAGATAGATGCTGCATCTTCTGCTTGTGCCGTTGATTTCATTTTTGTGGTATTAACTAGGGACTTTTGTATACCATCTAGTTTAGTAGCAGACGCCATTTGTGCGCTCTGCGATTTTGCTAAGTCATTAGAATAGGATGTGGCTTTACTAACTTCATTAGAAGCTAATCTAGTAGCTTGTATCTCTAAGTTCTGAGCTTGACCGCGTGCAATCGCATCTACTGCAATTTGCTTATACCTTTTCGATGACTCATCCAAAGCTGCATTCATTGCTAAAGCTTCTTCATGTGCAGCAGAAAAAAGGTCATACTCCTTATTCATCCGCAAAGCCTCTGCTTGAGCTTCACCTAACTTTTTCCATTCTGCTGCCCTTTGCCCTGCTAAATTCAAGGCATTCCCACGAGCTTGGGTAGCCTGTAGGGCTTTTTCTGCAGCTTCTGCTTCTCTTACTTCCTTAGTTCGAGCTTTAAACGCATCTATTTGTGCTCCAAGAGAACTCGCCAGAGCGATGTCTGAAGAACTTAATCCCTTCTGCGCAGCAATATATGCTGCTGTTTGTGCAGTATCTTTTCCTAATAAATCTACTTTGGTTCGTAATCTATCTATGTAAGACGAAGTAGTTTTAGTTACTTTACTTACAGACTGATCAGAAGCTTCTGTAGCAGTCTTCACTATAAGTGTGCTAGACTCCACTCTGCTAGAGGCATCTGCAAGCTTATTTAAACTTTCAGTAGCTTTGTCAATCCCCTCAGAGATTACTTTAACGGTAAGTTGGGATACGTCGATTGCCATTTATTTTGCTCTCGTTGAGGATTTTAGGAAGGACTTTAAATCGTTGTTTACTTTTTGTTTTTGAAGTTGTTTGATTGCTTGTGAAGCATACGGAGGAGGTCTATCTTCATCGGAAGCTTGATTATACTCTCCCACATAGGCCATGCTCATTTCACGAATTGATAAAATCTCCCATATGGGGATTTCAAGCTGAGTTCTAGAAAGCCAAGAGTCAATTTCAGACCATGTAAGAGGACTTATGCCCATACCTGTATAGCACATCATCCCTGACTCACGGAAATGGGACACAACATGTTCTAAACCATCTGTCGGTGGATATTCTAATCCTGCAGGATCAACCTCTTGGTATGCCTGCAGTCTTGTCTTATCTTTGTCTTTTGGCTTAGCATGTAGCCAAGCTAAATGCCTTGCATAAAGGCATAAGTCCTCAATTACTTTCCCAAAAAAGCTGATGTATCTTCTATAGCTTCTTCAATTTGAGATTTAATCCAGCCAAATTGAGGATCACTATAAAGAGCACGAAGTGTCGCATCAGTATTAACTGCTGCACCGTTGTATGTTAGATTATTAAAGCGATCTGTACAAGCAACAAGAATGTCAATACCGTCTTCTCGCATTGATTCTGCAGTACCTTTGGCTTTACCACGCTTTAGAATCTTATTCTGCAAAGCTGTAATTGCATTCCTATGTTGTTTAGAGCTTGTGCCATAGATAATGGCTGTGATGGGCTGCGTTTTTTCTTCGTCTGCAAAGAGAAGCTCATCCGTACCGGGATGACGCAGTTGGTATTCGGTAGATTCACTCAATGCGAGTGTAGATAGGTCAAGTGCCATTTTAGTTCCTTTAGATAGATATTTAAATAAGTTTTGTTATTGCCTATCTGCGTAGGCTTCTTTTCACTTCGTTCTGTACTCTTCAATAAAAGCACAGAAAGAAAAACCCTCTCATGGAGGGCTTCTTTTCTCATTAATGAGAATTATGCTTCCACAACATCAGAGTTTAGTGCTAGATCAATGGTTCCCATCGTAATGTTATCAACACCTCCTAGAGAAATCTTGAAGCTCATCACCTTAGCTGCCACATAGTAAATTGAGCCATCTTGTAAAACAATCTTGACAGAATGATCTGCATCAGAATCTAGGGCTGTCTTGGCAGCAGTTTGACCTGTATCATCACTATCGAGATTAACTTTGACAGTCATTGTTCCATTTTCATAGGAACCTTTTAGCTTGCTAACTCTCCGATTTCCTACGCTATTAGCCTTAATCTCATTGTATGTTGCAAGGCTAAACTCACCTAGATCATTTACCTCACCAATTTCTGTGTAAGATACCGCACCAAAACCTGCTGCATCATACGTTGCTGGAGCCGCGCCAATCGAGATAGTACTTCCGGCTGTACTTTGAATTGTCATCTAATTATCCTTTAAAATACTTTAATTAACCAAGCAGACAAGCATGAACGCCGGTTCCACCAGTTAAAGCGATTGTTCCAGCACAATATGCGGATATAGTATCTAAACGTACTGCTTTAAAAGCGTTAGCTGGAACAGTAATAGCCAAACCTGCTGAGACATCATAAGTTTGTCCGGTGTTAGGAATTGTTACAGTAGTTCCGCCTGACCCATCTAAGGTCACAACAACCGGGCTAGCTGTGGTGTTATATAAAATTAGTAGCTGATTGCTACCCGATGTGAATGTGAATGTATCGCTTGCACCCAACGCAAGTTTAGTTGGTGTAAACGGGCCAGCTTGATTAACGCTGGTTTGGGCAAGAGTTGCCATCTGTTATTCCTTAATAATTTTCATGGCGATAATGAAATATGATTGGTAATACATACCAACCACTTGTATCTAAAATAGCCCTTTCAATAGAAGGGGCTTTATCAATTGAAACGCTGCCTACTTTTGGCACTATTGGAAATAGGGAAACAATATCCTCTGCAACTGACATTACATCACCTGTCCCAACGCCATTAGGAGTCCAAATATTTACTTGAAATATTCCCACTTCTCTTTCTTTATTAGCTCCGACCGTTCTAGCTAAAGTTGAAGCAGGGAGTAAAAAGCATTCCAGAAAATTCCCACTAGAAGGTTTTGTAAATGGGGTATTTTCAAAAGAAATAGGTATTGCAGGAGATTGAGATGTTGCCCAAGTATTCAATGCTGTTTCAAAGTAAGCTCTTACAGCCGATATTGTCATTGCCTAGTCATCTCCTTTATCTTTATAAAGCTTCTTTCTACCATCCGATAAGGCCCAACATTTCCCGACCAATGCTCTCCCCTCCAGCCTAGTTTTTCTGCTAACAAGATGTAAGGAACATTGTTTGTCAAAGTAACAGCGCCATCTTTAGCGTAGAATATCTTTTGATTTTCTAAAGATTTTATTCTTGCCAAACTACTAACCCCATAAGGAGATGTTGCAGAAGTTAAAGTGGTGGAAGGTGTTGTACCGATTTGAGGATACCATTGGTTAGCCAATAGTCCTTTTGCAGTTTCACCGGGGTTGCTAGGAGAGGGGGAAAGGTTTACAATACTTGTGAATAACTGATTTACAATGAAGTAGCATTTCTTATCTACTTCTTGTATAATCTTTTGACAATTCGCTCTTACTGAATCCGCAAAACTGCCCATATTAGTTTCTCGACTTAAATATTATACCACAATACTTGTATTTTGTCAATATACCTAGCGTCTTATATACAACTCAAACAGTATTTGATTGGATGCATCGGTATTGATTTCCTTAGAAGTAAGGATTCTCCAGACAGTGTTATTAATTTTAATCTTATCTGCCTCAGGGTTTATTGTGATTGGATCAGAATCTGTATCAGTTTTATTTGGAGGTCTAATAAATAACTGCTTGTCTCCGTCTTGTATCAACGTCCCTTGCCCTACACTGACCCCATTACTCCTGAGATTCAAGTCCATCTGAATAGCTTGGACTTGTATTTCTCTATAGGATATGTTATTTACCCCTGTGCTCGGATTATAAGTACCAGTGCCTTGCATATAAGTAGCTAGAAACCCAAACTCATCCATCAATTCTGCTACTGCAAGATCAAAAATTTCAGAAGAACTCATGACAGTGTATATCCATCGATAGAGTTCCCATAAATACCCTCAGTTGAACCATCATTGGGGCTAATTGAGGCATCAAAAGCTAGTTTTTGGCTTTGAGTTGAGCAATAGTTTTTATTCCAATCTTGAGAGAACTGTATCAATGGATGCACATCCGTTCCTGAAGATGAGTATGGAATAGGAGCTAGCTGCATATAGCTAGGGTCTTTTGTTGTAAGAATCAAAAACTCTTTATACTGCTTAAATGCATCACTCCCCCATACCTCAAGTTGAGAAAGCTTCTTATGTGTTTTAAAAGACAACAAACCTAAAATAACACAAGCAATGTTTTTTGCAGCTTGAGGGAGGTTTCCGCCAGCATCTTCAATATACTGAGTGTAGACTGCATCAGGTAGGTAAGGAATATCGCTGATATCTGCAACCCTCAACCTAACTCTTCCAATATCAGTAGAATAATCAACTGCCATAAAATATCCTCATATTAATTTATAATCCCCTCAACAAAGCCCTCAAATAAGGGCTTCAATTAGAAGACTACTTTGTTTTATGTGCTTGTATGGCAACGAACAACAGCCTGCGGACGCAGAAGAGCCGAAATATGATTGGATTCAGTTTCAATCTCAATCTTAGTGGCCTTTGGATCAGCTTGCTCAAAAGCATACATTTGCTCGCCAAGAGTATTCACCAATCCAAAACGCTCTGCTGGTGCAAAATAGGTTACAAACATATCAGAACCCATTGGCACTGCAACACCTTCATTAGACGTAACAATACTAGAGCCATTGTAGCTATCGCGCACTTCACGGAAAGTAACGCCACCAAAACTGAATTCTCGACCATTCTGCATAGGAGAGCCATCAGCAGTGAGGCGACCCCGCATTGGGTCTTGACCTACTTTGTTTGCTTGTGCATACTTGTATGCATTCTGCACAGAAGCATGTTTAATCAATGAATTGAAAAATGTAGTATCACATGGGATAATAATACCTGTGAAAACACCGTTTCCACCCATGCCGTCATGGACTGCTTGAATTACAGCTTCAATCTTTTCCAAAACTTCTGTAGTAGCATCACCAAGATCAAAGTCCACTGCAGTACGAGTAACATCAAACTCAGTATTCCAGTTTTGGCTTACTGTCCCGTTAGGAGCATATGCGGTAGCAGAAAAGAGCGCTTGGGCACGTGCCTTGTTGAGCGTCCAGTCATGATTTTGACGCAAACGGGTAAGCTTGCGCATCCGTACTTTTTCAAGCATTTCTGCTTCGTCGAAATTATCGTATGCGGATTTATTTTGCAAATCCTTTGGAGAAATATAATCATCCAATGGAAAGTGAGGAACTACAAATGAGTGCAGTTTGCGAGTGCCATCTTTAGATACTGTGTTTCTCTCACCACGCACACGGTCAACAATCAATGCACCGTCTTGGGTGGATTCCTCGAATAGTACTGTATCACTAGCAACAGGTTCCTCACGGAAGATTCCAAGTTGATTGAAAGTACCATATTGAATAGGGATGTTACGTACTGCTGATGTCAGATCAACGACATCAAAATTGTTACTTGGGCTACGAACTAGCATTATTTATTTTCCTTAATTGTCAAAGAATTGCCCCATGAAGGGGCAAGATGTTGTCAGAGACAACCATTAGATTTGTGTGAGAACATCAATGCCAGCGGCTTCAAGTTGAGCTTCAGCAGTAGCAATTTCGTCGGCAGTGTTCACAGAGGCTCCATAAGCGAGCGCATCATCAGCTACACCAACTGGCCCACGGTAGATAACCAAAACGTTGGTATCAGTGTTGGCAGCAACGGTTACAGATAGGGGCTTACCAGTGCTATCACCAACCAACACAACTCTTGCAACTTCAGTACCATCAGTAGCGGTAGCTTCAACCAGCTTGTATTTAACTGTACCTGTTACTACAATAGGGATATAATCACCTGCTACAAAGTCAGTTGCTCCATCTGCAAGGGTAAATGCGAATCCCGCCTGACTAAATGCTGTCCCAACTTGCCCGTTACCTACTACTTTTCCGTTAGGGTCTAGCAGAACAAAATCACCTGCATTAGCAACTGCTTTAACGATTTTTAGAGTATAGGTGCCTAGTACCAAATCTTTATTAGATGTCATGGTAATAGCGCCCATTGCGCCATTGCCTGTACCAACTACTGCGCCAGCAGTTCCTACCGGAGAAGCAATAAAAGAACCCAAAACTGAGCCTACAGCCAATGTTGCAGCACTTTGATTTACAATAACTACTTTTTTGCAATACCCATATTCAGCCCATTGCTCACGCTTTACAAGATTGCTGTACGCTTGGGTTGACGTTGCGATAACTGTCATTTTATTTAATCCTTAATTTGTTTAAATTGCGCAGCCATCTTTGCTGCAAGTTTTTTTACGGGGTCAATTTCAGTAGGAGTTGCTTCTGAACTTACACCTACTTCTTTAAACATATTGGAATTAGCTTCTTTTTCAACTGACCCTGCTAAGGCTGATACAATAGCCTCAAACTGAGCATCTTCCATTTCTTCTGTAGCAGACAGCAATTTTGTGGCTTTTTCATTCTCACCAATAACGGCAAAAACTCTTTCTTGCCGAGCAGCGGTTTTTTTAAGTTTTGCTTCAGTTTCTAACTTAACTTTTGCAGCCTCTGCCTTAGCTAGGTCTTGTACAGCTTGTTCGTACTTAGCTGAAATATCTGCTAACTTACTTTCTAACTGTTCTACAATTTTTTGATATTCAGCCGAAAGGTCTTCTGTTCGATTGCTTTCTTGTGCTACAATTTCTTCAGACTCTTTTTGCTCGGTTATCTCTGTTTTTAAAAATTTTTGTAAATGCTTCAGCATTATTACCTCGTAGACTCTGCCAAATATTTGGCGAATTGTTTATGATCCATAATCTTATTTACTAACCCTAGCTCAAGCGCCTTGTCTGCATGAAACATTTTGGCATCCATTGCAATAATCTCGTCAACGGGGATTCCAGTAAAACTAGAAACATGGCCAGCAAACTGATTCCCTAACCTAGTTACGTCTTCTTGTAATTCTGCTAGGAACTCTTTTGAAAAACTTCCATCCTCTTGAAATGGGGTTTTACCGGGAGTAGATGCTACATAGATAGGCTTAAGTCCTGCTTTTTCTAAGGCTTTACTTTGATCAACAATGCAGCACACGCAGCCAATAGAGCCTGTTGAGGCGCTAGGATGAATAATCACTTCATCTGCAACAACACCTAAAGCTAGAGAGGCTGAAGCTGAGAGAGTGTCGATGTATGAAATTAGACGAATATCATTTTCATCACACATATCTCTTAAATCTAAAGCAGTAGAAAAGCAATGAGCTGCTTGACCTCCCGGACTTGAATGAGTGAGAACTATAGTGTCAACACCCATCTCAATCAGTTCTGTAGCCTGTTCTAGTATGCCTTGATAGCTAACTCCCACAGGGCCACACATACCTTGAATTGGCTTATAAGTCAAAACACCATCAATCTGAATTTCTCCAATATTATTTACAGTTTCAGCCTTCTGCTCATCTACTGTCTTCGCATCTGATACAATAGCAAATGATGTCGGAACATCTGAGTTTCTATTTTGTAAATATTCTACAATAGGTTTTAATGCTGCTTCTGTAACCAAGTGTGGAGTGTTGTACACAGAGTCAAGAAGACGATATAATTTATGTGCCATAGCACTCCTTACGCTTTATTTTCATTGTTAGCAGCCGAGTTATCCTTTTTCCCTACAGCAGTTTTAGAAGTACCATCCCCGACTGTCCCTACCTCCATACCTTCCCCTGCTGAAGTTGCTTTCCCAGCTAAAGTTGTTGATAGATTTTCATAGTCAATCGGCTCATCATCTGGTTTAAGATCAAACCCACCAACCTCACGAATCTTATTCAAAACAACTCTGTCAACTTCCATGCCACCAACGCTGAACACACGCTGAATAAACTTAGAAAACTCTTCTAGGCTAACACCTGATACATCTTTAAACTTTATCTTAGGCATTTCTGCAGTATCAAAGCCGTTAAGCTCCCATAATTGCCTAACCAAATCTGTATTAAGAGTATCTGCAATCTCTCCTAAACGATAAGCAACAGATAAAGCTAGTAGGTTAGTGTCACCATCTTGTAGACTCAAGGAACCGGCTTGATCAACGCTCATAGTTACAGCATCGCAAGACAACACACTCAAGATGTTTGCTTGTAAGACTTTTATAATCGCAAGAACATCGTAAGCTTTACCTCCTTTAGACTCTAAAAGAGATACTTTAAACATCTCTGCTTTAGATTCAGGATCATATGCCAATGGAAATACGATGCCCCTCTGTGTCCCAGCAGCTAAATTGTCCACCACAGTTTTGCAAGCGCTATATACATCTTTTTCATAATCACTAGCTGTTTCTGACATATACTGTGGTGGAATCTGTACTAAGGGCAGCCCTTGAGTATCTTTAGCCACCCCTATTAGCATGTGGTCAGTAAGCAGTGAAAGCTGCTTAAACGCTAAATAAGCTGCCTTTAATATGCTGTTGCCCTCTGGATTATCCCCTACTGCATCTGCACGGAATAGAAGAAATTTCTCCCGAGGAATCTCTATAAGGCCATCTTCATTTGTTAGTGCCTTGAACCTATAAGAGTTTTCTAATGATGTAATATTCTGTGAAAGACCTACAAGAGTCCTACCATCTTCACTAAAATTCCATTTTTCTATGGAATGTTGTGGGCGTGGTTTTAAAGCCTTGACACCTACAAGGCCATCGTTATACTTGCTCCCATTAGACTTAAGACGCCTTCGGAATACTTTTTCACTAACGTGATGCCCATATTCCAAAAAAGGGAAGAAACTCTTCATAGTGGTTTGCCATGAAGACTCCATGTCATTCAGGCAAGACTCAAGAAATTTAGCACGTTGCTTATGTTTTGGTGTATCATCAAATGGTTCAACGTAAACTTCAGCTCTATTTATGAGCATTCGCAAAGCATTCAAGCCAATAGCAACGGGAGGGGAGATTTTCATCTCATCCACCACTTTGCATAAATTCGGCATTCGGAATGCAAAATTTGCATCCTCTAGTATTCTACCGTTACGTGTTTTTAGATTAAGATATCCAGTTTCGGATAATTTGAGACGGGGGATTACTGCCCCCTTATCAGGCTGCAAAGCAGCATTAACGCCCTCTTCTGGCGTTTGCTCTGAAGGCATTATTGTCTGCTCCTTTTAATTAAGTAGATTATATCACAAGTATTGTATTTTGTCAATACTTTATGATTAAAATGTCTAGTTTTATCTCACTGAAGGGATTTGGCTTGGTTTTGAAAGGTCGGGAATGGAGAAAGCGGGGACGGAGAGCTGCCGCATAACCTCATTGGCTGCGTCTGATGTTGCATCAACAGCATCATCATGAGTGCCCGTCCTACCTCCCGTAAAAACACTCAACTCGTCTTTGTACCACTCATTCCATTCTCCCTTAAGCATTCTCACAGCACCACTTTCGCAAAGTGTACAAAAGGGTAAAAAGCGTTTCAACTTACTTCCGTGACCTGTCGTCGGTATACCCTTAACATGTAGGCCTGCCTCCGCAAAAGTCTTTCTAAGGAAGGAGGCAGCAATTTTTCCGCCAGCTGCCATATCTACAGGCATTGTGACTAAACAATCGTCACCGTCCTCTGCTGCTGTTTTAATTATCTCTTTAACAACCCCATCAGAAAGCTTCCTGAAACGATAAGCGTCTAAAATGTAATAAATACCTTCTCTTGAACGACCTATCTTTACACCACAAGTATAATCAGGATCACGATAAGTTTCTGTGGGCACAGATGCCGCCAAGTCCCAAGAACGCACTTCCCGGACGATATCAGTAGGGTATTTGTCTACAATAGGCACCCACTCAGACTTCCAAAAACCGCCAGTCGTATCCTGCACATGCCAAGACCCTAGTAGTAGTCTTGCTCTTTCAGAACTTCTTAAATTTTCAAGACGATCATAATATGCCGGATTAATCTTGCGCATAATAGGATTGTCTTCAATTGACGCAGCAATAAAAGTGTACGTTTGAGGTTTTACTTTCGGTCCATATTTTTCTACTAACTCTTCTGCAGTCTCGCCAATAACTGTCAAACCGTTGTATGTGGCATAATACCTCTCTTTAGCAAATTCCTCTTTCTTTGGGATACCTGTTTCTATGTCTAAGTATGGCCTTACAAACTGGTATAAATAACTATCACGTTTTGGATTACAAGTTGCAATTAATTGATGTGGGCCTTGGGCTTTTGATCTTATCCGTGACTCTAGGTATTTAATTTGTATTTCTGAATGATGTTGTGCTTCATCAAATACAACTAGCGAGTATTGTCCACCATCGTAGTTAGAGATATCCCTGTCTGAACCACAAACTTTAAACTGCACTTGAGCACCGGATGGGAATGTAGCTGTCATTTGAGGGTGAACTCTAAACTTCGCCCCAAACCACTTCCACATTTCTTGTGCTTCTTGAAACAAGCCTCCAGCTTGCGACAACTGTGTACTTGTTTGACGTATAAAAACTCCCCTGAAGTTTTTATCATCTTTGTACTTCAAAACTAATAGTAACGCTTGGTGACTCTTTCCGCAACCTGCTCCACCACCGAAAATTATAAATTTACTCTTACAATCCAAAAATACTTTATGGCATTCAGAAGATGGGCCAAAGTTTAATTCACTCATATGATGACCTTTTTCCTATGCCATCTTTACTCAACTTTCCTCTCATCAAACCTCCTTAATGTTGTTATTTTTATTAAAATAACTTTAAAGCATCATACCCAAAACAGGATGTGAGCACTCGGATATGGTGTTTTAAAGCCACTAAACAAAATAGCCCTGCTCAGATCACTCTAAACAGGGCTATGAATTTGTGCATAAGGCCACGCTACCATGCCTTATACTATGGAGTCTCAAAATAGACTCCCTCTCCACAAAACGTTGGTGCCGATTGAAGGAATTGAACCCACGACCTTCTCATTACAAAAGAGTTGCTCTACCTTCTGAGCTAAATCGGCTATGATTACATTCTTCTACTCGATAGTTCTAATCTTAGTGAAATCTACGACAGGCGTTGCTGATGTCGGAACTAAACTGCCGTTAGAGCTTTTACCATTTAGCTTCAATTCTGCTATCATGCGCTGTATCTTGTCTGCGTTTATCTTATCTGTTACATCAATTTTAAACTCAATCAGCTTGGATGCAGCTTGTAATCTTACTCTATCATCTCTACTCTTGGCACATTCCAAAAGAATCTCTACGGCCTCTTTTGAAGCTTTATCCAGCTCCTTCAGAAGTTTTCTTAACTGAATCTCATCTTCTGTAAAGCAGATATTCTCTTTGACAACCAATAGCTGTGAGCCTTTATTATCATTACTCATAGTGCTCTTTCGCTTAATTTAATTTTCTAATATTTAAATTATATCACAAAAAGTGCATTTTGTCAAGCCCTTGTGGAAAACTTGACAAATATCAACATTTGTGATATAATTTAGTTGTCAAAATAAATTAAAAATGTTATGAGAGAATACCGATGACTACAAGATTAGAAGATTTTGCCTTCATGCGCATCAACGAGATAGCTTGTATTTTTGATAAGCTATCTAGACAAAGAATACACCAAATCATGCAATCCTATATTGACATGAAGGACATTGATACCATCTGGAAGCTGAAAGAGGCTAAAAGAGTACTGAAACAGGCTAGACTAAACTACAAGAGGGAGCAAAGAAAAATTCTCAAAAATGAGAAAAATCTTGTTGACAACCCATTTGACATAGATCAAAATAGAACTACCGAAACAAACTAAGAGGTCTATATGTTGAAGTGGGAACATTGTCAAAAAGATAGGAGAAACTAAGTGACTGCACAACCTACTTATTACAAAGAAGAACCCTACGGAGATTTTAACACTGTGTTCTATTGGAAATCACCTGATAAACGTATCCATTGTGTACACATAGAAAGAGCAGTAGACCTAGAGCATGCTAAGAAACTTGCAATGATGTACCTTCATGACACTATGGAGGTATTTCTTAACCCTATACTTGCAGTTGTAAAAGGAGGAAAAGCTTGAAGAAAGATGAAGATTTTGATATCGATGAATGGCTGTTTGAGTATGATCTAGAGGAAACCCGTAGAGACCCACACTATAGCATTTATTTTTCACCTGAGTACGAAGAGGAACCTGAGCAATGAAAGAAATTAAAACTATCATAAACCCATCTCTTTACAAGTTTGTAGCAGATATTGAAGAATCTGTGAAAGAGGGCTGGGATGTAGATTTTGAAAATGCACCTCCTATCATGTGGGGATTGGTGTACGAGGTTGGTATGATTCGCGAGGCAGAAGAAAAGCCTAAGATGTCTCGTGCTGAATCCCTCGCTGTAGCAAGGGCAGCTAAAGCAGAAAAACGAAGCCAAGTGTAATTAGGATTCACAATGAGCACTAAAGTTCAAGAGTTGACAGAAAAAATTAAGAGTCTAGAAGATAAGTGTTCATATTTAGAATCGCTTCTAAATTCGTTTTGGACAGGACATATCCCTAATGGTGCATCTCTTGGTCACATGATTCTTGCAAAATCTGGCAGAGAAAGGTTAGAGAAATTACGTAAAAAACCTGTTCTGCTTACTGACAATAAACTTACCTATTAAATAAAGGTCATTATGAGTAAAAATGCAGCTAGATTGCGGCGCAGAAAAACAGACCAAGATAATTTTATCTTAGATAAGAATTCTGCTAAAGAAAGAATAATGCATATTGCAGATGAGGAAGAAGCGTATAAACATACTCAACCTATACCTAAATTCAATCCTGCAAACATAAATCAAAAGAAAGCATTATCTTTGTTAAAAGCTGGTAAGCCTGTAGTATTTTTAACTGGATCAGCAGGTACAGGTAAATCCATGCTTGCTGCCTATCATGCTGCATGTGAACTCAAACAAAAGAAAATAGATAAGCTTTACCTAGTCAGACCTGCTGTTGTTGTTGGAAAATCTATTGGACTGCTACCCGGAGATATAAAAGAAAAACTTGAACCTTATTTCGCTCAGACATTTTCTCATCTTGAGAAATTTCTCGGGCATGGCTTCATGAATTATTGTCTGAGCAAAGATATTATCGAAACAAAGCCAGTTGAGTATCTAAGAGGAATGTCATTTGAGCATTGTATCGTAATAGCAGAAGAATTGCAGAACTTTACGCCTGCAGAAATGGAAATGCTCCTAACACGTCTGGGGGATGGAGCTACAATCATAATGACTGGAGACAGTAAACAGCACGATCTTAAAGGGGAGAGTGGACTAGAAACAACTGTACGACTTCTGGATAGAATGTCCCAAACACAACCTTCCTATCTATCCCGTGAAGATATTGATAATCTTAATGATGGGATTGGTATCGTAAGATTTACCCCTGATGATGTCGTCAGGTCAGGACTTGCAAAAGCTTTTGTAAAAATGTATTATCACAACTACTAATAAGGACTAAACATGCATAAAATTACTAAAGCTGGCACTGACAACTCATGCGTAGAGATGTTCAATGTTTCTTACATCCCTAGAAAAGTTGGAACTTGGGTGATTGATATTGATGATGCAATTTCATCTCCTGCACAATTTAGAGATGCTATCCAAGTTTTAGAAATGGCGGATGAAGACAACCCTGTCCAAGTTAATCTTCAATGTTATGGTGGGTCAATTGATGCAGCGGACACATTCATTCATGCCATGAAAAAATGTGAAGCTAGTATTCATGTTATTGCAACTGGAGGTGTACATTCTGCAGGAACACTTATTCTTCTACAAGCTGACACCTTTGAGCTATCTTCAGGATTTAATAGTCTGATTCACAATGGGTCACTCGGTACAGGTGGAAACCTAAATGAATACGTTTCAAAATCAAAATTTGATTCAGAATTTCTTCCTAGGATTATCAGAGAATATTATGAAGGATTCCTTACTGAGGATGAGATTCAAGGCGTGATACGGGGAGATAATATTTGGCTAGATGCTCAACAATGGATGAATCGATGCAATAATAGAAATCAATATTTCATTGCTAAAGAACTAGAGAAAAACGCTCCACCAAAGAAGTCAAGGAGCAAGAAAACTAAAGTTGAATCCATTTCATAAATACCTATGAATATTTTCTTAATTTCTGACACTCACTTTGGGCATAAAGGAGTTACCCAATTCCTTAATAATGATGGAACAAAAGCATTTGAAGAAGTCAGAAGAAACATGAAAGAGAGGCAATCTTGAAGCTATACGATGTTCCGAGGAATTCAATTGTCAAATTGCCTTGTGGCTCCGTGTTGAAGTTTCACCACATTGATGGGATGTACTCTTATTGCACGACAAAAAACAATGAGGTAGTACATCTCCCAGCTTGGACTGAGGTTAAAATTGTAAATGACAATAAATAGCCTACTAGTGCTTTTTGTACAGTTCAAGGATGTCTAGCAGTATACGTGACCCATCCTCATTGCCCAAGTTAAAACTTTCTACACAACAAGAGACATAATTGGATATTTCACGAATAGGGGTTGTTTTTCCCATCCCTATTCCTTTACCTATCTCAATAAGAGATTGCACTACTTGCTGCTTTGTGTAAACTATTTTAGACATGTTAAACTCCTTAGTATTTTCCATAAATATATTATACAAACTTTAATAAACCTGTTTTTGATGAATATCAAAGAAAAGGTATTACAAAAGTCAAGCGACACTCATCTCATACTGGATACGTCTAGCATTATATTCGTTTTTATACCCTTCAATGTTCCCTTTCCATTTTGCAACATTTCTTGCAATGCTGTTACGGGGGACATTGTACTTTCTTTCAAGCTGATCTAATGTCACCCCCTGTTCTTTCTCTTTACATAAAACAGAAAGCATTTCTGGAGTAATTGTAAGGGGTCTTCCAAGTCTTGTCCCTTCTGCTTTTGTACGAGCAATTCCGGCTATAGTGCGTTCTACAATCAAGTTCCTTTCAAGCTCTGCCATGGCAGACATACAAGTGAGGATCATCTTTCCTACAGCAGAGGTGATATCAATGCTATCAAATTGTACAATGCGAAGCTTAATACCTCTTTCTTTAAACATGTCTACAGTTTGAAGAATATCGGAAGCAGACCTACCAAGCCTATCAATAGCCGTACAGATAACAGTATCCCCTGCCTTCACTTCTTTCATCATCTTTGAGAACTCTGAGCGGTTAACAGCTTTTGTGGAGCCAGAAGCACCATTCTCTGAATACCAAACGTCTACCGCAAACCCTGCGTCTTGAATAAGCTTCTTTTGGTTATCCGTTGTTTGTTTGTCAGTAGATACCCTTGTGTACCCGAATGTTGCCATGTTGTCTCTCCTAAAAAGCTAATCAATGAAGAGAGTGTACCTTGTTGTCCCATTAGTGTCAATATATTTTGGGAAATTCTTACACCTGAGAATTTTCTTGATTTTTATCAAAGAATGTGACAGAATGAGATGTGCAGATTTGATACCATCAAGGAAAGACAATGGAAACACATTATTAAGGGATTGGACTATTGCCTTAGATGTGTTTCTAAAAGATATCACAAGAGTAAAGAAACCCACATGTCTATGTAAGGAGTAGTAGATGAAAAATTATATACAAATGAGCAAAGAAGAAGTAATCTCTCTTTCAGAGAAAGCTATCAGAAATATTCTCAAAGAAAAACAAGCACGTAAAACTGCAGCTATAGAAGCATTTAAAACTCATTTTAAACCTACGTTATTTCAAAGACTCGGGTTGAAAGAGATACCAAATTTCACTGACGATTATGTAATGCAACAGATAAAGTATAAGTCTGCCATTGAATGGGACTCTTATTACCATAATTTAGTTCACTACGGAGATGATATTATTTCAGACCTAAGAAAACTTACTTCTTCAGCTAAATTAGCAGAAGGTTATGTACTGGTAAATGTTGAATTAGCTAACTCTTTAAATAAATGGAGCATGAAATGATTAGAATACCAATCTCACTAGTAGCAGGATTACTTATAAATATTACTCTATATGTAATTTTTTGTTTAGTATCTTTACTTCTTATAGCTGTTTTTGGAGATTATAAACACAAAGACACAGAATCACCTATAGATATTTTAAAGAAAGATAGATTGTTATCTGTTGTATGGATTATCACTTGTATAATAATATTTACACTAATGTTTACAAATCTTATTGTATTTATTTAGAAGAGATAAAAATAACAAATAAATCTTATACAACATGCATACCCCTCCACAATGAATCAAAGCAATTTACGAAAATCTTGATAATGGATACCAATAATGCTAATTACATCAGAAAATGAACTTGTCTGTAAACTCTGTAAAATACTAGGCTTACCAAAATATACTAAAGAATTTACCCTAAGATGTGCTGTAGGTGGAATTGTAACAATTGAATGTGAATATTACCCTTCCTTTAATATTGATGAGCATGGCGAATTAATTACAGAATTTAAGAAATATAAGTTACAAGAGATAGAGGAAGATAATCAAAAAGGGAGTGATATATGAAAAGATGTAGTAGATTTTTACTTATCATTTTACTCATTCCTTTAGCTATTTTGGAAGGAATTTATCAATCTGGAAGATACGCTTATAAGAGAATCAAAAACAATCTCAAAACAATGTGGGCATATTACTGCATATAAAGGAAATATGATGACATGTGCCAAGAAGCAAGTTAAATGTACACTTATTCTGAAGGATGGCTCTAGTATTACAGGAACAAATGATTGTAATAACCCTCAAGAAAAATGTCCTAGATTACCCAGAGAAGGATATTCCAAGTGTATTTCAATATGCCAGCAAGAAGGGCATGCAGAAGACATGGCTCTGAAACAAGCCAAAGATAAAGCTAAAGATGCTATTGCCATTATTCAAGGGATCGATAATGTATGCAAGGATTGCCAAAGAAAGCTGTTTGAGGCAGGGGTGAGAGAGTTTAGGCTAATATATCCTGAAAGGGAGGATATCTGACATGCCTTGGGTGGAAGATAACAAAGAAAACAAAATAAAACTTGCAATCTCAAACAGGTTGTTCGTAAATAGATGGCTGCTTAGAAGATACCTTACAAACCAACTTACGAAAGACATACAACTTTGGAAAGAAGGGGATAAAATTGTTGGAATTGGGCATGTACATTATAACGGAACAATTTGTGTATTTGTAAGGAAGCAATATAGACGAAAAGGAATAGGATCAATAATTGTCTCAAAAATGAATAACAGCCATAGCTCATTAAAGGCTTACTGCGGAATAAAAGGTTCTATAGAATTTTACAAGAGTAATGGACTTAATGTAGCCTACTAAGCAAGCAAGAATAGCCCATAGGTAGAGCAGGTATCGTACATTGCTAAATATACAATTAAAGCATCTACAGATAACTGTGAAGACATCACTTATATGGGATATGTTATTTCTCATATTTTTAATCAAATTAATTCTAATCATACAAGCGCCGGTCGTCAGGCAGAGCAAGCAGCATAACATTTCTTAAAAGTAATAAATACATGGCTTATCTCTTGTCGAGGTAGGCCATTTTATTTTAAAAATTTTTAAAATACACCCCTCTTTCCTAAAAATTTAGCTCCCCCTGCCTATAAATATCTGTGATAGGCGTCTCACTGGATGCTACATTCGTCTGAAAATTCACCTTTCCCATCTCTGTTTTAAATTTCCTAAAAGTAATTCTTCCTCTGTTTTGTTACATTTGGTACAAATTTCTCTTGTAACGAAAAATTATTTTCGTGTTTGTCTAGTTTTGTTATTTTCATTCTGAGGCGTGTGGGGTGCTTAACCCCGCTCGCAGGGCATGAAACGTGCTCGCTGACGGTGTAAAATATCCGTATAAGCCTTTTTCAATCGAAAAAAGCATCCATAACCCTCTTCTACAATCGTCTTCCTCTATCCCGCTTTAAATCATTTCTAGTCTGTACCGAAAACGGTCGTTAGTGGGATGCCGTCCATCTCGTACATGCCACCAGACATCATAGCTCTTGCCTATTATACGTAAGTCATTGATTTTAAAGGGATTTATGTAGAGTAGGAATGCAAACATGTCTAGTCTCGGAGTATATATAGCTACTATATGTGTTGCTTTATTGCAACATAAAGTGGCGTTCAAGGGACTCACAAAATCAACTTTTATTCAATATCGATTTTTGTGTTGCAATTGTGGTCACCTATAAAGCTAACACCCCCGCCTACTCCAAAACTCTTTTGCTGCCCCCTCTCCCACAAATACTCCACCTACCAAAATGCCGACACTTGATGCATCGCCCACCTTGGCAACCGAATTATTTTTTGTAAAAGACTCTTGCAACTACACTAGAGATGTAATACGTAAGTAAATTTACTGCAAGGAACGCGAAGCGTGCTGACGGAGCAAATTAATTGATGCAATGTACCACTCAATACTATGTTGCAATAAAGCAACTACAATGCCAATTAGGCATTATGCATATATATAAACTGGGAATTAATTTCCGGTAGATTATCTATCTCACATTGCATGAGAATTGCCCGGATAAAGAAAAAGCCGCTATTGTAGCGGCTCTATAATATACTTACTTGCTTTAAGCGTCGGGATGCTTTGAATAATAAACACTCCTTGCCAAATCAATTAAAATACTTGCTTGATCGTCTGTCAGTCCGTTATGCTCTGCAAATGTAGATATTCCGACATAATTATTATACCAATCAAGATACAATGCTTCTAAATATTCTCTTGCGTTTTGCATATTACCCTAAATGATTTTTAACTGCGTGGTGGCTTATCTTTGCGATTTGATATTAGTAGCACTCAACCGTGCCGTCATTGAGTGCCTCGTCCATCGCCCGGGCTGCCCATATCAAAGTGTCTAACTTGTTGCGGAACGTGCGAGTTTTAATTCGCTCCATCATGTTCAGCGCAGCACAAACCGCGGTAGCATCAGCTTTGTTTTTAAAATAGTTGTCGGTCATATTGCCACCGGTAATGAAAAAGCCGCCGCTATTGTAGTCAGTTACTGAATATTTGATGCGCTTTGCCATGCTAGCCCCTATGCATAAATAATTTTATATGTGCAGCAGAAAAAGTCAATAAACAATACCATCTTCGTCAAAATCAGCCCCACAAACTGTCAGCCCACATCTTTGCATTGCCCATATTGCCTCAGTAATACAATTATAAACATTAACTGGGCGAGTAGAAAACTCAGTATTACTGATAGTAGTCGAGTGACTTATTTTTGATAAACTCCAACCCGACACAGGTTGTAATGTTACACTGCTATCAGAGTTTCTGTAGAACTCTATTTTTATTAGAGTAGGTTTACTACTTTTCGGCAAAGTGCAGTTCAAGCCTGCAGTAGACCCTATATACTCACTACCACGCATTTTATAAGTTGACATGATTTTATCCCTAATAAAAACTAAACTGGAAAACAATTACACCCTATCTCACATCCCAACAATCTGTCTATAATATACCCGTTATCTGCGCAATAGTCAAGCCAATCTTGAGCATCTTTTAGAGTATAGCAGTAGCGATATGTTCCAAAGCTGTCTATTATAATGTAACGAGATAATGCTTTCTTAAGAGCCTTTAACATGATATAACTCCAGTATTTTAAATAAAGTATTAAGACATTTATATCAGACACTTACCCTTTATTATTTCTTTGACACTCATTAATAGCTTGATTTAAATCTTTAATAGCAAAAGGGCTTGAGTAATTATATGCATGCTTAGTTATAAGATCACATCTTTCCGTATCTGTCAGAAAATCAGCGCTCATGATCATATCAACAAGAGTTGCAAAACGTTCTAAAGAAGAAAATAACATACTTTTCGGATAGAGTGATTTATGCATTTACAAACTCCAAAGAAACATTTCCAGATTTACAAATTACAATAGCATTTTTATCGATATCTAAACAACTGGCAATCTCGGGAATAAAACATCTAATAGATTTCTCTGACTCGCTGTAATCAACGCTTGCATGTCCTATGCTTGCAATTAATGTCCAATCTTGCCCCCTTGCTAGCTTATCTATTATATCAAAATTAACTTGATCAAAATACCCATCTGCTAGCGGCTCCCAAAATAAGCCGCAATCGTATGTTATTGTTTTGTCCATGTTACTCTCCCCTGTACGTTGATTGATAACCTGCTGTAATGACTACATTATTGCAGATATTTCCCTAACGTACAATTGAAAATGCCTATCAAAGATCGCTCAATGATAGGCTTTAGGCTCCCCAATATTTCCCTGTCTTTTTCTTATGTTCTAGCCACAAACTAAATGGGATAAACTCTTGACAATATTTCATTTCTTCACAATGTGCATTTAAAGCAGACTGATAAATTGAAGACATTGTGCTCTCCATCAATTATTTACTAAATTGATTTCCGCATGCTTTGCAATGATACCTACAACTTTGAGTATGCATTACCCTGTAATTCCCACATTTGGGGCAATCATGGTTGCTGTACATACTATTGCAAAGCCACTGAATAAATCTCTTAAGCATCACTTCAAATCTCTTTGATATTTTTCAATAAGTTTCTGCCTCAAGTATTTTGTTACAGATATCTTTGCTGCATGTAAACTTTTTGATTTCCATCTTTCTGCAAATCCGATACCGGATGGAGAATATAGAACATCGCACTCTTTAGTGTCAAACTTCCCTTGTATATAAAAGAACTCTTTATACTTTATTGACCACATAATTAAGCCTTAACAATGCAAAGATTATTTGCAATATCGTAAACTTTACTCTTATCTTTAACTTTTTCTAGCAGCTTGTTATAAAGATCGTACCCATTAAACCCCATCATATGATCGAAATTTTCATCTGTAATCCCTAGCAGAGTGACAATATAAATAAGCATCTCTTCGCTATCTATTTTCAAATTAAAATGTTTAAATTCACTCATTGTATTAATTCTCCAGAAAATAAAACATTGCAGAATAATCTCTTATGCCAGAATATGCTTCAATACCATGAGGCAATCCCTTAGATAATCCAAATAATACATAATGTAATGTGCAATTCATACAAACTCCGTAAATTTTTGTTTATCTACGATAAAAGACACAGTATATTGTCTATCCCTTAAATCAGGATGCCCAAATGTAAAGTCTTGAAGGATTTTCTTATACCTGATATCAACTTTTGTATTATCAGGGATATCATGAGCAATAATCAAATCATGAGCAATAATCAAATGTTTTTGACTAATGTCCGTTATATTATAAAACCAGTCTCCATTATAAAATGCTTCTATAACATCATTGGAGCTTTCCATAGCGCGAGTTGTAATTAACAGCATATAAATACTCCATCCAATCAACTATTCATTTTTGATTCTTCCAGACTTGATAATCTGTTATAAATTCAAAAACTCTATACCCTCCACAAACCTTAACTATTTTACATGCGGACGGGTAATTTTTGACAACTTGCTTACGTGATGAGCACTCAACAAACATTTAAGTCTCCTTGAGTTTACTTTAGAATTAATTTGAGTTTTTAATGAAATAATCAGTTTTATTGAATCCACGCTCGCACCAATATGTAATTCGTAACTCATACCCCTGCGATTCTGGAAACTTTTCTTTAAAGTGTTTCATAATTCTGACCACATCTGTTTCCGTAGTCGCGCTTCTTCCTGAAGTAGCAAATAGATGCACGCCATTGTAGCACACGTTGACTTCATAATAATTTTGATTAGACATTCCCAATCCTTTTGTTGTATGCCTTAATTATTGCATAGCATCTACAATAATTCTAATTGATTGTATCTATCACAAACCATCACCCGATAGAATTTTCTTCTACCCACTCCAGACATCTTTTCCGACTTAAACTTTTAAACTGCACAACACCGGATAATTTTAAAATACATTGCCACATGCCATTAACACGTTTTACAATATACATGCTTAGCATATCATACTTGACCCTTGACGCATGGCTTCTCAGAAAAACCTCTTCCGAGGGGCCAGGACTGGTTATTGCTTTCACAATGTCTCTCGTGCTTTGCAATACCGTTTTCACCGGGAAAACACGTGTTATCGTACCATTCTTTATCTGTTTTGTAATGAGGTTTGTAGTAACCTACAAAATCATGTGTAAACTCATCATAATGAGGTCTCTTAGCCCATTCTGGGGTGTGCTCTAATGTATAACGATGTGGATAACGTGCTTTTGCTTTTTCAAAAGATAATGATCTAGTCATGACAATCTCTCAAACGTTTAAGAATTTCATCATTAGACATTCTCAACATAATTTCATCAATTTCCGCTTGCTTTGCATCCTCTTTTGCCTGTTCTTTCTCCTTTTCTTTTTGCCATTCCAAAATGGCAATCACTCCTTTATCTGTTTTTGATGGGTCTACAGTTAAATACAAACTTACTTCCTGTCCATTTCTATCGACAAATACACAAGTTCCGCTGTTTTTCACAACTACATCAAAATGTGAATTTACAAGTCGATTAATAGTTTCTGAGTCTAATTGTCCTAGAAAACTACCGCCCACGACTTTGACTGTATTATCACTATAAAGCCTTGTATGATAACCTATGTTTTTATGTGTCATTTTTATCTTCATTCTGTGCGGAAAATGTAATAGCCTGCTGCCTCTTCCTCACTTCCGTCATATCGGCTGAAAGTATGCCCATATCCGTCAGCATACGCATTTTGTGCCGTCTGTTCCCAATCGATTGAAAATGCAATAAAATCAGGAATTTCCTCAAGTTTCAAGATGACATCGGAATAACAATCTTCGACAATTTGCTGGATTTCGTCTCTGTAAATTTCCCAAATTGCATCCTCTGCAATAATGCGATATTCATTGCCGCCGAAGGTAAGAGTAAAGTCATCCTCGCCCATGTGATTTTCAATTTCTCTTAATGCTTCAAAGATTTCCAACGTCTCTTTCTGATTTTCAAAATTGGTTTTATATTCTGGAACAGTATGCCCTTGACTATCGCAAATCTTTTGCAGAATTGCAGCAGCTCGTCCAGAATCAGAATCCTTATGCGGAATATCTTTCCCAGTAGCAGTAAACAAGGCAAGAATTTCGTTATTTCCGATACTTGGCGTCATTTTAATCTCTCATCAATACTAATGTTAGTAATATATCCATTATTAATAATCTTGGTATGCATTTCGCAACTTTTCAAGATTGTCATTTCCGATCATTGCGCGCAATTTAAGACCCGACTCACGACAAGCATTATATGTTTGTTCGGCCTTTCTGCTATCTTTATTATATCCGTAGATTTCCGCCCACTCTTCAAAAGACCTGCAATTAATTGCGGTGGCATCCATTACAAAAATATACATAATATCTATCAGTATATCTGTCAGTTTCGGGGCGGGAATTCTTTTACTGAGTATTAATGATCTATAATCTTCAGGGAATTTATTGCTTTCAGCACACTTGCCGGTTTCAACGCATTGTCTCAAAAAAATTTGATAATCTGCATTGTTGCGAGAGCGGGGAGAGTAATTGGGTAGATGTGCAATGCCCTGCATGTAATCAGTTGTCCACATTTGATTATCTTTTGATAAAGTGATTAGCCAGTTTATCGAAAGATTCTTTTCTTTGGAATTGCGAGACTGACTAAACGGTACAAACAGAGCCTTATATTCTATACCCATAGATTCAATCAGAGCTTCGATTTCGTTCTTTTCCATTTTTAGCAACTCCTTAAATTTCTCAAACATAAGAATTAGTTCTCTCGAGCAACGTCTGTATTATTGCAAACAAACTTTAGCTTGTCAAGCGCTTTTAAAACATTTTTCTATCCGCATGTAAGCTTCTTTAGTCATGCCCTCAATCAATAGCCATCTTAGCAACTCTTCTAACTGCTTTAGTCTCTCTTGCAGCTCAGTATAGCTTGATTGCTTACATTCACAACACATCTTAAAGCCCTCAAAACATTGTCTCAAAACATTGCATAAGCTACTTGCACATACATAATACAGAAAACGTCTCTAAACGTCTGTATTCGCGTTTAAACAGTATGTTGCCTTATTGTACTCTCTTTTCGGCAATGTCACATGCCAAGAATGTTGCTTGTCAGACATCTTTTTAAAGGGTTTACTAGCTTTAAGCGGGGCATATGCTGTAGCAAATGCTCTTGCTTGAGTGTAGTTGTCAAATCTCATTGTGACAAGAGACTGTGCCGGTCTGTAAAGAGTGTAGATTTTCATGTCAGGAATACATTGTTGATTAATACACAATACATCTTTATGTTTACAAAACAATCGAGGATTGTCAAGCAAATTTATCTTACGATCAGGCATTGACAATTTAAGAGGACAAGAGTACATTTTGCAAATCAGTCAAATCGACTGAGGGGAGTGTATTGCCTGAACAATTATAACCTGAATTATTGACTAACATTGATGGTCATTTCGTATGGTGCAATGCCATACTGGATAATTACTAACTAACAATAAATGACAAAGAGGTAAGTTGTATCTAAATCACTGCCTAGGCAGCTACTGCTAAGTCAATATCTGACGTGTCAGCGAGTGCAAGAAAATCACTATACCAAGCAATAAACATAAAGACACAAGTTATTCAATATATTTTCTCCCGCGCGTACGCGAGACTCAGAGTGTAAAAAGTTTTAAAAATCAAAAATCATCCCAAACTTTTCAAGGTTAGGATTTTCCCAATCCAGTATTTTTATGTTTCAGGGTAGGAATAAAATCAATTAATTTATGTAGGGATATTTGAGATGTGAGGATATAAATAGAGAGATACTTCTATTTATATTATACTATAGGACGACATAGATGTCAATTGATTCTATCTATGTGTTTTAAGGAAGGATAGTAGGTTCTTATTAAAGTAGATATAGAGAATTTCAGAGGAACCGTATTATGTATCTATATTCTTATATTATAATATATTAATTATATATAACTATAAATAATATCACCATTGTTCGAATATTCACTCGCTTTAGTCACAAGCCCCCCCTCCCCCAAGAGCTTTAGAGTAATCTCTAAAGAGTCTTGAGAGATAGGAGAGCCTATAACAAAACGAATATTCGAACATAGGATGTGTTAGCATCACCACCGTCCCGAATGATCCACTCTGCTCCAGCCCGTCGCCCCCACTGATGAGTTTTCTCGATCAATAACAACATTGTAGCACAAGAAGTGTGATTTGTCAATAGGGGTAGAATGAATACCCTACTAAATTAGTCAACTATTACCAACAACACTACAGAAATATGGGAAAATTCTTTGAAAATACTCGGAAATGTTCTGAGAAATCCTGGATGTTATGCATAAAATGCCTCTAGAACGCACTAGAAAGGCTTTATAGACGTTTTCTTACATAGAAGGTAGGTAGATGTACCCTGTAGCATTTAAACGCCTCTAAAGGGCTGTAATTCAGTTTAAGGAAATCTTTGGAAGATTGGGGTGAGTAGCTTCTGCTTTAAGACATAGTTGCTTGTAAGCATCATGAGCCTCTTGAGCTTGTTTGATCTTTTCTGCATCACCCTCTAGCTTTGCTTTCCCTAGCTCAAAAGCTAATTGGAACAATGTTTCATAAGGCGTTTGTATTGTAATCATTTTTAAACTTAGGGAATTATCTGTGTAAATTATTTAATCTCTATTTTAAAAGCAAGTCCTTGTTCTGTGATAGTGATTCCTGCAACATATTCATCTTCTTCAAGAATAAGTTCTTTGGAAGATTGCATTGCTTTGATAATTCTATCAAAAGATGCAAAATTTGTAATACCTGATTGGAATTCTCTAGGTATATGTGCCATGTTTTCTGCTAGAGTGATTTTCATTTACTTTCCTCATTCAAAATAATATGTACAAGAATATACATGATTAGTAATGTATTGTAAAGCTAGAAATTAAGGAAATTTGTTTCGTAAGTTCAGGATAAGCTACAAAAGATCAAGTTGACGGTTTTTAAAATAGTTTGGTTTAAACTGTTCAAAATTGGCTTCACAATATCTCCTTAGTATTTCTTACCACCTGTGTTTTGGCGAGCTTCTTTAGAGTGATCTTTTCGAGATTTATTGTATTCCATCTTCTCTGCAATAGCACCTCCAATGTCAAATCCATAAGCACCAGCCAAGTCCATAATACGGATGATAGCATCGGCAAGCTCTACTTCAGCCATTTTTCTATGAGGAAGCTTATCGTCCATGCAATCTTTCCTATCACCTTCCATAGCTTCTGCAATTTCTGACACAATTAACATTAGTTTGTTGGAAAATGTTAGAGGATTGTCTTTTGTAGGGTTACATTCTGCATCATGCCACCAGCCAGCGTCATAAGAAGCTTTATGACACTTTTCCTGAAGAAAATTTGCAGCTTGACTGATGGTGTAGTCTTGAGGCATATTTTCTGCAAGTTCACAAACATCAGGAGGAATGTGATAGTCATTTACTATCTTTTGAGTAATTTTAAACTTTTTCATATTATCCTTCAAATTCTTTCTTTAATTCTTCATATTGCTTTCTACGCTGTTGTTTTAATAGAAATTCAAAATTAAGCCGCTTATTATATTCTTCGTCAGTCTCATTTTCGTAATATCTTATTCTGAAAGATGTATCACCTTCATAATCGATGTTAAAATCTACTTCAGCCTCTTCATCAAACTCTTCAATAAGAGAGCTAAGAACTTTTATTGCATTACTTAGGCTGAGATTGTGAATGTCATACACTTCTTTAGAATGTCTTGTCTTAGTTAATTTTATCATTGTATTTCCTTTTAATAAACAGGTTTTCATAGAGGAATAATACCTAAAGACTTATTTCCTGTCAACTGAGAAATTCTAGATTCAAGAATATCTTGTTTGTGATAATATTCAGATAAGTTTTTTTGTTGCTCCATTATTATTGCTTGTAAAGATTTCTTTTCTCTATTCAACGTATCTACGGTATTCCATAATGTTACAATTACTTCATCTGCCAAATCAGGGTTGTCTCCTTTTAGTTTTTCCAAACTCATTAGATATAATTGGTGACATTTACTGCCAATATCATTGTTTTTACTCATTGTAATTTTCCATCCATTCTATCATGCATTGGTTATACTTTGTTGCTCTAATCTTATACCCATACTCCTTCAAAAATCCGAAACAAGATATATCATAATATCCATAGTCAAGAGGGCTAAATTCTACTGAATACTCCCCTTTTCCAGCAGCATCTAATATTTTATTCTCGATTCTTTGCTTAGTTTCTCTATCAGGCTCCATGCTTTTTCGTAACTCTTTAGCTGTAATCACTATCCTTGTCCTCTTCCTACGTGTAAAAACATCTACAATGTACGTCAACACTTCTTTTGTGTCAAGGAAATTTTGATGAATGTCAATGCTTGTTGGAATACAGCAACATTCTCAGAGGTGAGAAAATTCTAGAAAAGTGTTTGACAAATCTCAAAAAGAGTTGTAGAATTGCAAGTACTTAATTTAAAAGGAGATTTGGAATGAAGGCGAGCGATGTTTTGAGAAAAGCTGCGCAGGTTATTCAAGAGGATATGGAAAACTTTCCTAATAGGGCACATTGGCGCGGCTGCTGCGATGCTATTGATAGATCGAGGTCTTTACCGATATCATGGAAGGTGTTTTTTACTGTCGCACGTGCTGAAGAATACCTTAGAAGTTTATATGAAAATGATCGTGCTTATTGGTTTGGCTCCCCTGCAGAGACGGAAAATCAAGAACACAGAATTATAGCTCTTTTACTCACTGCGGATATGGCTGAGAGCGTAGGAGATTGAAATGCAGGATGTTTCGGATATTTTTAAAGAAGTACAACTTGAAAATGAACTCAAACAAAAACGAATTTAATGTTCACAATTAATCAACTTTCTTGAGCAAGACGATATTGGTATTGCACTAAAGTTGTTACACGATTACTTTTACATTACCCTTGGGGAGCAGGAATGAATACAAAACGAGCAATGGCGACAATCCGAAAAATCGACGAAATCAGAAAACATCCTAACGCAGATGCGCTTGATCTAGCGACTATTGATGGCTGGCAATGCGTTGTAAAGCGCGGAGACTTCAAGACAGGAGATATTGTAGTGTTCTGTGAAATTGATTCTTGGGTGCCTTACAGCATAGCAAGTTTCCTTAGCAAAGGCAAAGAGCCCAAAGTTTATGAAGGAGTGGCAGGAGAGCGCTTGCGTTCAATTAAACTCCGTGGAGAGCTTTCACAAGGTTTGGTGCTTCCATTGACAGTTCTTACACAAGTTGCGATGAATGATTGGGAATCTACGGAAAGTTTTGTAGGGACTGACGTGTCAGAGTTACTTAATATCAAGAAATGGGAGAAACCTATTAGTTCACAACTTGTGGGTATTGCGCGAGGGAATTTTCCATCGTTTCTACGTAAGACAGATCAAGAACGTATTCAAAATCAATTCAAACGAATTACGCCTGAGCAGTTCAAAGATGTTTATGAAGTGACTCTGAAGATTGATGGAAGCTCCTGCACTTTCTACCACAACAATGGCGAAGTCGGCGTATGCTCACGTAATCTTGAGTTGAAAACAGATGAAAGTAATGCGGACAATATGTATTTAAAGATGTTTAATGATCTTGGCTTGCAGGATAAGTTGCAAAACCTTGGCTTGAACATTGCCGTTCAAGGAGAACTTTGGGGATCAGGAATAAACGGTAATTGGGAGAATATTTCTGGCACCCGATTTAGTGTGTTTGATATTTTTGACATCAACAAGCAATGCTACATGAATGCTATGGATAGAAGAGATATTACAGAAGTGCTAGGATTACAGCATGTTCCTGTAATTGAATGCACAACCCTTGAAAAGTTCCATTCTGTTGCTGATTTTCTTGCCTACGCAGATCGTCCTAGTATTTATAACAAAGTAGCTGAGGGTGTTGTGTTCAAAAGTTTGAGTAACCCTGATTTCAGCTTTAAAGCAATCAATAATAAATTCCTACTAAATGGAGGGGAGTGATGAGCACTTTATACGAAATCATAAAGTCCTTGCAAACAACGCAAGGCAATAATGCAAAACAAGCCATTCTTGATGCTAATAAAGACAATGAATTGCTGCGAGAGTATATGAAGGCTGTGTTTGACCCTTCAATCAATTACTGGATGACAAGCCTTCCTAAAGGGATAGTGTCAGGGAATTTAGCCAGTATGGACAAGGAGTTTATTGATTGGCTTAATACTAACATAGCTCAAAGAGTTTATACAGGCAGTAAGGCTACCAACATCCTTAAAGCAACAGCATCATCTATGGATTTTGAAGGTATTGAGTTGTTAGAGCATATCATTAAGCGCAAAATTGCAGGCACAAATGTTGGAGAAACTATGGTGCTAAAGACTTGGCCCGGATTGTTCTTTATTCCGCCATATATGAGGTGTAGTTTAATGACAGATAAAATCCTCAAGCATTTTGATAACTTGAAGGAAATAATCGTTCAAAAGAAAGCAGATGGATCATTCTTGTATCTAATGAAAGATGTTAACGAGCCTCCAAAAGCTTTTACACGCAATGGTAGCATATATCCGCAGTGGATGGCAACGTCGCTAGCCGAAGGATTGCCAGAGGATGTCAATGTTGTATTGGCTGGAGAGTTGCTTGTATATCCATCAGGACAATGTCGAGCACTTCCGCTCTCACGTAAAGTAGGTAATGGTGTGTTGAATTCAATTCTTCAGGGTGAAGATGAAAAAGAATTTGATAAATACAACTTTTGTATGGAAGCATGGGATGCCATTCCGGTTCTGGACTTTAAAGAAGGTCTATGTAGTGTTGAATATTCACATCGTTTAGATAAGCTTCTGAAGTTTGCAAATGAGTGCCCTAACATTGAAGCAATAGAGTCACACGTCGTCAATAATCTACAAGAAGCCTACAAAATTTATTCGTCTTATACAGCGCAAGGGCTTGAAGGTGCTGTTATCAAAGACCCGAGCGCTGAGTGGCGAAATCATACAAGCCCCTACAACGTAAAGTTGAAAATTGAGTTTGAATGTGAGATGAAAATAGTAGGTTATTACGAAGGTGAAGGTAAGGCTAAAGGGATGCTTGGAGGTTACACTGTTGCATCTTCTGATGACAAGATTGTGACAAATGTAGGGTCGGGATTTTCCGACCAACAGCGCAAGGATGCTTGGGAAGCAATTCGTATAGGGGATTTGCCTATTGGTTGTATTGTGACAATCAAAGCTAATGATGTTGTCTCAAGGGAAGGTAGTAATGTTGACTCATTGTTTTTGCCAATCTTCGTTGAACACAGGTACGACAAAAATGAAGCAGACAGTAGCGAACGCATTCGTGCACAACTTCAATCTGCAAAGAATGGCGGAATGAAATGACTGATTATGAGAAATTGAAGGAATTGCTGGTAGAGTTTGGCTTAGATTTTGAGCATGTCCTTTACTATCCTGATAAAGCCATTAGATTGACAGCCGGTAGTAGAAAAATGTGTGCTTATTGTAATCTTTATACAGAGTATCTTTTTAACAGCGAAGGTGAGTTCATAGAAGTAGGTATTTATGACTAATAAAGCAGTTCATCTTGCATTAAAACAACTAAAGAATTGGTATTTCATGTGGGAAATGTACGGAAGTGTTGCAGCCAAGGCTAGGGGTGTTGTAAGTCACGACAGAATGCTTTTATTGCTTACAAGAAAGGATAGCTTGGAAGGTAAAAAGTTAGAATATTGACAAATATCAAAGACAGCGGGAACTATCTCTTATAAAGTACGTCTCATGGAAGCACGAAATGAAAATGCTTCTTAAATTTTCACAAACATGTACAATCTTTATAGGAGAAATACAATGAACGCTGTTAAAAACATCAACAAGTCTGTTGCTAATAACACGCCTGCACATATTGTTGCTGGGGCTATGAGTGAGGCAGACAAGCAAGCTGCAAAATCTGCTTTTCGTCCCGTTACACAAAAAGCAATGGTAGATGCTATCATGGATGCCGCATCTTGGAGCAAACAAGCCCTTGATGTTGAACTTGCAACAGGACTGGTATTATTCGCTGAAAATGAGGGTGTATCGCTTGCTACAAAGAAATTGCTACAGGCTGTGTACGTTGAAGCTGGGTACAAGTCTGAAAACATTTCTGACGAGCACTATAAAACTGTTCGTAGGCGCATTGATGCTAGTGCTGCATTGTTTGTTCACATAGGTCATGAGGAAATTGTCTCTTGGATTGGCAAAGCTAAAGATAGGAATGCTATTCAGAAGATTGTTGCTCAATTGGAACAATATAATTTTACCGGTATCAACAGTGTGCTTGCCTTAGTTGGTAAGAAGCCTGTTGTGAAACCTAAGCAGGAATCTTTACGAGAACAGCCAAAGGCAATTGGCAAAGAAGAGGAAATTAAAACCACTGCAAACGTTAGGGCAGATGAAAAAGAAGAACAACTTGCTTCTGAAACAGCTCAGATGATAGGACAAGCAATTACACAAGATCGTGCTGCCAGAGGTCGTAGAGCTAGTGATGTAGAAGGGGTTGCTACACTTAAAACGGAGCATCTAAATCTTGTAATTCCTCTTGACATTGATAAAAAGGAGTTGATGGAGATGAGCATGAAGCTGCTGGAGTACATTAATGCGATGCAAGCTAAGGAAGCAGCAGTTCATTGAAATTCTCAATAATTAGAATTTTATCTTGACAAGCCCTGTTCGTAGAGATATGATTAGGGCTGTTTTTATTTAACGAGGTTTTTGGATTTGATTGTTTGGGTATAGAGTAAAATTATTTGTCAAACAAGATGTGTTGTAGTATCATTGTCATGCGTGTAGTAATTTACTATGTATTATATGTTGATAAGTTTAATTTTAATTGGTACTATTGAGCGCGATAGCGCAGGGAGAGATTGAACATGACGGATGCCAGAGAATTCCTGAAAGCTCTTGTTGATGCACTAGACAACGCATTCATTTCAACGTGGCAATCAACCGCTGCATGGCAAAAGCAGCTTGACGCTGCTCGTGATTTTCTGAATAGGAGCCCGCAATGACCACTGACCGCAACATGCTGCTGGACGTAGACGATCTGGCGCAGTTTATCCGATCCATCGACGGCAACAACAGCATGGGCGCCGACGCATTGGCTGAGAAGATTTGCGAACGCTTCGCCGCCCTTCTGCAGGCACAGGATACGCTGGCGTCGCTGCAGGCGCAAAAAGCGGCGCACATAATCGAAGCGCTGTCCTATCACGCCCGCGAGCGTGATGACCTGACGCTAGACGAGGCTCTTGATTATCTAAGGCAGGGTTGGAAGAAGGTTTGCGGGCGCTCTGAGCGTGAATTGATCCTGCAAATTACCGCGCTGCTTGCGGGCTCCCCTCCCTCGTCCGATAGTGCTACGCACGATGGCGAACTTGTTCGCGCTCAGGTATGGAACGAGGCGATAGAAGCGGCGGCGAATAAAGCATACGAGCACGGATTGATTGCATTGGCCGAGCTTATTCTATCTCTCAAGCGCCCATCGCAGGCGCAAGAGCCGATCCCAGTATCCTTCGGCGGCATTGATTTCGTTCTGACACCATCAGCGCCAGAGCAGTCGGTATCTGGCGCAGTGGATGAGCTGCCGTCGCTGCCGATGCCTTATGCGCATAGTGGGCTGGGGTTGCCCTTGTTCTGTGAGCGTGACATGCGCGAATACGCCCTGCTTGCCCTCTCCCGCGCCCAAGCAACGCAGCAATCAAGCGACGATCCGGCAGATTGTGAGCTGGGAGGCGGGAATGCCTGTTTCTGCCGGAGTGAGTCTGGTTGCGCATCAGAGAGTTGCAAGCACTACATCGAGCAGAAAATCCCCGCTCAACCTGAAGCAACGCAACCAGCGCAGATAGCGCCAGTGGTGAGTGAGCAGGCGGAAGCTTTGCGCATTGTGCATGAAGAGGCGGGGCGCACACTTAGCAGAGCCGACTTCAATCTTTGCATGCGAATTGCAAAGCGTGCCCTTTTATCTCAGCCAGCAGCAACAACTCTCGCTGAAGCCGTCGAACGGGCAAATGCAAAGATCATTGCATGCTCCCAGCCAGCCGCAGCAGCGGCACTCGCATTGCCGAAAGCCGTAGGGGTTTCGCGGGATGCTGAATCACCGGGGCAAAAGAGTGTTTTGGTTGCATTCAAAGAGCGGCTGACTGATGACCAGTTACGCGCTCTGCATGAACTGCTTGCAGGTAGAACAGCCGCAGCGCCAGTAAGCGAGCAGACCGTGCCGGAAGGGTGGAGGAAGGCTCTGCATGCGGCAGTATCTGCGCTTTATTTCGATGACTCGTCCGATTTCAAATCGGCACTTGGATCAGTAGTTCGGCATCTTGATCCAGTTCTCGCCAGTGAGCTTCTTGGGACTCCGGGAACTGCGTACAAAAAGGCGTGTGATTTGGTTGCCGCCCTATCCAATCAATCTCAGGGAGGCAACAAGTCATGAGCCTACTGCCGAGAAGAGGAACCTGCTTTCATTGCGGACACAATCATGGTGAAGGCTATGGCTCTCCTCAGGAACTCGAACTGATAGCCAGCATCGCAGAACTCGAACGCCAGAACGCGGAGCTTCGGCAGCAGCTTGCAGCATCTGCAGATAAGACTGCCGCGACAGTGCAGCCATATCGCCTACTTTCTGGAATGCCCATCCTGACCGATGAAATGCTCGTGCAGATATGCAATGCACGTGGCTGGAGCATTGATGACGCACCACCTTTCAGGGAAGTAGCACATGCGTTTTATGCGGAAGGCTTTCATGCAGAGCGACCGGCAGCACCGCAGCCACAGGCAGCGCGGAGCGAGGACAGCCGGGATGCAGCGCGGTATCGGTGGCTGCGCAATGAATCCTGGGCTGGATACAACACAGCAAAAGGAAAGCCTCAAGTAGCTGAATCTGTGGTTTTGACGCGGGACGGTGCGGGAAACGTGAAATGCATCCTCGCAGAAGATGCAATGGACCAGGCCATTGACGCCGCACTCGCGCAAGCCGGGAAGGAGCAGAGCAAATGAACTCACACCAGCGGCGTAAACAGCGCCGAGCAATTGGGCCTGCTGGATGCGGATTCCAGGGCTACAGCGGGACCACTTTGTACCCGGACTTGATGTGTACCGACGGTCGCATGAGTGACATGGACCGCGATGGTGACGATCCTGAGACTTGGCGCATCCCCTGCCCGAAGTGCAATCCAGCCGAATACAACGCATACCTTGAGGAGCTTGCTGAGAATGAATAACGACTACGCAAAGCGCATCGCGGACGCGGTGATAGAGGCAGCGGCAAAGCTGTGCGAGGAAACGCGCGTTGTCACGGTGGGCGGCTACTACGACTATGACGACGGCCAGCGCACGCTAGACAAGGCCGCTGATGCTATCCGCTCTCTCGACCTCGACGCCATCATTGCGAGCGTGCCGGGGCCGAAGGAAATTCCGCTGAATGTGATTCGCAACTGGCCGGATGGCTTCCAGGCTCGGCTTGAGCACGTTTGGCGCGATCTGATCGGCTTCATCCCGAACTACAAGCTCTATGACTTGCAGCGAATGCTGGCGGAATATGGGTTCACGATGAATGTATATGAGTTTCCGCCCCAACCGAAGGAAAGCCATGAACAAGACAGAACCGGCTCTGGTTCCCAGCAGCTTGACATTTCGCGCCAGATAGCGAAGGCGTCGGCGTACTTGGATCGCACCCGTAGCGAGTTTGCCCAGAACGCTCGCAACGCGAAGCGCCTGTTGGGGCAAGCGGAAAGTGGCGCGCTTGTGGGGCCGGTAACCAACGCCCTCCCCCAAGCGCCACAAGACCAAGGCGCGAAAGAAGAAATCGAACATCTCGACATTGAAAATCATCGACTTCGACGCGGCATGCAGAAGCTGATGCCGCGGCTCACCGACCTATTGGATGAAGACCAGTTTGCAGATTGCGAAAGCATTGTGACTTCTGCCGGTGTTTCAGCGCTACAAGAGCGGGCAGCGGTATCCCTTTCGGGTGTGACGGATGCCGAGATACGAGAACTCGCGCACAGACACCTATTGGGAACCGGGGACGATTGCATTATTGGTTTCGCCCGCGCCCTGCTCAGTCTCGCGCAATCCAGTGAAGGGGAGAAGCCGTGAGCCAACCAATACTTGACCTTGATGCTTTGCGGGCGCTGGTTGATGCGGCGCACGGATGGAAATGGGAGACCGCGCAAGGCGACCAGTTCGGCCATCTGAATGAAGACGGTAGCTTCTACGATATAGGTACCGTCGATGCAGACCAATATGCAGTCGGAGAGGAAAGCCATAACGAAACCATTTTGAATTTCATCGCCGCCTTCAACCCGCAGACTTGCCGCACTCTCATCGACAGGCTGCGCAAGGCAGAGGCGGCACGGGAGGGGTGGAAGCTGGTGCCGGTTGAGCTTACAGAGGAAATGCACGTCGCTGCTGTGCGCACTATCGTGCGATGCACGGGCAACGATGACTTCCCGCCACGAGTCTACCGCGCCATGCTCGCCGCCGCCCCTGACAGCACGCCTACTGACAGCGCAGATTGCGCCACTGACAGGAAATCGTAATGTTTGATCCAAGTATGACATATTGGCAATCTCTGAAGATTGTTGCTCGTGGCTTGATTCAATGGCCTTTAAGAGAAGATGATTTAGACGATTTGTATGATGCTGCGCGAAAAACATATTGGTGTTTTGTCAGAGGAATATTACGTCTAACTATCCTATTGACACTTCCAATTTCTGCGCCTATTATTGCGTTTATTGTACATTTGTACAGAAAGAAGATTACAGGAGAGAAGAATGACTGAATCAGAGCAGCTTGCTTATAAGTTGGGAGTTAAATTTGCTGTGGAAATATGTTCAGAGCTGTGGAATGAAGGTCGTTCTGTACAAGACGTTACATTGCATATTCAAGAGCTTTGCCAAAACGAGGCAGGAGAAGCTTTGGAGGCTTCCCGATGTTAAAACTCCTATTCGCAGCAGCTTTATCCATCACCCCTTTCAAATCTTGCTTGGCACATTCTGAGCAGGCCTGTCTTGCGTCAGCAATTTTTTACGAGGCAAACACAGAGTCTGTTGTAGCTCAGAGAGCTGTAATGGATACAATTCTCAATCGTGTAAAGCAATCTGGTAAGAGCATTTGTGCTGTGGTGTTGCAGGCAGGACAATTCCAATGGAATCGCACAAAGCCAATATTACCACTGAACAAGCAGATGAGAAATCTCTTGCAGAATGCAAAAGAATCTGGTAGAGTGTTGCTGTCTGATACATATCTGTTCTTCTTCCATAAGCGGCTTCATCCGATCTGGGCTAGGAATATGGAATGTGTTATTATTGAACATAGTAAGTTTTGCAGAGAGGAAAACTGAGTGCTTAGACTGTTCCAGTTTCTGTTTTGTGGGTGTGCTCATAAATGGGAAATCGTTGAGCGTAAAAGTTGCAATGGAGAGTATGGAGAAAGGTGGACTCGCACTTATTGTCGTTGTATAAAATGTGGAAAACCTAAGAAATTTGATTAGAAACATTCTCAACAATGGGAATTACGTGGATATTATATATATATAATATCCCCCAATCAATTTGTGGAATATTCCTCAATAATTTATTGAAATTTTAAGGAGAGAAGAATGAAAGAAGATATTATTTTGAATGGTGTGAGTATTTCTGAGTTGAAGAAGCAAAAACAAGCTATTCAGCGAGATGCTGCAAAGTTTATTGCAGAGACAACCAACAGTGTTAAAGTGATTGTCGATAAGATTGTAGAGTCTGAAGATAAGAGTGAAATTGAAACACTGAGCGGTAAAGCACTTGAGATGCTTGAAAATATCAATGTTGTTTCTTCTGTATCTGGAGTAGAATACTTCTTCGAGTATCGAAATGAGTATGGCGACTATAGCCATAGCGATATTGCAAGTTGCCGGTTGGAAGAAAAGCTAGATGAATTTGATGTTTCATGGAAGGATAAAAAAGGTCTTGAGAAGATGTTTGATCTTTACAACATTTTTCAAAACATGGAAACTGACGTAGCTGCATGGAACACTTCTAACTGTTAAGGAGATATAATGGAAAATATTGATTTGAAAGAATTCAAACGAATGAAGGAAACTCTTGCAAAGAGGGCTGCAAAAGATATTGCAGAAAAGATTGCAACTATTAAAGTACTTCTAAGTGAGATTAAAGAGCTTGCAGAGCTTACTGGAATTAATGTTAAAATTGATTCTGAGTTGGCTTATGATATGGAACAAATTAATGCGCTACATCCAGATTGGAATAGTTCTAGCTACCATTGCTGAAGGGGGAAGGTAAGTGAATAAAGAAGAAGCTGCAAAGAAGATTGCCGATTTGCTTGAGCAGGCTGATGCATTGATTGCTCAAGCTGTAGGAGTTTCTGAAGAAAGTGGTATATCTTTTTATTGGGACGGGCCTAAATATGGTATGGGAGGGTATTATAATCCTGAAGAAGATGGATGGAACACTTCTGCACATTCTTGTTAACAAAGGAAACTAAATGCTACTGATCGGGTCTGTTGCTCTCAATTATCATCTCGATGAAGATGTACGTGTTCCTGCGGATATGGATATTGTTTGTACATACGATGAGTTTGAGGATTACTCAAAGAAAATCCCAAATAAGATTGCCCAATACCCTATTCAGCAGGGAAAGAAGTTTATAATGAAATCTTCAGAGAAGATTGTTGAAGCAGAGATTGCGTGGCCTGATAGTAGCTCAGAACATTTGCTAAAGGTAGCCTATAAGGATGCAAAACCATTCGATCAGTTTTATATACCCTCTCTAAATTTCTTATACATGCTTAAAATGTCTCACAAATATTTGAAGGATAGCCCTCATTTTCTGAAGACTATGAGAGATATTCAGTTAATGAGACAGCATGGAGCGTTTATTGAAGATGCTCATATGGAGTTTTTCATTGAGCGAGAGAAGGCAACATACGCTTATAAGCATCCAAATCTGAAAGTGGATAAAGATAATTTCTTCAAGAATGATGAAGTTCCATACACCTACGACCATGATTCTATTCACGAAGCTGTAAAACATCTTGACAGGCCAGCTTATACGTATTTTATCATAGATGGCGCTCAAGTGCAGGTTGATAAGGAAAAATTCTTTAGTCTACCAGAGCATATTAAGCTCCTTTCTGTTCTTGAAGAATCTTATGTATTAGCCCTTGAACGTGCTATTATTCCTCATGGGAAAATGTCTGCAAAAGAAAGCTTTGACATGGCTTTGATGAAAGTATGCACAAGTATTACATCTGGTTGGTGGAGAGAATATGCTTGGGAGAATTACGATAAAGCGCAGGCAATGTATGATGAGGAATTTGTGAATAGGTTTTGGGAAGCAGAGAAGAGAGGGATTGTGAAACCTTTTAAGTGGAGTATGTATGGATGGTAAATCAGTTACAATCACTTTAGAAGAATACTAACAATTTCTTGAAGACTCACTTTGGCTATCTGCATTAGAAGCTGCTGGAGTGGACAATTGGCAAGGATATGATAGTGGTAGAGAAATTTGTCAAGAGATGCGGGAGGAACAGTGACTCTTACACAAAATGAGGAAAGCTTTATTAAAGAGCTTGAGCAACTATCCCGCAAATACAAAATTGTGGTGAGCGGATGTGGCTGCTGTGGCAGTCCTTATTTGTACCCACTTAAACTGGAAGCCAGTCATGATGATGCGGGGTATGCTTATGAAGATCAGTTGATGTGGATATCCAAAAACGATGTTTATGAGTGGGATACCCTAAGTGGAAGTATTGTTAAATAAGGAAAAATAAAATGCGAATGATTAAGATTAAAGATGTGAATGACCTTGGTGTATTTAAGGACATTATTAGTTTGCAAGTTGTTGATAATAAAGTAGAAGCAATTGTAGTGAAAGCTGGAAAAGATGAGTTGCGTATTGTAAAAGGCGATTACTATGGTAATGGCCTTGAAATTCTTAGACAAGAACCTATGCAAGAAACTAAGAAATTCCGTGTTACGGGGGAGTATATGGGACTGCAGATTGTTCCTAAAGTATTTGAGAGTGAGTACGATGCTAATAGTTATATTATCAGTATGAATGGTAAGCTTCCCTACGATGAAGAACACTCTCTTGTTGTAGAAGAATTTGTGGAGTATACTGAAGGGACGAAGATTTAATGGACATGCCATATACAAAGATTGTCGAATATAGCGGAGTAGTTGTAAAGTTACACGCAAGAATTGTTAGCTCCAGTAGCGATGCACATATTCCTATTCGCGCAGGTGATGGTTACGTAACTCTTATGCAAGAGGATTATACTCAGGATGGTGTGTATTTTCCTGCAAAAAGTTTGTCTCTCTACCTTCGTAATTCAGAATCTGCGCGAAGTTTTGCTGAAGAGTTGTTAAAGCTTGCAGAAGAAATGGAGAAAGTAGAGTGAGCTTTTACGACGAGTGGTACAAAGAAAGGACATCCTTTTATGATGACTGGGTGAAAAAGGCACAAGAGTTAAACCTTGTAAAGAAATCTCCCAAAGTGTACTTTGGCTAAAGCAAATGGGCTTAATGTCAGATCATTTCAAAGAAATTAGAAACACAGGTAAAGAAAATATTACAGAACAGTTCCTCAATCACATGATGCAATATGCTTATGACATGGGATGTAGGGCTATTGATGAACGTCCTTACGAGAGAGGGCGATACGAGATGTGGAAGGAAGTATTGGATAGGCTTGGGATTGAGGAAAGGGAGGATTATTGATGAGTAGTGCAAAAGTGATTTGTGACAGCATTTCTGAAGCCGGGTATCGTCTTACAACATTTGAGATTGAAGTTCCCCGCATTGTGTGGGCTGAATTCATGACACACAGAATGTTTAGTCGAAATGCTGCATCTTCTCGTGCTATTCCATTCTCAAAGATGATAGAGCAACTGACTGGAAAGCCTGCACGTTTTGGTGCAGCCAACAAAGGCATGCAGGATGGTGGGGTGCATAATACCCTGATTAATGAAATCTATACTGCAGAAGAATGGTGGCATCTTGCTAAGCTCTCTGCAGTTAATTTTTCTCGTGGTTTTTACGAGGCTGGTTACGCGAAACAAATTTTCAATCGCCTCACAGAACCTTTTCAGATGATTAAAGGTGTTGTAAGTGCTACAGAGTGGGCGAACTTCTATTGGCTGCGAGATGACTCTGCAGCAGACCCTACGATTGCTGAATTGGCGCGTCTCATGAGAGAAGCCCACGAGAAGAGTGTTCCAAAACTGTTGAAAGCCGGTGAATATCATCTTCCTTATGTTGACAGAGAAATTGATGGAGCGTATTACCTAGACAAAGAAAGTAGTGAAGAAATTTCACTAGAGGATGCTATCAAAGTAAGTTGTGCCAGATGTGCTGCGGCTTCTTTTAGAAACGTTGATTATGGCGTAGAGAAATCTCGTGAAGTGTATGCTCGGTTGGTGAGCGATGATAGGATTCATGGAAGTGCTTTAGAGCATGTTGCCACACCGATGAACCCAAAAGCAACTGTTAAGCATGTCGGAAAAGAGCTATGGGTGAACATTGAAATGAGTTCGAAAGCATGGCAAGAAGGGGTCTCCCACATGGACAACGAAGGAAATCTTTGGAGTGGCAACTTCAAAGGATGGATTCAATATCGTAAGACAATTCCAGGGGAGAACTACAAAGCCTCTTGACATCCGTCAACAAGTAAGCTAGAATAAGGTCATACATCCTATAAAGGCATTCATGAACATCTTCTTCCTTGATTATGATCCTGCTCTAGCTGCTAAATACCATTTTGACGGTCATGTTGTTAAAATGGTATTAGAGTCCCTTCAAATACTATGTACAGTGCTCAGGCAATATAGACCTAGACTTGAGCACGAGTGCCTCATGAAGGCTACACATCAGCACCATCCTTGCGTAAAATGGGCTGGAGCATCTTTTGAAAATTATTCGTGGCTTGTTAAGCATTGTGAAGCGTTGTTTAAAGAGTACACCAAAAGGTATGGCAGAAAACATGCTTCAGAGACTAGATTTCACACATTGCGAAGTGAATTTGAAGCATGCAGTAATCATGTATTTAATGCAATTGGTATATATAGTTTGACAAAGGCAGCTCTCGTTATGCCTGAGGAATGTAAAACCTTCAAATCTGTAGATTCTTATAGATTGTACTACTCCTATAAGCAAGATGTAGATTACGCAAAGATGTTGGAAAATAATTTGCTTAGAGAGCAAAGTAGTGATAAGGTTAGGAAATATGCTCGTAAGATGGTCTGGGTACGAGGTAAAACCCCTCAATGGGCTTTAAAGTGGAATAAGTGAATTACTTAAGGAGGGTTGAAGTGCCGACAATGTATAAGCTAGTGTTTCAGGATTGGACAACACATAATTGCAATGAAGCGGCATTGACTGCAGAGGCGCATGTTCTACTGAAAGTGAGATTAATTTTATCTCAATTATTGCCAGTGTTATAACTATTTAGGTTTAAGGGGTATTAAAAATGAAAGTAACAAAAGAATTAGTACAAGTCCTGAAAGATACTCGCAGCATTCTTGAGAAGCCTAATAGCTGGGGACGCCGGTGCATTGCCTTAGATAATCTTGGAAAACCTGTTTACCCTACAGAGGCACATGCCAGCCGGTTCTGCGTTGTCGGTGCAATTGCTAGAGCTTGTAATGTAGATTATCTATATACCTCTACATTGGCAAATACCTCTATAGACTATAGAATTTCTTGAAACTGTACTTACGGTAAAAAGTGGTGAGTATATTGAAATAATTAACGATATGCCCTCAACAAAACACAAGCATGTTCTTATGGCACTTGACTTTGCTATCTTAATGGCTGAAGATGAACTGGAAGAAACAAGTCAAGAAAAATAAAAATAGTGGTTTAGATTGTTACGGATTCTATAGCTTGTAATGTTTATTTGGAGGAAAATATGTCTAAATGGTTTGAAGTAGTTCTTACTGCACAAAAAGTAGTAGTGGTAGAGAGGCTATGACAATGCACGTAAATTGGAATGTGTTTATTTTCACGATGAAGCACTTTGATTTTATTGAGGATAAAAATGTGTGATTCTATTCAAGCTAGATTACAAAGCCGTATTGCAAGACGTGCTGCAAAGATTACAGATGTTTTGTCAAGCATTGAAGAGCTTCAAGGGTGTTATGGAGTTCCTGTTCTGTATAGTTACCTTGTAGGCCTTAAAGCGGATTTGAGACAACTTGAGCAAGATCAGAAGTTAGATAAGAATATCATATCACGCACATATTGGGGGTAAAATGGAAGTGCAACGTTATGACCTTTGTGATGGAGCTATAGAGAAATATGAATATGGTGACTATGTAACTTATGCTGATTATTTAGAGGTTTGTGATGAACTGGCCGAGAAATCCGATAAATTGAAAACGCTCAGAAGTAAGATTAAAGACCTCTTTATGGAGATGTAATATGGGTTGGTCAAGAGGTAGTGAACTAATGGAAGAGATTATTCCTATTGTTGAGAATCTTTATGTTGGAGCTATTGGTGAAACTGAAGCTTTCAAGAAATTGATTGGTTTGTTTGAATACTACGATTGTGATACTCTCGACGAGCTTCAAGGGATCAGTGCAGCATTTGACGATGCTTTGAAAGAAATACATCCAGAATAATATGAGTATTTTAAGTAATGTGGTTTTGGTATTAGTGTTTCCAATGGATATTCTATAACAATTAAAAAGGAAGGTAGATGAAAACCTTTAAAATAATATTTGGAGCTATTCTTGCCTTGGCTTCGTTATGGGCGGGGAGTTATTTGCTGGAAGAGATTATTCCCAAAGGCCATTGGGTAATCGTACCTTCGTTTATTACATCGTTTGCAGTATTTATTGTCGGAGTGTCTCTGCTTATTGATGGGGTTTTGTAGATGAGTCAGTCAGGATATGAGAAAGGTGGAAGAATTTTGGCAGCAAAAAAAATTAGTGGGACAAAAGAAGAACTTGAGACTGTTGAGGATGTAAGTAGATACCCCATAATGGCCATTCCAGAAAGGGGTATTTCAAAGATGGCAGCGGAGCATTATGGGATTAGGACAGCACTTAGCCAAATAGATGGCAAAACGCCTATTGCACACTATTTTCCATATACCTACGAAGGGGACATTGTAGGGTATAAGAAACGTGACCTCACTGTGCCAAAAATGGCTAGTAGGCATTTCACCACCATTGGATTTCAGAGTGTAAAGTGTGATTTGTTTGGGATGTCAGTGGGAAACAAAACAGGTGGAAAGAAGGTTTGGATAACAGAAGGAGAGTACGATGCTGCTGCAACATGGGACGTAATAAAAGCCAAATATCCTGCCTCCAACCCTACAGTTCTCAGCATAAGCAACGGAACTGCCAATGCCGTTCAAAACATCGGTCAGAAACACAATCAAGTCTATCTTCGTAAATTTTCTGAATGTATTCTAGCGTTTGATGCAGACAAGGCTACGCAAGAGGAACGAGAGAAACAAAAAATAATGAAAGGGCGTGATGCTGTAGCAGCCGTGTACAGTTTGATGCCCGATATTCTTGTTGCTGACTTTCCTGATGATTACGACCCATGTGACATGGTGCGCGAAGGGATGGGGGAGCAGCTTTATTGGTGCTGTATGAAGCCAAAAAGTTATACACCAGACGGCTTTATTAAATACGAGACTATTAAAGATAAAGCCTATGAGCTACCGAAGTTAGGCAAGCCGTGGCCGTGGCCCTCAATGACCAAGCTGAGTCTTGGACGAAGGATTGGGGAGGGACACTACATCGGAGCTGGTGTCAAGATTGGCAAGAGCGAGTTTGTAAACCAACTGTCTGAGCACATTATTAAGGCAGAAGGCGGCAGGATAGCCCTATTCAAGTTTGAAGAAGAGCCAGAGGTGACATGCAAAAAAGTTGCCGGTAAGATGTTTGGGAAGGACTTTACAAACCCTGAGAAGGTAATTTTCGTAGGTGATGATGGTGTTTTTAAGGACATCTACGGGAAAGAAATCTTCAACATTGAGCATGGATTCTTTGACCAAGAAACTCTCAAGAGGGCTGTAGACGCTGTTGGTGACAATGTTATTTATTACAACAACTATGGAGCTTGCTCTTGGGATGTTGTGAAAGGTGCTATCCGTCATGCCGTGTTGGTTGAAGGTGTTACAGACATTGTTCTTGATCCTATTAGCCGCATGGTGCAGGGCCTTACAGCTTCAGAAGCAAATACAGCACTTGAAAAGTTCGCAGACGAATTGAGCAAGATGGCTAAAGACCTTGGTTTTATTTATTACTGTTTTTGTCACTTGAAATCACCTGATGCTGGACCACCTCACGAGCGTGGCGGAAAAGTCCTGAGCCACCAATTTACAGGCTCTCGCGCGATGATGCGAAGCACGTATTACATGTGGGGTATTGAGCGCAACAAAGACCCTGATCTGCCTTTGAAAGAAAGGAACACCTCTACTATCGTCCTTTTGGAAGACCGTAAATATGGACGAAGTGGGTACTTTAAAGTTTATTATGATATGGATACAGGAGAGTACGTAGAACCTCCTGAAGGGTTTTTGGAAAGTGATGTAGAAAACTTGAGAGACTACACACCTCCGAAGCCCGGAGATGCTATGTTCTAAGTAGCCATTGACAACACTCTGCAAATCTTCTATAATCAATTCAAATTCACTACCTAAAGGAGAAATACCAAATGAATCACCAAGTAAAACAACTCTGGCTAGAAGCCCTGCGGAGTGGAGAGTACGAGCAAGGAACTGTAGTATTGAAGAGTAAAAATGCCTTTTGCTGCTTGGGGGTTCTATGTGACATACATAGGAAAGTTACGAGCAACGGTCAATGGAGGCCCGTTTCTGGTCATTCTTTTTATGCATATGATACAGGAGGGATAGGCTGTCACCTGCCCCCTCGTGATGTAGTAAGTTGGGCAGAGTTAGATGCAGACAATCCTTATGTAGGTGTAGGACAGATTTCTTGTATCAATGACGTGGATAGGCTGTCTTTTCTAGAGATTGCAGACCTTATTGAAAAACATTTATAAAAGATGGTAATGGAACAAAGAATTGTATGTGCAGCCAACAAAGATATTAATACAGGAAATATAGTACTAGGTATTAGGCATTATGATAGCTTTCAATGTCAACATATGAAATCATGGGGATTACGGGGTTTCTCTTGGAAGTCTAACGAGACAGAGCAAGGCTTTATAGATAATAGAGGGCAGTTTCTTACAAGGGAAGAAGCATGGCTTGTTGCAGAGACTGCAGGACAAATCATTCGCAGAGTTGGTGGTGATATGTCTGAGGATGGTGTTGGTAAGCTATTCAGTGAAAACTTGTATTAGCACAGAGTTGTATCACAATTAACGCTAGGAAATTATCTATTTATGCTATAACACTGTGTTAGTATCTAATAAAGGGAGAAACAAATGCAAAAAGATCAATTCACCGTAATCTACAACCCAAACCGTTACTTAATGAAGTATGAGATTTGGTGCAAAGGAAACGTCACTCACCATGACACACGAGGCTATTCGCACACGCAAACGGTTACGCGCTGCATTAACGCTTACAAGTCCGAAGAGAAAGCTGCACTCGCAAAGAAATATTACGAGAGTGTTCAGGAGTTTAAAGAGGAAGCTGTATGAACAAACAAACGTGGATTGCAGAGTTTGCTAAAGAGTTTCAAGCGCAGACGAATGTGAAGTATCGCGCCTGCTTTGATGTTGCTGCCTCCGTTTATGATTCCTATGCAGAATCTGAAGGGTTGTCTCCAGATGAGGCTGTGCAGGAGGAGCTTTCACATTGGTATGGATGATTCCTGCATGGAGGATATTGACGTAGTTGCCTGTTGACAAATAGTGTATGTCGTGGTATAATGGTAGTTCATTTAAAGGAGATTTATGGACTACCAGAATTGCACAATTGAAGAGCTTGCAGACTATGTTGAGATTAGCACAGCGCAGCGGATAACACAGCAATTAATATACTACCAGAAGCGAAGCAACAACGCAATGGTTGATAAGATTAAAGAGGCGAGGAGGGTTGTAAGGAAGCGAAAGCTCCTCAAGAAGTTGGAGGAGCTTGCTTAAAAATGGAAGTTGGAGAAGAAAAACAAGATCAAAAGGTCGATGACTTTATAGGACAACGATTCGGGGAGGATGGGCAGTTAGAGGTTATAGGGTGGGATGGGTCTAGGTCTTACAGCAACAAGGTATATACAGTAAAATGCCATATTTGCAGTCAAGACAGTGAGTTATTTGGCCTTGGATTGTTTAAGTCAACAAAAGCACAATTGAAAGCAGGCCAAACACCGTGTGGCTGTGCAAAACAACACTATTGGTCTAAAGATCAGTACGAGATAAAAATTCAAAGGATATGCGCAGACAGAGACTTCGTTTTCATTGGATTTTCAGAGAAGTGGGAAGGAAATAAGACACGCGTAAATTTGCGTTGTAATAAGGACGGGAACGAGTGGTCGTGCACAATAAGCACTTTGTTATTTGGTATTGGGTGTCCGCAGTGCCGAAACGACTTAAATTCCTTGCTAAACCAGCAGCCATTACAGAGCGCAATAGCGGATTTTCAGAAAACGGGTGCATTTATGGAAGGCACTATCTTCACTAGAAGTTCTAGAAAGAACTCTCAAGGCGTGTCAGTGTACTGGAACGTCCACTGCCCTTTGTGCAGTAATGATGAGTATGTTGCCGCAGGCGTCTGCGATGGAGTTTTTGAGGCAGACGGAAGGCACTTAAAACGTGGAGTAAGACCCTGCCGCTGCTCAAAATCAACGCGCTGGACATTAGAGCAATATGAGTATAGAATAAAAAATATAATTGAAAAAGAAAGACTTCCATATAGATTTGTAGAGTGGTCGGATGTATCCGAAACCCCTGTTAAGTTTACAATTAGGTGTGAACATCATGGAGTGTGGGAAGCGAACGCAAACACATTTATAAATACCAGATCAAGATGTCCGGACTGTGCAATTACGGGGTTTAAGAGAAATAAAGACGGGTATGTTTATGTACTACAGGTGAAGGGTCCATCTACACATTTCACTGGGTATGGCATAACTAATAACATAGAGGATAGGCTGCGCTCTCATGTGAGAAATACCAAGGAATATGGTTTAAGTGTTGTAAATCAGGTACATTTTAAGATGGACGGAGAAACGGCCTACAGTCTAGAAAAAGAAATAAAAAATCTATTTCCTGTTGTTAGGCAAGAGATTAGTGGATTTAGAACTGAAGCTACGCATTATAGTCTGTATGAGCAAGTAGTATCATTCATAAGTTATAAGCAGAATTTAAAATTGGAGGTAAAATGTGATGCCAATATCTGAGGATGATTTTAAAAGATTAGAAAGCTGTGGAATGCTTTACGTAATACTAGGGGAGAAAGCCGCGAGCAATTATGCAGAATATTTAGAGCAAGAAATTGGCTATAAGCCTATTCTACCTACAGCAGACATGTCAAGATGTCCTGCTATGCTAAGTGTGAAGCACCATCTAGGCATTCGCCCTAAGTACATTGTAAACATGGAGCGTATGCAAGAGATTATCAATGCAATGTCACGTTATGTTTCAGTAGGATATAAAATTCCTTCAGAGTGGTTTAGTGAATTGGATGATTTGAATGAAATTCTTAAGGATGTTTAAATGTATAGTGTAGATAAGGTGATAAATGAACAACGTGCAGTTGCTGATAAAGCACTTTCAATGGTTTACACTATAGACCCATTTGCAATTGTAGCAGGTGGTGCACCAAGAGATTGGTATCTTCGGCGTGTTGCGACAGATATTGATTTGTTCTTTTCTGTAAGAGATGGTGTTCAGATTGGTATTGTGCATAAGATTCTTGAAAAAGCTGGATTTTCTATATTCAGAGTTAAGACTGGCGAAGGCTTACCTGAATGGTATAAGATTAATCCAAAGATTAAGGCTGTATTTGAGTCAAATATTGATGGAATATGTGTACAAATAATTCTGGTAGATAAGAAAACATTTGACGTTGTAGATGAATTCCCACTGAGCATTTGTAAGACATGGTACAAGAACGGTAGAATTGTCTTAGAACAAGATTTTATAAGAAGTATCAAACGGAAAGTGATCTATAAGACAAATAATCTGTATGCTAATGGTCACGTATATTTGAAAAAGATTCTAGCAAAGTTCCCTGATTATAGATACTACGACAGTCTAGAAAAATTAGCTTTAGATGTTTTGGATAATTACGAACAAGAAAATTCTCAAAAATGAGAATACTAAAGGAGTATCTCCCTAATGCAACCAACACAACAGCAATTAAATTGTATATCTGCTGCAAAAGAAAATGATTTGCTAAAGATAGGTGCAATTGCAGGATCAGGGAAAACGAGTACGTTGAGCATGGTGGCGCATGAGTTAAAACAGTCATCGTTGTATCTGGCATTTAATAAAGTAACAGCACTAGAAGCTGCCAACAAGTTCCCTTCGCATGTTACTTGCCGTACGACACATAGCTTGGCTTATGCTGCTTTTGGTAGCGATCTTCAGCATAAATTGGTGCGACCTCAAAAGTATTTGAACGTGGCAGGGACAGGAGGGGAGATTGGCAAGCTGTTAAAACTAGAGGCGATTGATGTAGGTACAGAGGAGAAACCACATACCATTACACAAGCTTTTCTAGGCTTGCTTGTAAAACGTACAGTTGCAGCGTTTGAGCAAAGTGCTGATGATTGCATACATTTTAAGCATGTACCAAAACAAGAGCTGAAACTGAGAGCGGAAAAACATCCTAAGCTAGACGTACAGAAAACATGCGGAATAGTCCTTAAAGCAGCAAAGAAGCTTTGGGAGAAACGCATTGATCCTGATTCACATGTGCTTGCAACACATGATACGTATTTAAAGCTTTATCAGCTATCTAAGCCTATTTTGCCTTATAAAGTTCTGTACTTGGATGAAGCTCAAGATACTACAGATTGCGTTCTTGATATTGTTAAGAATCAATTTGGTAAGATGAAAGTTGTATTAGTAGGAGACTCACGGCAAGCAATTTATGGCTGGAGGGGTGCTATTAATGCGATGGACAAAATTGAATGTACATCACTTCCGCTAAGTAAATCTTTTCGCTATGGGCAAGCAGTTGCTGATATAGCAATGTCTGTGCTAGATTGGAAAATAGATATAGTAGGCAATGAGAGCATAACATCAACCGTAGGCACTAACTGTTTGAATACCAGCGAACCTTACGCCAGACTGTTTCGCACGAATACAGAGCTTTTGACATGCGCTGTAAGTGCTATACAAAACGGTAAGAGTGTGTCTATAGAAATTGATGTGAAAGATTTTGTGAGATTACTACAGAGTGCTCAAGCCCTATTTGAAGGTGATCTTAAAAGTGTGAAGCATGAGAAAATTGTGCCATATGCTGAATGGGCAGCTATTGTTGAGGATGCAGATCATGACCAAGAGTTGAAGAGATTAGTAGCAGCAGTTATGTCTGGTCAAGCTCCAGTTTGGATTAGTGTTTTGGAAGGACACGAGGAGCCATATAACCCTCAAGTTATTTTCACTACCGCTCATAAGAGTAAGGGGCGAGAGTTTAAGCAGGTGAAACTTGAAGATGATTTTCCGTCTAATTACGGGAAAGGTGGGAAGTGGATAGGACTGGACACTGAAGAGCAGAATTTGCTGTATGTGGCATGCACAAGGGCCATCAATTGTTTGCAATATAATCAGACAGTGATGGAGATTTTGGAACGTGAAAAGACTCTGAGAGCTGCTTAGGATGGCAATGTTAGACAATCTGCTTAAAAATTCCAATATCAATATCTCTGATAATTCAGGTAATCTTAAATGCATTGATGAGGCTATTTGTGAGCTACGTAAAGTTTATTGTGCATTAGACACAAGGGCCATGAGTGATTATGGGATGTATTTAAAAGGACAAAAACATATGCTTAAAAACGTTATTACGTACTTGGAGGAAATATGAGGTTATGCTGGGATATTGAAGCAACCTCACTGCTTAACTCAGATTCTGTAGACTATACAGCCTCACCGTATAAACTAAAAGATAACTTTAAAATTCACTCAGCAGTATTTATTGACGTAGATACAGATAAAGAGTATGAATTTGTGCAGGATGATGTCTATAAATATGCAAAAGAATTTATCCTAGATAGTGCGGATGAACTGATAGCTCACAATTCTATTTCATACGATCATACAGTTTTTAAAGCAGCACTTGGAATGGACTTTCAGATAGGCGTATTTGAGGGGAAGAAACAAGAAAAGTTCTACGATATAAAGAGGGATAGTATTTGTGGCAAGCCTATTACAATAACAGACACTCTTATTTTGTCTAAGTGTCTTAATCCTGATAGGCCAGCGCATAGTATTGAATATTTCGGAAAGCTTCACGGCGAAGCTAAAATTGATTGGCGAGCAAAAGCAATAGAGCTTGAGCTTATTACTCCCAATGCACCTAAAGGTGCTGAGTTTTTAGCATATCACCCTGAAATGCTTGTATATAACAAGCAAGACGTTCGTTCCAATATTAAGACATGGAAATTCTTATTGCGAGAATGGGGAGACTGGAATTGGAAAGATGCTTATGAACTTGAGAAGGCTGTAGCAGAAATTGTTGTTAGGCAAGAACATCGAGGATTCTGGTTCAACCATGAAAAAGCTGTAGAACATGTTAGGACACTTGACGGGCGCATGGAAAACCTACGAAGGGTGGTAGAGCCTTTAATTCCACCTAAGCCTATTGGAAAGACTGCTGCTAAGGAGTTTGTTCCACCTAAAATTCAATTCAAGAAGGATGGAAGTCTTAGTGCTAATATTTTAAAATGGGTTGAAAAACATGGTGGCAAGATAGATCAGGTTGAGGGTGATTACCATGCTTCGCTTTATGACAAGATGTACAAGCTGCCCATACCACAAGAGCCTATAATTACACATATTCCTGCTAAGATTAATGATACTACACACATTAAAAATTGGCTCATAGGAGATTTGGGTTGGGAGCCTTCTGCTTATAAAGAACGTGATCTTACTGTCGATGCAAAAAAGCGCAAGATTTCAAAAGAGAAGTATATTGAAGCTTGCGATAAGTACATTGAACAGACAATGAGCAGCGCGTTCATGAAAGATAGGTTAGAGCATTTAGAAGTTTCTTCTGAAGAGCAGATGAGGAAGAAGCTATATAAACATGACCATATGAAACGCCCTATGAAGGTGTTAACTAATCCTACGTTTACTGTAGGTATGGAAAAAGAATTAGACCCAAATCTTATAAAGCTAAGTGAAAAGTTTGCTCATGCGGCTGATGTGTCAAGTTACCTCACGTATCAACATAGGCGTAATAGTATTCTTGGTGGTGGGATTGATCCTGACGACGATGAGGATATAGAAAAGGGGTGGCTTAGTGTTAATCGTGTCTTTCAAGATCACCGCATACCAACTCCGGCCGACACGTGTGGGGCTGGTACGGGGAGAATGAAACATCGCATTTGTGCAAATGTCCCTCGTGTAACTAGCCCGTTTGGTAAAGAAATGCGGGAGCTATTTGGTGTTGACGTTGCAGACGGTTTCTTTCAGATGGGTTATGACTTCAGCTCACTTGAAGCAATGATTGAAAGTCACTATTGTTGGAGATATGATGAGGATGATAAAAAATATTGCAAATCTTTAGTGCTTGAAAAACCTAATGATGTGCATACAAAAACTGCTGAAAAGATATCTGAAGTGCTTGGAAGAAAATTTGAACGGACTCCATCAAAGTCAGTTAAATATTGTGTGCCCATGCATACAAGAGCATTAACGCGAAATGGATGGAAGCACTTTAATGATTTAATTATAGGAGAAGAAGTTCTTGGTTATGATCCTGTAAGTAAAACAAAAAAGTGGACTAGGGTCACAGATAAAATTTTCTTTGACTCGTGTGAAGTGTTTGAGTTTGGAAATTCATGGACTAAATTTCAAGCAACAGCAGAGCATCGTTGGTTTGTAAAGCAACGCAGAGAATATTCGACTGGTAAGCCTAACTTCTCTGTTCGTAATTCTGTAGATGAAGTTAGAATTACATCTCAACTGAATACAGAGAGCAATATTATCATGAATGCACCTTGGGGTATAGGAGAGGATGCATATGCTGTGTATAGACCAACCATGATTAATATTTTAGATGGGAAGTACACATCTGACTGGACTCAACGAGTATTAAACATGAGCCACGACCAGCGTGTATCTTTTTTAGAAGGATTTATGGTTGCGGATGGTCATCATACAGGCAGTATTTGGAATTGGGCACAAAACGTAGGAGATATTCAAGAGGCTGCTCTTCTTGCATCTTATTTAGTTCATGATGGTGCTGTGCAAGTTACGCATAAGAAAGGTTGGAATGACAGACCGATGAAGCATGTTAGACTTACTAAAAAATCTCATAGAGGTCTTCAAACAAGCAAGATGGTGTCACTTGGAGAGCAGCCAGTATGGTGTATCACTACAGAGCTTGGCTCTTGGGTAATGAGGCAAGGCGATGTGATAACTATTACAGGAAATTGTTGTGCATATGGAGGTCAACCGAAGCGTGTTGCAAAAACTGTCGGCTGCAGTTTAGGGGATGGTAAGATTATCTATGATGCTTATTGGCAATCAGCACAACCACTTGCAAAACTTGCGGATAAATTAAAGCAATATTGGGAAACCACAGGCGGTAAAAAATTTATTCTTGGACTGGACGGTAGAAAGATTAACACCCGATCTGCCAGTGCTTTAATAAATAGTTTGTTTCAATCTGCAGGAGTTATTTGCGCAAAGCGTAGCATGGTTATTCATGATCGAATGCTTAAAAAAGAAGGGTTGTCTGTAGACTTTTGGCTGGAGGATTGGAAGAACAGAGTGTTCGTGCAACAACTTATTGCGTACCATAGATAATTGTGGCTTTATGTCGTGAGGCATATCGAATAACCTTTTTAATTGCTGGAAGGCTAAAAATCGTGTATAATGACGATTCATGTTAATCAGCAGCCAAGGGGTTATTAAGGATGGACTTTAGAGAAGTAGATGGATATACAGTATCAACACATTTCTAAAGAGTATTCTTGGTGACTCAAGGTTCAGAGACTATCCCGAAAGGGAGTAGGCTCCTAGCGGAGCCGAAATGGAAGGCATCTGGAAACAGATGGTGATATAGTCCGATCCTACGTGAAAGCGTATGGCAGCACATACTGGTGCGGGAGTGCGTAGCGAACACTTTGAACTTATGGATGAAGCGCAATTGGAAGTTCATAAATCTTTAATTAAGTGGAAGATGTTTAAAACAGAAGAAGAAGCAAAAGAATTTAAAAAAGAAAACCCGACTTGGTCGGATGTAGGTCACTCCGATAAGGGGTACTATGTTGGTTGGTGTAAAGCAGGGGAGATGATTAAAGAAGCTGTAGTGCAGGCAAGTAATTACTACAAGTTAAATGTAACCTTAGCAGCCGACTATATGCTCGGAAAGGATTGGGCATCTTGTCATTAAAATGAAGCCAAGAACTACTAGCCCCAAAGCAAATCATTACAAAGCTATTCAAAAAGCTTGTGTAGATGCTCTAATAGCTTATGAGGGGAAAAACTTACACAGAGTTGCAGTTATAATAAAGCTTTCTAAAAGTTATAAAATTTTAAAAACTTTCCCAAAAGGTAAACGTTATAAATTTAGGAAAGGATTTAAGATATACAATGCTGGTGAAGTGTTAGATTGGATGTATGAGAATGGTAAAGGTGACATCTCATATGAGATGGTGATTGATGCAAGGCGTATGATGGGTAAGTTAATGAGGGATATAGACAATCTAGTTGACATAGATCAAAACATAAGCTACAATGACGTTACACAGAACATTGGAGAAGATGTGTGAAAAATAAAATCCTAAAGCTTGTAGCAGCCGTACTTTTGGTGTCTATGACAGGTTGTATGTATCAAAAAGCTTCTTCAGGAGATATTCTTGAATCAGAGAAGATTTGCCATTGGCGTGGAGGTATTAACCACATAACAGTTAATTTTGCAAGCGGAGAGTTAGTTGTCTGTCAAGACGAGTTTACAAGAAGGTTGTATGCAAATGAATAAGTATCAATACTATGGGTTTAAAGACCGACAAGACTATCTAGACCATCTTTCTGATCTGTACCATGTTCCAGAAGGGACAATTGAATATCTATCAGACTTATACGGGCCTGATGCGGATTTTGATAGGTTAGTAGTGGCTTTAGAAGAATATGATGAAGTGCTAGGTAGGTTGTGATGGACTGGACTGAGTGGAATGCAGATGCATCAAGTGTGTGTCCTGTGAGCAAGGATGCCCTAGTAGATGTCAAATTAAGAGGCGGACGTGTCGTACACGAGAGGCGTGCGAAGCTACTGCGTTGGTACAGCGACGAGAATGGATGGGGCAGTCATGATGATATCATAGCGTATCGTTTAGTGAATGTAGATCAACCAAAGCCTGATCAAATGACACTTTACTGTGATAACTTCGTTGCTCTTGCAAGAGCTTTGGCTGACTCTAGGGCAGATTTTTCTAATATTCTGTCGCATAGCCATGAATTTCTTGACTCATTGGCTAAGAGTAATGTAAAGATAGATGCCAGATACTTGCAGAATAGTTATGACTAATAAATAGTTATGACTAATAAAATTATAGATGCTATAGGAGGAAACACATGAACGCTGATGATATAGAATATGTTGATGAGGTTATTGCTAGCGAAGGATTTGATTACGCATTCGTGTATTATACAGATTTCAATGGCATACAAGATGGAGAGTTTCATAAGCTCCGTAAAGCATTTTTACAGGCTAGAAATGATCTTATAAGCTATTTAGGAGCCGACGTATGAGTAATTACTTTGAAATTGAAGAATTAGCTGCCCATATCATGGGTGTTACTGAAGACTACGAAGAATCTAATACCCCATCTGAATTTATAGAAAACGAGTTATACGATAAATTTGAGATCAATTTAGATCAATTTAAAGCTGTAGCTGATAAATTATTACCCTTGGCAACCACAGCTACATCACTATTGACTGGTAAAACTTATAGAGGGTTTGCCGATGAATCTACGGGCTGGTGGCTGGTAAAGAAGGAGGTTAAATGAGTCTCTTGATTGGATTAACAGGGAAGGCTGGGGCAGGAAAAGATACTGTAGGGAACTATCTTAAAGCAAACCATAATTTTCAACTTGCATCGTTTGCAGCTCCGTTAAAAGAAGGTGTTAAAGTTATGTTCGGGCTTGATAATACCTATCTTGAACATCCGTTAAAAGAAGAGATTATTCCCGACATTGAGAAATCTCCTAGACAACTTATGCAATTACTAGGCACAGAATATGGTCGAAATCTGGTGCATCAAAATTTGTGGCTAATTCTTGCTAAGAAAAAAATCAATGAATACTTCGATCTAGGGTATAACGTGTGTATTACTGACTGCCGATTTGACAATGAAGCCGAAATGATTACACAAGATAGTGGTTATATTATAGAGGTAAGACGTGAAGAATCGGGCACAAAGTTTGTGCATCCCAGCGAAGCAGGTATTTCTCCATCATTGGTTGATATTACTATTGAGAATAATAGGTCATTAGAAGAGTTGTACAGGGGGATTGATGATGTTATGGGTAAATTAAGAATGGAAGATTCAGCTAATGGCTCAGTCTAAGCAGCGAAGCTTTTTAGAAGCATGTATTAATATTGCTATAGGTTTTTCTATCAACTTTATAGCTAATATGATTGTATTTCCTAGCATGGGGTATAAACTAACCGTACATGATGGGTTATTGGTTGGAGTTATATTTACATTGATCAGTTTATCTAGACAGTATGTTATCAGAAGATGGATGAACAAAGGGGATTGAAAATGAAGTGTGCTATTAAAACTAGAAACATCTAGGATAAAACGTAATGTGCTCATCTTACGCTCAATGGCTAATTATTCAAGATATGCCAATACTTTATATGAAATATTGTAAGGAACTAATGGAAGAGTACTGGAGGATGTATTACTCAGTGTGGAGTATAAATATTTGTGAGACAAATATCAATAACAGTAAACCACCCAATAACAGATGATGAAATAAAAGCAGAGGTGTTATTTTATTTTACACCATTTTATCCCGCTACATCTAGCTCTCCAGCAGAGCCTCCAAATGTGGAAATCATAGATATTCTAGCTAATGGAGAGAGTGTAGGGAATATTTTCACATATTCTCAAATTAAAAATTTGGAAGGATATATTTTAGAGATGATGCTATGATGCAAGCAAATAAAACATTCTTGCAAGAAAACCGTACATTTCTTCAGCCTAAACGGATTGAAGATGAGTCTTATGAAGACTATATGCATCGCCGCAAGGCTGGAAATGATTATGTAAAGAACACTCGTACAAAAATGTTTTGGGATAGCTATAACAAAGGTACGTATTTTAGTTGGTATAATGCCACGCAATATGGGCAGGGAATTTATTGACAGTAGGGATTAATTAGTATATAATGATGTTTCGTTGGGGGAATTGCGAAGGCTGATTCGCTAGAGAGCGTCAAGGTGCCACGAGCCTCTGAAATCGACATGGCACCAAGCTGGAGACCAGTGCCAGCCACCAACACCAGATTAATGCGAGCGTATCGGAACAAGCTTCTACCTTGTAGCACCGTAACGGATCAATGGGAGTTTGATTCTCCCCGCTCGCTCTAAATTTTAAAGAGGAATATCCTATGGAGCTTAATTTCCACGTAACAATTAATGAAATTCCAGATGAATACTTTAATGATGAGAACTATACCAGCCATAAGGAGTACATTATCAGTATGTTAAAGGAGTTGGCGGATGGTCTGGAAGGTGCTTTATATGATTTTGAAATTAAATAAGGATAGCCATGAAAGATTGCATAGAATGTCGTCGCAAAGGCCTATTAGAGAGTGTGAATAACATAGCTAAAGAAACATACGGTGATTTTCTGAAGGCAGTTTCTACTGATGTGTTAGAGATGATTGTTAGAGAAGACAGGTGTTGCGGTAAAACTACCGCAAAAGCACTTGAACATATATCTTCGGCTATGCATAATCCGGGTAAACCTGTGTATCTCGTTCACGACACTGGTGATAGCCCAATGTTAAATAGTGGTATGCGAGAGGTGGTTAAAGAATTGCTGTGCAGATTAGGCTTTAATTACTTCACTATTCTTCATCACAACAATACT